>Ga0180436_10002342_pt1 | contig 18087 bp, 13 predicted proteins | sample SS_ome_2_FD_132434 | JGI IMG/M metagenome (GOLD analysis project Ga0180436, IMG submission 132434) | Hypersaline lake sediment archaeal communities from the Salton Sea, California, USA - SS_3_S_2 metaG | ecosystem: Environmental > Aquatic > Non-marine Saline and Alkaline > Hypersaline >...
CAACCATAAGCCAGCGGGCGGCATCCGCCAATCAAGCAAACCCCCTATTTGCCCGGCGGATTCACGGTAGCCGCGATCGGCCGTCTTCCTATTTTTCGACCGCTGCGAAATAACGTCTTGGCGCCCCTGGAATACGGGCGATTGCCCATGTCCTTCAACGCCATGATTCATTAGGGTGGGATAGCGTGCGGGCGTCATACGGCGATACCGAGTTGCCGAACGGCATGCTGGCCGAAGGGGCAGGCGCGCACCAGGACCCACAACCGAAAGGAGACCGTATGACACCCTTTGCCAATCGCATGCTGCTTGCGGCCAAGTTGAACACGGCTGTCTATGAGGAAGTGGAAGCGGATCGCTCCGCCCTGGGTCAGGCCATGGGGGTCGTGATCCTCGCCAGCCTGGCGGCCGGCATCGGCAGCATGCAGCAAGTCGGTGCCGGCGGGTTATTGCTGGGAACGCTGTCCGCCCTGCTGGGGTGGGGCGCGTGGGCCGCCATCACCTATATCATCGGCACCCGCCTAATGCCGGAGCCCCAGACCCGTGCCGATTACGGCGAACTGCTGCGTACCATCGGATTCGCCAGTGCACCGGGCATCATCCGTATTCTGGGCGTGATCCCGGGTCTGATGGGCATCGTCTTTCTGGTGGCCAGCGTCTGGATGCTGGTCGCGATGGTGATTGCCGTACGCCAGGCCCTCGATTACCAGAGCACGGGACGCGCGGTGCTGGTCTGCCTGATCGGCTGGCTGGTCCAGGCCTTGATCATGGCCATCGTGTTTGCCTTCACCGGCGTTCCGGGAGCCGAAGCCGTCGGCGGCTGACAGGCGACACTGCCCCCTTCTAGCGCCCTGCTGGAATGAGCATGGACCTCGGAAACCATGGAGATCGACAATGGATTTCAACCTGATGGAACGCCTGCGCCAGCCGGCCGAGACCAAAATCGTCCTGCTGGTCATGGACGGGCTGGGAGGCCTGCCCGGCGATGCGGGTGGCAAGACCGCCCTGGAAGCGGCCCACACCCCGGCCTTGGATGCCCTTGCGCTGAAAAGTATCTGCGGACTGCATGAGCCGCTCGGCCCGGGAGTCACCCCGGGCAGCGGGCCGGCACATCTGGCCCTGTTCGGCTACAACCCGCTCCAATACGAGGTGGGGCGCGGCGTACTCGCCGCCCTGGGGACCGGATTCGACCTCCAGTCCGGCGACGTGGCCGCCCGCGGCAATTTCGGCACCGTGGACGGTCAGGGGCGCGTGCGCGACCGGCGGGCCGGCCGGATCGACACGGAAACCGCCGCCAAGCTGTGCGACAAGCTCCGGGAAGTCAAAATCGAAGGGGTCCGTATCTTCGTCGAACCCGTCAAGGAGTACCGTTTTCTGCTGGTACTGCGAGGTGAGGGTCTGGACGGCGACATTGCCGACACCGATCCCCAGCAGGTGGGGGTGCCCCCCCTGGCGCCCGAGGCGCGCGTCCCGGAGGCGCGGAACACCGCGGACGCCGTCCACCGCTTTGTCGAAACCGCGCGAGACCGCCTGGCAGAGGACCATCCGGCCAACACGATTCTTTTGCGCGGGTTCTCCCAGCGGCCCCAGTGGCCGCCCATGCCCGAGACATTCGGCCTGCGCTGCGCCGCCATTGCCGGCTATCCCATGTACCGCGGCGTCAGCCGGCTGCTGGGGATGACGGTCCTGGAGACGGGCGCGACCCTTTCCGAAGAAATCGCGACCCTGGAAAAGCACTGGGCCGACCACGATTTCTTCTACCTCCATGTCAAAAAAATCGACAGCGCCGGCGAGGACGGGGACTTCGAAAGCAAGGTAGACCTGATTACGGAGGTGGATCGTTATGTGCCGCGCCTGTTGGACCTGCAACCCGACGTCCTGATCGTCACCGGCGATCACTCGACGCCGGCCGCCATGGCACGCCACAGCTGGCATCCGGTGCCCGTCCTGCTGCACGCCCGGGACGCCCGCCCGGACCGGGTGGACCGCTTCGGCGAACGCGCTTGCATGAACGGCGGCCTGGGCCCGCGCTTTCCGGCCTCCGATCTCATGGCCCTCGCCATGGCCCATGCCGGACGGCTGGCAAAGTTCGGCGCATAGAACCGGGGAAGTCACCGCAATACATCATTCGGCATCCAAAAATACGGCCCCCACTGTATTGCCGCCTCTTGGGGCAGCCGCTATGTTTCACGTTGTGATCCTTTTAAAGGGCGCAATGCCAGAACCATCCGGGAAAAGGAACGTGCCATGCCAGCCAAAAAAAAAGTGCTGCTCGCTGAAGATCACCAGATGCTGCGGGAAGGACTGCGCGCCATTCTCTCCCAACGGGAAAACCTTGACATCGTGGGAGAGGCGGTGGACGGCATCGAAGCCTTGCGCGGCGTCAAACGCCTCCGCCCGGATCTGCTCCTGCTGGATCTTTCCATGCCGCGCATGAACGGTCTTTCCGTGCTGCTGGAGGCCCGTGCCTATCACCCCGAGATCAAGATCCTGGTGCTCACCATCCACCAGGCGGAAGCGTATGTGCTGGAAACCTTCGAGGCCGGAGCGGACGGCTACTGCAGCAAAAACGACAGCCGCGAGGAGTTGCTGGTGGCTATCGACAGCGTACTGGCCGGCAAGATCTATCTCAGTCCCCTGATCGCCCGCGACGTGCTGCACGGCTTTCTGGCCAGGCGGACCAAGGGCCGGCCGGACACGCCCTGGGACACCGTCACCCAGCGGGAAAGGGAAATCCTGAAACTGCTGGCCGAGGGGTACACCAACCGCGAGATCGCGGATATGCTTTTTATCAGCGTCAAAACCGTGGAGAAGCATCGCTCCAACATCATGGCCAAGCTCGACCTGCACAACGTGGCGCACCTCACCACCCTGGCCATCGAAAAAGGGCTCGTGGAAAACCTGCGATGAGGCCCCCTTGCCTGCCAACGGCACCGGAATCGGGTGTTGTAAATCATGGACATATGACGTAATGCTTGAATCACCTTGGGCGGATCAGCGCTCCCGAAGAAGGATTATGGACCGCGTCCCGCCACCACCGCCTCTCCCCGTCCTGCCGCTCGTCATGCGACGGCTGGCGCGATTCGATCCGACCCCAGGCGCAGGAGAAACCAACATGCCCTCTCCCCAAAAAGCCCCCCAGGCCAAAACCAGCGGAAAGACCGGCCCCGGGCATCGCAAAACAGCGCAAACACCCGAATCGGACCGGCAGGCCGACCCCGTCGCTCGTGACGAGACCGTGACACTGACCGACGAGGAGCGGCGGGACCTGCGGCGCGTGACCCGCGAATTCGAAATCGCCCGGACCGAAATGGAGGCCCGTAGTGAAGAGCTGCGCAAGGTCAGTCGGGAACTCGAGGCCACAAGGGACGAATTTTTCGATCTTTACGAATACGCGCCGGTGGCTTTTGTGGCCTTGAGCGAAAAAGGCATCGTGCGGCAGGCCAATGCCGCCGCGCGCAGCATCATGGGCGGTGCCGAGGACACAGTCGTCGGTCAAGGCTTTTTCAATTTCGTTCAGTCCGAAGATCAAGGCCGCTACTTTCGGGCCATGCGCAAGGTGGCCGCTACGAACAAGACCCAGAGCTTCGAGCTGGTGCTTGTGGACCGGGCGGACCGGAGGACGCAGGTCCATGTTCAGGCCGCCCCCAAATTCGACGCGGAGGGCCGCTTCCGGCACTGGCACTTAGCGCTTTTCGATATCTCCACCCTGCGCCGGCGTGAAGCGCAGCTGGAACAGGCCCATGCCCAACTCGCCATGGCGGCCCGGGCCGCCAAACTGGGCGCTTGGAACTACGACCTCACCCAAAACACGACGACCTGGGACGCGGGGCTCTATCGGCTGCTCAGCCTGAAGCCCAGAGAGGGGCCGGAGGACGGACAGCGGTTTTTCGATTTCATCCATCCCGAGGACCGCGAGGGCACCCTTGAAAACCTCCAGGCCCTGCTGGAAACAGCGCACGACGAGATTCAGGAAGAATTCCGGGTGGTGCGGGCGGACGGCCGGACCCGCTGGCTGGCGGCGCGGGGAAAAATCTTTCGTGACGCCGGCGGACGGCCGCGGCACATCGCCGGTATCAATTTCGACATCACCGACCGTAAGGAGGCCGAGGCGAACATCCGTCTGGCGCAACTTCAGCTGGCCCGGCAGCTCTCCGACACCGAGCAGGCCAACGAGGAGCTCTCCCAGTACGCCTACGCCGTCTCCCATGACCTGAAGGGCCCTCTACGCGCCATCCGCAACTATGCCGATTTTCTCTACGAAGATCTGGCCGACACCCTTACGGGTGAGCAGAAAACCTACCTCGAGGGCATGAAAACGGCCGTGAAGCAGGGGGACGCGCTGATCAACGACCTGCTCAATCTGTCGCGCATCGACAAAATCGCACTAGAGCACTCGCCGGCCGACGTGCCGGGCATCGTCAGCGAAATCCGTGCCCTGCTGGCAAGGACTCCCGACATCGAGATCACCGTCGACACCCTCTGGCCCGACTTCTCCGTCGATCCGGCCCTTCTCAAACAAATCCTGCAGAATCTGATCAGCAACGCCGTCAAGTTCAACCGGAACACGCCGAAGCGCATCACCGTCGGCTGGCAGCCGGCCCCGGAGGACCGCATCGAGATTTTCGTACGCGACAACGGCATCGGCATTGCGCCGCAATACGCGGACCAGATCTTCCGGATCTTCCAGCGGCTGCACACCCAGCAGGAATTCGAGGGCACCGGTATCGGGCTGGCCATCGTGCGCAAGGCCGCCCACAAGCTCAAGGGATCGGTACGAATGGCGTCCGAACCAGGAAAAGGCAGCACCTTCTACGTGGAACTGCCCCGCCAAATGACCGTGGCGGAAGACAAGGACGCGGATGGGGGGACGGGGTCAAACCTTGATTCGTGACGATTCGAGGTGATAGTCACGAATCAAGGTTGGACCCCATAGAACGAGGATTACACATGACGGACGAACCGATTGTATTTCTCTTGGTGGAGGACAGCGAACACGATCTCCTGGCCTTCCAGCGTGCCTGGCGCGATAACGATATTGCCCATGAATTGCGGGTGGTGCGCGACGGGCGCGAATGCCTGGACTACCTCCGACGGCGCGGCCCGTACCGCCGTCCGGCGGAAGCGCCGCGGCCGGGGGTGATCGTGCTGAACGACCGCCTGCCCCGACTGGATGGCCAGGCCGTGCTGGCCCGTCTGCAGGAAGATACCGACTTGTCCCACATCCCGGTGATCCTTTTTACGACGTCGGAAAGCGAACAGAAAGAACTGGACAGCTACGATCGCGGCGCCAACGCCTACGTCGTCAAACCCATGACCTACGAAGACCTCTCCCGGGCGGTGCTGCGGCTCAGCCGCTTCTGGGAGATGGTGGAAGTGCCGGAGGCCTCTCCATGACGCAACCAGATCTCCGTCCGCCATTGCGGATATTGCTGGTGGAAGACAGCGCTCACGACCAAATCGCCTTCCGACGGGCCCTCGCGAAATCCAGCCAGGCCTTCGAAGTGACCGTCTGCCAGAAGGGCGAAGACCTTCCGGCAGCCATGCAGGCCGGCAGCGACGCTTTCGACATCGTGGTGATGGATCACAACCTCCCGGGCATGAACGGCCTGGAAACCTACCGCCGCCTGCGGCAGAAAACCGATCTGCCGCCGGTGGTCATGCTCACCGGCGCCGGTTCGGAAGATCTGGCCGTGCAGGCCCTGCAGGCCGGCATGGATGACTACATCATCAAGGACGCCAGCCAGGGCTACCTGCAACTGCTGCCCCTCAAGCTGCACGACATCAAACGCCGGAACGACGACCGTCTGGCCCGCCGGCAGGCCCAGGCCCAGCTGCGAGAGGCCCATGCGGCCCTGGAGGACATGGTGGCCAAACGCACGGAAGAACTGGCTCTGACGGTGACCGCCCTTGAGCACGAGATCGGCGAACGCAAACAAACCGAGCAGAACCTCCGGCATTCACGGCAGGCCCTGCGCACACTCTCACTCAAAATCATCGCCACCCAGGAAAACGAGCGGCGTCAGGTCGCCAAGGAACTCCACGACAGCATCGGGGCCAGTCTGGCGGCCATCAAATACGCGGTCGAGGGACGGCTGTTGCACATGCCCGAGGCCCCTCCCGCGGACGTCATCTCACTTGAGAAAATCATTACGCATCTCCGAGACACGATCAAGGAGGTGCGCCGCATCTCCTCTTGTCTGCGGCCCTCCATGCTGGACGATCTCGGACTGCTATCGACCGTCGACTGGTACTGCCGCAGCAGTGCTGAAATGTATGCCGACACCCGCATCGCAACCCACCTCGAGGCCGCGGAATACGACATCCCCGAACCGGCCAAAATCGTAATCTACCGGGTGCTCCAGGAAGCCGTGAACAACGCCCTCAAACATGGCGACGCCGAAACCGTATCGGTGAGCCTGAAAAAGACGGCCGGCCGCATTACCATGTGCGTCGTTGACGACGGCTGCGGCTTCGATATGCAGGATGTCCGGGAGAATCACGACGCGCTGACCGGCTTCGGTCTCGAAGGCATGCGCGACCGGGCCGACATGGCCGGCGGCCGCCTGTCCATCGATTCCCGCCCGGGGGAAGGCACGAGCGTCTGTCTGGAGCTGCCCGACGACGACCGGGCCACGTTGGACTTCGAGGCGCCGGGGGCGGGATGAAAAGACCGCCACGGTCGAAACGACCCTCGTGACGACCGCAGGCCGGCCCAGCGACCATGAAGCCCTTCCGCAAGCCCCCTTCAAGGCCGGAATATTAAACCGGCGGCTCACTAGACAAAACGCACGCCATCCCGGCGAAGGCCGGAATCTTGTTGCCAACACGCGTCGTTTCTGGTGGAGATTCCGGTCTCCGCCGGAATGACGGCCCTGGCTATTTAATTGCCGGATCCATACGGTTTCAATAGGGCCCATTATTCGGCCCTATAAGGTAATGCCCCCATTGTCTCCGCGGCCCGCTTATCCGAAGATCGACCCCAAATGCCAAGCCCGGCCCCCGTAGGAACAAGCCCCCGATCCTCTTTATATCCGGGCGCGAATTGCCAACCCCATCGAAGGAGGCATGCATGTTCATCACCGGATTTCTCATGGCCTTTCTGCTGGCCATCATTCTAACCCTTCTCCTGGCGGTGGGGTTTCGCGGCCAGGCCTGGGGGGCGGGACTCGCCTTTTTTTTCCTGATTCTCTTTTTGGCCACCTGGGCTGGCGGACTCTGGCTGACACCGGTGGGCCCCCTGATGATGGGCGTTCCCTGGATGTCCTTCCTGCTGGTGGCGCTCATCGTGGGCCTGATCCTGGCCGCCACGACCCCCTCCAGATACGGCCGCGTCGAAGAACCCCTGGCCGAGGGGAAACCTTCACCCCAGACCGCCATCGCCGTGGATATCTTTTTCTGGCTCCTGATCGCCGGGCTCCTGATCGCCATCGTGGCGCGCTATGTCATGGCCGTCTGAGGCCTTCACAACCACCACCCGTTGCCGCAACGCCACCGGACAGGAGCCATTGCGACTTGACCCCGCACGGCTCCGGGATCGGCATCCCCCCTGCGCTTGCGGGAAATGAAGCGGCCTTTCCGGGGGTCGATCGGCCCGGCAGTATCCCTGACGACCGGCCGCCAGGCAGAAAGTCGATACGATCGTATGAAAAACAAAAGCGTCACCCCAAAAAAATGGGCCCGCCGCCTGCTGATCGCCGCTGCCGCCGCGTTGCTGCTTGTGCTCCTGCTGCTGGGCGCCGCCATGCTCTGGACGGACGCACTCGTCGACATCCTGTGGTTCGACGCGCTGGGCTACGGCTTGTACTACTGGATGCGCCTGCTCTATCGCTATGCCGTTTTCGTCGTGGTGGCGCTGGTCTTTTTCCTGATGTTCTTTCTCAATTTCTGGGTGGCCGCCCGTTTTCTGCGCGCCGAGCCCGCAACCGCCGAAGCCTCGGACACGACCGGGGAGCCCAAGGGCCGCCGCCGGCTGATCTCGGCCTTTCAGACCGGAACGATCTGGTTCTACGGGCCGCTCTCGCTGGCGCTGAGCATCCCCGTCGCCCTGCCGCTCTTCCTGGAATGGGAGCGTTTCCTGTTCTATATCTTCGGCGGCGGCATGGGACTGGCCGATCCGTTTTTAGGCAAGGATGCGGCCTTTTACCTCTTCAGCTACCCCATTTACCGGCTTCTCCAGCGCCGCCTGCTGATAGCCCTGCTGATCCTAACCGCCGGCCTGCTCGTACTTTATGTGGCCAAGAACCGCGTCCTGAAACGCAAGTTGCTGGATTTTCGCCGCGGCGCCCGCTGGCACTTGAGCCTGCTGGTGCTGGCCCTTTTCGGTCTGGGCGTCTGGGAATTCATGCTGCAGCGCTACGACCTCCTCTACGTCACCCGCCACAGCGAGCTCTTCTTCGGGCCCGGCTACGTCGAAATGCAAGTGGTGCTGCCGCTGATTTGGACCTGTGCGGGCCTCATGGCCCTGATGGCCGTCATGCTGGTGGCCCTCGTCCAGGGCGTTAAATGCTACAAGTCCGGTATCGCCGTGATCGTTCTGCTGGCCGCGGCGCTGGCCTTGCGCTACACAACGGCCCTGCCCGACATGGTCCAGACTTACGTGGTCCAGCCCAACGAAGTCGAAAAGGAACGACCGTATATCGCCGGCCACGTTCAGGCCACCCTGGACGCGTACAAGCTCACCGATTTGGAGGTGCGGGATTTCGCCTACCGGCGTTTTCCTTCCGGCGGCGAGGCGCCCCAGGTGGAAAAGGTGCTGCGCAATATTCCCGTCTGGGACGCCGAAACCCTGGTGGAGGTCTTTCAGCAGCTCCAGGAGTTGCGCACCTACTACACCTTTCCGCGGGTCAGCGTGGGGCGATACCCCGTCAACGGCAGCCGGCAGCAGGTCTTTCTGGGGCCGCGCGAAATCGAGTTCGACAAGCTTCCCGGCCAGGCCCGCAACTGGATCAACGCCCATCTGACCTACACCCACGGTTACGGGGCCGTCATGACGCCGGCCAGTCAGGTCAGCGGCGGTGCCATGACCTGGTATCTGTATGACATTCCCCCGAAGTCGGCCTACGGCCTGGAGACCGAACAGCCTCGGATCTACTACGGAATGGGCCAGTACACCTACAGCATCGTCCCCAACCGGGCCGGCGAGATGGACTACCCCCAGGGGGAGCGCAACGTCATGACCGACTATGCCGGAAAGGGCGGCGTGCCCATTTCCTCGCTGCTGCGCAAATTTCTCTTCTCCTACCACCTGGGGAACAAAAATATCTTCTTCTCCACCAAGATCACGGACCGCAGCCGGCTGCTCCTCCGGCGCAACATCCTGGAACGGATCCGTCACCTGACGCCGTTCCTGCACCTCGACGGAACGCCCTACACGGCGATTACCCGCAAAGGCATCTTCTTCATCGCGGACGCCTATACCACGAGCCGCTATTATCCCGCGGCCGCCCCCCAGCGCCTGGGCGAACAGACCTTCAACTACATGCGCAACAGCATCAAGATCGTCGTGGATGCCTATCACGGTTCGGTGGATTTCTACCTCAGCGACCCGGACGACCCCATCGCCCGGGCTTACGCCCGCATTTATCCGGGTCTGATCAAGCCCCTGGCGGCGCTGCCCGAGGCGCTTCAGGCCCATCTGCGCTACCCCAAGGACTTCTTCGGCGTCCAGATGCAGATCTACACCAAGTACCATCAGAAAGATCCCCGGGTCTTTTATCAGCAGGAAGACCTGTGGACCTTTCCCACCGCGCTTGAAAACGAGAATACGGTGCCGCTGCGCCCCTACTACGTGACCCTCGACCTGATCGCGCCCGGCCGCATGGATTTCATGCTGCTGCTGCCCATGTTTCCCAAAAACCGCGACAACCTCCGCGCCATGGCCATCGCCGGTTGCGACCCGGAAAGCTACGGCAAGCTCGTCATCTACAACTTCCCCAAGGGCGAACTGGTTTACGGCCCGGCGCAGATCGACGCTCTCATCAACCAGGATCCGGACATCGCCGAGCAGTTCACCCTGTGGGACCAGGCCGGTTCACAGATCGTGCGCGGCAAGATGATCATCCTGCCCGTGGACCAGCGGGTGCTCTTCATCCAGCCGGTCTACCTCAAGGCCACTTCGCGGGTTAGAATCCCGGAATTGCAGCGTATCATCATGAGTGAGGGATCGGTGGTGGTGATGGAAAAGTCGGTTCAGCTGGCCTATGCCGAACTGCAGAAGCGCGTCGCCGAAGGACTGCGGGAAAGCCGGGAGGTGCGAGGAGACGAACCGGCAGTAGAAAGAAAAAAGCCGACCGAAGGGCCACCGCCCCAAGCGGGCCAGCCCACGGAAGGCAAGACAGCGGGATCGTCCGCGGCCGAAACGGCCCCGGACGACGATAGGCCGCCGCCCCCCGAATCGCCCGTACCCGCTGACCAAACGCCCGATCCGGCCCGGCCTGACCCCGGCGTCCCGGAGGACGGCTAGAATCAGCGGTCATCGGATCGGGGCATCCTTCTCCGGCACGGCCCGCTCCATCCAGTCCGAGGACCCGCTTTGCGCCTTCATGCGCACTTCCCCGCCGTTCGGGACATAGTCTTCCTGGATCGGCAACGAGCTGAGATCCCTGGCGAAAGCGGCCTCGAGGAAAGCATCCACCCACCAGAAAATGTCGGTCTTGCGCACTTTGCGCCGCAGGGCCTTCATGCGCCGGCGCCTCTCGGCCGGGGGCATCTCGCAGGCTTTCGCGATGGTGGCCGCGGCCTCCTCCACGTCGTAGGGGTTGACGAGCAGGGCCTCTTTCTGAAGCTGGGCCGCAGCCCCCGCAAATTCGCTCAGGATCAAGGCCCCGTCCTCATCGACGTTGGCGGCGCAGTATTCCTTGGCCACGAGATTCATGCCGTCTTTCAGGGGGGTGATGAACGCGATGTCGGCAGCCCGATAGAGGGCCACCAGCTCGGTCCGGTCCACGCTGCGGAAGATATAGTGGATGGGCACCCAGCCGGTCTGGGTATAGAGGCCGTTGATCTTGCTCACCAGGCGCTCGATATCCAGTTTCAAATCACGGTACTTGGGAATGTGAACCCGGCTGGGGACGACGATCTGGACCAGGCTGACCGTTTCGCGCAGCCGGGGGAAACGCTCCAGCGCATTGGCGAAGGCCTTGAGCCGCTCGGGAATGCCTTTGCTGTAGTCCAGGCGGTCCACCCCCAGCAGCAGATGCCGTCCGTTGCCCTCCCCGCCAAGATCGGTCTTGATCTCGGCCACCCGCCGTTCCACTTCGGGACTGGCGGCCTGGCGGGCGAACTCGTCGAAGTCGATGCTGATGGGAAAGTTGCCGATTCGCACCGATCGGCCCTCCACCTCGGCGGTGGACACCTGGCCCTTGCCGCGCACCGGCACGTCTTTGCGCAAAGCTCGGACGCACTGGACAAAATTGCGTTTGTCACGCTGGGTCTGGAATCCCACCAGATCATAGGCCAGCAGCGCGTTGAGGATCTGGAACCGCCAGGGCAGCTTGAGAAAAAGATCCAGCGAGGGAAAGGGAATGTGCAAAAAGTAGGCGATTTTCGAGACCAGGCCGATCTCGCGCAACTCGAGCCCGACGCCGATCAGGTGGTAATCGTGAATCCAGACGTGGTCGTCTTCACCGCTGTGATCCGCGATCACGCGGGCGAACTTGCGGTTCACCTGCCGGTAGGTCTTCCAGTAGCTGGGATCGAAGTTGCAGCGGGTCTGCAGATCGTGGAAAAGGGGCCACAGGATCTCGTTGGCGAATCCGTGGTAATAGCCCTCCACCTCCCCGGCCGTGAGGGATACCGGCTTGAAGGTGTAGCTGCCCTCCCCCACCGCCTGACGCAGCAAGCCTTCGAGGTCCATGTCGACCCCCTGGCGCACGCTGCCCGGCCATCCGATCCACAGGCCGCCGCGGTCCTTGAGAATCGGCGCCATGGCGGTCACCAGGCCACCCGATCCGGGCTCGGCCTGCCAGCCGCCCGCGTCATCCTGTTTAAGCACCACGGGCAACCGGTTGGAAACGATCACGAGCCGGTGGGGGGGGGCCTGGGTTGCGATTGTATTTGTATTCATTGAACTTCCTCTGATCGTTGTTGCCCCCACAAACGAGGGCTGATTATTGAGGCGCCGCCGTGTTCGGGTCTGCCGCGGCAGCGTCACGGCTCCCGCCGCCACCCGACGCCATCGCTTGGGAAAGATTTTGCAACGCCGATTCCAGGCGCTCCAAAGCGCTGGCGGCTGCCGTGTACCGCTTGGCGCCAAGCGCTTCGAGGTAGCCCGTAAAGGCATCATCCGCCTGGCGCACAAGGTCCGCCGTCGACCGTCTCCGACCGCTTTCGGACACCATCGACCGGGGCTTGGCCTCATCCAGCAGATCGGCCAGGGCCTCGTCGAAAGATTCCGCATAGCTCAGCTGATCGTTGTGCATCAGGGCCACCAGCCGTAATTCCGGGTAGGCCGCCGTTTCGGCCTGCAGGTAGATGGGCTCCACGTAGAGCAGCGTCTTTTCGACCGGGATAGCCAGCACGTTGCCGCGGATCACCCTTGAGCCGCGCTGATCCCAGAGGGTGAGCTGCCCGGAAAGAAAACGGTCCTGATCGATTTTGGTCTCCACCTGCTGGGGGCCCAGAATTCTTCTTTCCTTGGGAAACTGGTAGGCCAGCAATCGTCCGTAGTTGTCGCCGTCACACATGCCGGCAATCCATCCGATGGATACCTGGCGGTTCTTGGGCGTGAAGGGCAGCATCAGAACGAACTCGGGGGTATCGGATTCCGGCAGCTCCCACATGATGTAATAGGGTTCCACCGGCTGCACCTGGTTGTAATACTTCTCGGTGGCACGCACCCACAGGTCTTCCTGGTTGTAGAACACCATCGGATCGGTCATGTGGTATTTGGCATTCACCAGGCCTTGGAGCAGCAGCATGTCGGCCGGGTAGCGCACGTGGTCGCGCAGAGCGGCCGGCATGGCATCGGCGGGTTTGAACATCGCCGGGAATATGGCCTGCCAGGTGCGGATCAGAGGATCCTCGGGGTCGAAGATGTAAAAATCAACCGATCCGTCGAAGGCGTCCACAATCACCTTGACGGCGTTGCGCACGTAGTTGCTCCCCTCGAAGCGCGCCAGCCGGCCCGGGGCGCGTGCGTTGCCGGGGGGCACAGATTCCCGGGCTTCCTCCGGGGTAAACGGTTCGCTGTAGGGGTAGAAGCGGGATGTGGTATAGGCGTCGATGATCCAGTAGAGTTTTCCCTCGGCCAGGACCACGTAGGGGTCGTCGTCAAATGCCAGAAAAGGCGCCAACGTCTCCACCCGCTCCCTGATCTGACGGTGAAACATGATCCGGCTTTCATGGGTGGGATAGCCCGACAAAAACAGTTGCAGCCCGTCGAACATCCAGCCGTAGATGAACTTGCGCCATAAGCTTTCCAAACGCACACCGCCTTCGCCCGGATAGCGGATGTACACGTTCTCATCGCCACTGGGATAGTCGAACTCCATTTCTTCGGTGTTGACCACGGCCGGGCTCCGGGTGAGTTCGCCGTAGTATATTTGGGGCCGCTCCACGGCAATCGCGGCATGACGGCTTTTGGGAGGAATGTCCCGGATGAGGAGATCCGGCAGCCCCTGGGGGGTGAATTCGCTGACGTTGGTCATGGTGATGCCATACCCGTGGGTGTACTTGAAGCGGCGGTTGACAAAGGTCTGGCTCTGCTCGGGCAGGTTGGCGAGCTCCATTTCCCGTGCGGAGACCATCACCTGCCGATAGTCGCCGTCGATCGTGTAGCGATCCACGTCGACATCGTCGAATTCGTAATAGAGGCGAATTTCCTGGAACTGCTTATAGACGGCGTCCAGCGCGCGCCAATCCCACAGGCGGATATTGGAAAAAATGGTCTGGTTGCGCTCCACTACCGCCTGGTCGAAGGTGCCCACGGCCGGGTATTCCCTTTCCTCCACCGCGTGCAGACCGAAGCCCTGACGCGTCAGCCGGATGTTGTGCGCAATATAGGGCTTTTCAAATGTGATTTCGTTGGGTTCGACCCGCAGCTGCTGGAACAGGGCGGGCCCAACCGAAACGGCCAGCGTCTCGATCACGAATACCACCAGGGCGACGGCCCCGAACACAAAAACGTGCAGCAGGTGGTCGCGGTCGATCCGCTCTCGGAAGAAGTCGATCAAGCGGCGGCGCAAGGGGGCTGCCATCAGCACGATGCCGATCAGCACCATGCTGCCGGCCACGCCCGCCAGGGCGGGCAAGCGGACGTTGACATCGGTCCACCCCGGTCCGGTTACCGCGCCGAGCTCGGAATACATCAAATGGAAACGCTCCAGATAGGTTTGCAGCGCCAGTGTCAGCAATAAAACCCCGCCGGCCCGGTAGACCGCAGCGACGCGTTCGGTATTCTCCTGTGGGGTGACGGAAACGTCGCCCGCCAGCTGAAAGGACAGAAAGGCGTCGGCCGCTGTCGCCGCCAGACTTAGCAGGGCCAGCGTCATCAGCAAGGTCGTCAGCATGTCCAGGAGGGGCAGACGGAAGAGATAAAACCCGACCGGAAGATCGAAAATCGGCTCGCGTAGATGTGTGGGAGCGGCATGGATGAACCGCAAAATGACCTCCCAGTGGGAGGCACCCCAGTTGATGCCCATGACCGCCGCCAGAACGAGCGCGGCATAGCGTCCCAATCGCTTGGCGGGAGAAAACCCGAGGGTCATCAGAAAGACGAAGGCGACCGCCAAAAGCCCCCCGGCAGTGCCGGCCAGGATCCGCACGGCAAGCACCTCCCAGAAACGCGCATCGTAGCCCAGATTCTGGAACCAGAGCATTTCACCCCAGAAGCCCATGAACCAGAATAAAAACACGGTCCCCGCCCCCAGCAGGGTGCCGGTCACCGCTCGGATCGGGCGGCGACTTAGACCACCGCTGACCGCAAGCCAACCGGCCAAACCGAGCAGGCCCAACATCACCACCGTATACATGCGATTCTCCTCTTGTCGCCGGTCCGCCGGCATCGGACGCCCCAGCCCGGCGGAACCAGCCGTTTAGGTCGATAAAACCTAACAGGATATTTGCGTGAGCACTTCGCCCACCAGGGTCTTATCCAGATTTTGGGCCAGGTCGGCCAGGGAAACCACGCCGCTCATCTTACCGGTTTCGTCGATCACCGGCATCCGTCTGACCTTGTGCGCGCCCATGGTCCGAGCCGCCTGTGCAATGTCGTCACTTTCCCGGCAGGCCACCAGGCCTTCGGTCATGGCGTTGACAACCGCCGTCGCCTTGGGGTCGAGGCCATGGGCCACGGCCCGTATGGTGATGTCCCGATCAGTCACGATTCCGACCGCCTCCTTACCAATGACGACCGGCAATTCGCCCACGTCCAGCCGCAGCATTTTTTCGGCCGCTTCCTGAAGCGTATTTTCATTGGTGACGAAATCCACATCCGTGGTCATGATATCCTTTACCTGCATGACAACCTCCTTCCAGGCCCGGTGGGCCCGTCTCGCGTGTTAACCCTTCTGAATTCACGCTGAATTCCTGAGAGCATGGGGCTATGATCCCTGTCCGACCGTAAAAATAAAATGGGCTCCAGACCCTATTGGCCGGCACCGCATGGTGTACTTCCATGGCGGCATCAGCGCTCGGCCCTTTCCGGTATGCGCCTGTCGGGTGGCGCCATGGGCTCCCCCGTCTCCAGGGAAGTGAAGGGGTCCACGTCGGCGCCCGCTTCCTCTGCGACGCGTAAGCCCGCCGTTTGACCGGGCTGGCCGCTGTCCGGTCGGCGCGCCTCGCGTTCCCACGGTTGACGGTCGATGCGGATGCTGTCCACCACGTCACCGGTCTCCAGCACATCATGAACGATCTCGAGCAGGATCTCGTGCTTGGTCTGGCTTGGCAGAAAGCCTTCCAGGTAAACCACGCCGTCCTCACTGGAAATCACCAGTTCCTCGGTTTCCACCCGGCCGTCGACCGCCACTTCCTCCATGATAGATTCGCGCATCTCCTCGTCCGTCATCGCGCCGCGGCCAAGGGCAACGCTGGTTGCTTCGATGCCGCCCGCCGGCAGGCGCTCGCGCAGGCCGGCGCACTTGACGCAGTGCCGGGCCCAGGGCAGCGCCTGCAGACGTTTTACGCGGATAGGCCGCCGGCAGGCCTCGCATCGGCCATAGCCGCCCTGGGCCATCCGGCCCAGCGCGATGTCGATGTTACCGATCTCGACCTGCAGCGTTTCAAGACGCTGTTGCATCTCGCTGGACAGGGTCGCCTTGCTGGCGGCCTCCTCCAGCTCCGTTTCCGGCTCGTGCAAACGCTGCCAGGCATCGTTCAGGGTCTGCCGTCGGTCGATCAGTTCGTCACGGCGCTGCAGCAGTTCCTCGCGCAATTCGAGGAAAATCAGCTTGTCCATTATTTTCTTTGCCATTATCGCCTCCCTTAGAATCTGAGCCTTCAGGTCACCCCCGATGGCTTCCGATTTTTAGCCCGGGCTTCCGGGGGACGACGACGTAAATACCGGTAATCCTGCATTTCAGCCGCCCGTCACGCCCTTGGCGATACGGTCGCCGACCTCCTTGTCGATGTTGCGCCAGTACTCGAAAGCGCGCTCCAGGACCGGCTCCGTCACGCCATTTTTCAAATGCCCCACTACGTTGGAGACCAGTCGGTCGCGCTGGCCGTCATCCATGACCTTCCGCACCAGGGTGCCCGGCTGGCCAAAGTCGTCGTCGTCCTTGCGCAGGGTATAGGCGGCACGGACGAACTCACCACCGGCATTCCAGACGGCCTGTTCCGGGTAGCGCTCGGAGTCGGCCGTGGGGCCACCTTTGGAGTTCGGTGCGTACACCGGATCGGAAACGTTCATCATCCGCATGGCTCCGCCCTTGCTGTAACTGTGCACGGGCACTTTGGGCCGATTGACCGGGATCTGCTTGTAGTTGACGCCCAAACGGGCCCGGTGGGCGTCGGCATAGGACATCAAGCGGGCCAGCAGCATCTTGTCCGGGCTCGGACCGATGCCGGGCACGAAGCTGTTCGGCTCGAAGGCCGCCTGCTCGATCTCGGCATGGAAATCGTCGGGATTACGGTTCAGGGTCATCCGTCCGACCTCGTGCAGCGGGTAGTCGCCGTGGGGCCAGACCTTGGTCAGGTCGAAGGGGTTGAAGCGGTAATTTTCGGCCTCCTCGAAGGGCATGATCTGCACCTTGAGCGTCCAGCCGGGATGATCGCCGCGCGCGATGGCCGCGAACAAGTCGCGGCGGTGGTAGTCGGCGTCTTCACCGGCGATCCGGTCGGCCTCCTCGTCGGTTAGGAAGTCGATACCCTGGTCGGTCTTGAAATGGTATTTCACCCAGAAGCGTTCGCCCTTGGCGTTGACCCACATGTAGGTGTGGCTGGTGTAGCCGTTCATATGCCGATAGCTTTTGGGAACGCCGCGGTCGCTCATCAGAATGGTGACCTGATGGGCGGATTCGGGCGACAGGGTCCAGAAGTCCCACTGCATGTCATGGTCGCGCAGGCCGCTGTTCGCCCGGCGCTTCTGGGAGTGAATGAAGTGCTGGAACTTCATGGGATCGCGTACAAAGAAAACCGGTGTGTTGTTCCCGACCATGTCGTAGTTGCCTTCGGTGGTGTAGAATTTGAGGGCAAAGCCGCGCACGTCCCGCCAGGTGTCGGGGCTGCCGGCCTCGCCGGCCACGGTGGAGAAACGGGCCAGCATGTCGGTCTTGGCGTCCGGTTGGAAGAGGGCCGCCTTGGTGTAGGCGCTGACGTCCCGGGTCACCTCGAACTGTCCAAAGGCCCCTGAACCCTTGGCGTGAGGCTGGCGGTCCGGAATCATCTCCCGGTTGAAGGTCGCCATCTGCTCGAGAAGGTAGTGATCCTGAAGCAGGATGGGGCCGTCGGCTCCCACGGTGAGCGAAAACTCGTCACTCGAAACCGGGTTCCCCGCATCGTTGGTGGTGAATTTGCGGTCGTCGTTTGCCATGGGAAAGCCTCCTTTTTGTCGTCGTGGTTCGATCGGCGGTTGTTTCGGGACATCGTAATTTAGAAAAGAAAACCGCTCCGGTCGCTGAAACCTGTGCCGGAGGGTTGAGACAGCCTTGA
>Ga0180436_10002344_pt1 | contig 18079 bp, 11 predicted proteins | sample SS_ome_2_FD_132434 | JGI IMG/M metagenome (GOLD analysis project Ga0180436, IMG submission 132434) | Hypersaline lake sediment archaeal communities from the Salton Sea, California, USA - SS_3_S_2 metaG | ecosystem: Environmental > Aquatic > Non-marine Saline and Alkaline > Hypersaline >...
CTTCCACCTGGGAAGGCATCCGGGCAGCGGAACAGCTGGAGAAAGAGAAGATCAACTGCAACCTCACCCTGCTGTTCGGCTTCAGCCAGGCAGCCGCCTGCGCCGATGCCGGCGTTTACCTGATCTCGCCCTTCGTCGGCCGCATCCTGGACTGGTACAAGGCCAATTCGGACCTCGTGATCGAGACCGCCGAGGACGACCCCGGCGTGCAATCGGTGCGGCGCATTTACGCCTACTACAAGCAGCACGGCTACGAGACCGTGGTGATGGGCGCGAGTTTCCGCAACACGGGCGAAATCGAGGCGCTGGCCGGCTGCGACCGGCTGACCATCAGCCCCGCCCTGATGGAGGAACTCGACGCCGACCACGGCGAACTGCCCCGGCGGCTGGACCCCGCCACCGTCAGCAGCGACGACGCGAAGTCGCCGCCGAGCGAGGCCGTGTTCCGCTACGACCTGAACGCGGACGCGATGGCCATCGAGAAGCTCGCCGAGGGCATCCGCAACTTCGTGGCCGACCAGGAGCGCCTGGAAAAGCTGGTCAGCGGCGATTGAGCGAAAATCGGGCCTGGCGACGCGCTCTCACTCGCCCAGGTATTGCAGCAGCCGCTCGCGCCAGTCCTCCTGCACCCGCTCGGTCAGCAGCGCCCGGTTGATGCTCTCGCGCATCGGGCTGCCCTGGTGCAGGAAGAACGCGTAATTCTGTGCTTCCAGTTCCTGCGGCAACACGGCCAGGGAGTCGAACCGCCCATGTTGCTGGCCCTGCCGGATTTCGAACTGCAGGAACGCCGCGTCGGCGACGATCGCGTCCAGTTCACCGTTCTCCAGCGCGAACAACAGCAATTCGACCTCCGGCATCGTGCGGTGCGGAATGCCGTTCTCGTCCAGTATCCTGGATGAAGTCGAGGCCTCCACGGCGCCGACCTCCATGTCACGCAGGTCGTCCATCGAGTGGATTTCCGACCGGATCACGTGCAGCGTGAAGGAACTCGCGAAAATGGCCGTGACCGCGGCGATGAACAGCGTGCTGCTGACCGTCAGCACGGTGGACAGCACGCGGCCGGTGAGGGTCTTGAAGCGGTAGAAACGGATCGGCCCGTTGGTCACGAACATCAGCCCGATGATGAAGGGTTCGATGATGCGCCCGGCCAGCGTCGGGCTGGAAAACAGTTTCTTGTTGATCCGGTGCTCGAGCAGGAAGAACACGGCGCCGATCAGCACGGCAACGCCGATCACGATCAGCAGCGCGTGCAGCACGATCGGGTTGGTGAAAAGGGCCTTCACGCCACCCCACACGGAGGTTTCACGCACGGCGATGGCCGTGTGGGTCTCGAAGAAGGAATGCGAGAAATCGATCAGCGCCTCGCGCTCGGCCGTGACGGAGGTGCAGGAAATACCCACGTCGGGGAGGTCGTCGGGATGCGCTTCGACCAGGATCTCGAGCAGGTGCCCCAGGGGGTAGTGGCGGTAATTCCACTGCAGGCCGAGTTCACCGGCGACGCGCTCCCACAGGTACACCGCCAGCCCGGTCGGCTGCCCGTCCTGCATCATCACGAATGGCGGGCAGTCGGCGATGCCCACCGTCAGCGGCTCGTTCACCTGGCCCTCGGTAGTGGCGGCGACCGCGCTGGTGGACAGCGCCGCGAGCAGTGTGACGAGCGCCAGGCGCCGCAGCGCGTGGGACAGTCGCGAAATGGGGTTAATTGGCATGCCGGTCGGCTCCCAGTGATGATTCATTCGCAGCGTTCTGCAGCAGTTTCCACAAGCGCGCGACATGTTCCCGGGTGGTGGATTCCACGCCCACCGAAACGCGCACGAACCAGCGGCCGTCGAGTTGAGCCGGGCTCAGGAAGGCCTCGCCCGAGCGGTTGATGCGGGCCAGCCAGTCCTTAGTATGCTGGTCGAGCGCGTCGCCCTCGAGACCGGGCGGTTCGTGGCGCAGGCAGACGGTCTGCAGGGTCAGGGGAGACACCAGTGTCCAGTCGGGTGTCGCCTCGACCTGATCCGCCAGCCAGCGCGCGTTGGCGAGGTCGCGGCGCAGGCGGTCGCGGATCGCGTCCGGCCCGTCGAGCGCCAGTTGGAACCACAGCTTCAAAGCGCGGAAGCGGCGGCCCAGCGGGATACCCCAGTCGCGGTACTGCGTGACCTGGCCGTCCTCGGCCGACTGCAGGTAGGCCGGGTTGGTGGACATCACGCGGGCCAGCGTCTGCGGGTCGCGCACGTAGAACAGCGAGGTGTCCAGGATCGTGCCGATCCACTTGTGCGGGTTCCAGGAGATCGAGTCGGCGCCGTCGATGCCGTCGAACAGCGGGCGGCATTCCGTTAGCAGCAGCGCGCTGCCGGCCATCGCAGCGTCGGCGTGGACCCAGGCGCCGTGCGCCGCGGCGGCTTCCACAAGCGCGCCGACCGGGTCGAAGGCGGTTACCCCGGTGGTACCCAGCGAGGCGATCACCGCGGCGGGTTGTCTGCCGGCCGCCACGTCGTCCGCCATGGCCCTCGCCAGCGTTTCGGCGGGCAGGGCGCGGGTGGCCGGGTCGCTGGGCAGCAGGCGCAGGTTGTCGTACCCGAAGCCCGCCAGCAGCACGGCCTTGACGACCGAGGAATGCGCCTGGTCGCTGGCGTAGACCACCAGCGGGCGGTCGCAGGCCTGCAGCCCGCCGTCGAATTCGGAGTAACCGCTGGCCCGTTCGCGCGCGGCCAGCATCGCGGTCAGGCAGGCGGTGGAGGCCGTGTCGTGGATCGTGCCCTGCCACTCGTCGGAGAGCCCCGCCAATTGGCGCATCCAGTCGCAGGCGGCTTCCTCGACCTCGGTCAGGGCCGGGCAGCTTTCCCAGGAAATGCCAAGGGTGCCCAGGCCTGCGCAGGCGATGTCGCCCAGCACCGATGAAAGGGAAGCGTTGGAAGGGAACCAGCCGAAATGCATCGGGTGCTGCACCTGGGTGACGCCGGGCACGACCACGCGTTCCAGTTCGTCCAGCAGCGCAGCAAACTCCAGCGGAGTCTCCGGTGGCGTATCCGGCATCAGCGAGTTCACCTCGCCGGGCGCGACTTGCGCCCGCACCGGCAGCGATTCGATGCGCTCGCGGTAGTCCGCGATCCAGTCGATCAGCTCGTGGCCGGCGCGGCGGAATTCTTCGGGTGTCATGGCGTTACAGCCACCTTTTGATGCGCAGGAGTAGCGCCGCCAGCCCCGTGATGCCGAGACAGAGCCCGACCACGATCCAGAAGGCTCGGGCGTCCTCGACGCCCGGCATGCCGCCGACGTTGATACCCATCAGGCCCGTGAAGAAACCCAGCGGCAGAAAGATCGTGGCCACGACGGTGAATATGTACGAACGCTCGTTGATCTGCTCCGAGATCCGCGAGGTCAGCTCCTCCTGGGCCAGGGCTGCGCGGTCGCGCACCTCGTCGATGTCCTCGATGTAGCGGATCAGGCGATCGTTGATCTCGCGCAGGCGCAGGCGGTTGAGCTCGTCCAGCCAGGGAATGCTCTCGGCCACCAGGCGGTTCATGGCCTCGCGCTGCGGCGACAGGTAGCGGCGGATGGAAATCGTGCGCTTGCGCAACTTGGCCAGCTTGAGGCGCATGCCGTCCTGCTCGCCGCCGAGGATGGCGTCTTCCAGCGCGAGCACCTGGTCCTCGTAGTCCTCGACCGTCTCGGCCATGCGCCAGACGATGCGGTCGATCCAGTCGGTGAGAACTTCGGCCGCGTTGGCGGGGCCTTTGCCGGCCTCGAGTTCATCCAGCACGTCCTGCGTCGAAAGCAGACGGCGGCGCCGGGTGCCGATGACTTTCGTGCCGTCCGTCCAGATGCGCAACGAGACCATGTCTTCCGGCGCCGCCCCCGGCGTTAGGTTGACGCCGCGCAGAGACAGCAACAGCCGCTCGCCGCGCGTCAGGCAGCGCGGCCGAGTCTCGTCCGAGGTCAGCGCGTCGACGGCGATATCGTTCAGCCCGCTTTCGTTCGCCAGCCAGTCCGCCGCTTCGGCGTCTTCGAAATTGAACAGCAGCCACAGGCAGCCGCGATCGGGCGTCCACTCGAGCACCTCCCGCCAGGGCAGGGCGCTCGCCCCGCCCTTGCCATCGAGCAGCAGGGCGTGGATCAGGCCGGCGGGGGCTGCCGAGGCGCTCATGGGGTGAATGCGAAGACCAGGTAATGCATCGTGCCATTATGCCAAATCAATGTCAGGATGATCGACAGGGAAATTTTGTTTTGCATCAACGGTCAGCCCGACAGGCGGCGTTGAGCGCTCAGTCCCGACGCAGCGCCTGTCGGAGCGGCTCGAGTTCGCGCTCATAGTTTTTCCATGACCCGATGGACGTGTCGTAGAACGGTTGACGGACCAACGCAGCGCTCGGTGAGCGCACTGCACGTTCGGCCTCGTAAAACCGGAGGCAGGCGGGATCGTACGGAAGGTCGCAAAACGACAGCAGTCTGCGCACCTGCGCCTCGTTGTCGCGCACCAGGTCTTCGTACTGCAGCCGAAAAATCCGTCCTGGCAGTGCGCTCTCCCAGTGTTCGAGCAGTTTGAGATGCAAATTGTAATAGCGCCCGAGGTTTTCCAGTCTGTGGGCGTACCGGTTGGCGCCGGTCAGCATCTGTCGATAGAGCGAAAGGCAATTATCCATGGGGTTGCGAACGCAAAAAACGAAACAGGCTTTCGGCAGCATCATGGCTGCGAGCCCAACGAAGCGAAAATTCATTGGTGTTGTGTCGGTGAGCCGACACCTGTCGTTCGTCTCGCCTTCCAGTGTTTTCAGATACTCGCCTGCGGCAGAAACCAGATCATCGTCGCACAGTTGCGCATGGCCGTCGGGGTAGGGCTGTCCTCGGCCGAGTAACTGCACGGCTTGGGCCAGCCCCATCGATTCTCCCTTCCCCTTCACCTGCGGGTGACTCGCGAGTATCTGCTCTGCCAGCGTCGTGCCTGACCTCGGCATGCCCACAATCATAACGGGGTGCTGGCCCCCGGGGCCCGATGCTTCAGGCGAGGCGAGACGTTGCATGCTGAATACGTTTTGAATCCGTTGGAATTGACGGGCGACAGAATCGATATCGAAAGGCGCCTTCCGAGACTGGAGTTCATGTCCCCTCTGCATGAAAGAAAACGCCTCGGCAAAGCGTCTGTTAGACTCCAGGGCCATGCCCAGGCCAAAGGCCAGTCGAACCTTGTCTTCATGCGCGGTCGCGGGCCATTCGAACAAGCGTTGCATCGCCTCGATTTCGTCCCGACTGGATGTGCGTGTACGGAGGTGCGCCAACTGGAAATGGGCGTCTGCAAAATCCGGCTTCGCCGTGATCGCAAGTTTATAATGCCGGACCGCTTCGTCGATTCTGCCGAGTTGTTCAAGTGTAAGGCCCAGGTTCATGTGCGCCCGGGCATGGCTTGGGTTCAACTCCACCGCCCGCAGAAAATGACGCACAGCTTGCGCGTGTTCTCCCCGGCGCACCGATGCGGCACCCAGGTCGTTCTGCGCGAGGGAAAGGTTCAGGCGCAGCCCGCCGTGGCCAGATGCCTTGCGGAGTGCATCCTCGAGGATGCCGGCCGCTGCGCGCGCGTCGCCGGCCAGCCTGAGCGCGTTGCCGTGGGCGGATCGGTAATCCGGATTGTCGCCGTTGAGTGCGACGGCCGCGCCGAAGGCTTCGGCGGCCTCTTGCATGCGCCCCTGGTTCGCGAGAGACAAGCCCAGGTTGTAGTGCGACTGCGGGTTGGAAGGATCCCGGCGCAAAGCGCGCCGGATGTACCGCGCCGCCTTCAGCGATTCCCCGGCCTGGATACAAAGCAGGCCCATCAGGTTGTTTGCTTCCGGCTGTTGCGGATCGAGTTCCAGGATGACCTGGTATGCGGCGCGGGCGGCATCGGCTTGCCCGGCCTGATGGAGTTCGTATGCCTTTTTCAGGCGTGGCAGCAGATCATCCGGCATGCGCCTGTCGGCCCTCTCGGAGGTTTGGCTGTGGCATCAGAGTCTACACCGCGGGGACAACGCGCGTCGGCTCATATTTCGTCGAGCACTTCCCTGCCTCGGTCGTCCCAGCCCTTGCCTTCAAGCAGATCGATTCCGATCTGCCGGAAAAAGTCGATGACATCCAGCAGGACATAGTTCTCGGCAATCTTTCCATCCTCGATGCGCCAGAAGTCCATGTACTTCAGCCGGATCGGTTTCCCGGTGCCCTGGGCGCCCAGGAATTCCCCGTCGTGTGTGGCGGAGACGTGGCCCATCGCAGCGACCCAGTCACCTTCCGCGATGACGACCTCGTCGTTGGCTCGCTTGTCCGGGAACGCCTTCAGGAACGGGCGCTGCCAGCCTTCCTGGAAATGCCTGAGCGTCTCCTTCACGCCGGCCCCGGCGGGTCCGTTCCAGCTCGCCCCCTCTTGCCAGAAGGCTTCCTGTCCTTCGATCACGTGTTCGTTCAGTGCGGCGACCATCCGGCGGATGACTTCTTTGCTGTCGATTTGATTCATACTCTGAAAATCCATTGAAGCTCAAAAAAAGATGCTTCCGCCGAAGCGGAAGCATCGAGGGCACACACACACTTGACTACAGGATCAGAAATTCCATTGCACCTGGACACCCCAGGTTCTCGGGTTCTGCCAATTGGTTTGGATAGAGGCCAACTCCGGGCGTTGGCTTGGATTGAAGATCAGCGCCCGGTCGAAGACCTCTTCCTCGGTCGCGTTCAGAACGTAACCGGTTGCGGACCAGCGGCCCGAGGGCGACGACCAGATCAACCGGAGATCCACCTGGGCGTAGGAATCCTGCTTGTTACCTGGCATGTTGACATCGAAACCGTAATATTCGTCCGACAGGTAGAGCAGGACATAAGGCGTCAGTACGCCCATGTCGCCCATCTCAAAGTCGTAACTGACCTGCGTGCCGAACGTGTATCCCGGCGACAGGGCAGGGCTCCAGCCCTTCAGTGAGAGCAGCGGCGCATCCGGGTTGTCCAGGTCTTGCCGGCCGCCCAGGTCGCCGATGCCGTTGATCTTGGATATGTTGTACTCGCCGAACTCGGCGTCCATTAGCGACAGCTGGGCCGCGATGTACCAGTTCGGATTGGATTCCGGCACCCAGGTCATTTCGACCTCGACGCCCATCACATCCACCGCGCCGCCGTTTTCCGTATACTCGGTCACGGCCGTGTCGCCCGGCAGCGCGATGAATGACTGTGCTTGCATGTCCGAGTAGTCGTTGTAGTATGCGGCCACGTTCAGTGTCATGGAGCCATCGAGCAGGAAGTTCTTGAAGCCCAACTCGTAGGCCAGCACGTCCTCGGGGTCGTAGGTGCCGGGAACTCCGGGAATGTTGGCGTTGAAGCCGCCCGCCCGGTAGCCCGTAGAGGCCGTGAAGTAGGACATGACGTTTTCACTGAAGTCGTATTCTGCGCCCGCTTTCCAGAGCACCTTGTCCCAGCTGGCGGAGCGTCCGGCGCCCTTGTCCGGCACCGGCGGCCATACCGACCAGTCGAGCGGGTCTTTTTCGCTCTTGCTGTCTTCCGCGTAGCGCAGGCCGCCCACCAGCCGCCAGTCGTCGCTGACGTTCCAGGTGGCATGCGCGAACGCGCCGAAGGAGTCGGAAATGTAGTCGCCCTGGCGGTCCCAGTGCGGGATTTCCGGCACGCCGTTCACCAGGTCGAGCCAGTTCCAGTTGGCCGTTTGCTCGTAGTAGTACAGGCCGAGCAGCCATTCCAGGGGTGAATCCGTGTTCGAGATCAGTTGCAATTCACCCGACCAGGTGTCCTGGGCCGAGACCCAGCCACCGAAACCATTGTTCAACGGATCGCCTCCGTCGCTGTAGTCGGGGTCGTAGTTCTGCTCGCCATCGAAATCGGTGACGTTGCCGATGAAGCGCAGGGTCGCGAAATCGGGGGAGTCCCAGTCAACGTGCAGCGTGTAGGCCGTGTTGTCCGTGTTGCCGTTGGAACGCGTGTTCCGCGCAATCTTCCACGGCCCCATGTCGAAGCAGCAGGAGGCGTCGGGCGGAGCGAACTGGTGACCATCCACGTATTCACCATCGATGTAACCGCCGATCTGCTGGTAACCCCAGATGGCCGAGCCGTTGGTATCGTTGGTATTGTTCGTGATCTTCAGTTTCGCCATCAGATTGTCGGTCACCTGCCATTTGGCGCTCAGGCGGACCAGGGAAAGGTCGCGATCGTTCAGGTCGTCGATCGCGCCCGGAAGCCACGTGTTTTCCACATAGCCGTCGTGTTTGTCGACCATGCCGGCGATACGCAACGCAAAGTTGTCGGTCACCGGAATGTTGGCAATGCCTTCCAGCCTGTAGCGGTCGTAGGACCCGTATAGCGCCTTTACCGTGCCGTAAAAGTCATCGAACGTTGGATCGTTGGTGATGATATTGATCGTGCCGCCGAAAGTGTTACGACCGTAAAGCGTACCCTGAGGGCCGCGCAGGACCTCGATGCGCTGCACATCCACGTATGCGCCCAGCGCCTGGGTCGATGTCGGGACGTAAACGCCGTCCTCGAAGATGCCGACAGACTGCTCGGCCTCGGTGCCGACGTTGTTCTGGCGGCTGCCGCGCAGTGCGATTCGAACTTCGTTGCCGGAGGAGGCGAACTGCATGCCCGGGACCAGCAGGTCGACTCGCGAAACGTCGTCGATTTCCGCCCGCTGGATTGCCTGGGCGTTAATGGCCGTGACGGCCATGGAAAGATCCTGCAGCGTGGTTTCGCGCTTGGCGGCCGTCACGATCACTTCCTCGAGCGCATTGACCTCCTGCTCGATTGAGTTTTCCTGCGAATCTTGCGCCTGGACCTGTGCCGCCAGCCCCATGCCGACCGCGAGCGCCAGCGCGTTGCGAGTGAAACGATGCCTGGGATATGTACTTGACGTGCTCATGTTGACCTGAACCTCGTATGCGTTGAATTAGGTTCGGATTAACGGCTGATCAGCGGCGCGTATTCTGGAGAATATCTCTGTTGTGGCCCGTCGTCCCACTGCCAGCAATTACTCCTCAGTGGGAAATCATATTGAAAAAATACTTCGGATGCAAATATGAAGGCTATAAATGTCATATATCTTTTTTTAAATGGTATTTAAATATTAAAAACAGTAGTATGAGAGCTATATAAAAAGTATTTCGAAGTCAAATAAATGGGTTATTTTATGACTCCAAGTCAAAACTGCGCTGCCTTGAAGCGGGCCCACATGCCAAACAGTTATGCAGTTTCGCTGGATCGCTACATCGGGCGGCCGACCATTGGCGGCGGCTACGTGGAAGGCGAGCGGCGGATTCCGGTCGATTCAGGGCCGTCCCGGCCCATGCGTGGATTCGAAACGATCTACCGCAATATCATCGACTACATCGTCCGGATTACATACCGCATCTGGGAAGACCGCGATGTCGAGTACATCGGAGCGACGTACTCGGAGGATTCGCGGGTCTACGACGATTACGGCCTCCAACTGGGAAACGTGAAGATCATCGCCGACACCCACCACACCACCGGTGCTTTTTCCAATATCCGGCTGATCGCAGACGAGATCGTCTGGGCAGGTGACGACGAGGTGGGTTATCACACGTCGCACCGGACGCTCATTCGAGGAACCAACGACGGCGACAGCCGCTACGGACCGGCGACAGGCAGGGACGTCGACGTGATGGTTATCGCGAACTGTATTGCTAAGGACAATGTGATCGTTCTCGAGCACGTGCTCTACAACAATTCCAGCCTGTTGCTGCAGCTGGGTCACGACCTCGACGAGGTGGCGGCCGGGCTGAGCGCGGCGCCGCCGGCGGGGTGGCCGCGAAGCGCCGAAACCTGGGATGCCTTGCGCGCGGGCGCCCGACCCGGGCTGCCCATTTGCGAGGCCGAGCCGGTGAGCGGCTTCGACGTCGACGCCTTCGCCCGGGAGACGCTCAATGCCGTCTGGAACGAAGGCGACAACGAGGTTTTCAGGCGGAATTTCGCCAGCGAATTCAGCTTTCAGGGGCCTACCGAGCGTGCGTTCGAAGGCGCGGGTCCATACCGGAATATGGTGGCGGACATCCGCAACGCCCTTCCCGACCTGGCGCTGGAGGTGGATGAAGTGTACTGGATGGGCAACGAAGAACAGGGGTACCTGACCTCGGAGCGCTGGAGCGCGGAAGGGACGCACCTGGGTCAAGGTTTGTACGGCGCACCGACGGAGCGGCGCGTGCAGCTCTGGGGAATTACCCAGCATCGTATTGTCGACGGTAAGATTGTCGGCGAATGGACGCTGTTCAACGAACTGGACCTGCTCATGCAGATTAACTCGGCACGGCAGGCACAAGGCGGGAGCGCAACATGAACGACTTCCAACACAGTAAAGACGTCGTAAGGGCCTTCTACGAGGAACTCGACTCCGCGCCGGGCGAAGAGATGGCAGCGGTCATCCGACGTCATACCACGAAGGACTACCACTGGCGCGGGATGCACCCGTTCCACGAACAGTTTTCGGCGGACGACGTGGCCGAGGTGTTTTGGAAGCCTTTTCGTCAGGCCTTCACGTCGGTCCAGCGCAGACCCGACGTATTCATGGCCGGCCTGAACGATTGCGACGATTTTTCCACCGAGTGGGTATGCTGCATGGGTCACATGATGGGTCTGTTCGACCATGACTGGCTCGGGATTCCAGCCAACGGCAAGATGGCGTTCCTGCGGTTCGCTGAGTTCAGTCGTGTCGAGAACGGCAAGATCGCGGAGACGGCGCTGTTCTGCGACATCATCCATGTCATGCAGCAGGTGGGGCTCAACCCGCTGCCGTTGCAGACCGGAGCGCACTTCATCCAGCCCGGGCCGAAGACCCATGCCGGCCTGCTTTACGGACCCAGTGATCCGGCCGAGGGCAAGAAAACGCTCGACCTCATCAATAACATGGTGTTCGATCTCACGCAGGATTACTTCAACTCGCCCGAGGAGCGCCTCGGGCGGTGCTGGCACAAGGACATGATTTGGTTCGGCCCGGCCGGGATCGGCGCAACGTATACGCGGGAGCGGTACGTGAAGCAGCACCAGGGACCTTTTCGCGAACACCTGAAAGACATCGTCTTCAACGGCCACGTATGCCGTATGGCGGAGGATCACTTCGGCGGATTCTTCGGCTGGGCTAACCTGTCGATGAAAACCGGGGGTAACTTCATGGGTTTGCCGGCATCCGACCGTCCGACCGAGATGCGCGTGGTGGACATCTATCGTCGCGACGGTGACCTGCTGGCGGAGAACTGGATCTTCATCGACGTTCTGCATTTTCTGAACCTTCAGGGTTTGGACGTCCTGGAGCGGATGAGAGGAATACTGCGAACTTGACGGATTTCGGGCCGCTCAACTGGTCGATCCTGGTCTCATACCTGGTTGGCAACCTGGCGTTGGGGTTCTTCCTGGCCAGGCGCGTGGAGACCGCCGAGCATTACTTTCTCGGTCAGCGAAATACGCCGTGGTGGGCGATCGGTGTCTCGGTGGTAGCCACCTACATCGGCGCCATGACCTTCCTCGGAGGCCCCGCATGGGCCTACAACGAAGGCTTTTCGGTCATTCTCATACACGTCAACTATCCCATCGCGGTGTTCGTGGTCATCACGGTGTTCCTGCCGTTTTTCTACCGCAGCGGCGTGGCGTCCATATTCGACTACCTCGAGCGCCGCTTCGGTCTCGCTTCCCGAACCCTGATGTCCGCGGTGTTCCTGTTCGGCAACGCGGCGTACTCCGGCATCATGCTGTACACCACCGCCCTGGTTTTGGAATTCATAACCGGCATCCCCGTGGTCGACGCCATCCTGGTTGTAGCCGTGGTCGCGCTGACCTACACCCTGTTGGGTGGGATCGCGGCGGTGATATGGACGGACGTGATCCAGTCGGCCATCCTGTTTATCGGCGCGCTGGTCACCGTGTTCCTGCTGATTGGCGAACTCCCCGGTGGATTGATCGGGACCCTGCAGACGCTCAAGGAGACGGGCCACACGGAACCCTTCGAGTTCAGCATGGACCCGTCGAAAGTCGCGACGGTTTGGACGGGCATCGTGGCGATGTCCATCTACCACGTCGTGGTCTACGGCGTGAACCAGATGATGGTTCAGCGGACGCTGGCGGCGCGGACTTTGGGCGACGCCAAGAAATCCTACATGCTGATGGGTTACGCGGCTTTCCTGATTTTCGTTCTGTTCTTCGGGCTCGGGACCTTGTTCCACGCGTACTATGGAGGCCGGGTTTTCGAGAACGAGAACCTGGTGGTTCTCGACTTTGTATCCGGCGTCGGCGTGCCGGGCCTGATGGGCGTGATCGCCGCAGCGGTCGTGGCCGCGGCGATGTCGAGCCTGGATTCCAGCCTGAATTCGATGGCGACCGTGACCACCCTGGATTTCTACCAGAAATTCTTCCGCCGGCAAGCCAGTCAGAAGCACTACCTGAAGGCATCGCGCTGGTTCACGTTCATATGGGCCGTGCTGATGGTAGTGCCCGCGATCATATTCAGCAAAAGTGGTGGTTCGGTGCTGGAGGTGTTGAGCAAGGTAGGCTCGTTTTTCGTGGGCGCCAAGTTGGCCATGTTCGGGCTCGGTTTCTACTCGCGGCACACCACGCAGCGAGGGTTGCTGGTGGGCGTTGTGGCAGGGTTCCTGGCGCTGTGGTTCGTCGAGGCAAGAATGGATATCGCCTGGCCATGGTATTGCGCCCTGGGCGGTCTGGTCAGTTGCAGCGTGGCCTGGGCCGCCAGCATCCTGCTGGACGGTTTTCAGAAAAACTGGTCACCTTACAGTGTGCCCGGACAGAAGGCGCTGTTTCGTCGCGAGGGGCTGGCCGAGAAGCAGGACGGCTGGTACGTCGTGCCGGGAAAAGTGGACCGGGCGAGCTACGGGCTGCTGGTTTACTTCCTTGTATGCCTCGTCGCGTTGTGGTTTGTCCACGGATTGATCTGAACTGCGTATCCGGAGCTCCGGTTCGTGACGCCGTCCCTCAGTCCGCCGGCCGGTCGTAGGGCAGCGTGTCCCAGTCCAGTTGATCAATCAGCGGAGCGAGGTGACGTTCGAACTTGCGCCAGGCTTGCAATGCATCTGTGTAGACCGGTTGTCTCACCTGGCTGGCGCTCGGGGTCTTGACCAGGCGGCGCGTCTTGTAGAAATCGAGCACACGCGCCTCGAAAGGCAGGCCGAGGAAGCCCAGCATACGGCGTGCCTGGGCTTCCACGTCCGCGACCGTGTCCTCGTAACGGACGTCCAGGATGCGGCCGGGAAACAGCGATTTCCAGCGCTGCATCAGGCGCCAATAACGGTTGTAGTACTGGCCCAGTGAAACCAGGTCGTGCGCGTAGGCCTGCTTCTTGTCGAAGGGCAGCCTGTGGATCGAGAAACAGTTCTGCACCGGGTCGCGGTGGCAGTGGATGAAGCGGGCTTCCGGCAATGCGAGACCAAGAAGCCCGATGTACTGGAAGTTAAGGGGGGTCTTGTCGATGACGTGGCGGTGTTCGAGCGTGGCCGGCCGGTGCCGGCCGAGGTAGTAATTGCCGAGCTCGCCCAGTTGTTCCGTCGTCAGTTGCCGCATGTTCTCCGGAAAAGCCCGGCCGGTCAGTTCGCGCACCCGGTGCGCCATGTCGTAGGCGTAACTGAGTTCACCCGCGCCGGCGACCGCCGAGTGCGAGGCGAGCAGCTGCTCGGTCAGGCTGGTGCCTGAACGGGGCATGCCGAGCACGAAGACCGGTCGACGGTCGTGGCAGCCGGCGCCGCTGTCAAGGCGCTCGGCAAGCGCCTCGGCGCTTTCTGCGAGCGCATCGACGAATCGGCCCGTGTCCTCGTCGTCGTACAGCCGTAATTTCGCCTTGATGCCGTTTCCTTCCGACAGGAAGCGAAAAGCCTGGTCGAAGTCGCCGCGTTGCTCCCAGGCTCGCGCCAGTCCGAAGGCCAGATACATGCGGTCGTTGTCGAGCATGCGCACCTCGTCCCAGATTTTCTGCATGTGTTCGAACTCGGCATCGCTGAGGTCGCGACCGCGAATCTGGGCGAGGTAGTAGTGGGCAATGGCCATGCCCGGGGCCACCGAGATGGCGTGCTTGAAAGCTTCGGCCGCCCTCTCCGGTTGGCCGCGCTGTTCCTGCAGGACACCGAGTACGTGATGCGCTTCCGGGTTGTCGGGTTCGATCTCCAGCGCCAGCTCCAGTGTTTTCAGGGCTGCTTCCGGCATATCCATGTCGCGCTGGACGCGGGCCATATTGATCAGCGCAGCGGCGTACTTGGGGTTGATCTTGGTAGCCTGGCGGTAACTTTCGAGCGCCTCCTCGTAGCGGGCCTCGGCCAGCAGTATGTCACCCCGGTTGTTGTGGGCCTGCGCCAGTCGCGGAGCCAGTTGCAGGGCGCGGCCCGCCGCCTGCAGGGCGCGTTTGCGTTGATCCGACTCGTTGAGCGCGGCGGCCAGATTGCTCCAGCATTCCGCGAAGTCCGGTTGCAGGCGAAGCGCGCGTTCGTAGGCTCGGACGGCTCGTTCCGGTCGGCCCATTTCACGCAGAACGTTGCCGAGGTTGTTGTGTGCGACCGGGACGCCCGCGTCCAGCCTTATCGACTGGCGGAGGTGCTCCGCTGCCTTGTCCAGCTCGCCGAGGTCTTTGTAGGCCAGCGCGATGTTCGCGTGGGATTCCGCGTTCTTGGGCGCACGCTTCAGCGCCTTGGAGATGAAGAAAACGGCCTCGCTCGGCCTGAAGTCGTTCACGCACAGCATGCCGAGCAGGTTCAGCGCGTGCACGTTGTCACGGTCTTCCGCCAGCACCTCGAGAAACAGCCGTTCCGCATCTTGCGTGTGCCCCTTCTGACAGGCGGCCAGGCCCTGTTCCAGGCGTTCGATGATCCGGTCTTCCATCAGGCGCGCTTCCATGACGGTCCAAACGCAGAAGCCTCGCACAGGGCGAGGCTTTGAACAAGCGGCAGGGGGGCGGATTTCCACCCCCCTGGCAGCGACGGATCAGAAGTTGTAGCGAACGCTGATGCCATAGGTTCGCGGGCGATTGAAGTCGGCGACGGCGCGGCCCTCGCTGAACTGATCGCTACCGACCTGCACCGTTTCGTCGGTCACGTTGTTCACGTAGGCTCTGACTGTCCACGGGCCGCGATCCTGGAACCAGACCAGGCGGAGATCGAGCGTTGCATACGAATCCTGCTGCGCGAAGAAATACTCGATGTTCGTCGTCTTGTAGTCGTCCGAAGCATACAGGTACATGCCCGGCACCAGGCGGCCTTTATCGCCCATGAAGAAGGTATAGCTGGCGTCGAGGTAGGCGGTCCATTTCGGAGAGAACCGTGCCTCCTTGCCATCCAGGATGTAGACCTGCGAATTCGACGGGTCGCCGGGTTCACCGGGGCCGATCTCGAAATCGCCGCCAGCACGGAATACGCGGTTGAGCACCGTCCTCGAGAAATCCTTGAGTTCCGTATCGTTATAGCCGAGGCCGGACGCAAAATACCACTCGTCCGTGGGTTGCCAGTTCATCTCGACTTCGAGACCCTTCGAGGTCATGCTGCCGCCGACGGATCCGACGGCGACGATGGTCTCGCCCTGGGCGATAAAGGAGGAAGTGGTCAACCCGTCGTAGTCGTTGTAGTAGGCGGCCATGTTGAGTCGCATCGTGTTGTCCAGCAGAGAGCTCTTCCACCCCAGCTCGTAGGACATCGCTTCGTTCGGATCGGTGAGGTCGGTCGAGCCACCGCCCGCGATCGAACCGGCGATGTAGCCGGTCGCGGCATTGGCATAAACCATGTTCCGATCGTTGATATCTTGCTGTAGCGAGAGCTTCCAGTCGGTATGGGAATCTTCGCCGTTTTGGCGGCTGTTCTCCGTCGCATCGGTGGTCGAATCGACGAATTTAGGCCATGGGTCGAAACGGCTGCCCGGATTGTCGAAATGGGCCGAGTAATATCCCGACGCCCAGCCGTGCACCGCGGGGCCGAAGTCAACGTAACGATTGAAGAACGAACGTTCGTCCTTCGAATAGCGCAGACCGCCGGTGAGTCGCGTCCGATCGTTGCTGAAGTTGTATGTCGCCTGGCCGTACAGCGCGGTGGACTTGGTGCCGCCGTTGCCCTGGTACAGCCAGTGCGCCCAGGAGACAGCCTGTGGCGCGGTGTAATCGGTATAGCCCCAGACGAACTCGCTGCTCGTGTCACCATCCCCGGAATCGTCGTAGTAGAAGAATCCAAGGGTCCAGTCCAGCGAGCCGTCGTAGTTGGAATGCAGGTTGATGTCGGCTTGCCAGGATTCCGAATTGACGCGTTGCCCGGCGGCCAGGCCGCAACTCGGCCCCCCCCAGCACTGCTGCCAGTAGCCCGGACCATTCATCGGCCCTTCTACGCCGGGGTTACGCTCGCCCCAAAGCGTGGGGTTCTGTGAAAAGTCTGAATCGGTCAGGCGGAATTCCTCGTAATCGAACCAACCGAGGTTGGCGCGCAGCAGCACCGGTCCCAAATCCCAATTGATAAGAGCGCTCAGCGAAGTTTCCTCGATGTCGCGAAGGGGTTTGAAATCGCTCGCCATCTTGCGCACGTCGGGAACGATGTCGGCGGCCGGATCTTCGCCCCAGACGCCGGCCTGGTTGCGTCCGCCGGCCGGGGCGCGGCTGAGGTCTTCCTGTCCGGGGAGACGACCCTGCCGAGGTTGCATTACGCCGTTTATGCCGTCGGTCAGGCCATCGGAGTTGACGGGCACGCCGAGGATGACACCGGCATAATCCGCATTGCCGTTCGATGTGTCGCTCCAATAGGTCGCGGAGAGCACGATGTCGAACTGGTCGTTGGGTTCCCACCTCAGCTGGGCGCGGGCGTAGGTGTTGTCCTCGTCACGCATGCCATAGGCGGGACGGAACACGTTTTCGATGATCGGGTCCGCTTTGGTGTCGCTGGCCGTCAAGCGAAGTGCCGCCGTGTCGCCCAGCGGTATGTTCAGAAAACCCTCGAACTTCAGCAGGTCGTAATTGCCGAAGGTAACGGCGCCGCCGTAGTCCCACATTCCGACGTCCGGCTTCACGGTCACGAGGTTGATCAAGCCGCCAAAGGTATTGCGACCGAACAGCGTGCCCTGCGGTCCGCGCAGAACTTCGACGCGCTCGAGGTCCAGGTAGCTGGCAAGCGCCTGGCCGGCGCGCGGCCGATAGAGTCCATCGATGTACATCGGCACGGCGATATCGTTGGTGCCCGCCGTCCCGGCGCCACGCAGGATGATCGTGGGGTCGGCGCCGACGTAGCGTACCTTCATGCCCGGAACCGTTTTCTCGATGTCGAGCACGTTGACGATATCGAGCTCCACCAATTGTTCCCCAGTGATCGCGGTTACCGCGATGGGGATGTCCTGGATGTCGGCAACGCGCTTGGTCGCCGTCACCAGCACCTCTTCCATGGTCAGGTCTTCGGTTTGCTCCTGTTCCTGCGCTTGAGCCTGGGCTGCAATCGCGGAAGAAACGGCCAGTACAAGAGCCTTTTTACTGAACAGAATGGGGTGCGTGTTGACTGTGTCGCTCATGTTTGTTCGAACCTCGTGCGTCGTTTGAAGGGCCTTCCGTCCTCGCGGAATGGTTCGAATGCCAATTTATCCAAAAAGTACTTCGGATGCAAATAAATTTCGATATATGTGCTGAGGTATGAAGAAATATACAGTGATAATATATATAAATCAGTATGATAGTGTATTTTATTGATTGCTTGCGAAGTCATTGAGGGCTAATCATACGCCGAAAGAATTGAACGTCTTCGAAAATGGCTTGTTGCCGGTGAGGTCCTGCGAACAGGTGTTGGTCGGACTCAAAAAGCAGGAGTTCGGAGTAGGCGCCCGAAGTGCGCGCACGAACATGCAGCTCCTGCGACCAGGCTGCCGGGTGCGTGGCGTCCCCGACGGCATGGAGAATGATCAATGGTGCGGCCAGTGACTCCAGACCGGGTTCCGGCCCGCTCAGGGCACCGCCAGACCAGATGCTCGCGCCGCGCACACCTTCGTCCAGCGCCAGTGCGGCACGCAAGGCGATTCCCCCTCCGATGGAGTGCCCCCAGAGGAACACGTTTTCGGCGTCTGCCCGCGCCAGCGACGCCACGGCCGCTACCGCGGAAACGACGTCACGGGCGTACCAGAGCGC
>Ga0180436_10002345_pt1 | contig 18069 bp, 17 predicted proteins | sample SS_ome_2_FD_132434 | JGI IMG/M metagenome (GOLD analysis project Ga0180436, IMG submission 132434) | Hypersaline lake sediment archaeal communities from the Salton Sea, California, USA - SS_3_S_2 metaG | ecosystem: Environmental > Aquatic > Non-marine Saline and Alkaline > Hypersaline >...
AAGGGTCTGCGCCTCTACGCGGCGACGCGCACGGAGCTACCGGTCTAGATCCCACCGCCGCCGAGCCCGCGCAAGTATTGGACCCGGCAAGGCCTGGCTCGGTACCTGGCGGAGCGACTGGCGGAAGACCCGGCCACCCTGGTTGGCATTGACCATGCCTTCTCCTTTCCCTTGGCCTATTTCGAGGCCCACCAGCTGCCGCTCGACTGGCCAGCCTTCCTCGTCGACTTCCAACGGCATTGGCCGACCGATCAGGACATCTACGTCGACTTCGTCCGCGATGGCCTCGTTGGCCTAGGGGCGCTGCGTGCCGGCAATCCCCGGTGGCGACGCCTGACCGAGGTGCGTGCTGGCGCGGCCAAGTCGGTCTTCCACTTCGACGTCCAGGGTCAGGTCGCTAAGTCCACCCACGCTGGCCTGCCTTGGCTGCTGTTTCTGCGCCGACAGCTCGGCGATCGATTGCACTGTTGGCCCTTCGACGGTTGGGCGATCCCGGCAGGTCGGTCAGCGATGGCCGAGGTCTACCCCGCCCTCTGGAAGCATGCCTTCCCCACCGAAGGCCGCACCCCGGACCAGCACGACGCTTACGCCGTCGCCGCCTGGCTGCGCCAAGCCGATCTCGATGATCGCCTTGCGGGATTTCTCGCACCCTCCCTGACGCCCATTGACCGCACCAAAGCTGAGATAGAAGGCTGGATTCTCGGGGTGGATCGCCAGCATCGGCGTGACAGTTTCGATTGCGGCCACCCGACACTAAACGACTTTCATAGCCCAACCCAGAACCGATCCAAGGCCTCGAACAGCGCCTCCGGCTGCTCCCACTGCGGTAGGCCAAGATGCGGGCCGAGCTGCTCGAACTGCCAGTTGGACTGCTGCGAGACGAGGTCTCCGAGCAGCTCAAAGGTGACATAGGGATCGCGGTCGGCGATCGCTAACACCGGCAGCTGGGTCAGACGGGCGTAGAGCTTGTCGACGGCGTTGCGGGTGAACAGCTGGGTCGAGAGGAAGATCAGGGGCGCATAGCGGGCGCCTGGCTGGTGCGAGGTGGCGTAGGCGTAGTCCAAGAACACCTGCGGTGGCTGGCCGCGGAAGGACTTGCCGAGGTAGTAGCGGATGCTGCGTTTGGAGGCGACCAGGTCGTAGAGTCCCTGGCTCCAGAGCGACGCGCCGAGTGCGCCATGCAGGCCGCGACCGAAGGTCATCGGCGGGAGCGGCCGGTGGGAGAAACCAGTGGGCGAGATCAGCACCAACGAGGCGACGCTGGCCGGCGAGCCGAGTGCGGCGCGGGCGGCGAATTCGGCGCTCAGCGAGAGCGCGAGCAGGTCGGCCGGGGCTTGCACCACCTCTTCTAGCAAGACCCGGATCGCATTGGCATAGAGTTCAGGGCTGTAGGCGCGATCGCCGCGCTCGGAATGGCCAAAGCCCGGTAGGTCGATGCTGTAGACCGGTCGGCGGCCGGCGTACTGCTCGAACAGCGGTTTGACCTCAAAGGTGCTGGGGGCGGCATTGATGCTGTGCACCAGGACCAGCGGCCGGCCCTCACCGCGCTGGTCGTGGTAGTAGGCGATGCGCCCGGCCTGGGTGGTGTGGAGCTGCGAGCGCGTCGCATCGACGGCCTCGGGCAAGGGCAAGAGGTTAGACTGTTGACTCATGGCAGGATGACGTCTATTCGTGGATGGCAAGGCGCTCGATCTTGATCAGAAGGAGCCTGATGGACCATCTAAAGGGTATAGGATACGCCTGCTAAGGCGATGGCCTAACATCGCCTCGTCACGACTGTTCGTTTCAATCCGGCTCGCATCAACCAAGGATTCCTGCGATGAACCCTGAAAAGGTGGTCTTTGGATTCTTTATCCTGCTTGCGCTCACCCTGAACTTTGGCTTTGTCTACGGTGAGATCGACAATCTGGCCCATCATCACCCTTGGGAATATGCGGTGGTGCTGGTGGTGAATCTGATCGCCACCGTGCTCAAGCTTGGCGACCGCTCGCAGATGGGCGCGGTGCTGTTGGCGACCAGTCTGGTGGCGATGCTGCAGCTGGTCGCGGGTGCGGTGCTCTGGACGGTGGCGGCCCATGCCTCGGCCGAGGGCTTCACCGGTGCGGACCTCTCCAGTGTCGTCTCGCTCGCCGCTGGCGCCATGGTGGCCAATGTCGTCTCGGTGATCTTGCTCATCATCGAGACGACCATGCTGCGGCGTTGATGGCGAGGCTGCCGTCTTGGCGCAATTCGGCTATCCCGTGGACAGCGTGATCTTTCTCGTCTTGCGGCGCATGCGCGCGCCCTTGCTAACGCTGATCCTGCTCTATTCGATCGCGATTGTTGGTCTGGTGCTGATCCCAGGGCGCAATCCGGATGGCAGCGTCTGGCATCTGAGCATCTTCCATGCCTTCTACTTCGTCAGCTACATGTCGACGACCATCGGCTTTGGCGAACTGCCACAGGAGTTCAGCGATGCCCAGCGGATCTGGGTGACCCTCTGTATCTATGCCACCGTGACCGGTTGGCTGTATTCAGTGGGTTCGATGATCGCGCTGCTGCAGGACAAGGCCTTGCGTCGCACCATGGAGGAGCATCGCTTCGCTGGGCATGTACGGCGGATTAAAGAGGATTTTTATCTCGTCTGTGGCTATGGCCAGACCGGCAGTGGGCTGGTGCGCGCGCTGACCGATCGCGGGCAGCGCGCGGTGGTGCTCGACAATAACCCGGAGCGGATCGACCTGCTCAAGCTGGAGTCCTTGCATGAGTTTGTACCGGCGCTGCGGGCCGATGTTCGACGCCCTGATTCCCTGCTCTTAGCAGGACTGCGCAGCCCTTATTGCGCGGGCGTGCTGGCGCTGACCTCAGCCAATGAGGTGAACCTAAAGGTGGCGCTCGCGGCCAAGCTGATGCATCCCGGTGCAAAGGTGATCTGTCGCGCGGATTCGCATGATGTCGAGGCCAACATGGCCTCCTTTGGCACCGATCATATCTATGACCCCTTCGATATCTTCGCCCGCTATCTCAGCACCGCCATCGATTCGCCCTGCCTGACCTCGCTGCAAGACTGGCTTGGTCAGTTGCACAGTGCGATGATGCCGGAGCCGGTCTACCCACCGGCCGAGGGCCTCTGGATCATCTGCGGCTATGGGCGTTTCGGTAAGGCGCTTTACGCCAAGCTGGCCGAGCAAGCGGTGGAGCTGATCGTGGTCGAGATGGAGCCGGAGCGCACCGGCTTGCCGCCGGGGCCGCTGATCAAGGGCCGAGGCACCGAGGCGGTGACGCTGGAGCAGGCCGACATCCATCGCGCGGTCGGTCTCGTTGCCGGTACCGATAACGATGCCAATAACCTGTCGATCATCATGACCGCTAAGGCGCTCAACCCCAACCTGTTCACGGTGGTGCGCGAGAATCAGCTCATGAATAAGGAGCTGTTTAAGGCCGTCGAAGCCGATATCCTGATGCATCCAAGCCTGATCGTGGCGCAGCGCATTCGTACCCTGCTCAGTGCGCCGCTGCTCTCGGAGTTCGTCTATCAGGCCGATAAGGAGCCCGACAGCTGGTCTTGCGAGCTACTCAGTCGCATCATCGCGCTGGTCGATGTACGGCCGCCGATCCTCTGGGAGCTCAGGGTTGGCGAAACCTTTAATCTGGCGGCTAGCGATCTGCGCCGCCAAGGCCATGAGCCGACCCTAGGCGACCTCTTGCGCGATCCGCGCAATCGGGATGAGTCCTTGGCGGCGGTTATCTTGATGCACAGACGCGGCGCCCGCCATCGAGCGCTGCCCGCGCTTGAAGAGCGCTTGGGCCTGGGCGATCAACTGTTGCTCTGCGGTCGACCGGGGGCGCGGGATTGGATGCAGTGGACGCTCAACAATCCGGATGTGCTCACTTACATTGTCACCGGCGAGCACTTGCCGCGGGGCAGCGTTTGGCGCTGGCTGAGGCGGCTCAGGTCGCCAGACGCGGCAACGCAGCAACGCCGATCGGCATCTAGGATGCGCCGATGAAGTGCTGCCTTGTCGGTCGGGAGCGCTTGTCGCTAGGCTAGGCGGCACCAGACTTGGCATCGCAACCATCGCAAAGGGGTGGCCTGAATGAACGATCTACTGCAGCGTCTCGCGCGCGATCACCGCCGGCTCAAGCAGATGCTTCGCCTGCTCGAAGGCTTGCTCGATCAGTTTCGTGATGGGCTCGAGCCGGATTACGAGCTGATGTGTGAGCTGATGGAGTACCTGATCGACTATGCGGATCAGGTCCATCATCCGAGTGAAGACCTGGTCTTTGAGCGTCTGTTGGCGCAGGCGGGGCCGGGGCATACGATCTTGCGGCAATTGATGCAGCAGCATCAGAGTCTGGCGCAGATCAACCGGCGTTTCAAGGAGTCGCTGGAGGGCATTGTCCATGAGGAGGTGCTGCGTCGAGATGAGGTCGAGCGTCGGGGACGCGAGCTGATTGGGCAGTTGCGCGAGCACATGCGGCTGGAGGACGAGCAGGCGTTTCCGCTCGCCGAGGCCTGCTTATCGGAAGACGCCTGGGCCGAATTGCTAGCGGCGGCGCCCGATGTTCAGGACCCGGTCTTTGGGCAGGATGATCCGCTGCGATTTCGGGCGATCTTTCGTCAACTCAAGGGCTCGAGCGAGACCTGAGCCGCGGGCAGGCGCCCATGGTCTCACGACCATTCGCTGTGCAGCTTGACAATAATTGCGCAATTCGGTTGAAACCCGGCTTAGCGCGCGCCAATCTGTGCTATGGAAAAGGCCATTAGGGACATGCATCACCCTAAAAAGAGCAGCTGAACCGGAGATTACGCAGATTAACGCGGAGATTTCAAGCCGCTTTTACCCCTGCTTCCAGCACCTGGCAAAAGACCCTGGTATGCTTGTTAAGGCCTTGTTTATTTTTGGTTTAATCTGTGTAATCCGCGGTTGATAGGATAACCCATAGGACTGCGATGAAATATAAAAGCGTCGTCGGCTTTGAGCACGACATGTCAGAGCACCTAGGGGTGCTGATGTTAAACCTGGGTACCCCGGAGGCGCCGACGCCGACCGCCGTACGTCGTTACCTCGCGGAGTTTCTGCAAGACCCGCGTGTGGTTGAGGTGCCGCGACCGATCTGGTGGCTGATCCTGCATGGGGTGATCCTGCGCGTGCGCCCGAGCCGCTCGGCCAAGGCCTATCAGGCCGTCTGGACCGACAAGGGCTCACCGCTGCTCGATGTCGCCCGCCGGCAGGCCGCTGGCCTGCAGTCGATCCTGGGCGGGCGGTTAGGGCAGCGGGTGCACGTTGAGCTTGGCATGCGCTATGGCAAGCCTTCGGTTCCTGAGGCGCTGGGGCGGCTGAAGGCCTTGAATGTGCGTCGGCTGCTGGTATTGCCGCTCTATCCACAGTACTCGGCCACCACCACCGCCTCGACCTTCGATGCCGTGACCAACGAGCTGACCACCTGGCGTTGGCTGCCAGAGCTGCGCTTCATCAACCACTATCACGACGAGCCGGGCTATATCGAGGCCCTCTGTGACAGTATTCTTGCCGCCAGGGCCGAGCAGGGCGAGCCGGAGCGGCTCTTATTCTCATTCCATGGCATTCCCAAGCGCTATTTCATGGCTGGCGATCCCTATCACTGTCACTGCCACAAGACGGCGCGCATGGTTGCCGAGCGCCTCGATCTGAAAGAGGATCGCTGGATGGTTTCGTTCCAGTCGCGAGTCGGCCGCGATGAATGGTTGCAGCCCTATACGGACGAGACCCTCAAGCTCTGGGGTGCTGATGGGGTCGAGACGGTGCATGTGATTGCCCCAGGTTTTTCTGCGGATTGCCTGGAGACCCTTGAGGAGATCAATGTCGAGAACCGCGGTTATTTCATTGATGCTGGCGGCAAGGACTATCACTATATCCCTTGCTTGAATGATGATCCCAAGCATCTCGAGATGCTGGCTGGGCTGATCGAGCGCCATTGCGGTGGTTGGCCGGAGGTCGAACGCTTGGCACAAGCGGAGGCGGCCTGATCCACCTGATCTGCTGCGGTCTCATCTTGCCCTGCGCTCATGGCTGTAAAACGCGCTCGCAGCTCAACGAGTTGCCGCGCTGACCGCCACTCAAGCGACGCTGCCTGTCTTGCAAACGCGGTTGGCGTCCGCACCTGAACCAGCAGACTAAAGCTGTTATGAAACTGCCAACCGATGGAACAGCATCCGCTGCCGACCGAGATCAACCTGCACCAACAATCCCGCATCCTCGAGATCGCCTACGACGACGGTGCGCGTTTTCGACTGCCCTGTGAGTATCTGCGTGTCTATTCGCCCTCCGCTGAGGTCCGAGGCCATACGCCCGACCAGGCCAAGCTGCAGGTGGGCAAGGAGGCGGTCAATATCACCGATCTGCAGCAGATCGGCAGTTATGCGGTGAAGATCGTCTTCGACGACGGTCACCGCTCTGGCCTCTACGACTGGCAGTACCTGTACAAGCTCGGCCGCGGCTGGCAGCCCCTGTGGCTGGACTATCTGAGCCGACTCAGCGATGTTGGCCGCAAGCGCACGGCGCCGGACCCGTTCGAGGTGCTACGCGAGCGTGGCGAGGTGCCTTCCGAACTGCCGGCGGCGAATACCGCGGCCTGATGCGTATCAAGCCGAGAAGTTGCGGGCGCCTGCTTCAGGTTGAGTCGGGCGCATCCGAGAGGATGTAGCCAAGATCAAGCGCGATCTCGTCGAACGGCGGGATGCGTGCCCGCCGATGCGGGTCGAGCGTTGCGATGACGCGAGAGCGACCAGCCTCCAACTGGTGAGCGACCAGTTTGCCGTCCTCGGGCCAGATGAGCCAGTAATAGGGCACCTGATGGCGCTGTAAGAGCAGCGGGATCTGTTGTGTGTCTTTTCGCTCATGGCCAGGCGAGATGATCTCGCAAACCCAATCGGGCGGCAGATCGATCAAGCCACTGGGCAGGCGCGGCAACCTGGCCTTGCGCCATCCCGCTAAGTCATGGGCGGGACACTCGTGCGGCTCGTAGGCAACGCTGGCCTCAGTGAGAATCCACCAACCATCAGGCCCGGAGCGGCGATTGAAGGGACCGAGTTCTTCGCGCGTGTTGCCCTGAGCGCGGGCATGAAACGCCCGGGTCATGGGACGCCGGACGATTTCACCGCCGATCAGCTCTAGCTGATCATCGGCCTGATCATCGGCGCTCAGCATGAGATCAGCAATGGTTGCGAGCTTCAGGGCTTCCACGGGTACAGCTTCAACCGTCCACCTGTTGAGAACGCCGCGGCTCAGCGGCCGCGACGACGCCCAGCCACGCGCAGCCGCAGGGCATTCAGCTTGATGAAGCCGGTGGCGTCGCTCTGATCGTAGGCGCCGGCATCGTCCTCGAAGGTGGCGATCGATTCATCAAACAGGCTGTCGGTCTCGGATTGGCGGCCGACCACCAAGACGTTGCCCTTGTAGAGCTTGAGCCGGACCTGGCCATTGACCACGCGCTGGCTCTCATCGATGGCCGCCTGCAGCATCCTCCGCTCCGGGCTGAACCAGTAGCCGTTGTAGATCAGCGTGGCATAGCGCGGCATCAGCTCGTCTTTCAGGTGCGCGGCCTCGCGGTCAAGCGTCAAGGATTCCATCGCCCGATGCGCCTTGAGCATGATGGTGCCGCCGGGGGTCTCGTAGCAGCCGCGCGACTTCATGCCGACGTAGCGGTTCTCGACGATGTCGGCGCGGCCGATGCCGTGCTCGCCGCCGATGCGGTTCAGCTCGGCGAGGACCTCGGCGGGAGACATCGTCTTGCCATCGATGGCGGTGATGTCGCCGGCGCGATAGGTCAACTCGATCTCCCGTGGGGTGTTGGGCGCATCAATAGGATCGCGCGTCCAGCGCCACATGCCCGAGCCCGGCTCGACCCAGGGATCTTCCAGGTCGTAGCCCTCGTAGGAGATGTGCAGCAGGTTGGCGTCCATCGAGTAGGGCGATTTGCTGCCGTCGCGCTTCATCTCGACCGGCACGCCGTGCTCGGCGGCATAGGCCATCAGCTTCTCGCGCGAGAGTAGATCCCATTCGCGCCAGGGGGCAATGATCTTGATCTCGGGGTTCAGCGCCAGCGCATTGATCTCGAAACGGACCTGGTCGTTGCCCTTGCCGGTAGCGCCGTGGCTGATGGTGTCGGCGCCGGTCTCGGCGGCGATCTCGACCAGACGCTTGGCGATCAGCGGCCGGGCGATCGAGGTGCCGAGCAGGTATTCGCCCTCGTAGATGGCATTGGCGCGGAACATCGGATAGACGAAGTCGCGCACGAATTCCTCGCGCAGGTCTTCGATGTAGATCTCTTTAATGCCAGCGGCCTCGGCCTTGGCGCGGGCTGGTTCGACCTCCTCGCCTTGTCCAATGTCGGCGGTGAAGGTGACCACCTCGCAGCCGTATTCCTCCTGCAGCCAGGTCAGGATCACCGAGGTATCAAGCCCGCCAGAGTAGGCAAGGACGACCTTGTTCACGGAATCAGATGCCATGGAAATACTCCTAGTCTCAAGTTTAGTCGCCGTCCATTTTCTCATCCTCGATGATCGCCCTGGACTCTTGCTCACATCGGGAAGAGGTGCATGGATAGTGTCTTAGACGTCCCCAACCACCAGGATCATCCGATCTAGGCGCTGACGTTCGCCGTGCATCAGGATGTCGAGTGGATCGTCGCTCAGGGCGCCAGTATACGCATGCGCGGCGGGTTGTTGGGGTAGCGGGAGACCTTGGCGGCGCGGCCGCGGTCACGGCATTTTCACCAGATCTTCATCGCTTGTGCATCCTTTTGCAACAAAGGCGCGAGACCATGTGGGGCACTTAAATTTACCGGGGCCTGCGCACGATGAGCCAGGTGACACAGCTACGGCCGTTGAAGTATCGGAGCATCTGGATCTCGGATGTCCATCTCGGGTTTCGCGGCTGCCAAGCCGAATTTCTGCTGGATTTTCTGCAAGCAACCGAGTGCAAGCAACTCTATCTAGTCGGTGACATCATCGACGTTTGGGCGATGAAAAACGGCCTATTCTGGCCGCAAGCGCACAATAATGTCGTGAGGGCGATCCTCGACAAGGCGCGCGATGGCACCGAGGTGATCTATGTGCCGGGCAATCACGATGAGATCCTGCGTGATCATTTGGGCTCGGAGTACGGCCAGGTGAAGCTGCGCGATGAGCTGGTGCATAGCACCGCTGATGGCCGGCAATTTCTGATCATGCATGGTGACAAGTTCGACCAGGTGGTACAGAACGGGCGCTGGCTGGCGATGCTTGGCTCGCGGCTCTATGACCTGCTGCTCTCGGCCAATCATCGGCTGAATGCCGTGCGGCGGCGGTTCGGTTTCGGTTACTGGTCGCTCGCGGCTTATCTCAAGCATCGGGTCAAGGATGCGGTCAACTACATCGGCAACTTTGAGGAGGCGGTGGCCGAGGAGGCGCGGCGGCGCGCTGTCGACGGCATGATCTGTGGCCATATCCATCATGCCGAGATCCGTGACATCGAGGGCGTGACCTATTGCAACTGTGGCGATTGGGTCGAAAGCTGCACGGCACTGGTTGAACATCACGACGGCACCATCGAACTGCTGCGCTGGACCGAGGGTCATCAGGTGCTGACCTCGCAACAGGCCGGCGCTAGGGTGCAGCCGTTGCCACGTCCGGCGGCAGCCGCAGCGGTGGCGCGAGCGGTCTAGGGCGCGCTGTTCCCCTTGCCAGTGCCAAATTGGGCTAAGGGAGCGTCCATATCTATCCTTAAGACCGCTGACAGAGGCTGTTGCGGTAACGCGGCCAGTCGAATGCGGGGCCGGGGTCGGTCTTGCGCCCCGGTGCGATCTGCGCATGGCCAGTGATCCGCTCAAGCGTGATGGCGGGATAGCGGTCGCGGATCAGCCTGGTCACCTGGCTCAGCCGCTGGTACTGAGCATCGGTAAACGCGATCTCATCCGTCCCTTCAAGCTCGATGCCGATGCCATAGTCGTTACACTCCGGGCGCCCTTGGAACGATGAGCGTCCGGCATGCCAAGCCCGGCGTCCAAGCTCGACGAACTGCAGCAATTCGCCATCGCGGCGGATCAGCAGATGTGCCGAGACTCGCAGGCCGGCGATGCTGGCAAAGAAGGGATCGGCGTTGGGATCGAGCTGATTCAGAAACAGTTGCTCGATCCAGGGGCCACCAAACCGCCCCGGTGGCAGGCTGATGTTGTGGATCACCAGCAGGTCTGGCTCGACCCCGGCGGGTCGCTCATCGGCATTGGGGGAGGGTCTCCAGCCTGCGATGCTGAGTCGCCCAGGGTCGCCTGGGGCTTGACTGCTCATAGACAACAATCGCCTCGCTCAAGAAGGACTACGGATGGATACCGATGGACATCGATGGATACCGATAGGGCTCATGGCTCATGAGCCAACAGTTTTATGCTCCCCCGCCGGGGCGCTGGCGCTGTGCTCGGCAGGGGTCGATAAAAATGGCGCTTCCTTGTGCCAGGCAAGACAGCGATCTTGTGCCGGGTCTTGCCATTCCATCCCTGACCTCCCTCTCCTCCTCGTTCTCCGATCAGCCGTCGGTGTCGGCGGTGGGCGCGGCGGCATAGTAGGCGGCTAGCGTTTCGATCTCCTCGGCGCTGAGCTGGCTGGCGATGAAGCGCATGCGACCATAGTCATCGTTCTCGCGCTCGCCATTGCGAAAGGCCAGCATGGTCTCGATGAAGTGGTCGAGCTTTTGCCCGGCAAGGGCGGGTACCTGCAAGCCGAAGCCCTCGCCCTGCTCGCCATGACAGACCCCGCAGGGCAGCAGAAGCCGGTCCTTGTCGCCCTGGGTGACCAGCAGCGGTGGCTCAGTGAGATCGGCTGCTGGCTCGGCGGGCAAGGTTTCGTAGTAGGCGGCCAGGTCGGCGAGTTCCTGATCGCTGCGGCGGCGGACCTTCTTATACATGTCGCGCGAGTCACGCGCACGGGTCTTGTAGTCGATCAGCTGCTTGAAGGCATAGGCGCGCTCCTGACCGGCGATGCTCGGGGTCTCGTCATCCTCGGCGATCCCCTGCTCGCCATGACACTTGTAGCAGCCCGAGCTGTCGGCCAGCTCACGGCCGCGCTCGACATCGCCGGAGGCGATCAGCTTCAAGCTCTCACGGCTCCAGACGAAAGTCTCCATCTCGTCGGCGTCAGCCAGTGCCGGTGTCTGGACCAGCGTCAGGGCACCGAGCAGCACGGCGGCGGCGGTTAGGGTCAGCGTCAGGGTGTGCGCGAGCAGCCGAGACGCGAAGCGGTGGATAGTTGACAGGCTCATGGTTTCGCTCCTCGATCACTCGGCTCAATGATCGCCGCTGGCATCGGTCTGCGCCACGGCGTCGGCGCTCAGCAGTTCGCTGACGCTCAGGGTCTGCTCGACCGACTCCATCTCCACCGAGGGCACGGTGACGGCCCCCTTACCGAGAAGCTTGTCGGCCAGATACTGGCTGAAGGAGCGATAGTGGAGCTTGGCGACCAGGGTGACCGACTCAGCATCCTCGGGGATGTTGAAGAAATAGTCGGCGGTCTTGTAGCCCTTGGGGGGGATGGTATTGACCTTGGTGAAGCGGGTGATCTCCCATGGGAAATGGGTGTGCTCACCGTTCTTGTCGACGGCCACCGCATTGAACACCACGGTGTCTTCGGGCAACGCATTGTGCTCATCGAGGGTGCCGCTGCGGGTCAGCTCGCGGCCCTGGTCGTCGGTGGCAACCACCTCGAGCCAGACCTCGCGGACCTCGGTGAGGCTGGTCGGCAAGTTGTGCCCGGCACGCTCGTTGGTGACCTTGACCCGGGCACGGTGCAAAGGCCCACCCTCGTTGGTCAGCGTCAGCTCGAGTGAGGCAACATTCCGCAGCCGCGCGATGGCCTCGTCATAGTTGGTTCCGCGGCCTAGATCCTCAGCCTTGTCAGACTCGGCAAGCGCATCGTTGAGGGCCGCGGTGACCACCGCATTGCCGCCGACGAAGCCATGCTTGTGCACGACCTTGCGCCAAGGACCGCCAAGGGCGGCAAAGCCTTCCAACGTCGGCTCGTCGAGTTCTTCGGGGCGCTTCAGCTCGTCGGCAACCCGATTGGCGATCGCGACCGGCACCATGTGGCAGTCCTGGCACTGGATGTCGTTCTGGGCATAGATCGAATACTTCCACTCGTCGTAGGTGCGCTCAATCGGGAAGTTGTTAACCGGATGGAAGATGTTGTGGCAGTTGCCACAGAAGTCGGATTTGGCGTGGTGCTCGGAGTCGCCGGTCTGATGGTAGGGCGATTCGGCATTCTCCAGTGTGGCGCGTTTGGTCTCACCGGGCGCCAGCACATACGAGGAGTTGCCGTGCTCGAGCACCGCGGTCTTCTGCAGGTTGGTGCCGGAGATGGTGTGGCAGACGTCGCAGGAGACGCCATGCTCGGCGTTGGGGCCAGCGCTGAAGCCGCCGTGTAGCCCGGCATCGGGATCGAACATCACCGAGTCGGTGGCGATCCCGATCGGGGTGTGGCAGCCGCCGCAGTGGTTGCGATTACTCGGATCGGCCTTCTCGGCCAGTGCCCAAAGCGCCTGGAATACCGGGTCCTTGAAGGCGTTGGAGTGCATTGAGCCGTTCCAGCCCTCGTACTGCTTGGTATGGCACTGTCCACATAGGCGCGGATCGGTCCAATCTTCATCGGTGAGGTCGCGATGACCTTCGATGCTGATATAGGCCGGTGGGAATTGGCGCCCATCGGTCTCTTCCGCGGCCGTAGCGGCCAAGACCAGGGTTGCCGAGCCCAGCATTGCCAAGGCCGTGAGGCCAAGTAGCCAGGTTGTGGCCGGGATGCCCCGGCGCGGAGCAGTTGACATAAGAAACCTCCTTTGGATGATCATGGGGTCGAGCTTCTGGTGGCTCGTTGACTCCTGAATCCCGCTCGGGGTAGGTAGCAGGATGCCGTGATAATTGTGGATGCGTGAGATAGCCACAGCATCTTTTGGGCCAACCCCTGCTACCCAATCGAAACAGTGGCTTAGGTCGTAGTCGGTGATGCGATACTGTTGCAGTGCGGGTGCTGTTGCAACGGCCTGCTGCAACGATCCTGTTGCAACGGTCCTGTTGCTGCGCATTTGTTGCCACAAGGGTTTGCGAGAGTATGGCCGTTTAGGCGATTGCCGGAAAAGCTCGTATCGAATGGCGTAGGCTATCCGTTTGCTATCCGTTTGCTATCCGTTTGCCTTCAATGGGCGTTGATAGAGATCGCCTTAGTTGGGATCGATCATGCCAAGGCGATGCATCCGCCGCCAGAGTGTGCTGCGGTCGATGCCAAGGAGTTCCGCGGTCAGGCGCCGATTTCCATGGGCCTGGTGCAAGGCCTCTTCGATCGCCTGGCGTTGTCGCATATCCTGCTCGGAGTTCGCGCTGCTCGGCGCTGGGTTGGCTCGCGACTGACCCGCCCGACGCACATCGTAGGGTAGGTCATCCAGGCGAATGACGCCGCCGGGTGCGCAGATCACCCCATGCTCGATCGCATTGCTGAGTTCGCGCACGTTGCCAGGCCAGTGATAGTCGAGTAGTGCCCTGAGGCTGTCATGAGTCAGGCGCAGCGGTTCGCGGTCGTCACGCTGTTGCAACTGGGCCATGAAATGCTCGGCGAGCAGTTGGATATCCACTGGACGTTCGCGCAGCGGCGGCACCTGGATCGGGATCACCGCGATGCGGTAGAACAGGTCGGCGCGAAACAGGCCATGATCAACGAGTGGGCGCAGCGATTGATTCGAGGCGGTAATCAGGCGCACGTCCACGGTCAGGGTACGATCGGAGCCGACCGGCTCGAACTGGCCGCTCTGCAGCACACGCAGCAGCTTGGGCTGCAGCTCAAGCGGAAATTCGTTGATCTCATCGAGGAACAGGGTGCCGCCGTCCGCGGAGCGGAAGCGTCCTAGGCGTGCCTGTGAGGCGCCGGTGAAGGCGCCTTTGACATGACCGAAGAGTTCGGATTCGATCAACGAACTGGGGATCGAGGCGCAATTGACCTCGACGAAGGGGCTAGAGGCGCGGCGGCTATGCTCGTGGATGCTCTGTGCCAACACCGTCTTGCCGGTCCCGGATTCGCCCTGCAGCAAGACCGGGGCGTCGCTGGGCGCGATGGTCCGCAGCCGCCCGAGCAGGCCGAGCATCTGACTGTCCTTGGTCAGCAGCGCGGCGCTTGCCCGCTTGTGCTCGGCGGCGTGGAGGAACTTAACCCGGGTGACGTCGCGCAGCATGACTACTCGCAGATGCCCCTGGGCACAGGGCAGATCGACAAAGCCGCTGCGCACCTGGACGAAGCGTGGCTCTTCGAGCTTGCCACCAAGTTGCAGCTCGAATTCGATGGCGTCGCGGCAGCCGCTGGCCGCGGTGGCGCTCGCTGGCGAGGCCGCGCAATGGGCCGCGGCGGCCTGGGCGGGATGCGGTGACCGCTCGCCGGGCCGAGCCGTCTGTTGCTCAATCAGCTGTAGCAAGTCGATGCCGTTCAGCTGGCGCAGATCGCTCCTGTGCTCACTCCTGTGCTCATCGGCATCAAGGCCAAGTATCTGTTCGGCGAATTCGTTGCAGAGCAGGATGCCGCCTTCGGGGTCCGCGAACAGGATGCCTAGATCGATGCGCGCGAGGATCGGCCGGAACAGATCCAGGATCTGGGCGCGCGAGTAGGGCAGTTGATCGGCTGGACTCATGCTGGTGATCCTCTCCCTCTTCGTTGATCGTCGTCGCGTCTCTGGCCGCCACTATACTGAGGGGCAAGGCGCGCCTATGACTATCGCAATCGATGTTTTGTCCATGACAAATAAGGGATAATCAGACTAAAATCCAGTACAAAATATCTCTATGCGACGGTTTCAAGGGCTGTCTTCTGAACAAGGCCTGGCGTGCCTTCCCGGGCTGCCGCCGCGGCGTTTTTGAACCCGACCGGTTATCCAGCTAATCCCCCGCGCTGAGGAGCTTATCGAATGCCCACCGCTAACCCAATCCCTGATCCAAGTGCTGAATGGCTGTCCCAACAGCTGCCACCGCTCGCGCTGATTGAGGCGCAGGTGCGCGAGGCCTTGGCTGAGGATGTGGGAGATGGCGATCTGACGGCACAATTGCTGCCCGCGGATGCGCAGGCGCATGCCGAGGTGATCACCCGCGATGATGCGGTGCTCTGCGGCACGGCCTGGTTCGATCAGGTCTTTTATCAGCTTGATCCTGCGGTGCGGATCGACTGGCATGCAGGTGACGGCGAGCGTGTGCTACCGGGGCAGCGACTCTGCTCAGTACAGGGACATCTGCGTCAGCTGCTGACCGGCGAGCGCACCGCGTTGAACTATCTGCAACTGCTCTCCGGCACCGCGACCCGCGCGCGGCGCTATGCCGAGGCGGTCGCTGGGCTACCGGTGCGCATCCTGGATACCCGTAAGACGCTGCCTGGACTGCGGCGTCAGCAGAAATATGCCGTGCTCTGCGGTGGCTGCGATAACCATCGAATGGGGTTGTTCGATGCGATCCTGATCAAGGAGAACCATATCAGCGCCGCGGGCTCGATCCGCGCGGCGATTGAATCAGCGCGGCGCCTCGCCGCTGGTGCGCCGGTGGAGATCGAGGTCGAGTCACTCGATGAATTGAATGAAGCACTGCAGGTCGGGGTTGAGCGTGTGCTGCTCGACAACTTTGGCCTGCCCGAGCTGCGTCGAGCGGTGGAGCTGACGGCGGGCCGATCGCGACTCGAGGCCTCGGGCGGGATCACGCGCGACCGGCTCCGGGTGATTGCGGAGACGGGGGTCGACGATATTTCGGTGGGCGGGCTGACCAAGCAGGTCGAGGCGGTTGATCTCTCGATGCGGCTGCTCGCCCCGGTCGCCTAGACCGCTGCTCCTAGGCACTCTTCGGGCATCCGAGTTATCCGCGGTTCAAATGCGTTTGCCAGGGCGATTGGGAAGGACGCTGGCATCGCGCGGCCATCGCCTTGATTATTTGCATTTCCTATCGAAAATAACCTCTGTATCGGGATTGACGATTATCAATTTTAGAAATTGCTAATATAATAATCTCCGTTGTCGCAGAGAACGCGGCGACGCTTGCAACCCAGACAATATCGAATTCGGAGAATACAGATGAAAAAGCTTGCTACTGCCGCAGCCGTTGCCGCTCTTCTTGGTGTGTCCGCCTCTGCCAGCGCATGGTGGGGTGGTCCTGGCTACGGCGGCCCGGGCTACGGCAATGGTTGGGGCGACGGCATGGGCGACATGTTCAGTGACATGTTCGGCGATGGCTACGGCGACTTCAACATGAGCATGAGTGGCGGTGGTCGCGGTTATGGTCGTGGGCGTGGTTACGGCTATGGCCGCGGCTACGGTGACGGCTACGGCTATGGCAACCCCTACTATGGTGGCTATGGCGCTCCTTACTATGGTGCTCCTTATGGCGCGGTGCCTTATGCGGCTCCCTACGGCGCGGCCCCTTACGCTGCTCCTGCCGCTCCAGCTGCCCCTGAAGCCAAGTAAGCTGAGCGTAGCGCTCGCCTGAAGGCGTCAAGTCCGGCGGCCTCTCTCCTTTACGGAGGGAGGCCGCCGGATTTTTTTGTGTCTAGGCAGCTAACAACAGGCTGCTATAGGCGAGACCCAGTCCGATTGCGGATGCGATGATGACGTCGGTCGGGTAATGCAGACCGAGCACGACCCGCGATGCCGCGACCAATAAGGTGAATGGCACCAGCAGCCAGGCGAGCTGCGGGTAGTAAAAGAGTGCGATGGTTGAGAAGTTGACCGCGTGTAAGGTATGCCCGGAGGGGAAGCTGTAGCGATCCAGTGGCGGCACGCTAGCGGCGATATCGGTCGCATAGTGACAGGGTCTGATCCGGCGGGTTCGGCCCTTGAGGCTCTTGTAGAGCAGCAGTGCAACGCCGCTCGTCAGCAGCATGTGCAGTGCTGCCTCAAGGCCATCGATGCCATCAACGATGGGTAATATGGCCATGAGGCTGTACCAGAAGACGCCGTTCCCAAGCCGACTGATCAGCGCAAATGGGCGCAGTAGCCAGGGGCGTTGATGATGGGCCCGGCTCCAACGGCGACAGACGGGTGTTTCTAGCTCATTTAGCAGTCGCAGGAATGGGTTCATGGCGCTCACCTCGGTTGCGGGCGCAGTCGATCAGGGTGAACAAATGCTCTTCGAGGTCGCGGATCACGCGATCCCAGCTCAAGGATTCCGCCGTTTGCCGCGCTGCTTGTCCTAGCGCGCGGAGCCGCTCGCGGTTGCTGGCGGCCTCTTCAGCCCGGCGCAGAAACGCGATGCGATCGGCCATTGGCACACTATAGCCGTTTCGGCCATCCTGTAGGTGCTCATGTGCGGCGGCATAGTCGAATGCAAGCGGTGCGATTCCGCTTGCCAGCGCCTCGGTGAGGACATTGCCAAAGGTTTCGGTGAGGCTTGGGAAGACAAAGAGGTCAGCTGAGGCATAGTGTTCCGCGAGCGCTTGTCCAACCTGAGCCCCGGTGTAGACATGATGTGAATGCTGGTGACGCAGATGGGCGAGTTCTGGTCCATCGCCAACCAGTACGCAACGGCTGTTAGGCTCAACGCGTTGAATCCGCGCAAAGGCCTCGATGGCAAGGTCGATATGCTTTTCGGCGGCGATCCTGCCCACATAGAGGGCCACCAGTGTCGCATCGCCGCAGCCCCAAGAGGCGCGCAGCGCCGCGCTGCGAAAACGCGGTGAGAAGCGCTCGGTATCGACGCCGCGGCTGAGCACTCGCAGGTTCGCGAATCCGGCGGCGCTGAGGTCCTCTTGCAGCGCTTGGGTTGGGACTAAGGTGATGCCAGAGCGGTTATGGAAGCGTCTCAGCAGGGTGATGATCGGCCGCATCAGGAGACCGGCGCCATAGTGGCTGCAGTACTGCTGAAATTGCGTATGGAAACCGGTGACGGTGGGGATGCCTTGGCGCCTGGCGACCGACAGGGCGGCGTGCCCTAGTGGTCCCTCGGTGGCGATATAGACGGCATCTGGTCGCGCATCCTGCCAGCGACGTTGCAGCCTGCCCAGCGCTGGCAGCCCGAAGCGTAGCCCAGGGTATCCAGGCAATGGGAGGCCGCCGACGAGGAACTCCGCAGGCTGAG
>Ga0180436_10002348_pt1 | contig 18059 bp, 13 predicted proteins | sample SS_ome_2_FD_132434 | JGI IMG/M metagenome (GOLD analysis project Ga0180436, IMG submission 132434) | Hypersaline lake sediment archaeal communities from the Salton Sea, California, USA - SS_3_S_2 metaG | ecosystem: Environmental > Aquatic > Non-marine Saline and Alkaline > Hypersaline >...
ATCAGGAAAAGCCTCAGGAACAGGAACTGGTGCAATTTTCCGGTATTGTAAGGGATTTGCAGCATCGCGTCCTGCCTAATGTGAACATCATTATCCTGACAGACAGACGAGGCACGACTTCCGACCGCAGGGGCATGTTTTCTTTTGTGGTCAGACCCAACGATACCATACTCTTCAGCCACATGGGACACAAGGGAACCATACACGTTATCCCTGATTCCCTGGGGGGACAACAGTACCCTGCCGATATATTTATGGTCAGTGATACCTTTCAGCTGGCCGAGGTAAGAATATATCCCTGGAAAACCTACCAGGAGTTCAAAGAAGCCTTCCTGGCTCTTGATCTCCCTGATGATGATGAACAAAGGGCTTATCACAACATCGCCTTGATTAAAACCCAGATCAAGATGAATGATTTTGGCCCCAGCCCCAACATCAATTTCCGGGAGGTGATGAAGCAACAATACAACCAGCTCTATACGGCCGGTCAAACGCCCTATTATACCATATTTGATCCCATGCGCTGGGCCAAATTCTTCGATGCCCTGAAGCGGGGCGACTTCAAACAGGATGATTAAAAAGCTCCTGCACAATTTCGGGCTTATTTCCTCAGTTAGTACTATATTCGAGAAACATCTGCTAGTGGACTACCGCCTGTCACTAATTTCGCTTTTGCTTGGCCTGGCCATGGTAACGAATGCCCAGGAAAAGGCTATGCTCACAGGAAGTGTGAGAGACAGCATCGGAGATCCTGTGGAATTTGCCTCTGTGGCCTTGCAGGGGACTGGAGTGGGAACAGTGACCCTGACCGATGGCAGTTATTCCCTGGAAATTCCATCGGGGCGCTCCTACACGGTTGTTATCTCCTGCGTGGGCTACCAAAGCAAACAATTTGCGGTCCGGCTGAGAGCAGGTGAATCACGTAATCAGGACTTAAGCTTACTCAGAGATGTAAGGGCACTGAGAGAAGTATCGGTGAGCGCCAGGCAGGAAAGGGCCTCTACCTTCCAACGCATCGATGTGGAGGATCTGAACTACATGCCCACCACCACGGGAAAAGTAGAAACCATCATCAAATCACAGGCCGGAGTAAGTTCCAACAATGAGCTGAGTTCCCAGTATTCAGTGAGAGGTGGGAATTTCGATGAAAACCTTGTGTATGTGAACGATGTGGAAATCTACAGGCCGTTTCTGGTGCGTTCCGGGCAGCAGGAAGGCCTGAGTTTCGTGAATTCCGACCTGGTCTCCTCCATCAAATTTTCGGCCGGAGGCTTCGATGCCCGCTACGGTGATAAGATGTCCTCCGCTCTGGATATCACCTATAAAAGGCCCAGGTCCTTTGGAGGATCTGCCACCATCAGCCTGCTTGGGGCATCTGCCCACCTGGAAGGGGCTTCAGCTACCCAGCGCTTCACCTTCCTGGCCGGTTACCGTTACAAGACCACCTCCTACCTGCTTAATTCCCTGGAAACCAGTGGAGATTACAAACCTCAGTTTTCCGACTTCCAGACCCTGCTAACTTACCAGCTCAGCAAAAAAATGGAAATTTCCTTCCTGGGAAATTACTCTTCCAATCTCTATCAATTTATTCCCAGCACGCGGAATACGGAATTTGGTACCAAAGACCTGCCCCTGAACCTGAGGATCTATTACGATGGCCAGGAAGTTGACCGATACGACACCTATCTGGGAGCATTATCTCTCAAATGGACCCCGGTAAAAGGTCTGTCGCTGAAATTCACCGGATCAGCCTTCCGGACCTCCGAAGAAGAGACTTTTGATATCCAGGGACAATACTGGATCAATGAGCTTGACAATACCGTAGATTCTGAAACCTATGGAGACTCCATTCTCAATATTGGCGTGGGAACCTCCCTGGTACACGCTCGTAATTACCTGAATGCCATAGTAATATCTGGATCACATCTGGGCAGCTACCGCAGTGGGAACAATCTCATGCAATGGGGTTTCAACTACCAGTATCAGGACTTCGACGACCAGATTAACGAATGGGAGCTGCTCGATTCTGCAGGCTATGTGATACCCTATAACGGGACAGATCTTAGCCTGACAAAATCGCGAAGATCCAGCAATGAGTTAAGCTACGACCAGTACAGCGCTTTTGTACAGAACACCCTGGAAATCAACCGGGAGAACGCCGATTACTTTCTGACTACCGGTATTCGTGCCAGCGTATGGAACTTCAACCGGACCACCATGATCAGTCCGCGTTTTACCTTTAGTACCCAGCCCAATTGGAAACGGGATATGATGTTCCATATTTCCGCAGGATATTATTACCAGCCCCCCTTTTATAAGGAGATGAGGATGCCTGACGGCACGGTAAATCCTCAGATCCGCCCCCAGCGTTCCATTCACTTGCTGGCTGGAGGAGATTTCCTGTTTACTCTGTGGGACAGACCTTTCAAGCTTACCGGGGAAGCCTGGTACAAATGGCTTAACGACCTGATCCCTTATAAGATTGATAATGTCAGGCTATCCTATGCAGGGGAGAATATTTCACAAGGTTATGCCAGGGGAATCGATTTCAAATTAAACGGTGAATTTGTACCCGGTGCCGAGTCCTGGTTCACCCTCTCAGTGCTGCAAACCCGCGAAGACGTGGAAGGAGATGTGATGCTTGAATGGAACGGCAGTGATTTCATCCGGAAACCTGCCGGTGAGTTCCCCAGACCTACCGACCAGCTATTTTCCTTTGGACTCTATTTCCAGGATTACTTCCCCAACCATCCGGGATATAAGGTACATCTGAATGCATTTTATGCTACTGGCCTTCCCCTGAGCAGCCCCAATGATGAACAATACCACAGCTCACTCAGAATGCGACCCTATCGTAGGGTGGATATTGGCTTCTCCAAGGTGATCAAAAGGGAAACCGATGTGTGGGGTGAGCGTAATCCGCTCCGCTTCTTTGAAAGTATATGGATCAGTGCGGAGGTCTTTAATCTCCTGGGCATCAAGAATGAGGCTTCCTACCTGTGGGTGCGTACCATATCCGACCAGCGAGGAGTTCCGGGCATGTTTGGCATTCCCAACTACCTCACAGGGCGCAGGTTTAATCTGAAGGTGTCAATCAGTTTTTAGGGACTATTTACATCTTCCTGCCACCAGGAATTTACTGATTTCCAAGCGACTTCGTTCCTTTTCCTCCCGGGCAGCTAACTCTTTAGGAAGTGACGCAACATCCCCCTTATAACCAATGGCCATCATGGCCATGGGTTCGTAACGGGAGGGGATCACCAATTCCTCTTTGGCCCGTTCCACATCATATCCACCCATCTGATGTACCATCAGGCCCATGTGGGTAGCCTGGATCAGCAAATTGCCCACTGCCATTCCTGCTTCGTAAAAAGCCAGTCTGTTGGGTCTGTTCTTATAGGTAGAAATAATCTGGGCCAGGGGCAGAACCAGAAGAGGCGCAGTTTTGGCCCACACCTGGTTTCTCTCAGAGAGAAGGCCCAGAAGAACCTTATAATCAGGCATGTCACTGCTGGCAAAAATAAATCGCCAGGGCTGGGAATTCCTGCCTGAAGGAGCCCATTTGGCAGCTTCAAAAAGCAGGTGAAGTGTTTCGAATTCCACTTTGCGTGAATCAAAGGCCACCGGACTCCATCGATCGGTGATAAGCTTGTGTATGGTATCCATGTTTTACAGAATAGAAAGTGAGTATTATTACCCTTTATAACAGTCATACCTTGAGAAAGGTTTTATTACCTTTACAAATCGTTAAAATATTCACATCAGAATTTACTTATTATGAATTCACAAGACTACATCCAGCGAGAAGACAAGTATGGTGCGCATAACTATCACCCGCTTCCCGTGGTGCTTGACCGCGGAGAAGGTGTGTACGTTTGGGACGTAGAGGGTAGGAAGTATTATGATTTCCTGTCTGCTTATTCAGCTGTTAATCAAGGGCATTGCCATCCCAAGATAGTGGGTGCCATGACAGAACAGGCCGGAAAGCTTGCTCTCACATCCAGGGCATTCTACAACAGCATGCTGGGCGAATTTGAAGAATATATCACCAAGTATTTTGGCTACGACAAAGTGCTGCCCATGAACTCCGGTGCAGAAGGAGATGAAACCGCCATAAAACTCTGTCGCAGATGGGGCTATGATAAGAAAGGCATCCCGGATAATGAAGCCAAAATAGTTGTATGCGAGGGTAATTTCCACGGACGTACCATCACCATCATTTCCATGTCGACCGATCCGGATAGCTACAAGGGATTTGGTCCCTATACCCCTGGATTTGTTACCATACCCTACAACGACACCGACGCACTTGCCAAAGCTCTTAAAGATCCCAATGTGGCAGGTTTCCTGGTGGAACCCATTCAGGGTGAGGCAGGAGTATATGTGCCCGACAGTGGCTTTCTGAGCAAGGCCTATGAGCTATGCAAGGAAAACAATGTACTCTTCATTGCCGACGAAGTACAGACAGGACTGGCACGAACAGGAAAATTGCTGGCCTGTGATCACGAAGAGGTCCGTCCGGACATCCTGATCCTCGGGAAAGCACTTTCAGGCGGATTATACCCTGTATCCGCCGTTTTGGCGGACGATGACATCATGCTCTGCATCCAACCCGGCGAACACGGATCTACCTATGGGGGAAATCCCGTAGCCGCCAAGGTAGCCATTGCCGCCCTCGAGGTAATCAGGGAGGAGAAGCTGGCAGAACGTGCCGAGGAACTGGGCGAGAAATTCCGGGCAGCACTCAGAGACATTGATTCTCCAATGCTTGAACTGGTTCGTGGTAAAGGACTTCTGAACGCCATCGTTATCAAACCCACCAATGGTAAAACCGCCTGGGATGTTTGTGTGGCCTTAAAGGAAAACGGACTCCTGGCCAAACCCACCCATGGGCACATTATACGCTTTGCTCCTCCCCTCGTGATCACGGAAGAGCAGCTTATGGAGTGTGCCGACATCATCGCCAGGACCATTGCCGAGATGAGCTAAGCAGAACACTTTCTCAGGTCACAATAAACAAAAAACTCCGGGACATCCCGGAGTTTTTTTATCTAACACTTTACGCTCTAACACTTTCCATTCTAACATAGGCGAAGCCTATACTTTATCTTTTTATATACTTTCGTGTCGTATTGGTCTCAGGTCCTTCGATCTGAAGAAAATACAGGCCCTTATTCTCCCCGGAAATATCCAGCGTGCTGTGACCGCCCGAAGAAGTGAAAATATCACTTCTGATTAGCCTGCCATCCGTGGAATAGGTCTTCACCATGTACTCACCCGCTACCGGTAAGTCCAGATTTATCCTGCCATCGCCCGGATTGGGCCAGATTTTAAAGACTATAGGTTCAGGCTTGCTCACTGCCGTAGGCCATCCGGCATAGATACCTTCGTTACTAACGGTATAATTCAATCCGGAAATGATCTGATTGCCCGCTATGGTCACATCGTGGGTATCCATCATATCCAGGCCTGCCACATCAACCACCAACAGGTATTCCCCGTCTGGTACGTTGTCAAACACGTAATGGCCCTGATCGTCCGACTCCACATAGGCCACCACGTCGCCGGAATGGGTGGATTTTTTAGACTTACCCAGCAAAATCACTCCGGTTCGCTTTTTGGGCTGTGCCATAGTTCCCTTGAGGTAGGTTCCTTCCTCGGTGGAAAGGGTTCCGTTCAATTCTCCGGAACCGTCCATGGGGGTAAACTTGGGAACTTCAGACAGGGTAATATTCAGAATATTGGCCTTGATATCGGGGGTCACTTCCAGCGAAAGTGCACTGCTCCATTGTTCCTGGTTCCCGTAGTAGGTGGGAATACCCTCGGGATAGTCCTGAATGTCGGTCCGTGCCTGAATCACATATTCTCCCGGATACAGTTCGGTGAAGAGGTAAGATCCATCATCCTGTATCTCAGCGGAATCCACCATGGGATAAGATCCCCATGCAGAGGACTTAACTGCCCTGACCATTCCCGGAAATACCGGATTCCCTGTTTCATCGCTCACGATACCCCCCAGTTCTATGTCGGGTTTCAACTCCACCAAAGTGCTCGAGTAGGTATAATTGGAGGCCGGCAGAGTTGCAGATCCAATGACCAGGTTATTCACCTCGGTCATGTACATGGAAGAAAATACCTGACCATCGGGAAGTACCTCCAGGTCCACTCCGGTCAGGCGGTAGTAATAGGGTCCATTCAACAGGTTGGCGTTGTTATACCAGAGAGCCTTTCCATCATAATCAATTCCCACATGGAAGAGAAAATTTGTAACACCAGGTGGTTTGGGTGCTTCATCTATGCCTTCCAGATCCTGACTTTCGTTATGAGATCCCATCAGGGAGACATTACCGGAACGATCCACATCAAAACCATGAAGGTTCAGGTAGTCCGATGTGAGTCCGTATCCCCAGATTTCCGCTCCTGATTCCATATCCAGGGCGGCGGTGAAAATACCTTCTGCATATGTAACATCCAGGGCTCTTCCAGCTATGGAGAATCCTGTGGAGGTATTAAAAAATCCCGATAGGTAGAGGACCTTGTTCCTCCAGTTAATGGCATCGTAGTTCACATAGGACTGGAATACATCACTCTGGGCGCTTTTCTTCTTTTTATCCTGGTTGGGCCTCATGTTCTGTATGGGTCTCCCCCAATGAAATTCTCCGTTTTGAGTCATCCTGTACACAAACAGGTTTTCGTAGTTTTCTCCACCGGGAAAGGTGAATTCAGCATTTCCCAACTTAAAATACCCCCTGCTGCAAACACCAGCCACTACAAAATCGCCATTGGGCATTGCGAATGCTTCAAAAATGCGATTGGCATAAGCAAAGCCATTTTGCCTTCCATCCTGCACCCATTGTGAATTGCCGGCAGCATCCAGCATCACTGCAAACATACCGTAGGAATCTGCATAGGGAGGCAGTGACCTGCCGTGGATCAAAGGACTGCTGTCTTCATGGTAGAGTCCGGTAACCAAGACCCCTCCATCCTTTCCAGGATGTACATCCATATTTGAAAAAGAAGCCGAAATGCCGGAAGCGGTCATATCAAAACCTGCGGTATGGACCCATTGCAGCTCCAGATCCCGGTTATACTTGATGACGTAGAAATACCTCTCAGAAACATCCTGACCCAGCGTTCCAAAACCCACCAGCTCCTTGGGATCGGAGCTTATCCCATACACATATATTGACCCATCTTCAGGATCCATTTTTGCATCGGAATAGATGAAATCGCTGGAACCGAGGTTCCAGATGCTCACTGCTTTGATTAGTTTGCAGTCGGGATCGTAGGTGGCCAAAAATTCCTGTTCATAGGAATTTCCTATGGGGAGCAGCTGCCCGCTGGCATCCACATCCTGGTCAGATTTAGCCAGTAGGGAAAGCCCCCCCTTGAATGAGAACGCATTCCGGGCGTAGTAGGTTCCCCGAATGTAATTGGAGCTCTTGGGATTACCCTCCGCATCATATTTAATGAAGAATATGTTGCTGTAATCGTTATATACTTCTGTTAATAAGGGGTGATTAACGCTGGAGTAATTGGATCCTGAAATCCAATAAAAACTCTCCTGGTCGGCTTCCACCAGCTGCGGCTCAGTGGGATATCCCGAATGTCCCACCACATCTGTGCTTCCTGTGACCAGCTCTTGTGCGCCAAGGGCCAGGGTCAATGGCAGCAAGCATAAAACAAGTAGATTTCTTTTCATCTTATTTCGCTTTAAAATTTTTCGTGTATCTGATTCCCATAACCAGGATATCATCCACCTGGTCTTCAGTCCCCATCCAGCTTGTCAGTTCGCTCTTCAGGAGGCTTAATTGAGTTTTAGCCGGTTTATCACTCATGCCGGTCAGCAAGCGCTTAAAGGGCCTGGCTTTGTATTTGGAGCCTTTCTCTCCACCGAACTGATCCGGAAAGCCATCGGAATACATATAAATCATGTCGTCCACTTCCAACTGTATCTTATGGTTGGTAAAAGGTCCTTCTTCTCCCACATACATGCCTATAGGCATTTTATCTGCCTTATATTCAAGCAATTCCCCATTTCGCACAATCAAGAGAGAATTGAAAGCCCCGGAATATTCCAGGATATCCAGTTGCGAATCAATTACCACCAGGGCCACATCCATTCCGTCCCTGGCCATTTCAGTTTCGTCTTTGTGCGACATGGATCGAATGATGTTGACCCTAAGCCGGTCCAGAATCCGGGATGCCTTAAGTATACCATCGTGATTCACTATTTCATTCAGGAAGGTCAGGCCCAACAGGCTCATGAAAGCTCCGGGCACCCCATGCCCGGTACAATCTGCCGCACATACAATGATCCTTTCCTCGCTTTTTTCCACCCAATAGAAGTCACCACTCACAATATCTCTGGGCTTAAATAGTATAAAATGCTCGGGCAGATTCTTCTCAAGGGTTCTTTTCCCGGGCAGGACAGCCTGCTGGATCCTTTTGGCATAAAGGATGCTATCGGTAATCTCCTTGTTTTGCAGGGCAATCTGATCACGCTGTTCTTCCACATAACTTTTCTGCTCGACGATTTCATCCCTCTGAGCTTCAATCTCCACCTTCTGATCTTCAATTTCCTTGGTTCTCTGCCTGACCTTTAGTTCCAGGATTTTCTTTTCACGGATCAACTGCCTTTCCCTGTATTTAAATACTCCATAAATAAGTGCCAGACCGCTCAGCACATAAAGGATTATAAACCAGATGGTACGGTAAATGGGTGGTTTGATCACAAAAGCAAAACTGGCTTCCTTGTCCACCTCGATCCCGTCCAGATTAAAGGCTTTAACCCTGAAAACATAGCGTCCACTGGGCAGGCGGTCATACCTGGCTGTTCTTTCATTTGAGCGTGCAGTCCATTCCTTATCAAAACCATCCAGATTCCAGGAAAAGGTGTTTCTCGATGGAATGATTGTGTGGATTCCCGTAAAGGTAAATTCCATGGATCTCTTGCTGTAGGGAAATACCATCTCTCCGGGGAAGATCCCGCTGACGCCCGTTCCCTTCTCCATACCGGAATAGAGTACGCCATTAACCTTGGGAGGATAGAGGATCAGGTCAGGGGAATTCAAATAGCTTATGTCGTACCTCGGATCGTACTTTACTAGTCCCTCTACGGTACCGATCCACAGTGTCCCGTCTTCAGATTTTGCCAGGGCCCTGGCATAGGGCTCCAGGGGATAGAATCCTTCGTCCTGCCCATACAATGCAATTTCCCCGCTTTCGAGATCCAAAACATTTATCCCCCTGTTTGTCCCTATCCACAAGGTGAGGGAATCGTAGAGTTCCACAAAGCTTATTGAATTGGAGATCAAACCTAAGTCCATATCCAGAGACTCGATGGAGTCGGGCTGCTCCAGGTCAATTCTGGAGATCCCCCTGCTTTTGGTGGCCACCCATAAGAATCTTTTCCTGTCAGAAGTTATATCCAGGCATTCGTTCCAGGCCAGTCCATCATCGGTGGTATAGTCTCTCACATGCCTGCCCTGCAGGTCAAAAACTGAAATTCCGCCTTTGGTAGCGCAAAATACCTGATTACCAAGCAAATGAAGATCAAAAACCTCCTCATGCAGCAAACCATGATCAGGTGCCAGCAGCCTGGTGCCACCTTCAAGGTGAATCAGAATTCCACGATCGGTGGCACACCAGAGACTCTGATCGGGAAGAAAAAGCAGATCGTTGAAGGAAGCAGAAAGGGAATCGAGCTGCAACTCTACCTCAACCCAGGTTTGTCCCTGGCGCCTGAAGAGTCTGTCGTCCGAGCCCACATAAATCATTCCCTGCGGATCCTCACTGATGACCCTGGGGCGATAGAGATAATCCTCTGGAGAAATATAACCCAGGTCTTTGAATTCACCCTTCTTAAGGGTACAAACACTCATCCCGGAGCCAAACCAGAGGGTTTCCTCCGAATCCATGAATGCTGAGACAATGTGATTATCGGGAAGGGAATGATCCCTGTCGTAGATTTCAAAAATGGCTTTACCGAATTTAGAAACTCCTCCCGGATTGCCCATCCAGATGCTGCCGTACTTATCCTCAAAAAGCACATTAACTTCCTCGGTGGCCAGGGAGTTTTCCACACTGAACTCCGTAAAACGATCCCCATCCAGCATCCAGGCGCCCTCTATAAAGCCCCTGATCCAGATTCTACCCTGCTGATCTTCAATCAACTCCATAGCAATGGGCTCTTCATCGTAGGGACTGGGAACATTCCGGAAACGCCCGTCCTCATAAACAAATAGACCTTGTTCATAGGTTCCGCACCAGATCCTGTCGCGACTGTCCTTCAACAAACATAAAACTACTGTATCCGAAAGTCCGTCTTTGGTACCCAGCCTGTATTCCCCGGCTTTCCCCTGTACCAGTATCCCATCGTCCTGGGAAGCATACCAGATTTCACCGGGACGGACCTCTATTATATCCCTGAAAATTTCTTTCCTTCGGTCAAGGGCTGAAGTGTAGGGATCTGTAAAAATGGTGATTCCCTGATTCTCAAAAGTGGCAACATGCACCCTACCCTGGGAATCCACCAACACATCCACTACCGTGTTCCCGGCCAGATGGTCTCCCTTGGTATAGCTCAATATGGTATCGGAGGTAACTACCGAAAGGCCATAGGCTGTCCAGGCCCAGATATTTCCGTCCAGGTCTTCCACCATGCCGAAGACATCGCTCCCCACCAGTCCGCCCTCCTCGCCATAGCTCCTGAATTCAGCTCCATCGTAGACAGCCAGTCCTCCCTGGGTCCCGAACCAGATCCTTCCCGATTGATCGGCCAGTAGGCAGTTGATCCAATCATCGGGCAGACCGTTCAGGGCGTTAAAATGCTCAAATTCATAGCCATCAAAACGTGCTGCACCTCCCTGGGTTGCAAACCAGAGGTATCCCTGGGAGTCCTGCACAATATCATTTACAGAATTCTGGGGCAAACCGGTCTTGGCCGTATAGTTTTCCAGGGTGTATTTCTGGGCCGTCAGAGGAAGGCTTATCAGGGTGGCTAAAATCAGGCAGATCTTATATCTGAGGATGGTATGAGCGAATCTTTTTCTAACTTGCATCCCTGTTTGTAATTCACAGAATTTATGAAAAAATACCTCTTGCTTCTTCTTTACTTATCAGTAGTCAGTGGATGCTATAATTCAGGGGGTAGATCATGGATGATACCCCTGAGCATAGATCCTTCCGACCTTGAGTATACGCCTTCCCAGGCGGAAAGTTTCGAAATGCGTCGCAATCAGGTAATTGACTCACTTAATGGTGCAACGGTTGTACTCCGATCATGGGATTCTGAAAGCCGCAACAGACACCAGTTCCGTCCCAACAACTATTTCTACTACCTCACAGGTCACACAGGTTCAGGCACCTATGCCCTTCTGGACGATGATCCGGATCTGCGTTTTGTGCTGTCGGGTCCTTCCCGGAACATACGAGCCAGAATCTATGATGGCAATCAGCTGAGTGCCGAGGAACTGAAACTCAGGTACCGACCCCGGGAGGTGCTGAGCCGCAGCCGGATTATGCAGTTGGTAGATAGCCTGCTACAAACTGGATCGCCCATCTATATGGATCGCTCGGACAGGCTCTTCGAACAGGAGCTACGGGACAGAGCAGGTGCAGATTACGAATTGGACATCAGGCACATAGGTGATCTGGTAGATGAAATGCGAGTTTTTAAAGCTCCCTGGGAGGTGGAAAGAATGCAGAAGGCAGCAGACATTACAGCCATGTCTCTCACCCGTGTAATGAAAGAATGTGAGCCCGCTAAATACGAGTTTGAGATCGAAGCTGTTATTGAGGGATGTTATCTGGAATATGGTTCGCAGATGCCCGGTTTCAACTCCATTGTTGGCTCGGGACCCAACAGCACCACGCTGCACTACGAACCCAACGATCGTCTGATGGAGGATGGGGATCTGCTGCTTATGGATATCGGAGCCGAATACGGCTATTATACAGCCGATATCAGCCGGACCATTCCTGTAAACGGTAAATTCACAAAGGAACAAGGGGAAATATACCAGCTGGTGCTGGAAGCGCAGAAAGCTGCTATTGAACTTATGGTTCCGGGAAATTTATTGACGGACGCCGGCGAAGCAGTGAAAAGAGTGATTAACAATGGCTTGCATGAAATGGGACTGGTCACGGATCCTGAATCCCCCTGGCAGGTCACATTCTATACCATACATGGGACTTCCCACTTTCTGGGACTGGATGTGCACGATGTGGGCCAATATCACGGTCGAATCCTGGAGCCGGGTATGGTAATAACCATTGAACCAGGTATTTATTTCAGGGAGAATGCCCTGGACCAGGCACAGGAGATGTTCCAAAGAGATGCCGACAGCACGGAAATCGCAGAATTTGTCAAAGAAATTGCGCCCATCTACGAACAATACATGAATATTGGTGTCCGTATCGAAGACGATATTCTGGTCACCAAATCAGGCAACCTAAACCTATCGAGGTATGCTCCCAAAGAAATGGATGATATCGAACAATTAATGAGATAAAAACAAACACGAAACATGAGTAAAGCAACAATCCATACCGAAAAAGGTAACATGAAGGTGGAATTCTATGACAAAGATGCTCCCGGCACCGTCGAAAACTTCCTCAAGCTATCCAAGGATGGCTTTTACGATGGCCTTACTTTTCACCGCGTCATCCCCGATTTTGTAATCCAGGGAGGCTGTCCCGATGGAACAGGTATGGGTGGACCCGGATATAACATCAAGTGTGAACTGGATGGAGACAATCAGTACCACGATCGTGGTGTACTTTCCATGGCCCATGCGGGCAGGGACACCGGTGGATCGCAGTTTTTCATTTGTCACTCCCGTAACAATACCAGTCACCTCGACCGCATGCATACCTGCTTTGGTAAGGTGGTTGACGGACTGGAGGTTATTGATGCCATCGTTCAGGGAGACAAAATTGAAAAAATAGTCGTTGAAGACTAAGCGCTTTTACTTCTTATGACGCTCTTCCAGGATGGATACCACATCCTGGATATCTTTACCTTTGGCTGTTAATAGTACCAGGAGGTGGTAAACCAGGTCGGCTGCTTCATTGAGGAAGAGGTCCTCGTTGTCGTCTTTGGATTCAATGACCAGCTCCACTGCCTCCTCTCCCACTTTCTGGGCGATCTTATTGATACCTTTCTGGAAGAGGGAGGTGGTATAGGATCCTTCCGGCATCTCTTCTTTTCGCTGATGGATCAGGTCCTGTAGCTGCTGAAGGAAGTTTTCATCCCTGTTTTTTTCCTCAAAACAAGTGTCACTGCCTGTATGGCAGACGGGGCCGGCCGGTCTGGCTTTGATCAGGAGGGTATCCCGGTCGCAATCTTCCAGGATTTCTTCAACAAACAGGAAGTTTCCGCTCTCCTCGCCCTTGGTCCAGAGCCTGTCCCGGGTTCGGCTGTAGAAGGTCACCTTGCCCAGTTCCCTGGTCTTTTCCAGGGCCTCCGGGCTCATGAATCCAAGCATCAGCACCTTTTGGGATTTGGCATCCTGCACAATGGCAGGAAGGATTCCATTCAGTTTGTTAAAATCCATGTTATCTGACTATTATTTGGTTCTTTCTAAGGTAATACTTCAAGTCTGGCACCGGGATTTCGTTGTAGTGAAAGATACTCGCCGCCAGAGCTGCATCGGCCTTTCCCTCTTCGAAAACCTCCACAAAGTGTTCTTTGGACCCAGCTCCGCCGGAGGCGATAATGGGAATGGAGAGTGTATCCGAAAGTTCTTTCAATGCCTCGCAGGCAAAGCCCTTCTTGGTCCCATCGTGGTTCATGGATGTAAAAAGGATCTCTCCTGCCCCCCTTTCCTGCGCTTCCCGGGCCCAGGAGAACAGTTCCTTATCGGTGGCAATGCGGCCTCCGTTTACAAAGACAGTCCAGGAGTTTTCCTTCCATTGGGCGTCAATGGCCACTACCACAAACTGGTTTCCGAAGCCCCCTGCAATTCGGTCAATCAATGCCGGATTTCTCACGGCGGAAGAGTTTACAGACACCTTATCCGCTCCAGCCGATAAAAGAAGGTCTGCATCTTCCAGGCGATCAATACCTCCGCCCACCGTGAAGGGTATATTCAGATGCTCAGCGATTTTCTTAACCAGGTCGGCAAACAGTTTTCGCCCCTCGTGGGTGGCCGTAATATCCAGGTATACAAGTTCGTCGGCTCCATCGCGTGCGTATTTGGCTCCCAATTCCACGGGATCCCCCACGTCCACCACGTTTTCAAAGTTGATCCCTTTGACCGTCTTGCCGTTCCGGATGTCCAGGCAGGGTATAATTCTCTTTGCCAGCATATTATCCTTTATTTAGCAGGTAGTTTTTAATGGTCTTAAGCTCTATTTTTCCCTCGTATATAGCCTTACCGACAATCACACCATCGATTCTGGCCTCATCGAGGCTTATGATATCTTTCATCTGACTGATACCCCCGCTGGCTATCAGATACAGCTCCGGATCAAGGGCTTTCAAATCTTTGTAAGTTGGAAGGGCCGGACCTGAAAGCATTCCGTCTTTCTCTATATCGGTACAAATGGCACTTGTTATCCCCTGAGTCCTGTAGTCCGAAATAAACTCCTTCAGATCCAGTTCAGTGCTTTCGTACCAGCCACTGACGGCGATCTTACCCGCTTTAAAATCGGCACCCAGAATTATTCGTTCGGCCCCGTAATGCTCCAGCCAGCTCAGAAACATGGGGCGGTCTTTCACGGCAATGCTTCCGCCGGTCACCATGCGGGCCCCAGATTCAAATACAATGCGAAGATCCTCGTGGCTGCGCAGACCACCACCTGCATCTATCACCAGGGAAGTACGTGATGCGATCTTTTCAAGGACCCGGTAATTCACCACTCTCTTTTCCCGGGCACCATCCAGATCCACCAGGTGCAGGCGACGGATTCCATGGTCCTCAAAGCTGAGGGCCATATCCAGGGGATCCCCGTACTCCTTCTTCTGGTCGTAGTCACCCTGGGTAAGCCTGACACACTTGCCCTCTATGATATCTATGGCGGGAATAATCTCTATCATAATTCCAGAAATTTAGTCAGGATGAGTTCTCCCGGATCCCCGCTCTTCTCGGGATGAAACTGGGTGGCAAAAAAATTGTCTTTTTGCATCGCAGCGCTAAAAGGGACTATGTAGTTGCATTCTGCAGCAGTATCCTCACATACAGGCACATAAAAGGAGTGTACAAAATAAACATAAGCACCCTCCAACTGCCCGGGAAACAGCTTGCCCTTCACCTTGCTGAGATTGTTCCAGCCCATGTGGGGCACTTTCATTTCCCCACCGGGAAAGCGACGAACCACCTCATCGAATATGCCAATGCAGCTGGTATTTCCTTCTTCGGATCCTTTGCACATCAGTTGCTGCCCCAGGCATATTCCCAGCACGGGTTGCTTCAGCTCCTTCAGTAAAAGATCCATTCCCCGCTCCTTCAAATACAGCATGGTGGATTTTGCTTCTCCCACCCCCGGAAAAATCACCTTATCGGCGGCCCTGATGGCATCGGGATCGTCAGTAATCTCTGCCTTTACACCCAGCCTCAGTAAGGCATGATCCACCGAGCGGATGTTCCCTGCATTGTATTTAATAATGGCTACATTCATGATCAGCGAGAATCAAAGTAATCCTTTGGTACTGGGTAGTTTGTTGTTATCCGGATCCAGTTTCACAGCCCTGGCCAGGACCCTGGCAAATGCTTTGAAGATGGCTTCGATCTTGTGATGTTCGTTGCTCCCTGTAGCCTGGATACTCAAATTGCACCGGGCTGCATCCGAAAAGCTCTTAAAAAAGTGAAAGAACATTTCGGTGGGCACATCGCCTATTTTCTCACGTGTAAATTCAGCTTCCCACTGGATCCATGCCCTGCCTCCAAAATCCACTGCCACAGTGGCCAGGGAGTCGTCCATGGGCAATACAAAAGCATATCTTTCAATGCCCCGCTTGTTTCCAAGGGCCTGCGAAAAGGCTTCCCCCAGGGCTATGGCAGTATCTTCTACGGTATGGTGCTCATCAACCTCCAAATCGCCTTGGGTACTTAGTTCCAGATCGAATCCGCCGTGTTTTCCCAACTGGTCAAGCATGTGATCAAAAAAACCCAATCCGGTGGAAACCCGACTCCTGCCCTCTCCGTCCAGGGAAAGTTGCAGCTCTATCTGGGTTTCGGAAGTGGCCCTGCGAATGTTTGCCGAACGCTGACTGGAACGAATAAAATGGTAGATCTGATCCCAGTCTTCACTGACGAGAAGCGCCGGATCAGATAAGCCTTTGTCTTTCAGTTCTTTCATGGAAGATTTGTTGCCCAGGAGAATTGCTTTTGCACCCAGGTTTGCCGCCAGCTCCACATCGGTGGTCCGATCACCAATCACATACGAATTTTGGAGATCGTAACTGCCTTCCATATAAGCTTTTAACATGCCAGTACCTGGCTTTCTGTTGGGCGAGTCCTCCTCCGGCAGGGAAGGATCGATGTGGATGGCATCAAACTCTACCCCCTCATTTCTGAAGGCTTCCAGAAACTTTGAATGGGGAAGATCGAAATCCTCCTTCGGGAAAGAAGCCGTCCCTAGACCATCCTGGTTGCTTACCAGGACCAATTCATAATCCGTGTAATGGCGCAATTTGTAAAGATTTCTGAATACACCCGGAAGGAACTCCAGCTTTTCCAGAGAATCCACCTGATAGTCGCTTGCCGGCTCACGGATCAGGGTACCATCCCGGTCAATAAACAATACTTTCTTCATGACTTAAGGTATTTTTCGAGTGTCTCAATCAACTGGCGGTTTTCTTCCGGACTCCCTATGGTTATCCTCAGGCATCCTTCACAGCGGGGCACCGAGGAACGGTCCCTGACTATAATTCCTTTTTCCATCAGGAACTGATAAACGCCCTTAGGATCTTCCACCTTGATAAGCAAGAAATTGGCATCGGAGGGAAAGACCTCCTGAACCAGATCGAGTGCTTCCAGTGCAGCAGCCAGACGATCCCTTTCCTCCAGGATGGTGCTCACCCAGAGTTTTGCCTGGTCCAGCCTTTTCACAGCATCCATTGCTTCCTTCAGGCTTAGGGCGTTGAGGTTGTAGGGATATTTAATTCCGGAGAGAAGTTTTACCAGATCGGGATGGGCAAATAACATTCCAAGCCTGATTCCGGCCAGTCCCCAAGCCTTGGAAAGAGTTTGCAGCACCACCAGATTGGCCTTTTCTTTCAGGAGGTCCAGCACACCTTTTCCCCTGCTAAAGTCGATATAGGCTTCATCCACCACCACCAAACATTGGGCTCTGTCGATGATTTCCACCAGGGCACTCCGGTCCAGTGTATTGGCAGTGGGATTGTTCGGGGAGCAGAGAAAAATGAGCTTGGTATGCTCGTCCGCAGCCCCTAAAACAGCTTCCACATCTAAACTGAAGTCTTCTCTAAGCAAGACCGATCGATGTTCCACATCGTTGATCCCGGCACATACCCCATACATGCCATAGGTGGGATCCACCGTAATTACATTATCCACTCGGGGTTCACACAAAACCCTGAATAAGAGATCGATTCCTTCATCGCTGCCGTTGCCGAGAAAGATATTTTCCACATCCTGTCCACTGAGTCCCGCCAGTATTTGCTTCAACTCCTGCTGACCGGGATCGGGATACCTGTTCAGGGGTGCATTAAAGGGATTTTCGTTGGCATCCAGGAAAACGGAAGCCGATCCGGAAAATTCATCCCGTGCCGAAGAATAGGGCTTCAGCTCCAGGATGTTCGGCCTCACCAGACTTTGTATATCAAAAGATCTAAGCATCTTCCGAGTAATTTAGGCGAATGGAAACCGCCGAGCTATGCGCTTGAAGCTGCTCGGCTTCCGCCATGGTCATAATGGACTCTCCGATATTATGCAGTCCGTAACGACTGATCTCCTGGAAGGTGATTTTCTTGTAGAAGCTATCCATATTTACACCGCTGTAGGCATGTGCCCATCCATTGGTAGGCAGGGTGTGGTTGGTGCCGGAAGCATAATCCCCGGCACTCTCAGGAGTATAATCGCCAAGGAACA
>Ga0180436_10002351_pt1 | contig 18052 bp, 15 predicted proteins | sample SS_ome_2_FD_132434 | JGI IMG/M metagenome (GOLD analysis project Ga0180436, IMG submission 132434) | Hypersaline lake sediment archaeal communities from the Salton Sea, California, USA - SS_3_S_2 metaG | ecosystem: Environmental > Aquatic > Non-marine Saline and Alkaline > Hypersaline >...
ACCCCTGGCTGCTCTTGTGCTGGTAAGCATAATGGCAGCGGCTGTATTCATATCCATGAGGCTTTCCATGTTTATATATGCCAGGAAGGAGTTCTAGAAAGTTAATGGTGCCCGAACACTTTAGCCGTAAAACTTTTCAAATGCGTTCAAGTGAAGCAAATGACAATTTTATAAGATAAGACGAGTTTCCGATTTTTTAAAGTGTACCGCCAGTGATTATTCAATATTGGATCTGGCAGCAAAAGAAAATAAAACCATTATCACCCAGGATTTGGATTTCAGTGCAATTTTAGCTGAAACATCTACAAATAAACCAAGCATCATAACCCTGAGGCTAAATAATGCAAAACCTTTGCCAGTTCTTATAAGTATCGATAAAGATGACACTGTCCGTTATTTTTCAGACACTAAAGAAAGAAGGCCTGGTCTTTTTAATTGCATAAAAGGGTTAAAAAATTAACTTAAAGTTTCATATCTTTTAATGAAAAGTTCAAGGGTTTTCTTTCTTTCTTTAATTTCTGCAACCCATCTTTTTAACAATTCAAGGCCGTCGCCGGTTATTGAGTAAGTCTTTTTTGCAGCGCCGGGTTTGTCTGTCTCCCATACTGATTTAATAAAGCCTTTTATTTCAAGCATCTTCAATGTCCGGTAAATTGCACCCGGATCAGAATTTGCATCTGTAAAACCAAAAGTCATATATTTTTCAATGAGCTCGTATCCATGAGCCGGCTTTTCTGAAAGCAGCAGCAGCAGGGCAGGCATTAAAAACCTTTTCTGTCTGCTGCATGCAGACAGGCATTCCTCAATTTTCTTGCTGCTGTTTTTATTATTACTTTTCATTGTGTTTTTTAACCTGGATTCCGAGAATCCTTGCTCCAGACAGTAAATATTTTTTCAGGTTTAATATTCTTTTTTTCAGTAATATCTATAATTTTTTCGATAATTATTCCCATCAATATTATGAAAACTATAGTAAGGGAAAGCCTTAAAAGGGTAAATTTTATTCCGAGAAACTGAATCTCCACCAGCTCCTGCGGAAGTTTTATGCATGCCCAGGCAGATATAAATATAATTATATTGGAGATCTTTGCGCCCTTTTTTAAAAGCGCTGCCGCCATTGGAAACGCAATATATAATGGGCCGGTAGGAAGCATTCCCAGCACAAATGCAACTGCCGTTCCCTTGATGCCGGATGATTTGCCCATGTGCTTTACAACAAATTCTTTTGGCACCCATGCGGAGAAAAGTCCTATTATTATCATAAGAGCTGGAAGTATCATCACAAGCTCAAGAAAATAATTTTTTGATACGGTCAAAACAGGTTCCGATTTGTCAGGGAATATTGCAAGAATAATAGTAGAGGCAGCTAAAACCGCCCCCATTATTATATAATCCCTTATGAGTGATTTTTTCTGTTTTATTTTCTCATTTTGTTTATTTGTTACTGTATGGTTCACAGTATCACCCCCATAATCAGCGCAATTATTATTGCAAAAATAAAACTGAAAAGATTCCTGAGTATTGTCATTTTTCTACCCATTTCCTTTAGTTCAACAGGCAGAGTAACAATTCCGACCATTGTCAGGGTTGTAATAAAAGAAGCAACAGACATAATGGATGCCCCGCCACTTAAAAGAGAGGATGCAAGCGGAAATGATATAAGCGCAGGTATAAATAAAACAGAACCAAGTACTGCTGTAACCAGCGCACCAGGGATGCCTGTTTGCTGCCCAATTATATTTGTAATCATATCCCGGGGCAAAAATCCAAGCAGGAATCCAATGAATATTATAATGATGATTATCATGGGAAGAGTTTTTATAAATGTTTTAAGTGCGATCTTCAATGATTCCCCGGTCTTTTTTTTATTTTTTATAATTGAAAAGATAAGCCAGGCAATTGCTATTAAATTAATGATTAACACAGTTAAGTAACTATTTATAAATTCAGACATTTTAATTACTCCTTTTATGGAAGATGATAAAGGGCTGCACCCATTGATTTTGTACAAATAACTGTATTTTATATAATATATGTTATATACATATATATGTCTAATAAAAATAGTTGTCAATATCAAATATATAAAAAAAATTAAACTTAAATCTAAATACAAAATAGCCTTTTAACTTTATTTTTGATAGACTTTACCTTACCTTTTTATCAAAAACAGGGAGAAAAAAATGCCCCGTAAAAAGACCTTATCAAGACTTGCAATACTGATAGCCGTTATTATCCCGGCACTGGTATTTTTGCTATTATCAGGATGCAGCAGTCCGGCTGCCATCCGGATGAGCCAGGAACAGATCCCACGGGCAGCTTTGCCGGAAAAAGCAGCGGAGGCCGGTAATATCCTGCCTGCCACTCTTCCCGGGGCAGGATCGGGAAGCAGGCCTGTTGCAGTAATGGTGGAAAACAGTTTTGCCGCCAGGCCCCAATCAGGGCTTATACTGGCTGATGTGGTCTATGAGGTAGTGGATGAGTACGGGATAACCAGGTTTGTGGCCATATATTCCTCAAATGAAGCCCCTGTAGTAGGTCCGGTCAGGAGCACCAGGCCGTATTATGCCGATATTGCCAGAGCATTTGATCCCATTTATGCATTCTTTGGAACCTATCCCCAGTGCTACGGATATGTAGAAAGCCTGGGTATGTATGTCCTCAGCGCCATGACAGACCGCTCGGGCCACAGCTCCATCACCGCCCAGGCACCTTACTGGAGGGACTGGAACAGGAGCAGCATACAGGAACATACTGCCTGTATGTCTATTTCCAGCCTTAAGCAGAAAGCCCGGCAGCTGGGTTATCCCCTTGAAGGCGGAGGCCTGACTTTTCCCTATAAAGGAGACCCTCCCCTGGAAGCAAGGGGCGGGATAACTAATATAAATATCAGCTTTGCCACGCATGCCTATGCCCCTGGAGGTTTTGATGCAAAATATATCTATGACAGGGCAAGCAACAGTTATCTGCGCTATATGGGGGGATATCCCCATATTGATTATAATACAGGCCAGCAGATAACTGCCAGGAATATAGTGGCGATGGTCTCGGATATTGAGGGACCTCTGGACCAGTATGGCCATATGGCAGTAAGGACTGTGGGCAATGGCACAGCATTCATATTCCAGGATGGCCAGGCAATACAGGGAAGCTGGCAAAGAGGCAGCGTCTACGAGCCTTTTATCTATAGGGATGGCAGCGGAAGGCAGATAAGCTTCACAGGAGGCGCTACCTGGATAGCAATCGTCCAGGGAGCTGATAAGGTGACGTTCCAGTAGGTATCTGGATGGCTTGATACCCGGGGAATAAAAAAATCCGCACAGGAAGCAGAGCCAGGTATTAAATGATTCCCATGAAGGTCTATCAGGAAGAAGAGTAATAACTGCTTTCCTTTAGACCGGAAAGCTCGTCATGCAGCTGTTCCCAGTTTTTCAGCCTGCTGTCAAGTTCTCTTTTAATGTTTTCAAATCTTATATACAGGGCATTGCTTTCTTTTTCATCTCCAAGTCTTTCCGGGGTATGGAATATATCAGTCAGATCCTTTATCTGTCTTTCCAGGTCTTCTATATCATTCTCACAGGCAGATATATCCCTGACGGTTTTCCTGAGCCTTTTCTGGAAATCTTTTTTTTCCAGGTATGCTCTTCTTCCTGAAGATCCGCCGGCACCCGGGTCTGCCTTTCCCGGTCTCCTATCTTTTTCTTCCAGCTGGCGGAGTGAATCCAGCCTCTTTTTTTCCAGGAAATAATCTATTCCGCCCGGGTACCTGGTAATCCTGTGCCCGCTGAACTCATAAACATTATCAGCCAGGCCTGACAGGAATTGCCTGTCATGCGATACCACGATAAGGGTTCCCGAAAAACCTTTCAGGGCCTTTTTCAGTATATCCTGAGACCTCATATCCAGATGATTTGTAGGCTCATCCAGGACCAGGACATTATGGGGCTCAAGAAGCAGCTTGATAAGCGCCAGCCGGGATCTTTCCCCCCCGGACAATACCTTTACCTTTTTATCCATATCATCTTCCCGGAATAAAAAAGCCCCCAGAAGTGACCTTATCCGCGATACATTCTCACCCGGGGCAGTCCTTTCAATAGTCTGCAGTACCCCCAGGCTCTCGTCAAGAAGTTCATCCTGGTTCTGGGCAAAGTAGCCTATGCTGACATTGTGGCCTTTTTTCAACTCTCCTTCGTGATCAAGTTCTCCCACCAGTATCCTGGACAGGGTAGTCTTTCCCTCGCCATTTTTGCCCACAAATGCTATCCTCTGCCCCCGGCTGATCATAATGCTGACATCGTCCAGCACCATGTTTCCCCCAAAGCTTTTACTAATGCCGGATGCATCAAACACCACTTCACCGGAACGCGGAGCCGGGGCAAACCGGATGCTTATTGTTGAAGTATCTTCTTCCTCTATCTCTATTTTATCCATCCTGTCCAACATCTTGATGCGGGATTGAACCTGGGAAGCTTTGGTGTTCTTATACCTGAAGCGCTCTATGAATCTCTCAGTGGCGGCGATCTGCCTCTGCTGATTCTTATATGCCGCCAGCTGCTGGGCTTTGAGTTCCTGGCGTTTTATCCTGTACTTTGAATAAGGAGCATTGTAATCATAGACCTTTCCCAGCGATACTTCTATGGTCCTGTCGGTCACCCTGTCCAAAAATACCCTGTCGTGGGATATAATCATCAGAGAACCCCTGTATTCTGCCAGGAAACCTTCCAGCCACTGGATAGACTCAATATCGAGATGGTTGGTCGGCTCATCAAGAAGCAGTAGATCTGGATATTTAAGCAGTATTTTTGCCAGCTCCACCCGCATGCGCCAGCCTCCGGAGAATTCAGCTGTGGGCCTGATAAAGTCCATGGGCCTGAAACCAAGTCCGGTCAGGGTCTTTTCAATACGCTCATCCATCTTTGCAGAGTCAAGCACATCCAGCTGTGAATAGATCCCGGAGGATCTGCCCAGGATCTCTATATACTCCGGGGAACCATAATCGGTCCTACTTTCTATTTCTCCTTTGAATTTTCTTAATTGGCCCTGCAGTTCCAGTATATGGTCAAATGCAGACCTTACCTCATTAAAAAGGGTCTTTTTATCGGAATGCTTCATCTGCTGGGGAAGATAACCGGCAGTAAGGTCCGGCGGCCTTTCTATCCTTCCCGCATCAGGGTCCTGTTGGCCTATGATCAGCCTTAAGAGAGTGGTCTTTCCTGCACCATTATTTCCGACCAGCCCTATACGGTCCCTCCTATTTATCTGGAAAGATATATCCTTGAATATGGGCCTGGAACCAAAACCCAGGCATATATTATTTAATGCTATCATAAGTATCCATCATTTATGACATAAACTATAAAATCCTATATAACTAAGCCGGCAATGTCAATTTAATGATGCCCTGATCCTGGACAGCTTGAAATATTACCATATGTCTGGTAGGGTAAAAACAGATTTTAAAATGATAGACAACTTTTTTAGTTGTCTATTTTTGTGCGCATTAGCATATTGAAAAGTATTTGGAGTTGATAAAAATTGAGCGGTATAGCAGGTATTATTGGAAAAACAGGCAAAGACAGCAAAAAAGAAATAAATATGATGCTGGATAGGATATCCCACAGGGGCGGGAACAGGGAATTACTGGTTATGCCGGAAGGCATGGCCGGGATAAACACCAATTTTGATTTCCAGTCCAAAGCGAACGGGCACACTATCCTTATGGATGGAAGGATTTTTAATCTGGATGACCTGCTGAAGAAAAAAAACATCAGTGCAGGCGGCGGAAGTCCCTCAGATACGGAAAAGATAAGCATGCTCATAAAAGCGGAGGGCAGGGATGTCTTTAAGGACCTCAAGGGCTCTTTTGCCCTGGCGGTATCCGATGAGTTGGGCAATACTTACCTGGCCCGGGATATGCTGGGCAGGAAACCGCTTTATTATTCAAATAAGGACGGTCAGCTGATATTCGCTTCAGAAGTAAAATCAATAACGGGGCTCACCAGCGATATAATGGAATTCCCGCCGGGATCCTATATGGAAAACCAGTCAGCGCCCAATGTCATCAAGACAGTGGATACCGATAATTACCCCATAATAGATGATGAGGACCGGGAAGTCCTGGAGGAAAGACTGGCAGGGCATCTCCTGGAATCAATGGATGCCAGGATATCGAACAGAAAACTGGACCTGGGAGTATGGCTGAGCGGAGGCCTTGATTCTTCGGTGGTGGCAGCCCTTTTGAAGGAATTTTCCGAAAATATCCATACATACTCGGTAGGCTATGAAGGTTCACCTGACATGGTAGCCGCAAAAAGGGTAGCAGAATACCTGGGTACAGCCCATACCGAATATGAGCTGGATGTGGATGAATTATTTGAGAGTATTCCCAGCGCTATATATCACCTGGAGTCTTTCGATGCTCCCCTGGTAAGGAGTACCCTGGGCAATATGATAGTATCCAGGATCTCAGCAGCTTCGGATATGGTTTTTTCTGGAGAAGGAGGAGACGAGCTTTTTGCAGGATATAATTATTTCCTGGATATTGATTCCCCGGACGTGATACAGGAGGAACTGGTAAATGCCATAAACGCACTGCACAATACCGCCCTTCAAAGAGTGGACAGGACAGCCAATGCATTTAGCGTAAATGTCAGATTACCTCTTCTGGATGAAAATCTCCTAAATTATGTCCTGAGGATCCCTCCCGGCGACAAGGTCAGGAAAGATAAGAATACAGGCAAATATATATTAAGAAAGATCGCTGCCAGGTATCTTCCTGCTGATATTGCATGGAGAGATAAGGACAAATTCTGGGAAGGCTCAGGCATAGAGGACACCCTGGAGAAAAAAATTGACCATATAATATCCGATAAGGAATTTACAGAAAGTGCCTCACCCGGGGGAAATATTTTAAGGAACAAGGAAGAAGCTTACTACTACCGGGTCTTCAGGGAACATTTTCCCGATGTGGACATAAATAATTTCCTGTCCTTTACCCAGGATTTTGGCTGATCAAAGTAACTTCTATATAAGTCTGAGAAAACAGCAAAAGACTCTGTTTACCCAGGATATACTTCATCAATGAAGTCTTTAATCATTCCCTTTATTTTACCCCTCACCGTACGGGTCTTTGCCAGCTTTTCTTCATAGGTCCCTTCAAATATAGCCGGGTCCTCTATATCCCAGTGATATCTTACAGGCACTCCCGGGAAGATGGGGCATTTCTGGGCTTTTGACTCATCACATACGGTTATGATATAGCCATAAAACCTTTTTTCGCTGAAGAAAGTATAGACACTGTCGATCTTATTGCCTGATATATCAATGCCGTCTTCTTTCATTACCTCCACTGCAAGCGGGTTCAGGCTGCCCGGCTCGAAGCCGGCGCTTTCGGCCTCGAATGACCCTTTTCCAATTTCATTCAGGTAAGCTTCCGCCATCTGGCTGCGCGCAGAATTATGCACGCATAAAAAAAGTACCCTTATCTTGTTCATATCATTTCCATCTGCCGATAATGATCATATAATTCTAGGCCTATTTTGTCTGTAAGTCAGCATTAAAAAAAATATTTAATAAAAATTTAATTTCCTGTTTGATAGAAAACTGCAGCGATTTTTATGTATGATAAAATACTGATAGAATATCCTGGATAATTATAGGAAGGGGAGTGGCATTGTGCATAAAAAAGCTGTATTTCTGGACAGGGACGGCACTATAAATGAGGATGTAGGATACCTTTACAGGAAAGAAGACCTCATTTTTATACCCGGCGCCATAGATGCTATGAAGATACTACAGGAAAGTTTTCTGCTATTTATAGTCACAAATCAGCAGGGCATAAGCCAGGGGATATTCTCGGAAGAGGAATTTCTGGATTTTAATAAAATATTCCTGGAAATACTTGAAAAAAATGGGATAAGGATAGCAGAAGTCTTTTATTGCCCCCATACAAAAGAAGAAAACTGCAGATGCAGGAAACCGAAGACTTTTTTTATAGAAAAAGCAGTGGAAAAATATTGCCTGGATATTAAGGATTCATATATGATCGGGGACCATTCGAGCGATATCGAGACAGGGACCGGTATGGACATAAAGACTATATACCTTCTCAGCGGGCATGGGAGGAAACATGTCGGTGAGCTGGGTGCAAGCCCCGGTCATATTGCTGATGATCTTTACAGGGCTGCTTTATGGATTCGTCAACAATAGAGAGCTATATAAGGCTGGCTGATGAGAAGATGTATAAAAATAAGAAATCTAACCGTTATAATATTTCAGGAGTTCTTTGCAGGGAAAATCTGAGGGCTGACTGAAAAAGCAGTTGACCTATTTGTGATGTATGTAGCTATTTGAACATGCTGTCCCTGACCTACAAATCTTCGAATTGTTTGTTGGAGGAAATACATTCTATCTACAAGATGCTAATGTTACAAAATAGACAATAGCATATTTAAATGTTATACTTGTACAATAAAAATATAATATAACTTTTACATCTGTTAACTTCCAAAATCTATATGAAAGGAGGTGAAAAGATGAAAAAGGCAATTATATCACTATTTGTAGCCTCCATATTCATAATTACCCTTCTTGTTGCCCCGATTGGAATTAATGCTGATGTAGTAGGAACAAGTGACTCTATTAGTTTCATACCTCCTCTTGCTGGGACAACTAAGCACTGGACCAATCCCACAGGATATGATGTAAATAAAGTAACTATCTTTTACGAAAGAGCCGATAATCCTGCAATCAATTTTCTATTAACATATAATGAAGATGGGTCTAACAGTGCAGCATCTGTGAGCGGAATAGGAACTCCTGATATAAAAGTAATAATAGATTCAACAGGAATTGATTACTGGAGGGTAACAATAACTTTCTACTCTAATAAATGGGTAAGAGACTCTGTAATGAAATGCCGACATGTATGGATAAACGAAGACAATAACTTCCAATTCGTCTTTTGGTATCCATACAAGGATAAGAACTGGGTAAGGATATATGATATGGAAGATAACATGGTATATGAGGTAGATATGCCGGTACATGACCCAAACTTGATAGTAGGTCTTCCAGATGGCATGTATACAGTAAAGACATACCATGACCAGGAGCTCCTGCAGGAGTTTGTGATCGGGAAGCCTTAAAAAGTATATAACTCCCTGTAGAAAAAAATAAGACCTCTTTGATTAGGGGTCTCATTTACACATGGTGTCCCTGGGCAGATTCGAACTGCCGACACCAGGATTAGGAATCCTGTGCTCTATCCATCTGAGCTACAGGGACACAGAGCAAATAGAATAGTAGCAGAGCCGCAAAATCTTGTCAAAATAATTCAGGATCAAAAAAAGTCACTTCAGGGCCATATTTACTATATTATCCACCAGTTCTTCAAATGATATGCCGGCTTCCCCGGCTGCCATGGGAAGCAGGCTGGTATCAGTCATTCCCGGGGATGTGTTTAGCTCAAGCACATAGGGAACCCTGTCTTTTTTATCAAGTATGATATCTACCCTGGAAAGATCAGTGCAGTCCAGGGCCCGGTGTACCGCCAGGGCTGTATCCTGGACTGTCTTCATATCTTTATCCGGGATCCTGGCAGGTATGAAATACCCGGTATTTCCCGATCCGGTCCGGGACTGGAAATCAAAAAGACCATTATCCGGGACTATCTCGACTACCGGCAATACACGGGGTCCTTCTTTGCCTATGATGCTGGCTGCAAGTTCTATGCCGTCGACATATTTTTCCAGGATTACTTTCTTACTGTATCCCAGTGCCGAGATTATGGCATCCGTAAGGGCCTCTTCCTTTTCAACCAGCTTGATCCCCAGTGCAGAACCCTGCGCCGAAGGTTTTACCACCAGCGGCAGACCAAGCCTCTCCACGATCTGAGGCAGTATCTTTGAGGCGCCAAGTTCGCTGAAGGAACTGCCATTAAGGAAATAGAACCGGGGCGTGGGGATACCCAGTTTATTGAATAGCTGTTTTGATACTATCTTGTCAAAGCTAAATACATTTGCATATACTCCGGGGCCGGTATAGGGTATTCCCAGTACTTCCAGCATCTCCTGAATGGTCCCGTCCTCGCCATCTTTTCCGTGAAGGGCTATATATGCAAGGTCATATTTTTCGGCTTTGAGGTTTTCAATTATATGCTGGTCTACATCCAGCTTGGCGACATCATGACCAAGCTTTCTCAGCGCATTGGATATTCTCTGTCCGCTTTTTATTGATATCTCCCTTTCCAGGGACCTTCCTCCCATCAGGACTGCAATGCTTTTTTTCATTTTGATCACTCTCTAAAAACTATTATTTAATATCAGCTAAAACTCTTATAAAGTTTTATCCTGTCTTTTATTATCTTTGACAATATCTTCATGCCTTTTTGTATATTCTCCCGGGTCTCGGTGCAGAATGCCAGCCTGGCAGCATCTGTTCCCCTGCCGTCTGCATAAAAACCGGTACCGGGGACGAAAGCTACCTTCTTTCTTACTGCATCGGCAAGCACCTCTTTCATATTCAGGCACTCCGGAACCCTTAGCCAGATAAAGAAACCCCCTTCCGGCTTTGACCACTCAGCGATTCCGGATAGGTTTTCTTCCAGGGATGCCAGCATGGTATCCCTTCTTTTCTTGTAGATCTTGATAAATTCCCTGATATTTTCTTTCCATGCCGGATCGGAAAAATATTCAAAGGCTATCCTCTGGGAGAAGGTGCTGCCGCAGAGGACCGCAGACTGGACTCCAAGGGTAAGTTTTTCCAGTACCGGGTGGGGAGCTGCGATCCAGCCTATCCTGAAAGCCGGAGCCAGCATCTTAGATAGGGTGCTAATGTAGATGACATTCCTGTTATCCCCCCTTATATCAAGTTCCTTTATGGTGGGTAAGGCCTTACCGCCATACCGAAGCATCCCATAGGGATTATCCTCAATTATTATAGTATTGTGCTTTTTGGCCAGTCCCAGGAGTTTCTCCCTGCGGTCCAGGCTTATGGTAAAGCCTGAAGGATTGGAGAAATTCGATACCACATATATGAACTTTGCCTGGATCTTCCTGGCTGCCAGGTCTTTAAGGGCTTCCTCGGCCTTCCGGGTATCAATGCCCTTTTCTTCCACCGGTATTCCGATTATCCTGGCCTCATAAGCCTTAAATGCATTCAATGCCCCGGTATAGCTGGGCGCTTCGGTGATCACTGCATCGCCCTGGTCTATAAAAGTCTTTGCCAGCAGGTCAAGCGCCTGCTGTCCGCCCGTAGTCACCACCAGGTCTTCCTCGTCTACTTCTATTCCCTCGATCGCCATTACATCTATAAGCTTTGTCCTCAGCGGATAATAACCGGTTGAATCACCATACTGCAGGCTTATATCCCCGTCTGTCTTAAGCGACCTTTTGATATATCTTTCCAGTTTCTGGTAATTGAGCGCCCTTACCTCGGGAAGACCGCCGGCAAAAGATATTATTTCCGGACGTGCTGACAGGGACAGGAGATCCCTTATCTCAGAGGAGACCATCCCTTCCATGCGGCTGGAATAAAGATGTTTCCAGTAATCAAATGTTATCTTCTTGCTCATAAAAAAAGTAAGGACCATGCTGCCGGCAGGACAGATACAGTCATCAGGTAATAATAAAATATTAATATATATTAAAACCGTTAAAACTTCAAAACGGATTTTAAAAGTGATAAACAATATGATTAAATGGTATAATAAACCGGGAATATCAACAGAGGGAAGGTTATCAGTCTATGATCCCAAAAGTAGTTATAAGGGATCTTTCCGCTCACAGACTCTACCGCACCAATATAAAATGTATCAGGTGCAGTTTCTGGTTTGATCAAAGCCGTATCAGGTTTCTTGATGAGATAATGGGCATAAGGGATTATGCCGGTCTCAAATATTTCCTGCACAAAAGACTTTCAAGAAAAACATACCGGGAAAAAGACAGCAAGAAACTGGTCAGCTTTTCAGAGAACGGCGGAATAGTAAAAGGCGCCTTCAAAGATAAAAGATGCATCGGCATCATAATCGCTGGTGATCCGGAGCTGTTTCCCAAGCTACGGTCTTTTAGTGTGTTCCCGCCGGACCTGGAAAGCATTTTTTTGGGATGCATATATGTGGAACCTGATATGAGGGGTTCCGGTATAGAAAAGAGGCTCCTTTTGGAGCTTGAAAAGGACATGCTGGCAAAAAATGCCTCATCTATCGAGACTGTCGGCAAAAGGCTTGATGATGATATGGAAATAGAGGAATTTGAGAACAGCCCTCTGGTTTCTTTTAAATTTTTAATAAACAATGGTTTTTATCTTAAGAAAAATGACGAACAATACCCCCTCCTCAGGCTGGACCTGAAAAGCATTGCCGGCGAACTTTCAAAAGAGGCGCTTGTAACCAGGGAGATCGACTGCAGGAAGACAGCAAGGCAGCCTGTTATAATGCGGGAAAACAATAAATAGGCTGTTTAAAAAAAATATATTCAGGCATATAATGCTGTATTTGGAAAGATTTACATATAAAAAGATTATTCGGCATGATGAAGAATCTGCCGGCTGGAAAAGAGAAAACCAATGGATATTTACCAGGAATCCCTGGAAATGCACAAAAAGAACAAAGGCAAGATCGATGTTGTCTCAAAGGTAGGTGTCAATGATGAAAAAGACCTCTCCCTTGCCTATTCCCCCGGTGTTGCCCAGCCCTGCAGGGAGATATTTGCCGATCCTTCGGCCCTGAATACCTACACTGCCAGGGGCAATATGATAGCCGTAGTCTCAGACGGCTCAGCAGTACTGGGGCTGGGAAATATCGGTGCCAGGGCCGCCCTTCCGGTAATGGAAGGAAAATGCGTCCTTTTCAGGGAGTTCGGAGGCGTAGCTGCCTTTCCCATCTGCATAGACAGCCAGGACACCGATACCATAGTAAATACGGTAAAACTGCTGGAGCCATCCTTTGCCGGGATAAACCTGGAAGATATTGCCGCCCCCAGGTGTTTTGATATAGAAGCCAGGCTAAAGAAGGAAACAGGGATGCTTACCTTCCATGATGACCAGCACGGAACGGCCATCGTGGCCCTGGCAGGACTGTTTAATGCCTTGAGGATCTATGATAAGGACATAAGGGATGCAAAGATCGTCATAAACGGTGCCGGGGCAGCCGGTACCTCTATAGCCAATCTATTGAATTATATAGATGTAAATGATGTCATCATGTGTGATTCAAAAGGCATAATCCATCAGGGCAGACCGGGTCTCAATGTGTACAAGCAGGAACTGGCAGAGATGACCAATATACACAATATAGAGGGAAGCCTGGAAGATGCAGTAGCCGGTGCTGATGTATTCATAGGAGTGTCTGCAGCAGATGTACTTACTGCCGTGATGGTAAAGACCATGAAGGAAAAACCCATTATATTTGCCCTGGCAAACCCAGAGCCCGAGATAGATCCCGGTCTGGCAAAAAAGGCAGGAGTAGAGATAATGGCAACCGGCAGGAGCGATTATCCCAACCAGGTAAACAATGTACTTGCATTCCCCGGCATATTCAGGGGAGCCCTGGATGCGGGAGCGGATGAGATAAATATCGAGATGAAGCTGGCCGCGGCAAAGGCCATATCCGATATCATAGCCAGTGAAGCCAGGCCTGATTATATAATACCCAAACCTTTTGATACCAGGGTCATGCCGGCAGTGGCAGCGGCAGTGGCGGAGTCTGCAGCGGCCACCGGATATGCAGATCCCGGCATAGATGTGGAAAAGATAAGAAAAAAGGCCGAAAAGATCGCCGATAAAAAGATATAAGTCTAATCCACAGGATATAAGAAAGAATATACTGAAGTAATCATGACATACAATGGAAAGATGAAAGCGCAGCTATTCTACGGCCCGGGGGATGTAAGGTTTGAAGAGACGGATATTCCCGGAATAGGTCCGGGAGAGGCCCTGGTAAAAATACGGAGCGCCCTTACCTGCGGTTCCGACCTTAAGACCTACAGGAGAGGGCACCCTACCATGATAGTAGACGGCTCTGTATTCGGCCATGAATGGGCAGGAGATATTATAAAGCTGGGAGATAGTGTCAGGGACTTTAAAATCGGCGACAGGGTAGCGGCAGTAAACTCAGTCCCCTGCTTCAGATGCTATTACTGCAGGCTGGAGCGTTATTCCATGTGCGAGAACCTGGTATATAATAATGGCGCCTATGCAGAATATATAAAGATACCGGCAGACATACTGGCGGTAAACACCATAAAGATACCTGACCGCATAGGCTACAGTTCAGCAGCCCTGCTGGAGCCCCTTGCCTGTGCCGTTCACGGGATAGATGAGTCAAATATCACGGAAGGGGATGTGGTAGCGGTAAACGGCGCCGGCCCCATAGGGCTTTTCTTTGCGGCCCTGGCCAAGCTAAAAGGGGCCATTGTCATATCCAGCGACCTTTCAGACGAAAGACTTGATGCTGCCAAAGAGCTGGGAGCCGACATTACTGTAAATGCTTCCAGGACAGAAGACCAGGTGAAGGCTGTAAGGGACCTGACTGAGGGGGCAAGAGGCGTAGATGTGTCTATAGAGGCTACAGGATTTCCTGAAGTATGGGAAAAGACCATACTTATGGCCAGGAAGGGCGGTACAGTAAACCTGTTTGGTGGATGTGCTGGCGGTACTTCCATAAATATCGATACCGCACTGCTCCACTACGGCGAACTTGCTATAAAGGGAGTCTATCATCATACCCCGTATCATGTAAGGAAGGCCTTCAATCTTATAGATAAGCAGCTTTTTGATACTTCGAAATTCATATCGGCAGACATGCCCCTTTCCCGGCTGGTGGATGCCCTGGAGCTGATGGGCGCCCAAAAGGGTATAAAATATAATATAATCACCTGACCTGCCTGTTCTTCAGGATGGCAAAAATTTTAAAAGTAATGATATGTACAAATACCGGCGTATATGATAATATTTTTTCCTGGTCTGTACTTTTGAAAACTAAATAGCAGATAAAACCGTTGATCAGGAATAGTAGGTGCTGATGCAGCAAAGAGAGAGCCGACGACGCTGGGAGTTCGGCTGCAACGCTGGTACTGAATGGGCCTGTGAGGTGGCTGTCCCAAATCCTTAAGGGAGAGTATGGCAGTCCGGCTTCCTCCGTTACCAGAGGACAGGATATATATTTATGTATCCGGAAACTTAAGCGCACAGAAGGACTATATTTGACAGTCCCTATGTGAAGTAGGGTGGCACCGCGGGAAATTCAAACCTCTCGTCTCTACAGGTGGTAGAGATATGGGAGGTTTTTTTATTTTATAAAATAGATCATACATAAGAAAGGAAGTGAATGATGGCAAAGGATTATGAAAAGAAGATATTCCTTACAGAAGCGGAGATGCCGAGGCAGTGGTATAATATAAATCCGGACCTGCCAAAACCGCTGGCACCGCCTCTGAACCCCAGGACTAATAAGCCCCTGACTCCGGAGGACCTGTCGATACTATTTCCCATGGAGCTGATAAAGCAGGAAGTAAGCATGGAAAGGTTTATCGATATCCCGGAAGAACTTGTAGAGATCTACAGGATGTGGAGGCCGTCTCCCCTGGTGCGGGCTAAAGAACTTGAAAAATTACTGGATACCCCTGCAAGGATATATTACAAGAACGAGAGCGTCAGCCCTCCCGGAAGCCATAAACCCAATACTGCAGTAGCCCAGGCTTACTACAATAAAAAAGAAGGCATAAACAAACTTACTACTGAGACCGGCGCCGGGCAGTGGGGAAGTGCACTGGCATTTGCCTGCAGCCTTCTGGATATAGACCTTACAGTCTATATGGTTAGATGCAGCTATGACCAGAAACCATACCGTAAATTCATGATGAAGGTATGGGGGGCAGAGTGCATTGCTTCTCCTTCGGAAACCACAGAATCCGGTAAGGCCATACTGGAGGGTGATCCAAACTGCAGCGGAAGCCTGGGTATGGCTATAAGCGAGGCAGTGGAGGTTGCGGCAAAGAGCGGAGGCAGCATAAAATATTCCCTGGGAAGCGTATTGAACCATGTGCTCATGCATCAGACCATAATAGGACTGGAGACTAAAAAGCAGCTGGAAAAGATAGGCGAAGAACCGGATATATTGATCGGCTGCGTAGGCGGGGGCAGCAATTTTGCCGGATTTGCATTTCCATTCATCCCTGACAAATTAGCCGGCAAGGATCTAAGGATAGTGGCCGTTGAACCAATAGCATGCCCCACTCTTACCAAGGGACCCTTTGTATATGATTATGGCGACACCGCTAAAATGGCTCCTATTGCAAAGATGTATACTCTTGGCCATGATTTTGTGCCAAAACCAATTCATGCCGGCGGGCTGAGGTATCATGGCATGGCGCCTCAGGTAAGCCTGCTGGTAAACGAAAAAGTAGTAGAAACGCTGGCGCTGCCGCAGAATCCTGTTTTCAAGTCTTCAGTGGATTTTGCAAATACAGAAGGAATAATACCTGCACCCGAAACGGCGCACGCAATAAGGGCGGCTGTGGAAGAGGCCCTTAAATGCAGGGAGACCGGGGAGGAAAAGGTAATAGTATTTAATTTCAGCGGGCACGGACACTTTGATCTTTCAGCATATGATAAATATCTTGACGGAGAGCTGGAAGACTACGAGTATCCGGAAGAGAAGATACAGGAATCGCTTAAAAACCTTCCCAAAGTCTAGAGAACAATATGATAACCGGGGTCTTCAAAATGAGACCCCGGTTATCCCTATCCATCCCTTAAAAAAATATACTTGCTTTTTTCCATATTACTATATATATTATACAGGAAGTTTTAGATAGTATTGGCGAAATAGGAGTTTCTTCAAAATAATCAGACCTTAAAGTCTCAAAATTAATTTATACAGGCACAGGCCCTCAGGCCGGGGCAGGCATAATTTATATAAATCCTTATTCCATATAGAACAAGCAATTTTTTATTCTTATCAAATATTTTTAGGAAATAGGGTTAAGGAATTCCAACAGAATATTCTGGAATGATATTAAAACAGTACTATTATATAAATACGTACAAGCCAGAAATACGATGAAAGGAGCATTTTGAAAATGCCGGGTATGGAAAACATAAATAAAGACATATTAAAAGAAAAACTGCTTCCGGACCTCAGGGTTATAGCCGGACAGCTCAATATTCAGGGTATATACAGGCTAAAGAAGAAAGAGCTTATAGAGAAGATCCTGGAAGAAGTGTCCGGTGACGGCACACTGCAGGATAGTACCGCCAAAAAAGAGCCGGACGTCACAATTGGTGAAAAAAGTTTTACTGATGATGATATAAAGAAAGAAGCTGCCGATATAATAAACGAGAGCGTAAAAAGTTCCCAGGAAGCTGTTTTGAAAGAAGAAACGGCTTCTCCCGGACTGCAAGAAGGCGCCGGAGCAGAAAAAGACATCAAAAAGCCTGAAGGCCCGGCTATGAAGAAAGTATTCCTTCCCGAAAAAAGGTCGGATATACCGGATACTATAAGGGAGCTTATAAAAAAGGATGATTCAAAAGAAGCAAGGGAAAAGAAAAACAATTATACCGATAGGAAGAAAAAAGAAATAGAGGTATATGAAGAAAGGATGCAGGGCATCCTGGATATACTGGCTGATGGTTATGGATTCCTGAGGACCAGCGGATACCTGGCCGGGTCCAGGGATATCTATGTGTCCCAGTCCCAGATCAAAAGATTCAGGCTGAGACAGGGTGACGAGGTCTACGGCCAGGTAAGGCCTCCCAAAGACAGCGAGAAATATAATGCACTTTTAAGGATAGAAAAAGTAAATGGAGAGGAACCTGATGTCATCAGGACCAGGCTGCCTTTCGAGAAACTTACCCCTATATATCCTATTGACAGGCTGATACTGGAGACAAAGGATCCTGAAAATATATCACCCAGGATAATCGATCTTATAGCACCCATCGGAAAAGGACAGAGAGGACTTATAGTTTCGCCGCCAAAAGCAGGAAAGACCACCATACTCAAGGACCTGGCAAACAGTGTCTCTGAGAATAACCCGGAAGTAAATATAATAGT
>Ga0180436_10002353_pt1 | contig 18041 bp, 16 predicted proteins | sample SS_ome_2_FD_132434 | JGI IMG/M metagenome (GOLD analysis project Ga0180436, IMG submission 132434) | Hypersaline lake sediment archaeal communities from the Salton Sea, California, USA - SS_3_S_2 metaG | ecosystem: Environmental > Aquatic > Non-marine Saline and Alkaline > Hypersaline >...
CGGGAGAAACCCCAGGTCAGCGAATCGGGCCGCAGCGGACTCATAATCCGTAGGTCGCAGGTTCGAGTCCTGCCGGGCCCACCGAACTGGACGCAGCGGACGGAGATGCCGCCGGCTCTGGTGAAGTTGTAAGGAATGGTTGCGCGACGTAGCGGGGTATGTGTCGGCCCGATGAGTGTTCACCGATTCTCTCGGGAGTCCCTTCTGCGATGCATGGGCTTACCTGGTGAGCTGGGTGGCGCTCCAGAGGTTGCAGGTGTAGCCAAGATCATCGAATCCGCCATCGATATCCGAGCGGGGACCGCTGGAAAGTGCCGCGGCTCCGACAGCGTCCCTACCGTTTTCGTTAGCGTTCCGGCGAAGTAGTGGCTCTCAGCGCCTCGGCTTCGGCGGCGTCGCGGCCGTTTGCCGCGAGGTAATCCTGGATCTCGACCACTTCGCTATCGAAAGGCAAGTACCAGCCATCGGGGCACATGCCTTTACCGGGCGCCGTTGTCACCACACCGGGCGACGCCGAGCGTCGAGGCGAGGATCAAAACAGAGGCCCTCGATTGCGCTCCCATTGATATCGGCTTCAGGCGACAATCTGTCCGTTCGGTCGGGGGCCGACAATACGTTCTCCGGGAAAGCATCGCTATCCCCTGGGGCGTCTCACCTCAGATCGTGATCACCTTGGGGGCCGAGGCCATCAACTCCACGATGTCGGTCATGGCTCCGAGGCGCCCCACCGCCAGCCGGTCAGTCAGGCCGTAGTATTCCAGACAGCTACCGCAAGCGACGATCTCGACACCAGATGCCTCGAGCATTGTCAAGCTCAGGAGGACCGGCGAATCGTCGGCCATGGCCCGGACCCCTTCCGTGTAGCAGCAGATCGCTGCCGGCCGATCCTGGCGTGACTCCAGAGTGTGAAGGAACTTGTCGAGCATCTCTACGCCGAAACCCTCGTCTCCGGGCGCTGTGGTCCCGAATCCGAGACGGGTGACAAGGACGACGGTTCCGGCAAGCATGGCATCTCCGGGTCGAGGCGAGTGCACCCAAGATTCTCGCCGATCCAGCCGCAGAGGGCCAATTCTCGAACCCCACGCCGGATTCTGAGCCATCGGCCTGGCTCTACTTCCAGGTGGAGCATGTCGTCTAGTTGTTCAGTTGGAAATCGGAGGAGCGCCGGTGTACGGAGATTCCCGATTCCCGGTGTCACTCACTGCAACGACGGCTGCCGGCGCCGGTCCCGGACATGACGCGGGGCTGCCCAAATCGGCTTCGCTTGGCCAGCCTGGCGCTATGCCGTCACCCGCCGGACGAAGGTCGCCAAAGCGTCAATGACCTCTTCCCGATTCAACTCGTTGACCAGTTCATGACGCGCCCCCGGATAAACCCGGACCGTCAGATCCTTCGTCGGCATCTGCTTGACGGCGGCCATCGAGGTCTCATAAGGAACGAACGGGTCGGAGTCGCCGTGCAGGAACATCACCGGCATGGTGATGCGATCGAGTTCGGCGTTGAACCGATCCAGCGCGGCGACCTCGGCTTCGAGGAGAGGCCGCTGGTACGTGCCGTGGTATACCAAGGGATCCGCGGCGTATTCAGCCACCGTTAGCTCGTCGCGCGACATCCCGGCCGGATCCGATGACTCCTCTGGTATCCCATGCTCGAGCACATCACGGGCCCAATGCCAGTCACCCAGCACTGCGCCCAGGAAGGCCACACCCGCCAGATCACCGGGGTAACGCTCTGCGTAGCGCCCGGTCAGTAGCCCCCCCATCGAGTGGCCGGCCATGACCACCGGCAGGTCGGGGTATCGATCCCGGGTGGTGGTCACCAGGGTGTGGAGATCGTCGACCACGTGTTCGAAGTCGACGATGAGAGCCCTTTTCCCGTCCGAGTGTCCGTGACCGATATGGTCGGGGGCGCAGACGACGGCCCCCTGCGCGGCGAGCACTTCGGCAACGTGGGCGTAACGACCACCGTGCTCTGCGTATCCGTGGACGAGAACCACGATGCGTTGCGGGTCACCCGCCGCCGGCCAGATCCGATAGAAGATCCTGCCTTCGCTTCCTGAGAACGAGCCTTCCTCCATCGAGTACTCCGATCGTCGGCTGCCAATCAACCTAGCGCCTCGGGCTTGCCCAGTGCTTACTACTTACCGTAGGACTGCCGAGGAGGCCCCATCAGTCGTGACGGGACCTCCCACACTTAGTTGCTTGCCGGCTCGACTCAGCTCTCCGGCTCGACGATCACGGCGGTGCCGAAGGCGAGCAGTTCGGCGGCGCCACTGGCAACCATTGAAGTGGCGAATCGGGTAGTGATGATGGCGTTGGCACCGAGTCCCGTAGCCTCCTCGACCATCCTGTCTAGCGCCTGTTCGCGGGCCTCGGCGAGGAGCTTCGTGTATTCGGAGATTTCGCCGCCGACGATGTTGCGTCCGAGCGCCTTGATGTCGCGCCCGATGTGCCGTGCCCGGATCGTGTTGCCGCGCACCAGGCCGATGGTCTTGACAATGCGATGGCCGGCGACGGTTTCGGCCGTTGAAATAATCACTTCTGCACCTTTCTGTACGGATCGTCCTTGTAAGTCTTGAGGCGGTCGATCAGCGCCGACAGGATGATCATGCCCAGCGCCAGGAGTACGCCGAATCCGAGCATGTTCTCAAACCGAATGGATTCGGATTCATTTGCGATCTGCCACACGGTGTAAGTGACCATTCCAACTACCCACAGCCCGGCAATGAGCCAGCCGAAGCTCTGGAAGAACCGGGAGAGCCCACCTCGCGGCGTTTCGTCCCATTGGGTGTCTTCAGGCACCTCAAAGTCTGTGTTCATGGTTTCCTTCCTCAAATCTAGAAGCTCGTCGGTCAGCCGACGGCACTCGGCGCACTGCTCGAGATGGACTCTGACGCGCTGCGCATCACCTTGGGTGAGTTCGCCGTCGACGTAGCCGGACAGCAGCGCTTCATCGAATGGGTGTCGTGTTTGGTCCATCGGTTACTCCGTTTCGCCTGCGGCAGCGAGCGCCTTTCTCAGGATTGTTCTGGCGGCATGCAGTCGTGACATCACCGTTCCGGGCGGTATCGAGAGCACCTCGGCAATCTCCCGATAGGAAAGATTGTGGTAGTCCCGGAGAATGAAGATCTCGCGATGGGCCGCAGACAGCTCCGATACCGCTCGCCAGATGTGCCGCTGCAACTCTCGGTTCTCTGTCTGGTGGACCGGATCATCCGAACGAGCCGGGACTTCGGGGCGGCCTTGCTCGAGAAAGGCGTCGAGCGACTCATGGCGACGCAAGCGTTCTCGGCGAGAGAGATCGCGTACCCGGTTGCGGACGATCTGATAGAGCCAAGGGTCGATAGGGCGATCAACATCGAATCGGTCCAGATTCGCAAGGAATTTGAGGACGCCGTCCTGTGCGATGTCGAGTGCGGCATCTCGGTCGCCGGTCAGCTGGAGGGCAAAGATGTACGCCGATCGGCCTACGCGCCGACCCAGAGCTTCCCGAGCTCGGAGATCTCCGTGCCGAGCCGATACGACCATCTCTTGGTCCGGCAATCTGGGGCTCATCGTTGCGATCATATCTGTTACTACGCACGAGACCTGCTGCTATTCGCGCCATTCTTCTCCGGCGCGTGCTTCGACTGGTGAGTCGGCGACCCATGTGTGCAATAGTGAACAGATGGCTATGTCTGCACGATCGAGGAGGCTGGTAGTGGCCGCAGTAGGCGTACTCGCCGTGATCCTTTTGATGGTCGTGGCGCTGTGGGTGGCTCAGCGCAACATCATCTACATCACGGATCCAGCGACTCCCGATCTGCGAGTGATCGGGGCAGGATGGGAGGCGGTCACTCTCGAGACCAGCGACGGCTTAGCGCTCGCAGCCTGGTTTCGAGCCCCTGAATCCGGAAGGCCGGTAATCATTGTCTTCAACGGCAATGCGGGGAATAGGGGAGTCCGCGCCGAGCTTGGCCGCAGACTTGCTGCCTCCGGTTTCGGAGTGTTGCTCACCGACTACCGCGGGTATGGAGGCAACCCGGGCAGGCCCACCGAAGAGGGCCTGGCACGGGACGCCCGGGCTGCAGCCGCATTCGCCGCGGAACGCGTGCCCCCAGAAGGTCTTGTGTACTTCGGCGAGTCACTCGGCGCCGCAGTAGCCGTTGAGCTGGCCACGAAACGGCCCCCGGCCGCGTTGATCCTGCGATCACCCTTCACTTCACTGGTTGCGGTGGGGCAACATCACTTCCCCTGGGTGCCGGTCGGTCTGTTGCTCAAGGATCGGTACCCATCCGACGAGCGGATGGGCTCAATTCGGGTTCCAACGCTCGTCATTGCCGGCGATGCTGATGCAACCGTGCCCTTCGCGCAAAGCCGCGCCATCTATGAGGCGGCAGCGGAGCCGAAGCGGCTAGTTGTGATAGAGGGTGCCGATCACAACGACGCCGCCCTGGTTGCGGGTGCAGGCATGATCGACGAGATCCTCCGGTTCCTCGAGACACTCGGCTCAGGCGATCGGTAAATCCGAATCCGTCCCAGTGCGCCATGCTGTGTTTATCGACTGGCTGTTGAACCGGCAAATCCGCCAGCCCCAGGTCTGTCGATGGCGACGAGAAACCCGCCGGGCATACTCGAGGCCAGGCCTATGCCGGCGTGCGCTCCTGTCCCGAAGATCCACCGGAGATCGGACCCATTACGATGGTCAGAAGATTCCGGGCTACAAACGGAGGTAGAAGTGGCCGACACGAGCTTTCGATTGAGGACGTGGAACGTGGTGATGGGCGCGCTGCATGCCGTCCAGGGAGTCCTCGTGCTGGTTCTCGCAACAGATTTCACTTTGCCGATCGGTGCCGCGTATCCGGAAGGACCTCCGGGGACACTGCCGGAAGAGACCACCGTCTTGTTCGACCTGTCGGTGGCGTGGGGCGTAGCGATATTCCTATTCCTGTCCGCTTTCTTTCACTGGCTGATCGCTTCCCCGGGCTTCTACGCGCGCTACCGGGCCGGTCTCGACGAAGGCCGCAATTACTACCGATGGGTCGAGTACTCGCTCTCCTCGTCGGTGATGATCGTGCTGATTGCCGTGCTCCCGGGGATCCTCGACGTGGCCGCTCTGGTTGCTCTGTTCGGGGTGAATGCGTCGATGATCTTCTTTGGTGCGGTGCAGGAGAAGTACGAGCAGCCCGGCGGCTCTCTGCTGCCTTTCTGGCTGGGCTCACTCGCCGGTATCGTCCCCTGGATCGCCATTGGGATCTATCTGTTCTCCCCGGGCTCCGATGCGCAGCCGCCCGGCTTCGTGTACGGCATCTTCTTCTCGCTGTTTGTGTTCTTCAACACGTTTGCGATCAACATGTGGCTGCAGTACAAGCGGATCGGCAAATGGTCCGACTACCTCTACGGCGAGCGGGCGTACATGATCCTCAGCCTCGTGGCGAAATCGATCCTCGCCTGGCAGGTGTTCGGCGGCACCCTGGCTGACTGACCACTGACGTTCCGCATAGGGGCTTTGGCGACCAATAGGGCGGAAGGACAACAACGTGGCGAGCAAGGTGATCGATGAAGCGCGCCTGACCGTGCACCGTGATGCACCGGTTGGGGAGGGCGGTTACGTCCTGTACTGGATGCAAGCGTCGGTGCGGACCCGACACAACCATGCACTCGAATACGCCGTGCAGCTTGCAAACGAAGCAGCGCTGCCCCTGGTTGTTGGGTTCGGGCTCGACCCCGGCTACACCGAGGCCACACCGCGCACGCTGCGCTTTCTTGTCGACGGTCTCGTCGACGTTGCCGGCGGGCTTGCCCGGCGCCACATTGGATTCGCGGTGCGGACGGGAGCCCCGCGGGACGTTGCCCGGGCGCTGGCCGCGGATGCGGCGGCGGTTGTGATGGATCGGAACTACCTGCGCGAGCCGAGGAGCTGGCGGTCGGAACTCTCCGCAGATCTCGATGTGCGCGCTGTCGAGGTGGAGTCGAATGGGGTCGTACCCGTCGAGATCGCATCGGACAAGCGGGAGTGGGCGGCTCGTACCATCCGCCCGAAGCTGCACAGGCAACTCGACCGCTTCCTCACCGAGCTAGCCACGACACCGGTCGATCATCATGACCCGCCCGGTATGGAGTCCGTCGATGCAGGTAGTCGAGACGCATTACTCGAGGCGGCAGGGGTGGGTCCCCGGGCCGGGGCTCGGTTCACGGGCGGGGAGCATCAGGCGCATGCAACGCTGCGTCGCTTCCTCGACAACGGGCTTGCCGGTTACGCCGAGGCCGGCACCGAGGTGACCGGCGACCTGAGTTCGCACCTGTCGATGTACTTGCATTACGGCCACATCTCGCCGGTGGCGATCGCGCTCGCGGTGAATGCTGCGGATGTGCCCAACGAGACGCGAGAGGCCTTCCTGGAGGAGCTCATCGTCCGGCGCGAGCTGGCTCACAACTTCGTGTGGTTCGAACCGGATTACGACAACTTCAGTGCACTCCCGAACTGGGCCCGCACCACCCTCGATGAGCACCGTGATGACGATCGTGACATGGTGTACACCGCAGCCGAGATGGAGGCCGCTGCAACGCACGACGTCTACTGGAACACCGCCATGGTGGAGTTGCGGGAGACCGGCTATCTCCACAACCGCATGCGGATGTATTGGGGGAAGCGGATCCTCGACTGGGCGAATACCCCCGAGTACGCCTACCGGGTGGCACTCGACCTGAACAACCGGTACTTCCTCGACGGCCGCGACCCCAACTCCTACGCCAACGTGGGCTGGCTCTTCGGGCTCCATGATCAGGCCTTCGCCGAGCGTGAGGTTATCGGCAAGATCCGCCCGATGACGCGGTCCGGTCTGGAACGCAAGATCGATAGCGACGGCTATGTGCGATACATCGCGGAGATCACCGGTGTGTCAATCGCGGGCGCCGATTGAATCCGGCGTGAGGAAGGTGACGGAGTCCTGCAACCCGATTACAGCCAGCCCCGCCTCTTGGCAAGAAGGTATGGCACAGCGCCGAGCACGACCATCAGCAGTAATGCCAGTGGATATCCGGCGACCCACGAGAGCTCCGGCATATGGCGGAAGTTCATCCCGTACAGACTTGCGACCAGGGTTGGAGGGAGAAATACCACGGCAACGATCGACAGGACCTTGGCGATCTGGTTCTGCTCGATGTTGATCAACCCAATAATCGTGTCAGAAAGGAAACTGATCTCCTCGAGAAGGAACGCAGTGTGGGAGAGGAGCGACTCGACATCTCTAAGCACATCGCTGAGACGGTGCTGGTCTCGCCCGTCCGTGTCTAGCTTGTCGCTGCGCAGCAGCGAGGTGAGCACCCTCTGGGTATCCATGAGATTGAGCCTTATCTTGCCGTTTTGATCCTCCACCTCGGCAAGCGCTACTAAGTCTGATTGAAGGTCGGCTTCTGCCCGGTCGAGAACGCGACGGCTCAGCTGTTCCATTGTTCCGTACGTGCTCTCGAGCACGTCGGCGAGGTGATCGACCTTTGATTCGAGTATGCCGAGGAACACGCTCATGCCGTTCTCGGCCAATTCGGGTCGGTGCTCGGCACGGCTCCGAAACATCCGGGCAGCCACTAGTTCGTGTTCGTGGAGTGACAGCAAAGGCCCTTTCCTCCACGCGAAGGCGACGTTCGTGTTTCTCATGGGTCGGACGGTGTGCTCGAGAAAGTTCAGCTGAACCTGAATCGCATCTTCATCCTCGACGTAGCGTGACGTCGCCTCGATCTCGCCAGCATCGGCATGCTCCGGGAGCACCACACCAAAACGCTCGATGACCGCAGCGCGTTCCGCGTGCGAGGGCGCAAGCATATCCACCCACACTGTCTCGTCGAGGGCGCTGGGCTCAACTCCGGTCGCCTCGATGAAGCGGTGGTCCTCCACTCTGAACGAACTGATCACGTGGCTGCCTCCTACGTGAGCCTGCCCGGACAGCCTACGAGGTTTCGCCGGCCTGGATGCGATGGCCGGAGCGGTTGCCATTGCTCGAGACCGGTTGCGCGAGATCTCGGACAGATCAATCGACCGATCGGGTGGATGCCGCTGCCGGGTGAGGCTCAGATTTCGACCTGGACGCCAACTTCGAGCGAACGTTCGACCGGCAGATGGAAGTAGCGCGTGGCAGGCGTTGCATTCCTCGCCATTGCGGCGAAGAGCTTCTCCCGCCATAGCATCATGCCGGGTCGTGACGACGCGAGCACAGTTTCCCTGCCCAGAACCCAAACCGTATCGTTGGGATCGAAACCGAAGTCGCTTCGGATGATGCCCGAGAGCGCATCAGGCACATTGGGTTCCTCCATGAAACCGTACTTGAGGGTGATCTGATAGAACCCGTCGCCCAGTGACACGACTTCGGCGCGCCCGGCAACGGGGACGCGTGGCTCGGATGTCGTCAACACCGAAACTACAACGATTGTCTCGTGGAGGACGTCGTTGTGTCGGATGATCGCAAGGAGAGCGGGCGGCGTCGATCCGGGCCGCGAGAACATATAGATGGCGGTGCCCGCTACGCGAACCGTCTCGCTATCACGGACCGAATCAACAAAGCGCTCCAGCGGCAATGCTCCGGCGCGCATGCGCTCCCCGAGTAGTTGTCGGCCCTTCTTCCATGTTGTCATCCCGGTGAAAATGGAGGCGGCTATGACTATCGGGAACCAACCTCCATCGGGAATCTTGAAGAGATTGGCTGCGAAATACGCCGTATCGACCACTAGAAATGCTGCAGTCAGCGATACCGCGGCCGGTATGGCCCATTTCCAGCGTTCGCGCATGACAACGAATATCAACACAGTGGTGACAACCATCGTTGTGGAGACGGCGATGCCGTAGGCTGCGGCCAGCGCTCCTGATGTCCTGAATCCGATGACGAGTCCGACCGCAGCCACCATGAGGAGCCAATTGACGGTCGGGATGTAGACCTGGCCTGCTTCGGTGGCTGAAGTGTGAAAGATCCTGGTGCGAGGTAGATACCCGAGTTGCACCGCCTGCGCAGTCAGCGAGAAGGCACCCGAGATCAATGCCTGCGATGCAATGATCGTTGCGAGCGTTGCGATGATGACCAGTGGCCACACGGCCCAGTCCGGCGCCATCAGGTAGAACGGATTCCGCACTCCCTCGGGGTGATCGATGATGAACGCGCCCTGCCCGAAGTACGTGAGCACGAGTGCCGGGAACACCAATCCATACCAGGTGATCTCAATCGGTTTCTTGCCAAAATGGCCCATGTCGGCGTAGAGCGCTTCGCTCCCGGTCACGACCAGGAAGACCGAGCCGAGTGCCAAGAACCCGTTGAACCCGTTGTCGACGAAAAAGCGGACGCCGTGGACGGGGTTCAAGGCGGCAAGAACACCGGGGTTGCCGATGACATGAGAGAGACCGAGCGTGGCAAGGGTGAGAAACCACACGATCATCACCGGGCCAAATACCCGTCCGACTGCGTGGGTGCCGTGGCGTTGGATGCTGAACAGGCCTACCAAGATGATCACAGAAATCGGGATCACATAATGCTCTAGAGCCGGTGTTGCGATCTCTAGCCCCTCGATGGCCGACAGCACCGAGATGGCCGGCGTGATCATGCCGTCGCCGTACAGCAGAGCAGTCCCGAATAGTCCCACCATGATGAGTAACCAGCGGCCTCGCTTTGCGCTCGGCTTCCGCGGATCCACGAGAGCAGTGAGCGCGAGGATTCCGCCCTCACCGTCGTTGTCTGCGCGCATCACGACGAGGAGGTACTTGGTTGAGATCACAATGAGCAGGGACCAGAAGATGAGCGACAGCACACCGAGGACGCTCTCTTCCACAACGGCAATATCATGCGCCACGAAGGACTCTCGAATGGCATACAGAGGGCTTGTTCCGATGTCTCCATACACCACACCTAGCGCGGCCAGAGAGGTCACAGCGAGATAGGCGGGCCGCTTCACGGATTCGGTGCTATTCCCTGACACCATGTTTCTCCGAGTCTTCGTCAACCGTCCGAGTGTAGGGCCGGGGAGATCGATCGCAGCGGTAGCCTGTGGTAGTGACCGGTCTACGAAGGCCCAAGTGGCTCAATCCGTCTGGTAATGCTTGGCTCATGGTCCTGGCTCTTGTCATCGGTGTTGGTGCCGGCCTTGGCGCCGTTGCACTCATCTTCGGCTTGCGGCTGGTAGCGGAAGGCGTGCAGTGGATCGATGACCTAGCACCATCCGGGCAATCGTGGGGTCTTCTGGCGATCCCGGTTGGGATCTGGCTTGCGTGGGCGATGTCCAACAGGTGGGCACCAGAGGCCGCCGGCCACGGTGTCCCGCAGATCCTGGCGGCGCTGACAGTTCAGGGAGGACGCATCGCTCCGCGAATTCCTGGAATCAAGACGGTTGCGACAGCCCTCACGATCGGGGTTGGCGGTTCGGCGGGACGGGAAGGATCGATCGCCCAGATTGGGGCCGGTATCGGCTCGTTTATCGGAAGCCATGCGAGGCTCGCGGAGACTGAGATTCGCGCTCTGGTCGCAGCGGGCGCAGGTGCCGGCATAGCCGCAACTTTCAACGCTCCGATCGCCGGCATGTTCTTTGCAATGGAAGTGATCTTGCGCGACCTGTCAATTCGGCACATGCACACGATCGTTGCCGCATCGGTCGCCGGGGCGGTGGTATCGCACTCGCTCATCGGTGACGAGCTGACCTTTGCAGTGTCGCCGTACGCGCTCGATCACCCAACTCACTTGCTCCTATACGGCGTTCTTGGCCTGATCGCCGTTGGACTCGCCGTCTTGTTCATTGAAGCCCTGGACTGGTTCACCGTCATACCCGATCGAATGGTGCAGTGGACCAGGCCCTTGCTGATGGGCCTTTCCGTCGCTGTATTGGGATTAGTGGCACCAGAGGTACTCGGGACCGGGCAAGACTTCATTGGTACAGTGCTCCGGCAGGAGGTGTCGAGAGCGTGGTGGGTGTTGGCTCTCCTCGCCTTGGCCAAGCTCGTTGCCACCTCGGCAACGCTGGGGGGCAAGGGTTCGGGAGGGATCTTCATGCCGAGCCTCTTCATGGGCGCAATGGTGGGTTCCGCATTTGCCAGTCTTGTAGACCCGATCTGGACGGTCTCGACGCTCGATCCCGGTGCATTTGCTTTGGTCGGGATGGCAGCTGTCTTCACCGGCGTGTCGCGCGCCCCATTCACCTCCATTCTCATCGTCTTCGAGATCACGGGAGACTACGGCCTCGTCTTGCCGCTGATGCTCGCCGTGGCCATCGCCACAGTGCTTGCCAACCGAATCCACCCCGAAAGCGCGTACACATCCCCCTTGGTCCGGATGGGGATACACACAGTCCCGAGTGATCAGGTCGACATTCTCGCCACCATTCGGATTGCCGACCTGCATCTGCGGCCGCCCGTCACCGTCAAGCCCTCGAGCACCCTGGCCGAGGTTGAAGGTGTGCTCCGTAGGAATAGACTCAATGGGGTTGCAGTCGTCGAAGGCGATAACCGACTCGTCGGCATCGTATCGGACTCGGACATCAATCGCCTTGGTGGCGCATCAGACCAACTGACGGCTGCTGATGCGATGACACGGGATCCGGCAACAGTTTCGATGGGGCTTCCGGTCTCGCACGCTCTGGAACGGATGGCCGTCTTGGGTGTGGGACGGCTCCCGGTTGTGGATCGGAGCGACCCGGGGCGGATTGCAGCGATGTTCCGCAGGGAAGACGCAATCGCCGCCTACCACCTGGCCCTCGGATCTGCAGCCAGGTCTGATCAACTCCCGCTGCGGGTCGCAACCCGGACATCATCGTCGACACGCTACTTCGACTTCGAGGTTCCTCCCGAGTCGGCCGCTGCCGGTCGCCGTATTCGAGAAATCCCATGGCCGGAAGGCTGCATTGTTGTGTCGGTGCACCGGGGCAATGAGCTCCTCGTTGCGTCCGGGGACCTGGAGCTTCGCTCCGGCGACGCGCTCACTGTTTTCTGCGACGAGGCCGCGCGAAGACGTTTAGTAGACCGGCTCTCGCCGCACGCGGTTTCGGACTGATTCGCAGGATCTCTCATCGTCTTCTCACCGTCCGTGCTGCAAGATCGATGAGCCGTGTCTTCTCGTCCAGTAGCTCCCGAGTTTCCGATCGTTGCATTTCTGGAGCGACGCAGCCGTACGCAGCGGCGCCTTGCCGCGGCCGCTGCGGCCTTGCTTGCAATGGCTTGGTTGGTGCGTTTCGTCATGGCGACGATTCTCGATCGGTGGTGGTTTGACTCGGTGACGACGGCTCCGGTGTGGTCAACACGACTGGTTGCTCAGGTCGAGCTTGCGGCCGCCGCTTCCGTCGTAACTGCTGTTGTTCTGGGTGCGTCCACGTATCTCAGCCTTCGGGTCGGACCGGCACCAGGCAACCGGCCGAACCGGCTGGTAGTCCACTACCGGCAGCGTATGGGTCCGGCCCACCGTTGGGGGATGGTCGGCATTGCGGTTCTGTTGACGCTCCAGGTGATCCCCACTGCAATGAGTCAATGGCAACGATGGGTGTTGTTTGTCAATGGACCGAATCTGGGGGTCAAAGCCCCTGAAGTTGGATTCGATCTCGGCTTCCATCTCTTCCGCCTCCCCTTCCTGATGATTGTCAGCAACTGGGCTCGCCGGTTGTTGTTGCTCGCGGCAGCCTTGAGCATTGCCGGGTATCTGGCGAACGGAGCAATCCGGCTACCAGGCCGGGGTCGGCGCTCGGCGCGAAAAGCGGTGGCTCATCTGGGAGCTCTCGCGGCAGGTTTTGCGACTTTGCAGGGTCTTCACTACGTCTTCGTGCAGCGTCCGAGTCTCGCTACGAACAAACTCGGTGCCTTCGATGGACCAGGATTCACGGAGTTGCGGGTTGTGGGCCCGGTCCTCATCATCCTGGCGATCGTGGCCTTGCTCGCGGCAGTTGCGGCCACCTACGGGGTGGGGACCGGAAAGTGGCGGCCGGCACAGGTTGCCTTTGCGGGATGGGCGATGGTCTATGCCGTCGGCATGTGGGCGACACCGTCCATTGTCCAGAGCATCATTGTCAAGCCGGCTGAGGCTGTCCGGGAGCTGCCATTCATTGCTCATAATCTCAAGGCAACCCGCACTGCCTACGGGCTGGATGCGGTCGAGCAGGTGACTCAGCCCTACGCCGACGGCATGACGACGCTGCCGAGTGATGATGCACAGAAGCTGCTCGACCGGGTCCCGGTGTTTACATCATCGCAGCTGGTCAAACCACTGCAGGTGCTGGTGGGTACAACGGCAACGCGAATCGCGGACGTAGATCTGGACCGCTACACCATTGATGGGGTCACCCGCCCGGTCTTGATCTCGACACGCGACTCCAATCGCGCCGATCTCCCCGAACGAGGCTGGGTACAGATGCACCTCGTCTATACCCACGGAAATGGGGTAGTCGCGGTGCCGGCGGATACCGTTGCCGACGACGGGCGTCCCGATGTCGATGCGCTGGCTACGGCGCTGGCGCCGGCGCGTCCTGAGCTCTATTTCGGGGAGGGACTTGCAAATTGGTACGTGATAGTCGGGACCAAACGAACCGAACAGGGCGGATCCCAGTTCGATGCCGACACCGGCATACGATTGTCGGATGTATGGCACCGGTTGGTGGCAGCAATTGGGCTCGGTGACATCGAACCGCTTACCTCCGCAGAGCTCACACCTTCATCCCAGCTGCTCATGCGTCGCTCCCTTCGAGAACGTCTCGAGATGCTTGCCCCCTTCCTCACGTTCGACACCGAGGCCTATCCGGTCGCCAGCGGGGATCGTGTCGTGTGGATCGTGGACGGCTACACGACAGCAGCCACCTACCCATATGCTCAGTTTGCTCGCACGACAGGGTTGACTGCGTCCAGCGGCCTCAGCGCCGGCAACTTCAACTACTTGCATGGCTCTGTGAAGGCCACAATCGATGCCTACGACGGGACGGTTCATTTGTACCGCACCGAGGTAGGGGGTGCCGACGATCCGATCCTGGAGGCCTGGGACCGTATCTTCCCCGGCCTGATCGAACCGATATCGAGCCTAACTGCGGATCTCCAGTCCCACCTTCTCTACCCTCCCGATCTGTTGACCGTGCAGACTTCGCTTCTCGGGAGATACCACGTTACGGATCCAGAATTGCTCTTCAATGGATCTGACCGCTGGTCCATATCGACCGCCCCCGGTAGCGGGGTCGCTGAGACATCGGCAGGGGTGTCGCCGGCGGTTTCGCTTCTGCTTCCCAGCGCAGGAGACATGCAGGGCCATTGGGTGGCAATCAGGCCTTACGGTCCGGGAGCCTCCAGCAACCCTGCCGCCAACCGCGATGTGCTGGCGGCATTTGCCATTGCCGATCACGACGATCCGGAGCGCCTGCTTCTAGTGCGTATTGAGCCCAAGCCGGGCCGCCAGGTGTCGAGTCCGGTGGTGGCCCAAAGTGCCATCGATACCGATCCTGAGCTGGCGCGGGCGTTTACGCTGCTAAATGCCAATGGATCGGCTGTTCAATTCGGGCCGATGACCCCGCTGCCGCTCGACGGGGCCATGGTGTGGGCTCGACCCATCATCGTTACCGGGACGGCGGGCATTACCGCCCCGCGACTACTCGGGGTGACGGCCGTGTCGAATGGGCTGGTCGGGGAGGCGGCAAGCCTATCTGAAGCCATCGCCAGCACAGATCCAGGCCTCGGCTGAGACTTCGTGCACCCGTTGCAGAAGCGCACCAGAACCGCGTGGAATCGGTTCCGCTCAGCTGGCGAACCGCTCGTACTCTTCAATGACTGCAGCTGGCTTGCCGTCGGACCGCAGCCTTCCCTGTTCGATCCAAAGCACCCGTTCGCAGTTCTGCTCGATACTACGCATTGAGTGGCTGACCAGCAGAAGTGTTCCGGCCCCGGCGAGTAGCTCTTCAATACGAGCACTTGCCTTCTTGTGGAACTTCTGATCGCCGACGGCAAGCGCCTCGTCGATGAGGAGGATCCGTGGGCGCACCGAGGTGGATACGGCGAAGTGAAGCCGCGCTTTCATCCCCGACGAGTAGGTCCGCAGCGGCCGGTCGAGCGCCTCTCCGAGGCCGGTGAAATGTGCGATCTCGTGGATGCGAGCATCGACCTCGTCTGCCGTCATTCCTAGGGCCAGGCATCCAATGCTGATGTTGCGCCAACCGGTAGCTGCCGGCAGCAGCATTGCGCCAACGCCGAGCAATTTGGGTTCTTCAGATACGAGGATCTCGCCAGATGTCGGCGGAAGCAGTCCGGCGACGGCGGCAAGCAGTGTCGACTTGCCTGAGCCATTGGAGCCGATAATGCCAATCGCTTGCCCTTCGGCGACGTCGAAACTCAATCCCCTGATCGCGTGCACAACGCTTCGCCCGGTGCCTTGGTGTCTCACGATCCGGTCGCGAAGGGCGGCACGCCGATCCTCGAAAATCTCGTAGTCGACGTGCAGGTCGCGAACGAGGAGCGAAATCGGGTTGCTCATGCTCGTCCGTACCGCCATTCCGCGGCCCTGAAGTACCGAAATCCGAACCACAGCAGCGCCAGCGAAATCCCGGCGACCCTCAGAGTCTCGCCGACATCGACTGCGGTGCCCAGGAACGCCCAGCGATACAGGTCGATGATGCGCAGTATCGGGTTCAGCGACAGCACCCTTGCTGCCGGGCCGTGGATACCGTCACCGAGAAAACTCTGTATCGGGAACATGACGCCGGACACGTATTGCAGTAGTCGGAAAACGAAAGGAATGATCTGTTGGATGTCGCGGAATGCCTCGTTGAGCCGGGCTGCTATCAAGGCACCACCGAGGTTGAATGCAGTGTGCAATACGATGATTGCGGGCAGCAGAAGCAGGCGCCGCGAGAGGCCAACTCCCGAAGTCAAAGTGAAGGCGGCGAGCAGTGACAGCTCAATTCCGAACGTCATGACATGGCTGGTTACCACTGAGATCGGAAGCAGCGCCCTTGGGAACTTGATCGCCCGGATCAAACCCTTGTTTGCTGAGATCGAGGTTGCACCGCCGAGGACTGCGCTCGAGCTGAGCCGAAATGTGAACACTCCGATGGTGAGCCACAGCAGGTAGTTGTCGATGCCGCGGTCGGACTTCAGCAGCGTTCCGAATACGAAGTAGAACACGGCAATGGTGAGCAGGGGGTTGCCAAGGTGCCAGAGGTTCCCGAGCAGCGTTGTCTTGTGGGCCGACCGAAGCTGCTCGAGCGGAACGGAGATGGCAAAGTCGCGCCGGTTCCACATCTCGATCAGGTAATCCCGCGTTGAGAGCGAGGCGTTGACAGAGATCAGGTTCGAGGTGTCTTCAGCGGTATCCATCGGGACCTTCGTCATCTATTGGGCGAGGATGGAGGGATGAGAGGTCGGCCGATAGGCGGTCGGTAGTTGCGAGCGATGGTCGCGAACCGTTGCGGATGAGCAACCTGCGCGTCCTCCACGATTCTTGGCACTTCTCCCACCTGGTTTGGATCCACGCTCCCGCCGCTTCGGCGCACATGCCGCAAGCCCATCTGTTGAATTGGCCCGGATCGACAGCCAATCTCGGTACCGGCTGCAGTCGGGGCACTCTTTATCCGCTTACATTGCCGCAAGCATGATGAGAGGACGATTAGAGCGGGGCCGTGCATCGGCTGCCCCCTCGACTCGGGGCGAAACGGTGACGTAGTTGCTTTGCGAATCCTGCCGGGCCTACCAGTGTTTCGCAGCTCACACCTCGGCGCCGATTGAACGCCGGCTTGGCCCCAATATCCAATCTCCCAAGCGCAGTCGATTGGTGTTTCGCATCGGACCGAGCAATGGTGTGGACCTAATGATGCAAACGAAGACATCGGGGCTGGGGCTCGACTTGGCGACGCCTCCGCTCACCGTCGATGATGAGAATGTCTTCGGCAGGCTCCCTCCGGCTTGCGATCGGATCTTCGACGACTGGCCGGCGCCATCGCTCGAGTGTGTGCCCGGCGCATGCGGCCCGCAGAGCGGCTGATGGCTGGAGAAGGCTCTATCGGGCTCTGGGGGGCCGTTGCGATTGGTATCGGTGGCATGGTCGGCGGTGGCATCTTCGCTGTACTCGGAGTCGTGGCCGAGGACACCGGCGGAGGTGCTCCACTGGCTTTTCTTATCGCAGGCACTGTTGCTCTGCTCACTGCGACATCGTATGCCCGGCTGTCGGTTGCTTACCCAAGCCGGGGCGGCAGTGTCGTGTTCATCGATAAGGCATTCGGGATCGGCGCACTGACTGGAGCACTCAATAACCTGCTGTGGTTTGGCTACCTAGTGACCTTGTCACTGTACGCGGTTGCGTTTGCCAACTACGCAGCCACATTCTTCTCGAGCGACGGGAACGTGCACGGGTGGCTGCTGCACACACTGATCAGCGGAGCAATCATCGTCCCGACCGGATTGAACCTGCTTAGCGCATCCGCCGTAGCACGGACCGAAACCGCAGTCGTGGTCATCAAGCTGGCGCTGCTGATTCTGGTTGGTTTGTTCGGAGCGACCACCGTCGACAGCTCTCGTCTGGCCACTAGCACGTGGCCGTCCTTTCCGGCCATTGCCGCCGCAGGCATGCTCGTCTTTGTCGCCTACGAGGGTTTCGAGCTCATCGCCAACACCGCCGACGACATCCGCGACCTCAGCCGTACCCTGCCTCGAGCGGTCTTCATCTCGGTGGGAGCCGTTCTTGTCATCTACATTGGCATTGCCGCAGTAACTGTCGGTTCCCTGGCGCCGGACGAGATCGCCCGCGCAGCCGACTTCGCCCTCGCCGAAGCTGCCAAGCCGAGCCTGGGCAATGCTGGATTTCTGATCGTCGCCGGTTCGGCGGTACTGGCCACTTTCTCCGCAATCAACGCCACTCTCTACGGGGCTGCACGTCTGAGCTACTCAATCGCCAGGGAGGGGGAGTTGCCTCCGGTGCTCGAGCGTAAGGTCTGGTCGGAGCCGGTTGGCTTGCTGATTACTGCAGCGGTGGCTCTGCTGCTGGCAAACACACTCAATGTATCTGAGATATCCGCGCTCGCCAGTTCGGTGTTTCTCATTGTCTTCGGCGCCAGCAACGCTTCAGCGGTCAAGAAATGGCGGGA
>Ga0180436_10002354_pt1 | contig 18032 bp, 13 predicted proteins | sample SS_ome_2_FD_132434 | JGI IMG/M metagenome (GOLD analysis project Ga0180436, IMG submission 132434) | Hypersaline lake sediment archaeal communities from the Salton Sea, California, USA - SS_3_S_2 metaG | ecosystem: Environmental > Aquatic > Non-marine Saline and Alkaline > Hypersaline >...
GCTGGGGCTTTCGCTGGTGCTGTTTCTCGCGCGACTATCCTATGTCTGGTGGCGCAGGGGCGCGACTGCCGTTCTCGGGCTGATGGCGAGTAACGAGGAGGTGGGGCTATTCCACTTTGGCTTGGGATTCGCGGGGCAGATGCTGGCGTTCTCGGGGGCGCTGGGCACGATCTATATGCCGGTGATGTCTCGACTGGCAAGCAAGGATCGGCCTTCGTTCGATCAGACGCTTTCCGCCAACCTGACGCAGGTGACCGTCCTGTTTCTGTATGGCGCCGGCGCGCTGATGCTCCTGTCACGCGAGGTGGTCTGGGTCATGGCAGGAGGCGACTATTTGCAGGCACTGCCGATCATTCCCGCGTTGGTGATGGCGTTTCTCATCGAGGCGCTGTATGGCATGCTGAGCAACAGCGCGCTGATCCCGACGGGCAATGACAGATGGTACCTGCGGTCGGTTCTCGTGGGCCGAGGGCTCAGTCTGGCGCTGTTCGTGGGCGGGCTGGCCTGGCGGGGTCTGTGGCTGGGTGCCTGGGGACTCTTCATTGGGCTGTTGCCGGGTATGGTGCTGATGCTCTGGTCCATTCGCAGCAGGCTTGGCATTCGGCTGTTTCGCCCTGATCTGCTACCGTTGCTGGTACTGGTCGCTTTGTGGGTCGGGGCCGCCCTGCTGGACTGGGCGCTCTGGTGGCGAATAGGCCTGTTGGTGGCTATCAGCCCGGTGTATGTCTGGTGGTCCATCAAACGTGGGATGATCGATCTGCAGGCGTTGCGCGATGCTGCCTCGCAGCTGTTGGTCCGGGTTCGCCGCGGCAGCGAGGCGTCGGCGTGACCGACCACACCATCGCGGTCATCATCCCGAGCCTGAACGGGGCGCCGCAAGTGCTCTTGGACGCGTTGGGCGAACAGACGCTCCCCGTTGACGAACGCGAGCAGGTGCTGAACGTGCGCCCCAACGGCCATGCACGTAACGTGGGCGTGGCACGGACGGCGGCCGACACGCTGGTGTTCATCGACGACGACGCCCTGCCGGGCACGCCCGATCTGATCGAGCGGCTGGTCGAGCCGCTGTGGCGCGATGAGATGCTGGGCGTCGTGGGCGCCAGCAAGCTGATCCCGCCGGACGGCGGATGGTTTCAGCAGTGGGTAGCGCGGGAGGTGCCGCGCATCGAGCATGCGGTGGTCGACGAACCGCTAGAGACCAATCCCGATCCGCCGACCTACTATTGTGAGATCACCACCACCTGTTGCGCCATGCGCCGGGAGGTGTTCGAGGCGGTGGGGGGGTTCAGCGACACGTTGCTACGCGGCGTTGACACCGAGTTCTTTGTGCGGGTGAGGAGGGCGGGGTACCGACTGCTCTTGGCCCCCAACTGCTGGACCTGGCACCCGGCCCCGGCCACGCTACGGGCGCTTTTTCGCAAGCAGTTCCTCTATGGCGTGGGTCATGGTCAGGAGGTGGCCGCCGATCCGACGCGGGCCGTCGGGCTGCAGTCGCGCCCGGGTCTCTATTTGCTGATACGGACGGCGCTGTTGATTCCGAACGTGTTCCTGGCCTATTCCTACGCCGATCCGGACCTCAAGCTGGGCTTTCGACCGCTTCGGGCCGCGGCGAGCTATGCCAGCGCGCTGGGCTTTGGCTGGCAGCGGCTGGTCTCCGAGCCGCGCGCGAGGGGGAGGGCATAGCGTGCGCTGGGGGATCGATGGACGCACGTTGCAGGACCACTTCCCGGGCATCGGGGTCTACACCTATTCGTTGGTGCGGCACCTGGCGGCCCTGGCCCCCGACGATGAACTGATCCTTTTGGTGCTGGAGGGTGCCCAGAACAGCCGTTTTGGCCTCGATCATCTAGCGCGACTGGGCAATGTGCGCTTGGCCTCGGTCGAGGCGTCGGCGTTCGGGGCGCGGCAGCAGTGGCAGATTCCCCGTGTTCTGGCACAGGCGCAGGTCGACCTGTACCACAGCCCCTACTACCTGCTGCCCTACCGTGTTGGTCGTCCAACGCTGGTGACGATCCACGACCTGATCCCCTGGGTGCTGCCGGATGCGCTACCCAAGCCGGCGCTGGCGCCGGTCTATCGCGCTTGCGTGCGGTTGGCGGCCCGACGCGCCGATCATGTGATTGCCGACTCGCGGGCCACGCGCGATGACCTGGTGCAGCGGCTTGGAATGCAAGCGGCCGATGTGAGCACCATCCCGTTGGCGGCTGGCTCGCGCTTTCGGCCGGTCGATGCCTCCAAGCTACTTGGGAGGCTGGGGCTGCAGACTCCCTATCTGCTGTATATGGGCTCAAACAAACCACATAAGAACCTGGTTCGCCTGGTTCGCTCCTGGGCGCGGGTACCGACGGCAGTACGCGGGCGGGTGCAGTTGGTCTTTGGGGGGTTTGAGGATCCGCGCTATCCCGAGGCACGGCAGATGGTCGCTACCTTGGGGCTGGGGGCATCTGTTCGCTGGCTGGGAGCGGTTGACAACGAGGACCTGCCGGCGCTCTACAGCGGTGCATTGGGCGCGGTGAATCCCTCGCTCTATGAGGGATTCGGCCTGCCGGTGTTGGAGGCGATGGCCTGCGGCACGCCAGTGGCCTGCGCGCGCACATCGTCGCTGATCGAGGTTGCGGGCGATGCGGCGCTGACCTTTGATCCGCGCGACGAGTCAGAGATGGCGGCGACGACCGGGCGGCTGTGCAACGACTCGGATCTGCGGCGTGAACTCGCGCGGCGCGGCCTGGAGCGGGCGGCAGGCTACTCGTGGGAAGCGACTGCCAGGCAGACCCTGGCGCTCTATCGACGGTTGACAGGGGGCCAAGAGCGGGGATGAGGGTTGTACACGTCTACAAAGACTATTATCCCGTGCTGGGGGGCATCGAGAACCACGTTCGCCTTTTGGCCGAGCGGGAGGCGGCACGGGGATTGGACGTCACGGTCCTGGTCACGGCGCCTGAGGGTAGAACGCGTGTGACCCAAGAGGGAGGTGTGCGCGTGATCCGCGCTGCCCGGGTGGTCACGGTGGCCTCGACACCGCTTTCTCTGGCACTGGGTCGGGAACTGCATCGCCTGGAAGCAGATATTGCCCATCTGCACTTTCCCTACCCGGTGGGTGAGGTGAGTCAGCTGCTCTGCGGGCGAGCGCGGCGAGTGGTCATCTCCTATCACAGCGATGTCGTGCGGCAAAAGACGTTGCTGCGGTTCTACCGGCCGCTGATGCATCGCGTGCTGCAGCGCGCCGACCGAATCCTGGTGGCCACGCCCAACTACTTGGCGACTTCGGAAACCCTGCAGTGTTACAGGTCAAAGTGCGCGATCGTGCCCTATGGCATCGAGCAGGAGCGCTTTCGGCGACTAGAGCGCGGCGGTCCCGAGGTACAGGCTGTCCGCGAACGGTTTGGTCCCGGGCCGTTGATTCTGTTCGTGGGGGTGCTGCGCTACTACAAGGGGCTGCGCTACCTGCTGGACGCCATGGTGGGGCTGGACGCGCGCCTGATGATCGTCGGAGCGGGCCCCATGGAGGGGGCACTGCGGGCCCAGCGCGCCGAACTGGGCCTGGAGGACAAGGTGCGCTTTTGCGGGGCCGTGAGCGATGCCGACCTGCCGGCCTACTATGCCTCCGCCGACCTGTTCGTGCTGCCAGCCTGCGAGCGGAGTGAGGCCTTTGGGTTGGTGCTGGTCGAGGCGTTGGCCAGCGGGTTGCCGATCGTCAGCACGGAACTGGGCACCGGCACGAGCTATGTGAACCGCCAAGGCAAAAGCGGCCGGGTGGTCGTGCCACGCGATGGCGATGCCCTGCGAGAGGGTATCGCCGAGCTGCTTGGCAACGAGGATATCAGAGAGCGGATGGCCAAGGGTGCTCGCGAGCGGGCCCTCCTATTCACAGCCGAGAGGATGGTCTCGGACGTGCTGCAGCAGTATCAGCAGGCGTTGGACGGTGACGACGACTAGCGGCTCGACCATTTGCCTAGCGGGGCTGCGCTCGGTAAGATAGTCGAGATAGTGCCCCAATAGATTCACCTTGGGAGATGTTTATGCGAGCGCGTATCAGTCCTATCTATGATGCCATCATAGAGGCGGGTTGGTTGATCGGGTTGGTAGTAACACCTCTGTTTTTTAACGTTTATTCGAGTCGCGTCTTTGAGCCGGACAAGATCGGCCTCCTGCGCTCGATTGCCCTGTTCATGATCGCGGCTTGGGTGGCCAAACAGATCGATCTGCGCGCCCGTGACAGGCGGCAAGCTGTTGGGACGAGCAAGAGTGGTTCCTGGCTGGAGCGGCTGCTCGGCGTGCCGATGGCGGTGCCGACCGTGCTTTTGGCCGTGGTCTATGTCTGCGCAACGATCACCTCCATCGTCCCACGGGTGTCGCTGTTGGGCAGCTACCAGCGGCTGCAGGGCACCTATACCCTTCTCAGCTATCTGGTGTTTTTTTGCATGTTGCTGCAGGGGCTGCGCCGCCGTGAGCAGCTGCAGCGCCTGATCACCACGATCATCGTGACCAGCTTGGCGCCCTCGCTCTATGGCCTGGTGCAGCACTATGGGATCGACCCCTTGCCGTGGGGCGGCGACGTCACTTTTCGCGTGGCCTCGAACATGGGCAATGCCATCTTTATCGGCGCCTATTTGATCCTGCCAGTCCCGCTGACGGTGGCACGCCTAGTGCAGTTGCTCTCCTCCCGCGACGACGAGGCGACATCGGGCGTTGGGGGCTGGTTCATCGCCTTTTTCGTGGCGCTGGGCCTGCTGCAGTTGTTTGTGTGGTCGAGCCTGGGATTCGGCAGGGGGCTGCTCGTCAGCTTGCTATGTATCTTGGCCACGTTGATGGTGGCACTCTATCGGCGGCAACGGCCCTCGCGCTATCTGCTGCTGGGCATCTACTCGCTGATTCTGGTGGTGCAGCTGCTGACGTTGCTCTTTTCCCAGAGCCGTGGTCCGATGCTGGGTATTCTCAGTGGCTTCTTTTTCTTTGGTTTGCTCTATACGTTTGTGCGCCGGTGGTCCTGGGCGACATTGGGGTTGGCTGTCTTGGCCGCCCTGATGGTGATCGCCTTGGTGCTTGTCAACCTACCCCATTCGCCGCTGGCTGGCGTGCGCGATCTTCCCTATGTAGGTCGCCTGGGACGGGTGTTCGAGATCGAGGGGGGCACCGGCAAGGTGCGCGTGCTGATCTGGGAGGGGGTGGTCGACATGCTGACCGACAACCCCACGCGGGCAGTGATCGGCTATGGCCCAGAGGCGATGTATGTTGCCTACAATCCCTACTATCCGCCCGACCTGGCGCACTATGAGGCGCGCAACGCTTCTCCGGACCGTTCGCACAACGAGACCTTTGACGCACTGGTGGTGACCGGCGTGCTGGGTTTCCTGGTCTATATGTATCTGTTCTCGAGCATCTTTTCTTACGCCCTGGGCTCTTTGGGCCTGCTCGAACTGCGCTGGCACAAACTAGTCTACTGGGGGTGTGCCGTTGGCGGGGCGTTGTTAGGCCTGATCGTGCCCTATGCCATCGAAAGATCGTGGCGTTTTGCCGGCGTGGGCTTGCCTGTGGGCTATATGGCGGGCCTGTCGCTGTTTTTGGCCGTTTCGGCCGCAGCGCACATGCGTGGTACTGACCGTACGCCGCGTCGGGCGGATATGCGCTCGGTGTTGATGATCGGCTTGGTGGCGGCGATTGTGGCGCACTTTGTCGAGATCCACTTTGGTATCGCCGTCGTGGCGACGCGGCTCTATTTCTGGACCTGTGTGGGGCTGTTGGTGGTGGTCGGCGAGCGCTGGGTGACCCTCGGAGATAGCGAACCGGACGATGAGGTCCCTGTGGCCCAGGGCGCGCAACCGGCGAGTCAGGGCAAGCGCAAGCGGCGACGCTCGAGGCCTGTCGAGCGGCGACCGCTGCTGGATGTCGACCTGTCGGCGCACCTGGTCCTGGCTGTGCTGGTGGGGCTCGTGCTGATCGTGCTGGGCTGGGACTATACCACCAACGCCACGGGCGCCAAGACTGCGGGCAAGATTCTGGCTGATTCGCTGACCACGTTGGCGGCCAGCCGCAAGCCGGACCAAGAGAGTTTTGGGCTCCTTTGGCTGATGCTGGCCTCGGCCGCAGCGATGGCTCTGGCGGGTGTCGCCGAGATGGCGCTGGCCAAAAAGGAAACCGATGCCAAATGGTGGCTGCGGGCGGTCGCCGTCTCTCTCGGTGGTGGCCTGTTGATTGGCCTGATCTATGGATTTTCGCACGCGGCCCACTTGAAGCCAGGTGTTGATATCGCCACCTTGATTTATGGCATTGTGGGCTGGCTACTGGCGCTGTGGGTGCTGATGGCGGCGGCCATGGCGCTAGGCGAGCGCAGACTGCAACGGAATCGGCCATCTGTCGGGGCTTGGGTCGGTGTGGTGCTGGCCATCTGCTGCGTGTTTGTTGGAGATGCGCTCAATATCCGGCCGGTCAAGGCCGACACACTCTACAAGCAGGGGCTAAAGTACGACCAAGAGGGTGTGTGGGACAATGCGATCTACTTTTACCAGCAAGCGATCGATCTGACGCCCAAGGAAGACTTTTACTATTTGTTCATCGGTCGCGCCTATATGGAAAAGGCCAAGAGCGAGGAAAACCCCCAGTTGCAGTCCGCGTTCTACCAGCGGGCGCTGCAGTCGCTGGTAACGGCACGGGGGATCAACCCGCTCAACACCGACCACACGGCCAACATGGCGCGCCTATATCGTAGTTGGGCCGAGACCGAGAGCGATCCCGAGATTCGCGGGCAGCTGTTCCAGACGTCGTTGGCCTACTATGCCGAGGCGGTGCAGCTCAGTCCGAACAATGCGCAGTTGTACAACGAGTGGGGTTTGGTACACTTTTTGATGGGCGACTATGCTCTGGCAGAGCAGCGCTATGAGCAGTCGCTCGCGTTGGACCAACAGTTTCTCCAGACCTATTTGCTGTTTGCTGATATCTATTGGACGCAGCAAGAATGGCCCAAGGCCATTGCCAACTATGAGCAGGTGGTGACCTTGAACCCAGACCTGCTCCAGGGGTGGAGCGCGTTGGGCTATGCCTACTCTCAGGCCGGTGAATATGACAAGGCGCTGGAGGCCAATCTGCGCGTGTTGCAGTCGGCCCCTGATGACTATGGCACGCTCAAGAACGTGGCCATTCTGTACAATGAGCGGGAGGAGGTGGCCAAGGCAGTCGAGTATGCCCAGAGGGCGCTGGCTGTGGCCCCCGAGGCGGAAAGAGCGACGCTGGAAACCTTTTTGGCGCAGATGGCCCCAAGCGAGTAGGGAGGCGCGGGAGCATGGCACAGTACCTGCTGGTGGTGGCGACGGCGTTCGTGTTGGCCGTGGCTGGGACGCCGCTCATCCGGCGGCTTGCCTACCGGCTGGGCTTTGTTGACCAGCCAGCCGCGCGCAAGGTGCACCAGCGTCCGATGCCGTTGTTGGGTGGCGCGGCCATCTATGTGGCCTTTTGTCTGGCACTGGTGTTGTTCGGCGACCGAGCCTATGTGCGCGAGATCGCCGGCATCTTTATGGGCGCCACGCTCTGCTCCTTCATGGGTCTGTGGGATGACCGCTCGCCACTGCCGGCCTGGCTCAAGCTAATCGGACAGTTCATCGCGGCCGGCATACTGCTCTATTCGGGGGTGCGTGTCCGCGTTTTGCCCTGGGAAGTGCTCAACTATGCCGTATCGCTGCTGTGGGTCGTGGGCATCACCAATGCGTTCAACCTGCTGGACAATATGGACGGACTGTCCGGCGGGGTGGGAGCGGTGGCATCGGCGTTCCTCTTACTGCTGGCGGCGATGAGCGGTCAGTACCTGGTCGGCACCTTGGCGGCGGCGCTTTTGGGTGCCTGCATCGGGTTTCTGGTCTATAACGTAAACCCGGCCACGATTTTCATGGGCGATGGCGGGGCGCTCTTTTTGGGTTTTGTGCTCGCCGCAGTGGGCATCAAGCTGCGTTTTCCCGACAATGTGCACTATGTGACCTGGATGATCCCGGTCATCGTGTTGGGCATCCCGATTTTTGATACGACACTGGTGACTCTTTCGCGGCTGCGGCGCGGTCTCAACCCGCTGACGACGCCCGGAAAGGATCACGTGTCGCATCGGCTGGTGCGCATGGGCCTGACGCAGCGCGAGGCGGTCCTGGTCCTCTATCTGGTCGGCTGCGGCCTGGGTGTTCTGGCCATGTACGAGACACAGGCCACGATCACGGAGGGGTATGTGTTGGGCGCCGCGGCGCTGATTGCGGCGATCGCCTTGCTGGTGTTTTTTGAGCGGAACGGATTGGAGGACAGGCCCAGCGAGCCCGCTGAGCCTGCCGCGGATAGCTAGACATCGATTGGAGAGGAGCGAATGGTAAAAAAAAGAGACAAGACAGCACGCAAACGGCAATTGCAAAAGTCGCGCCAGCCCAAGAAGCGGCCGAGCCCATCCAAGGCGCGCCCCGTCATAAGGGAAGAGACCTCGAGCGGCAACTCGGATCTTTGGCTGGCGGTTGGCATTGTCGTAGTGATCATCGCGGCGTTTGTCGCGTTGTACTATTTCGGCGTTCGAAACCCACCCGCCAAAGAGGCAGAGGTCCCGCCGGCAGAGACGGTGGAGGCCAGCACGCCCGCAACCGAGGAGGATAGTAACGAAATGCTCTCGTGGAGTCAGCCGCCCGCCATGGAGATCGATCCGACCAAGCGCTATACGGCCGTGATGAATACGACCAAGGGCTCGATGACCATTGAGTTGTATGCCGACAAGGTGCCCAACACCGTCAACAACTTTGTTTTCCTTTCGCGACAAGGTTTTTATGATGGAATCAAGTTCCACCGCGTGATCTCGGGTTTCATGGCCCAGTCGGGTGATCCGACGGGCACGGGCGCCGGCGGTCCCGGCTATACGTTTGAGGATGAGTTTGACGATTCACTGCGGCATGACGACGTCGGCATTCTGTCGATGGCCAATCGCGGCGCCAACACCAACGGCAGCCAGTTCTTTATCTGTTTTGGGCCCCAGCCGCACCTCGACGGCAAGCATGCCGTGTTTGGCAAGGTGGTCGATGGCTTGGATGTGCTCGAGTCGCTGATGCCGCGCGATCCTAGCAACGCCTCGGCGCCGGCCGATCTGATCGAGTCTGTCGAGATCATCGAGGCCTCCTAGTGGAGGAGACCCGCGAGCGGCTCACGGTCGGCGGGTGGTTCCGGCAGCACTGGCGACAGATTGCAGCGCTGGGTTTATCGGTGCTGATCACCGCGATGGTGCTGCTCAATGCCGAGAGGCTGGCCGGGCTCCAAGGGTATGGCTATGCCGGCGTGTTCATCGTGAGCCTGCTGGGTAACGCGACGGTCATCCTGCCGGTGCCCAGCCTGGCCATTGTGTTTGCTGGCGGCAGCGTGCTCAATCCGCTGCTAGTGGGCTTGGTGGCCGGCGTGGCCGAGCCTTTGGGCGAGTTGACTGGCTATATGGCTGGATACGGCGGCAGCGCCATCATCGAGGACCGCAAGGCCTACCAACGGCTGCAGGAGCGGGTCGCCAAGCATGGGTTTTGGACCATCGCCGGTCTTGCGGCGATTCCGAACCCGGTCTTTGATCTGGCGGGCATCGCCGCGGGTGCCATGAAGATGGGCGTGGGGAGATTTCTGGCCGCGTGCTGGCTGGGAAAGACGGTCAAGGCGATTCTCATCGCCTATCTGGGATCGCTATCGATCGATTGGCTGAGTCGGTTCATCGGCTAGAGGCCGATGGTGCGCGGAAACGAAAGAGGCTCCAGAGTGCGCTAGTGGGCGGCTCTGGAGCCTTGTGCGTCTGTGTACGGCGCCTAGAGCACCGCGCTAGCTATGGAAAAGTAGATTAGCAGGCCGGTGGCGTCGACCAGCGTGCTCATGAGGGGTCCCGAGATGAGAGCGGGGTCGATTTTGAGCCTTGACGCCACAATGGGCAGCAGGGCGCCGACGCAATCGGCCCAGATGACGATGCCCAGGATGCTGCTGGCGACGACCGCCGAGATGGCCGGCGAGTTGCCCCAGGCCAGCGAGCGAAAGTAGGCGATCGTGGCCAGGAGCACGCCCAGCAGAATGGCCGTCCGCAGCTCTCGCCAGAGGACACGTCCAGCGTCCCAGTAGTCGACGTCGCCCACGGCCAGGGCGCGGATGATCGTGGCGGTGCTCTGAGAGCCGGCGTTACCGCCGGTTCCGATCAGGAGCGGCACAAACACGGTCAGGGTGACCATGTTGGGCAGGCTGTTCTGAAAGAGGCGCATGACGCTACCGGTCAGCGTTCCGGTGACGAACAGGAGCAACAGCCAGCCAATGCGGCGCCAGACGAGCGAGAGGATGCCGGCATCGAGGTAGGGCCGGCGCAGGGGCTCGACACCCGAGATGCGGTGGATGTCCTCTGTGGCCTCATCCTCCATGACGTCCACCAGGTCGTCGACCGTGATGACGCCGACCACATGGTCGCGGTCGTCGACCACCGGAACAGCGTAGAGGTCATAGCGGGTCATCAGACGGGCGGCGGCCTCTTGGTCGTCGCCGACGTTGACCGTTAGGACGTGGGAATCCATCAGAACGTCAATGCGCTCGTTGCCATCGGCTCGCACCAGGTCAAGCAGGCTGACGATGCCGAGGAGTCGCTGGGCTGGATCGACCACAAAGTAGTGTGTCGACTCGATGCCCTTGGTGTGCCAATCGCGGATGGCGGCCAGCACGGCGTCGGCGCGCATGGCCCCGGGAAAGGCGAGATACTCAGAGGTCATCAGGCCGCCGGCGGTCTCGTCGGGGTGGAGTAGCAGCGGGCGGACCTCTTCCGAGTCCTCCATGTGCTCCAGCGTGGCCGTGGTGAGTGATGGGGCCAGGTCGCCCAAGAGGTCGGCGGCCTTGTCGGGGGCCATCTCGTCGACGATGTGCGCCAGGGCGTCGGCGTCGATCATGGCTGCCAGCTCTGCGGCCTCGGGGTCCTCCATGTCCTCGAGGATGTCGGCCGCGTCCTCGATGTCCAGAGCGGGGAGCAGCGTCTGCTGCTGGTCGAGTTCCAACTCCTCAAAGAGGTCCGCTTGGTCGGCGGGGTAGAGGCCTTCGATCAGCTTGATCGCCGCACCGATGTCGTCGGCCTCGATTAGTTGGCGTACACGGAGTAGGGTGCTTTCGAGAACGGCTGCATCCATGATCGGCCTCCTCTAGCGTGGTGCGTAGCGCGCTCCAGCCGAGGGCATCTGGGTGCTCGTCCGTTGCTTGGGCTAACGGGGTAGCTCCTGCGAGGCGGATGATGCCAGACGGTCATGGCGGCGCAGCGCGAGATGGGTTTGCTTGGGACTGAAAGGTCTGTCGATGTCAGTCGAACAACTCGGCTCTTCCACGATGGCCTCCTCCTGGGATGGTCGGGTCAGGGGACAGGAATGGCGTGAGACGCAAAAAGGGGGCTGGCAGAGCCAGCCCCCACACAACCTCAAGCCAGGCTGGGACTAGGTCTCTACACGCACATACGTATGACGGCGGTGACTGTCCGGTTCGGTGCGCAATGGCATCGCTTTTTCCCTCTAGACTCGACTGAACCTATACTAGCCGCAAAACGCTGTCGTGTCAAGGTTTGGGCACTCGCGAGCCATCTCGACCCTTGCCCCTGTGGCGGGGCCAAGTTATACTATGGCGTACCGTATCATGTGGAGGCGCAAATGGCAGAGAACGACGGTCGAAGCAGCCCATTGCAGTCGCGACTGGCTGTGCTGCATGCCCATCGTACCGAGCTGGCGATCTCCCTCGGCTTGTTTGCGCTGCTGGTGCTGTTTGCCGTCTTTGTGCGCGTGGGCGACGCGCCGCTGCGGCGAGTGGGCGATGATGTGGACCTCGCGCTCTATGGACTCGAGGGTGTTCATCTGCGCATGATCTATCCCACCCGCCTAGAGCCGTACAGCGATGGCCAGATCGAGACGGTGACGGTGATGGCGCGCGCGGAAGATGCAGCGTTGGGCCAAGCCCTGAGCATGATCCTACCGCTATCGGACGATTCGGTGGCCTTTGTCGACGGCGATGGCATGCGGGTCCCGGGCCGACTGGAGCTGACCCCAGGCTACCCTGAGGCGCTGCCGCATGAGCTGCGGGTGATTCATGCCCGGACGCAACTGCGCGGCGGCCTGTTGGGACGGCACATGGTCCGCATCGAGCCGCAGGTGTTTGTGGAGGGCAACTGGATCGTTGTCTCCGAACTGGCCTTTCGAATGGCCCTGGAGGCCCCCTGGCTGCGAACGCTTCGCCGGGCAGCCAGCTTTATGGCGGGCGCCGGGTTGCCCGCACTGCTCATTCTGGCCGCCCTGCTGGTGGTCGTTTTGGCCTGGGGACGGCTGCGACAGAGGCGACGTCTGGCGCAAGAACAGCAACTCGCTGGGCGCTACCGGCAGCTGCGCGAGCATGTTCGGCTTTCGGAATGGGGCCAGGCGCGCTCTGAGCTGGAGGATATCCGCTTGGTGGACGCCCAGTATCGCGATCTGCCGCAACTCGAGGGGATGGTCAACGCAGCCGAGTCGCGCAGTTGGCGTCTCGAGCAGCTCTACGAGGCCGGTTGGACGGCCTACAAGCGTCGTGATTGGCCCGAGGCGATCCATGCGCTACGGTCCATCGAGGATGAGGCGCCCTACTATCGCAATGCGGCCTTTTTGCAGCGAACGGCCGCGCTGTATGCTGACCTGGCCAGTCGCGACCGCTCGCGGCGTTTGGCTGCGGCCCAGACCTTGGGCCAGGTGGGCGATCTGTTGGACATAATGCCTCTGCTCTATGCCCTTGGCGACCCCAGCGAGCAAGTGGCCGAGGCGGCCGCTGATTCAATTAAAGAGATCGGCCTGGGAGCGGTGGATACGCTGCTGGCGGGCCTGTCGGTCGACGCCGCGCGGGTTCGCCAGCGCTCGTACGATCTACTGAGGAGTTACGGGCAAGAGGCCAGAGAGCCGCTGATTGGCGCGCTTCGCAGCAGCGATCGGCGTGTGACGGCCTCGGCGGCCAAGCTGCTCGCCAACCTGGGAGCGCTCGACGAACTGGTGCATGCGCTGGGCGTGGTCGGCGAACCGCATCAGAGCGGGATCGCCGAGGCGCTCCTCTCTGAGGGATTGGCTACCTGCCGTCCGCTGGTCAACGCACTTTTGAGTTGTCCTCCCGAAAAGCGCGATCTCTATGTGCGGTTGCTGGTTGCTCTGCGTCATCGCGAACCGGTCGATCGCCATCTCGAAGAATTGCTGCGCAGTACCCGCGAGGCGCGGCACAAAGTCCTGCTCAAGCGCGTGCTGGCAGGAGAGCCGGAGCCGTTCACCGCTGACATGGGCTCGATGTCGCCATCGCATCCCCCCGCGATCCAGGCCGCCCCAGGCTCTGCTCCGGCCACCCGCCGCCGTCTGCGCCGCTCCCCGCGCTAGCAGTCGAGGAACAGATCAAGTGTCAGACAACCCATCCCAAGGGCAGCCTGTGGTGCTTGTTGTGGACGACGAACTGGTCGTTCGTAGCGTCCTGCGTCGTGCGCTGACCGCTTTTGGCTACTGCGTGCGGCTGGCCACCGGAGGTGCCGAGGCGATCTCGGAGCTCGAACGAGAGGCGCCGGATGTCGTCGTGCTGGATGTCAGCATGCCCGATGTGGACGGCCTTGAGGTCCTGGCCCATATGCGGGCGGTCCCGCTGCTCGAGTACCTCCCCTGCCTGCTGTTGACCGGACGCGATACCATTCGCGACAAGGTAGAGGGGTTTGGTCAGGGCGCTGATGACTATGTGACCAAACCGTTCGATCTGGTCGAACTCGATCTCAAGCTCAAGGCGCTGCTGCGGCGGGCCAAGCGGCAGCGGCCGAGCGACGTGCTGCGGGTGGGCCAGCTCGAGGCGCACCGCAACTCGAGACGGGTGATCGTCGGAGAACGTGTCGTGTCGCTCTCCAAGGTCGAGATGGAGTTGCTGGTGGCGCTGATGCAGGCCAACGGCGCGGCCGTGTCGGCTGAGATGCTTCTCCACACCGTCTGGGGCTACCCCTTGGGTATGGGCAATCCCGGACTGGTCCGCATGCACCTGCTCAACCTGCGTCGCAAGATCGAAGTCGATCCCCACGATCCCCATCATATTCTGACTGTGCCCCGCCGCGGGTACCGCCTGCGACTCGGCTAGCTTTCTCTCCTCTCTCGAGAATGCCCCGATCTAAGTTCGTCTATGGCTTCTTGCACCTTCGTCCGACTAATGGTGTGTTTACACGTCTTTAAGGCGGCATTCATGCATAGCCCAGCGGCGCTCCGCTATACTGTGGTCAGCGCCCTGTCTCTCGGCTGGGCGAGACCGGTAGTACCGGCCCCCCCAAAGAACGGTGGAATGTATGATGCCAAGTGTACTGATTGTCGATGACCAAGAGGATGTGAGGACCTTTTGCTCACGCGTGCTGCGTCGGCTGGGCTATCAGGCCGCGTCGGTCGCGAGCGGACGGGAGGCGCTCAAGCTACTGTCCGAGCAACCGTTCGACCTGCTGATTACCGATGTCATGATGCCCGAGATGACCGGCACCGAGTTGCTGGAGCGAGCTCGCGAGAAACTGCCTGATCTGCCGGCGGTAGTGATCACTGGCTATGCCGACGTTGACCTGGCCACTCGCGCCATCAGGGCGGGGGCCTGCGATTTCGTCACAAAGCCCTTTGGGATTCCAGATCTCAAGGAGGCCATCGAGCACGCTCTGGAACAGGCCTCTCTGGCCGAGGAAGCGGGACGGCTCAAAACGCTGGACCCCTTCCTCGAGTTGCTGAGCGGGAATCTGACTGGGCTCGACGACCAGGAGTGGGCCAGGCGGGTGCTCGATATCGTGCTGCCGGCGGCTGAGGCCGGATGCGGCGCCATTCTCCTCTCGGGCGGACAGTCGGACGAACTGCGGGTTTTGGCAGCGACGCGCCAGGGCGGCGGACCCATACCGGATTTGGCACCTCTGGCCGACAAGCTCGAGGTGCTGCACGAGTTGCTGGTGGTGGATGCTCAGGAGCTACAGCGGGACCTTCCCGGCATCTGTTTGGAGCGAGGCGCTGTGATGTTGGTGCCGCTTTGGGCCGAAGATCACCTGCTGGGCGGGCTGGTGCTAGCTCGTTCGGATGGCCAACGGTCCTTCCAGCAAGGCCAGATTGAGACAGTGCGTGTACTGGCTTCGCAGGTGGCGGCCCACTGGGAGAACCACTGTTTGGTGCGTGAGCTTGCCGAGTGGAATCGCGATTTGGAGCGATGCGTCCTCGATCGGACCCGTTCGCTCCGAGAAGCACAGGACAAGCTGTTGCGTAGCGAGCGGCTGGCGACCGTCGGACGATTGGGCGCCAGCGTGGCGCACGAGCTACGCAACCCCCTCGGCGTGATCAACAATTCGATCTACTACTTGCGGACCAAATTGCGCGATGCCGACAAAAAGATCACAAAGCACCTGGACATAGTCGAGCGCGAGGTTGGGACGGCCAACGGCATCATTACCGATCTGATGAGTTTTGTGCGCGTGCCACAAGTGCGTTTGGTACTGACCGATGCCAATCAGCTTGTGATGGCGGCCTTGGCGCGTGTGCCGGCGCCGGCCAATGTCGAGGTGATCCCACGCTACACACAGGGCCTGCCTCCGGTACGGGTCGACGGGGACAAGATGCAGCAAGTTTTTATCAACCTGATCCAGAACGCGGTACAGGCGATGCCGCAAGGCGGCGTTCTTCAGGTTGGGACCGAGCTGTCAGAGGGACAGGTGTTGTTTCGCTTCCGCGACAGTGGCTCAGGAATCGCAGAGGAGGATATGGGACGCATATTCGAACCACTCTTTACGACCAAGGCCAAGGGAATCGGTCTGGGTCTGTCGATCGTCAAGCTGCTGATCGAGGCGCAAGCGGGCATGGTGCGCGTAAGCAGCCAACCAGGTCAAGGCGCATGCTTTACGGTCGCGGTTCCCGCGGCGGTGAACAAGACAGAGGGGGTAGCGGTCGCATGAGCGACGCAATGGAGCGTAAGGAACTGCTATTGGTTGTCGATGATGAGGCTGGGATGCGCGATACCTTGATCGACATTCTGGAGGAGTACGAATGGCGGCCGCAACTGGCCTGCAATGGGCTGGAGGCCGTCAACATGGTGGAAACCGGGGACTATGCCCTGGTTCTGATGGACCTTCGTATGCCTGTCATGTCGGGCATCGAGGCCCTGGCGCGGATCGCGCAGATGCGGCCGCGTCTGCCGGTGATCATGATGAGCGCCTATGCTGATCAAGAGGCGATGGAAGCCGCCGAGCGGTATGGTGCGCGCGCTCTGATGCGCAAGCCTCTCGACTGGTCCAAGCTGCTGCCACTGATCGAGCAGGCGGTTTCAGAAGCTGGCGGCGCGGCCTCGGCAGCAGACTAGGAGCGGCCGCAGTGAGTGTCGAGCACAACTGTGATGCAGACAGCAAGGAGCCGATAGATCCTACCGAGAGGGCCGAGACGGTTCGCAAGGTGGGGCACGACCTACGCAACAAGCTCAGCGTGATGCGCAATTCGGTCTACTACCTGAACATGAAGGTGGGTGGGCAGGACCCCAAGGTGGCCAAGCATCTGGGCATCCTGGGCGCAGAGATCGAGACAAGCACCCGCACGGTCTGCTATCTGATGGACTACTTGCACCCCAAGGCGCCTGTGCCTGCATGCGTTGACATAAACGATCTGATTCGTGGCGTGATGGCCGATTGCGGCAACAGCGGAATCGTCGTTGTCTGGCAACTGGCCGCGGATCTTCAAGTGCTGGCCGATGCGACGCAGATGCACTCGGTCATCGAGACGCTGTGGACCTATGAACGGGCCACGCTCCGGTCCGGCGATCGTCTGCGCATCCTCAGCCGCCGCGAGCGGGCCGGGTTGCTGGTTGAGTGGATCGACAGCGGTCCTGGACTCTCGGCGCGGGCGGCGGCCGTGTTGTGCGAGCCCCTGTCCGATTCGGGCACGTCGTCCCTTGGACTGGGTATGTGCGTCGCCCGTCAGGCGGTGCTGCGCAACGGAGGGGGATGGCAGGTCGAGAGCCGCGAGGGGATCGGCACGCGGATATCGTTGCGTTTGCCTCCTGCCGCAGGCGAGGCTTCGTGAGCTTATGTAGTCTTTACGCATTATGGGGCGCCGCCCGCCGCGGGATCGAGCTACATTTACGCACTGTTTAGCCCCGACCGACTCTCCTGTCCTTATATTTAGAGTAGCCGCACCAGCCGCTGCACCTGTTGGGGGGCGGTGTGAGTGTTCCGTTGAGAGGCGAACTGGTATGGCGGATACAGTCCAGACCAATCAAGCCATCAGTAGCATCCTGATCGTCGATGACGATCTGGGGATGTGCGAGACCCTGTCTGATATTCTGGAGGACAAGGGCTACCGCGTGGGTACGGCCCACGACGGCAAGCATGCTATCCAGATCATGCGGGATACACCCTATGGGCTCATCCTGATCGACATTATGATGCCCGGGATGAACGGCGTCGAGGCGCTGCAAGAGATCAAGACGATCAACCCGCAGGCGATGACGATCATCATGACTGGGCACAGCCAGCTGGAGGGCATGGTCTCGGACGCCCTTTGGTCGGGCGTCGATGGGGTGCTCTACAAGCCCTTTGATGTTGACACGGTGATCGATCTGGTAGAGCGCAAGACGCAGGAACAGGTCGACCTGCCGATCATTGATCTCAAGCGCTACCGGCCCGATCCCGACGCCATCCGTCTGGTGCCAGAGGAACTGGCGCGCAAGTACCATCTACTTCCGCTACGCGTAGACAATGGCTATCTGGTCGTAGCAATGGCGGACCCCACCAACCTGTATGCTATCGAGGACCTCCGCGTCAAGACCTCGCTCAACATCAAGCCGTTGCGAGCCAATGGCGGCGAGATCGAGCAGAACCTGGGCCTGCACTATCAGAATGGCAACGAGATCGAGCGGCAAATCCAGCGCATCCAGTCAGGCGGGGCGCAGCAGGAGGAGCAGAGCCAGCGGATCTCGGCCGACTCGGTGGCCCATACACCCATTGCTCGCGCGGTCGAGCTGATGGTGCGGCAAGCGGTCAAGGACCAGGCTTCGGATATCCACGTCGAGCC
>Ga0180436_10002355_pt1 | contig 18030 bp, 13 predicted proteins | sample SS_ome_2_FD_132434 | JGI IMG/M metagenome (GOLD analysis project Ga0180436, IMG submission 132434) | Hypersaline lake sediment archaeal communities from the Salton Sea, California, USA - SS_3_S_2 metaG | ecosystem: Environmental > Aquatic > Non-marine Saline and Alkaline > Hypersaline >...
GCCGATTCTGCACGTCAACGGCGAGAGGCCGGCCGCGTTGCTGTGGGCCACCGAACTGGCGCTCGAGTTCCGGCAGAAGTTCGGGCGGGACATCGTCCTTGACATGTATTGTTATCGGCGGCAGGGGCACAACGAGACTGATCAGGCGGCCTTCACGCAACCGCACATCTACCGGAAGATTGCGAAACGCAAGCCCGTCGGCCAACTCTACGGGGACGACCTTGTCGCGAGGGGGAGAATGACGCGGGAGGAGGTGAAGTCCGTCCGGGGCGGGATCTGGCGCCGCTTCGAGCGGGAATACGCGGAGATGAAACGGCTCGAAGAAGAGGGGGAGCGGACCGTCTTCAGCGGATCGACCGCCGAACCCCAGCCGTGCTGGACGAACGACCGGGTGGCGACCGGAGTATCAAGGGAACTTCTCCAACACGTGGGCAGGACTCTGACGACCATTCCCGAGGGGTTCAGGATTCACCCGACCCTCGAGAAGCGCTTTCTGCCGCGCCGGGTGGAGGCCCTGAAGAAGGGCGGCCCGATTGACTGGGCGTTTGCGGAGTCCTTGTCGTGGGGCTCGCTTCTGATGGAAGGGTATCCGGTCCGGCTCTCGGGACAGGACAGCCGGCGGGGCACGTTCAGCCAACGCCATTCGGTGTTTTACGACTACGACACGCGGGAGCGCCACATTCCGCTCGAGCACCTTTCCGGCGACCAGGCGAAATTCTGTGTTTACAACAGTCTCCTTTCCGAGGCGGCGGTTCTGGGATTCGATTACGGGTATTCGCTGGGGTGCCCGAAGATGCTCATCATGTGGGAGGCGCAGTTTGGGGATTTCTGCAACGGGGCGCAGGTGATCATTGATCAGTTCATTGCGTCGGCGGAATCGAAGTGGCAGACGCCGAGCAGTATCGTGATGCTCTTGCCGCACGGGTACGAGGGGATGGGGCCGGAGCATTCGAGCGCCCGTCTGGAGCGTTTTCTGACGCTGTGCGCCGAGAACAACATGGTGGTGGCGAATCTCACCACTCCGGCCCAGTATTTTCATGTTCTGCGGCGCCAGAAACTGATGGTCTGCCGGAAGCCGCTGGTCCTGATGACTCCCAAGAGTCTTCTGACGCACCCGAAGGCGGTTTCGCATGAAGCGGATTTTCTGGAAGGAAAGTGCTTCCGCGAGGTCCTGCCGGATTCCGCGTTGCGGTGCGAGCCGCGGGAGGTGGAACGGGTCGTCTTTTGCTCCGGCAAGGTCTACTACGACCTTCTGAAGTTCAGAAAGGAGCAGGGAATCAGGAACACGGCGCTCCTTCGGATTGAACAGCTCTATCCGTTCCACACCGAAATGATTGCGGAGTTGATCGCGCCGTTCACCTCCTGCCGGAGGTGGATATGGTGCCAGGAGGAGCCGCGGAACAAGGGCGCATGGAGCGACATCCGCCCGCGCCTGCTGGAGACCGCCGGGGTGAAGGATTTGCTTTACGCGGGGCGGGACCGCTCCGCGAGCCCCGCCATCGGCTCGAAGGCGCTTCACCTGCGGGAACAGGAGGCGCTTGTCCGGGCAGCCTTCGAAATCTGATCCGGAACAGGCCCGGCGCCCAACCAGTCTTTCAGCGACGAGCGCAAGCCCGCCATGGCATATCAAATCAAAATCCCCTCCGCCGGAGAATCCATCACCTCTGCAAGCGTCGGACGCTGGCATAAATCGGACGGCGAGAAGGTCCGGAAGGGAGAAACCCTTGTCACGATCGAGACCGACAAGGTGTCGAGCGACCTTGAGGCCGAGGAAGACGGCGCCTTGAAGATCCTTGTCCCGGAAGGGGAGGACGTCGAAATCGGCGCCGTGATCGCGGAAGTCCGCGAAGTCCCGGAATCGGGGGATTCCACCCCGGAAGCGCCACCGAGCGAGGCGCCGGCAGGGTCCGGCCAACCCCGGGCCGAAGCGGCTGCGAAGGACGAACCGGAGGCCACCATCGACAAAGGGGAGGAACCGGAGCGGCAAAGGGGATGGGACGAAACCGGAAAACCGGCGGAAGACGGGAAGCCGGACCCCGGCGGCCGGCATTTGCGCCCCGATCTGACGGTGGTGCCGGAAACCGCGCCCCGCCCGGAGCCCCGCACCGTGAGCGAGGGCCGCACCACCCGGACGCGGATGAGCCCGTTGCGGCGCAAGATCGCAACCCAGTTGGTCAACGCCCAACAGACCGCCGCGATTCTCACCACTTTCAACGAAGCCGATCTGTCGTCGGTGATCGAGATGCGGAAGCGGCTGCAGGACGACTTCGTGGAGCGGCACGGAGTGAAGCTCGGGTTCATGTCGTTTTTTGTGAAGGCGTCGGTCCGGGCCCTCAAGGACGTGCCGATGCTGAACGCCCGCATGGACGGGGAGGATCTCGTGGAGAACAACTACTACGACATTGGCATTGCGGTCGGGACGGAGCGCGGATTGGTGGTGCCCGTGATCCGGGATGCGGACCGGAAGAGCTTCGCCGAACTCGAAAAGGACGTTCTCGGATACGCGCAGCGGGCGCGGGACGGCAAGATCCATTTGGAAGACCTGCAGGGCGGCACCTTCACCATCACCAACGGCGGGGTCTACGGGTCGTTGCTGAGCACGCCCATCCTCAACCCGCCGCAGAGCGGGATTCTCGGCATGCACACCATTCAGCAAAGACCCGTGGCGGTGGACGGCGAGGTCGAGATCCGGCCCATGATGTATCTCGCCCTGAGCTACGACCACCGGGTGGTGGATGGCAGGGATGCCGTGACGTTTCTCATCCGCGTCAAGGAGTCGATCGAGAATCCCGCCTCCCTCGTGATGGATCTGTAGCTACCCGGGGCCCGATGAAAGATGATGTGATTCGTTTTCTGAAGGGATTCGCGATGGGAGCCGCGAATGTCATTCCCGGGGTTTCCGGCGGGACGATCGCCTTTCTCACGGGCATTTACGAGCGCCTCATCGAGGCCCTGAAGCGAATCGACATGGCCTCGCTGCGGCTTCTTGCAGGGTTCCGGTGGCGCGAACTCTCGGCGCGCGTGGACGCGCGCTTTCTTCTGGCCCTTGCGGCAGGCGTGGCGGCCAGCATTTTGACCCTTGCGAAGCTGCTTGAGGTTGGTTTTCGGGAGTTTCCGGAGCTGGTGTGGGCGTTTTTCTTCGGCTTGATTGCGGCCTCTCTGCCGGCCGTCGGAAAGCTCGTGAAGCATTGGTCGGCCGGGGCGGTCATGTTCCTGCTGGCGGGCACCGCGGCGGCGTCGTCGATGGCTTTGCTCAGTCCGGCGGGAGAGAACAGCCATCCTCTTTACCTTGTTCTCTGCGGAGTGGTCGCGATGGCCAGCATGATCCTCCCGGGTCTGAGCGGATCCTTTGTTCTGCTGCTGATGGGAAACTACCGGCTGGTCATGATTGACTCGGTGACGGCCCTGGCGGGGCTGCGACTGGGCGAGGCTCTCCCGATTCTGATTCCGGTGGCGGTGGGCGCGGTGCTCGGGCTCCTTGTCCTTGCCCGCGTCTTGAGCTGGCTCTTTCATCACTGGCACGACCTTGCGGTGGCGCTCATCACCGGGTTTGTGGCCGGCTCGCTCCTCGTGATCTGGCCGTGGAAGGAGCCGGCGCCAGCCTGCGATAGCGCCGGCGACATTCTGGTCAAGACCGCCGAACGACAGATCGAATCCCGGCCCGGGAGCTTCGAAGAAGTCGCCGCCTCCTGCGGCATTGATGAAGAGATCATCATTCGTGGTTTCAGAAACTGGCATTTCCCCGATCTCACCCGGGCGGCCTCGTGGGCCGCCCTCGCCGCCATGGCGGTCGGCGCGGTCCTGATCGTCCTGCTCGAAACGGCGAGCGCGCGCCAGAAGATGTCGGAGCAAACCGCCATCCCCGCCGCGGATCGCGACCCCTCCAATGCCGCGCCCGACGAGGAAACACCCTGAGAGCCGGGAAGAAGGTTCGAAAAATCGCTTCGACCGGGTGGGCATGGGAGGGTAGAGAGAGGGCCGTGACGATCGGGATCATGGCGCACCCCCGGAGCGACGGGGCGGAAGAGGCGTTGCAGCGGGTCCGGCAGGCGCTGGAAGCGAGGGGGATCGGCGTTTCGCTGGAGTTGGAGACGGCGGCGGCGCTCGGCGAGAAAGGGACGGAGCGGTTCTGGGAAGGGGCGGAGTTGGTGATTTCCCTCGGCGGCGACGGGACCTTGCTGGAAACATTGCACCGGATGGGGGGCTGCGAGGCGCCGGTGGCGGGAGTGAACATCGGAACGCTGGGATTTCTGACGACCTGCACGGTGGAGGAAATCGGGGCGTTTGCGGAGGTGGCAGCGAGACGGGAATACGAGATTGTGGAAAGGGCGGTGTTGCGGGTGAGGATGCGGGAGGCGGGAGGAGAGGCGCGGGTGTTTCTGGCGTTGAACGAGGTGGCCCTCATGCGGGGCGAGACGGGGCGGCTGATTTCGCTGGAGACGAGGATCAACGGCGAGTTTCTGAACCGCTACCGGGCGGACGGCCTGATCGTGGCGACGCCGACGGGGTCGACGGCCTATTCACTGGCGGCGGGCGGGCCGCTGATCGCGCCGCGGGCGGGAGTGATCGTGCTGACGCCGGTGTGTCCGCACAGTTTGAGCAATCGCTCCCTTGTGGTGGACGACGCCTCGCGGATCGAGGTGATGTCCGGCAGCGGGAACCGGGAGCCGGTCTTTTTCACGGCGGACGGTCGCGACGTATTGCGGCTTGATGACGGGGGGGTGGTGCAGATAGAGCGGGCGCCGAAGCCGCTGTGTCTTGTGCGGTTGCCCGGGCATTCGTTCTACGAGACGTTGCGGAGCAAGCTGGCGTGGTCCGGCGGATAGGGGACATGGCGCGGAAACGATGATGAGGTACGACAAGGTTGACAGTGTGTTGTTCGAGCGGAACCGCGCCCGGTTGCGGGAGTTGCTGAGGCCCGGGGCCATGGTGATCGTGCATGCCAACGACGTGATGCCGACGAACGCGGACGGCGTGATGCCGTTTGTGCAGAATCGTGATCTTTATTGTCTGACGGGGGTGGACCAGGAGGAAACGGTGCTGGTGATGTTTCCGGACGCGCCGGACGAGAAAGACCGGGAGATTCTGTTCGTGCGGGAGACGAGCGAGAAGATCGCGGTATGGGAGGGAGCGAAGCTTGACAAGGAGCAGGCGCGGACGGTTTCCGGGATCGGCCGAATCGAGTGGTCGGCGGATTTCGAGGGACATTTCAGCCGCCTCATGACGCAGGCGGGGCGGGTCTACCTGCTGACCAACGAGCACCCGCGGGCCGTGCGGGAAGTCGAGACGCGAAACCACCGGTTCATCAAGGAGTGCCAGGCGCGCTACCCGCTGCACCGGTATGAGCGGCTGGCGCCCCTGATGCATGAGGTGCGGGTGGTGAAGGACGAGATCGAGATCGGGCAGTTGAGGAAGGCGATCGAGATCACGGAGGCGGGGTTTCGGAGGGTGCTGCGGTTCATCAGGCCCGGGGTGGGAGAGTGGGAGATCGAGGCGGAGTATCTGCACGAGTTCGTGCGCCGGCGGTCCCGGGGGTTCGCGTATCCCCCGATCGTGGGATGCGGAGCGAACGCCTGCGTGCTTCACTACATCGAGAATGCCAGCCTCTGCGAGGACGGCGGGATGGTGTTGATGGACGTCGGCGCGGAGTGGGCGAACTGGAACGCCGACCTGACGCGGACGGTTCCGGTGAACGGGCGGTTCACGGGCCGGCAACGGGCCGTCTACGAGTCGGTCCTGCGGGTGAAGCGCGCCGCGGCCGCCATTCTCCGGCCGGGCATCACGCCGCAGCAATGGCGGCGGCAGACGGTCGACCTGATGGAGGAGGAACTGATCCGGCTCGGGCTGGTGGACGCGGCGGAGGCGCGAGAGCAGGACCCCGACGAAAAGCCTCTGGTCAAGAAATACTATATGCACAATATCGGTCACCATCTCGGGCTGGACGTGCACGATGTGAGTCCCCCCGAGGAGCCGGTCCGGGCGGGGATGGTTTTCACGGTGGAGCCCGGGATCTACATTCGCGAGGAGAATCTCGGGGTGCGGCTGGAGGACGACGTGCTCGTCGGGGAGCGCGCCAACATCAACCTCACGGAAAACGTCCCGATCGAGCCGGAGGAAATCGAGGGGTTGATGAACGGTTGAGCGGGGGTGCGCCGCGGGTCGCGGGCGGTGGCGGCGGGCAGGGGTGCCGGGGGGGGTGGTCGCTCAGGAGGCGTTTCCGGTTGCTGCCTGCGGTTTTTCCTCGCCCGCGATGGTGAGGGTTTCGGGGAATTTTTCCTTCCAAATCGCGAGGGATTCGCGGATTTGATCGGCATGGCGGCTCGGGGAGAGTTCCCAGACGTGCGGGAGGGCGGGGTCGAGGGGCTTGAGGAGTTTGTCGAAGTCGAGGGAAGCGGTGAATGGCACGCGGTGGTCGCGCCGCGGCCAACGCACGTCGTGGACGTGGGCGCCGAGGAGGTAGGGCTGCATGGAGTAGAGCCAGTGCAAGTGGTCGAGGAGGCCGAGGTTGTGCTTGAGCTGCACATGGCCGTAGTCGTGCCAGTAGCCGACCCACGGGTTGTCGCGGAAGTGCTCCTGGAGGGTGGTCATTTCGCGCTCGGTGGGGACGTCCTCGAAGTGGGACCGGGACTCGACGGCCAAGGGCACCTTGCAGGCGGCGGCGCGATCGGCGAGGGTCTCGAGGGCGTCGAGGGCGCGCTGGAAGTAGCGGGTTCCGGTCTTCTCGCGCCGGCGGACGCATTTCACCTTCCATTTTGCGTAACGGCGTTCGGAGTATTTGCCATCGCGGAGCATGCGGGTGAGCCGGCCGGTCCACTTCTCGTGAGGCATGAGGGGGTTCGATCCCATGTGCAGGACGACGTAGCGGGCGCCGAACTCGGCGGCCACTTCGAGGGTGCGGACCGTGAGATCCATCGCGCGCCTCCGGTCGGTGGTCCGGTGCGAGGTGAATTCGTAGGCGTCGGGAGCGTCGATCATGACCTCGGTCGGCGAGGGAAAGTAGTTGTGCACTCCCGAGCAGCGGAACTTCCCCTGCTCGAAGGCGCGACGCACTCCCGGGAGCTTGGTGACCGACATGCCGTGACTGAGTTCGACGCAGTCGAACCCGAGTTCGAGGATCTCGTCGATCATGGCCTCGCCGTCGGTGTGACGGGCGCCATTCCAGCAGGTGGACAAGGAGAGCATGGGCAGCAATATCGGCTCGGAACGAAGATCATCAAATCTTCCGGGACTTCCAACTCCGAAGTTCGGGGCCGCCGGTCGCGGGGAGCGGCCCGGCCGGCGTCCGGCGGCCGTGGCCGGGGCGCGAGGCCGGCGCGGGCAGGGCGCGCGCGGGACCCGCGTGGGGGCGGGGTTCGCCGCTGGGGGCGCGTCAGCTTTGCGGATTGAGCGCCTTGAGCGGTTCGCGCATGCGGAAGAGGAAGAAGGTATTCACGAGAAACAGCACCGCGAGGGCGCCTGCCGCGAATTGCAGGATCTTCATCATGTCCACGTAATCCCGATAGGCCCCGGCACGGGCGATTTCGGTGATCTTGAGGGCCTTGTGCATCCCCTCCGCCTCGCCGGAGCGGATCACGGCGTTGACGTAATCCTTGTCGATATCGGTGTGAGGCGCAAACCCCCGAGAACCATGTTGGATCATCGGGATGGTGAAGAGCATGTAAAGCGCAAGGCAGAGATTTCCGGCAAGGAGGATGGCAAAACGAACCGGACGGTAACGGGGGGGCTTCGAGGAGGTCATCAGGGGGATCGGTTGGGAGCAATGACGACAGCCAGTTCGCCGCGCGGCGGCTGATCGGTAAAGATTGCTAACAGGTTTGGAGCAGTATTGCTATATATCTTTTCAAATTTTTTAGTTAACTCGGATGTAATGCATATCAAAGCGTTGCTATCAAGGTCTCTTAATATTTCAAGAGTCGAAATGAGGCGGTGCGGAGACTCGAAGAATACGGAGGTGTGGTCCCGGTCGAGAGCGGCGCGAAGTTCTTTGGATCTCTTTCCTTTCTTGTATGGTAAGAAGCCTCCGAATGTGAACGGATAGGGGGGGAAGCCGGAGGAGAGGAGGGCGGGGAGGATGGCGCTGGGTCCTGGGAGGACTTGGAACGGGACGCCGGCTTCCCGACAGGCACGAAGGAGGAGGTATCCGGGATCCGAGAGGCAGGGGGTCCCGGCGTCGGAGATGACGGCGATGGCGGCGCCGGCTTTGGCCTTGGCGAGGAGACCGGGAGTGCGGCGTCGTTCGTTGTGGTCGTGGAGAGAGACGAGGGGCTTCTCGATGTCGAGGTGGCGGAGGAGTTTGCGGGAATGGCGGGTGTCTTCGCAGGCGATGAGGTCGACGTGTTGGAGGACTTCGACGGCGCGGCGGGTGATGTCTCCGAGGTTTCCGATGGGGGTTGGGACGAAGGAGACGGGAGGGAGGGACATGAACAAGGGGTCGGGCAAGAGAGCCCCGGACTCAAGCCCGATTTCGGTGGTGGGACCCGCCATTGCGCGGCGGTTCGGGTCCCGGGCTTGTTTTCCGGTCCGTGGAATTTCTGCCGGACCGGTTTCGTTTCAGAAGCCGTCGGCGAGGCGGGCCACGAGGGATTCCGCGGCGCGTCGGAGAGCTTCGGGAAGGGCGCTCTGGCGTGCGGTTTGCAGGTTCGGGTCGACGAAGAAGACGGTGCGGCCGGAGCTTTCCCCCTTGTCGAGGATGCGGGAGGGATTCGAGGCGTCGACGAGGACCCACTCGAGAGACACCGTCATGCGGAGTTCCTCGGAGCGGAGGGTGTCGCGGCGTGCGGAGCGCGCCTGGCGGTATTCGATGCGGGAGAGGGAGGTTCGCAGGAAGGCGTCGGCGTTGGAAGCGGCGCCGGGACGGTAGGTGCCATCGCGCGTCAGGGCGTCGACGATGGAATTGGTGGCATGGGCGCCCGCCCGGGGCATGAGGGTTCGGTTTTCGACGACCTCGACGTGGATGAGGGAGACCGGGGCGAGGTGGGCGGGTTTTGATCCGCCGAGGCGGTATCCCGCGCAGGCCGGGACGAGGAGCGCGACGACGAGGAGGGAAAGGCGGGCTGTCATGTCGCGGTGGTCCTGCTTCGGGCGACCCTACCGGGCCTCGATGAGGGCGAGGCGCTCGCCGGCCTTTTCGTAGAGCGGTCCGCGGCCGGCCTTGCGGCGGACCTCCCGGAAGTAGAAGGCGGCGGAGGCGTATTCACCCTTTTTGTAGTAGAATTCGGCGATGTCGTAGTTGCGCTGGAGGTTGAGGGTTTCGATTTCGGCGATGCGGGTCCGGGCGTCGCCGGCGCGGGCGCTGTTCGGGTATCGTTGCAAGAGGTCTTCGAAGGCGTAACGGGCCTTGTCGAGGTTGGCCTTGTTGCGGTTGCCACGGCTGGATTGGCCGAGGAGGATGGTTCCGATGCGGTACTGGGCCTCCGGAGCGAGGCGGCTTCGGGAGTAATCGTCGACGATGAGTTGGAAGGCCTCGATGGCTTCCTCGCGGCGTTCCTTGTTTTCCCAGAGTTCGCCGATGGCGAACTGGGCCTTGGCGGCGCTGGGGGCGCGCGGGGCGTTGTCGCGGACCTTGGCGAGCATTTCGACGATCTTCTCGTTGTCGAGGCGGGACTTGATGCCGAGGAAGCTGTTTTTGATGATGCCGTCGGCGGCGGCGTGGGCGACCACGGCCTGGTTTGAGAGGGCGTCGAGGTAGAGCGGGCTGCCTTGGTAATTTTCGACGAACTGTTGGTAGGCATCGAAGGCCTCGAGGAGTTCGCCGCGGCGTTCGAGGAGGGCGGCCTGGCGGAAGCGCGCCTGCGCAGCGACTTCGGAGTAGGGGTGCTCGTCGGCGATCTCCTCGTAGCGTTTGATGGCCGTTCCGAGATTTCCGGATGCTTCAGCGGCTTGGGCGGCGGCGAATTCGGCGGTGGCTTCGGGATCGTTGGCGGAGAGGGAGCCCGCCGCCGGGGGAAGATCGCTCGAACCACAGGAGGCGAACAGAAAGGAAGAAAGAATGCCGAGGCAGTTGAACCAGCGGAGACCGTTCATGGCGAGGATGTTAGCCGGAGGGAGGGAAATGCCAATGGCGATTTTGCCGGAAGGGGGGCAAGCGCGAGAATCCTTGGGATCCAGAAGTTGCCGCAAATGGGCCGAGGTTTCGGGCGTCGGCTGCAAGATGCAGGATGCGGGGGAGCGAGGGCGGTTTCCCTTGCGGTCCTCTCTCCGCCCGTATTCCGCATCACTCTCGCTCGGCGTGAGGCTGCCTGCTTCGCGACGGTTCCGAGGATGGGTTCTTCGGCGGGGGCTCGTGAACGGTGGGCGCGCCGAGTTCGCGGGAGCGCTTGGTGGCGGCGGTCACTGCTTCGAGACAGGCGGAGCGGAAGGCGCGGGATTCGAGGGCCCGGAGGCCGGCGGCAGTGGTCCCGGCAGGGGAGGTCACCATGTCCCGGAGGACGGCGGGATGGTCGCCGGTGGACTGCACCATGGCGGCCGCCCCGAGGACCGTCTGAACGGCCAATTGCAGCGCCTGCTCGCGGGGCAGCCCGTTCGCGACGCCGCCGTCGGCGAGGGCCTCGATGAAGAGGTAAGCGTAGGCCGGTCCGCTCCCGGAAAGGCCGGTCACGGCGTCGAGGAGATACTCGGGCACCTCGACGACCGAACCGACGGCGCCGAGAAGGCGGGCCGCGAGGGCGGCATCGGCATCGGTTGCCTTGGGGCCGCGCGCGAAGGCAGCCGCGCCGCGCCGGATCAAGGCCGGCGTATTGGGCATGGCGCGGATGACGCGGGCGCGGTCGAGGAGGGCACGTTGGAAGGTTTCGAGCGTGACGCCGGCGGCCACCGAGATGAGGAGCGGGCGGGCCTCGGATGGGCAGGCGGCAATTTCGCGAAGGACACCGGAGACATCGACCGGCTTGGTGCAGAGGAGAAGGACGTCGGCACGCCGGGCCAGTTCGTCGACGGAGGACGCCAGTTCGACGGGGCGCTGTTGGCGCAAGGCTTCCATCGCGGAGGGCTGGACGTCGAAGACGATGACGCCCGATGGCTCGACCGCACCGGCATCGATGGCGCCGAGGACCAGCGCTTTCCCCATGCGGCCGCAGCCGATCAGGCCGAGAAGCATGGCGGAAGGATGACGGGGAGCGGCCCGGGTGTCGAGGCCGGGAGTGGCTTTTCCTTGTTTCGGCGCACGACCGGGGGGAAATAGGGCCATGCGAGGAGATTGGAAAAGCTGGTGGGGCGCGCTCCTGCTGGGCGGGGCCGGATGTTGCGGGCTGAGCGCTGCGGAAGGTGACGAGGCGGACGCGGGCAGCGGGCCGGGCGAGCCCCGCAAGGAGTCGTTCGTGATCGAGGATGTGATTCATCCGGTGATTGCGGCGCTGCCGACGCCGGAATTTCACGAGGGAATCGTCTCGACTCCAAGTGCGGTGACGGCGCGGAACGAGGCGGCCCAGCGGCACGTCCAACAGGGGATCGCGCTGATTCAGGCGGCATGGGACTTCGAGGCCTACCGGCATTTCTGCGAGGCGGTTCGGGCGGACCCCGAGTGTCTCATGGCCTACTGGGGGATCGGTCTGGCGCTTGCCGCACCGAACAACGAATTCATGATGCAGCGGATGCGGGCGGTGGAGCGCATGCTCGACTTGATGGAGGCGGAGGCCGGGACGGCGCGGGAGCGGGAATACGCGTTCACTCTCGCGACGCTGTATTCGGCGGACGCCAGCGTGGCGGCGCGGAACTTCGGGAAGCTCTCGGAGCGGTATCCCAACGATTTGCAGGCAAGGTTGCTGTCGGTCTACCTCCAGAGGGACGGGTACGACGAGTTCGGAGAGGTTCTCGATGGCCAGGAAGCGGCGGTGCGGGGGATGCGCCAGTTGCTGGAGGAGCATCCTGAGAACCTCGCAGTGATGACGTTCTGGGCGATGCTGCACGCGGAGGCTCCCGACCCGGGAGGCCTGCCGCGGCGGGAGGTGTTGCCGGTGGTGCGACGGATTGCCGCGAGGCTTCCCGGTTTTCCACCGGCGCACCACTTGCACGGGCATTTCGAGTGGCGGTGCGGGAATCATGCTCTGGCGGAGGAGGCGTTTCGGCGGGCCGTCCTGCTGTATGAAGATTACATGGAGAAGAACGAGGTGACCTTTCATGGCTGCGACGGGTGGGTGCGCTGCCAGCTGTATCTGGCAACGGCCTTGCACGGACGGGCGGCATTCCGGGAAGCGTTTCCGGTCGCGAAGCGACTGGCGGATCTCGAGGTTGATGTCCGGCGGTTGGATTCGCACGGGGCGAACCTCGTTCTTTGGGAGGGGAGGACCTTGGCGGCGCGCTTGCACGCGGCGCGGGGATGGGAAGGAGACCTCGACCGGGCCATCAAGAGTCTTCCGGGGAAGGATGCCCCGCAGCTTTTTCGGGACCGCAGCCTCGCGTTGTATTATCTCGAGGGGCTGCGGCAGTATCTCGGGGCGCGGCGTGAACTGGAGCGGGGGAACCGGGAGATGGCGCGCGAGTTCCGGGAAGCCCTCTCCGCGACCGGCAACCGTCTGCTGAGTCTGCAGGCGGAGGCGATGACTACGTCCGCAGTTTCGGAGTATCTTCGGGCCCTGCGCACTCTCGAAGTGCTGACGGCGGAACTGCGGGGACTGATCGCGCTGACTGGCGAGGTGGAGGGACGCCGCTCGGCGTTCAACTGGTTCCAGTCAGCGGTCGAAAAACAGTTGCGGCCGACGCTGCTGATGCCGCCGTCGATCGTTTACCCGATGGAACTCCGCCTGGCCGACTACTACATGCGGGTTGCGGAACCACTGAAGGCGGCCGAAACCTATCAGAAGGCGCTGGTCCGACAGCCGAATGACCTTGCCTCCCTCCACGGATACCGCCGGGCCCTGGTCACCCTCGGCCGGGAAAGCGATGCCGCGAAAATTCTCAGGCAGATCGAGAGGGTCAAGGGGCGCCGGTAGCCTGCCAGCAAGCCAGCGAGCCGTCCGTCATCGCGATGTAGAGTTTGCCGTCCGTGGCAGCCATGCCGTCCCAGACCGGGGGAGCTTCAAGCTGGTAGGAGGCGAGTTCTTCCCCATCCCGGGCGGAGACAACGTGAAGGAGGGCGCCGCGTTTCCCATCGAGCGCCTCCTGCTGGGCGCGCAAGGACTCGGGCGAGACGGGATCGTAAGGGTGGGGCTTGTCACCGGAAGCGACGCCGAAGAGGTCCGGCGGTCCGGCGACGAAGAGCGTCCGGCCGGCGCTGAGGACCATGGCACGCGCGAGGAGGGGAATCTTTTTCGACCAGAGGGAGCTGACCTTGTTGGGCTTGGCCGGTGCTCCGCCACGCCGCGCTCCGCGGCCGGGCCTGCTCCCGGGGCCGGTTTGTGCTTCGGGCTTCGCGCCGTTTACGGCGGTCCAGGAGTGGGCGTAGAGGAGATATTGCATCCGCCCCAGGCCCACGTGCGCCCCGACACGAGTGTATTGATTGAACCGTCCGAACCCGTAGATGGCCTCCTCATCCATGACCATGATCCGGCCCGCCGGGACCCGGCTGCCGGCGACCGGCCAGCCGCCGTAGTTCGACTGCATCTTCGAACCGAACAGCCAGTAGGTCCGGTGCCACCACGAGCCGTCGAGAAATCCGGCCGGACTATAGAGATGCGGGACGTTTGACGGCTGCCGGGCGCCTTGCTTGTCGAAGCGCCGATGCCGGAGAAAGACGCTCTCGCCGTCGCTGGACAGGACATCCGGCAGGGCGGCGGTCGTGAGGGCCGTTTCGGAAAGCATCTTCCCGGTGTTGGCGTCGAGCCGGAGAAGGCGCATGCCGCCGTCGAGGTGGGCAGTGCGGCCGGAGACCGCGAAGACGACATCCCCGTCGACGAGGACGCTGCCGGGAACGGGCCATACCGACTCCAATCGGCCGTATGCCACGATGCGGCGATCGCGCGGCGCGGCGCGGAACCGCCAGGCCAGTTCGCCGTCACGGGCGCGGAGACAGGTGATCCAGCCATCGGCGGCGCCAAAGATCGCGGTGCCGCCGTGAAGGGTGGGGGGGGAATCGACGCGCCCGCCGACGGTGTGGGACCAGCAGGGCTTGCCGGTGTCGGCATCCAGGGCGTGGACCTCGTGGGCATCAATATCGGCCACGAGAACTCTCCCCCCCGCCACCACGAGGGTACTGAGCTTGCCGCCCAGTTTGGTCCGCCAGGCGGGCCGGAGGCCGGAGGGGACGCTGGCCGTCGTGCTTCCGCTCCGCGCGTTGTCATGGCGGTAGGTCGGCCAGGCGCCGGATTGTTCTCGCCCTTCCGCAGTCGACGCCTTGCCGAAGGCAGGGCCTTTCTCGAGGCGGGTGTCGGCGGCCGGCCGGGCCTCTTCTTCCGGCGCCGCTCCGGCGGCGAGAGCGTTGAAGCTGTTGAGTTTGCTTTCCACGTGACAAGCGCATGAGTGAGGCGGGACGTAGGTGAGTCCATTGCAGGGCATCACGCCGTATTGGCAGGCCCCCCGAACCCATGCGTGGCCGAATCCCTCTCCGCTGGCGATATCGATGTACTCGATTCCGTCGCGGCCGAGAACCAGGTAGTTCGCCGTGGCACGGTTGCGATAGCAGCGATGATGGCCCATGACGATTTTGAAGAACTGCTGGTCTTTGGGGCGCTCGCGTCTGACCTTGCCGGTCCTGAAGTCGAGTCCTCTGGTGATGCCCGGTTCGCGGCTGCCGACGAGCTTGCCGGACCACACCAAGCCGTCGGCGACGAGGACATCGACGGGCGCGTTGTAGACCTCCTTGCAGGGGGACTCCCAGAGCTTCCTGCCGGTCTCGGCCGAGAATGCCGTGATCCGCCCCGGCGGAGCGAGGCCCCCGTGGGAGTCGACGACCCATGAGCCCCGCTCACCGGCCTTCCCGGCTCCGGAATGGACGGCGTCGGCGGCCCGGTCGCCGCACAGGACCACATCCTTGTAGACCACCAGCGTCGGCGCCGACCAACTGGGCCGGTGCCGGCTCACGGGCCGCGCCGCCCGCCAGAGCGGTTCTCCCGAGAACGACTCCAAGGCGAAAATCTCGCGGGGATTCTGAAAGAAGACCTTCCCACCGGCAGTGCAGAGCGTGGTGGGCATGAGATCCGACGTATCGCGATCCGACTTGCTCCACAGGACCGAGCCACTGGCGGCCTGGATGGCCACAAGGCGCTTCTCGGGCGGGGTCTCCCGCCAGATCCGCCAGTGCATCCAGCGTTCGGTTGGTTCGTCGGGCATGGCGGCGCCCGCCGTGTTGTCCGGGGGACGGTCACCGGCGACAACGAACAGCACTTCGTCGCGGACGACGAACTCAAGGGCGTTGTCCGTCTCCCGGTAGGTCCTGATCGTCTCGCCCGTGGCGGCGTCGAGGGCGGTGACAGGCTTGCCGTATCCCAACGTGACGTAGACCCGTTCGCCGGCCGCGACGAGGCGCCGGGCCAACTCGGTGGGGCCGCTGCGAAACCCCCTCAGATGCCCTTCCCACGGATCGACCGGCCGCTTCCACAGGAAGACGCCGCTGAAAGCGTCGCGCGCAACAAGGAACCACCGCGGTCGCAGCGCCACCGACGCGATCGGGCCTTCGTCGATGATGTAGAAGATGCGGCCGCCTGCCGAGACCATCGCACTGACGCTGCTCAGATGGTCGTGGCTTCGGCACCACTTGGGACCCGATATCCATTGGAATCGCCGGGGGGGACCGGCGACGGCGTCCCTGCTCACCGCATTGTTGCCGGCGTCGTAGAGGTAGTGCGTCCAATCGTCGATCCCGGACGGGCGCGCCTTGACGGTCTTCTTTCCCCCGATGTATGCCACGCCGTCCGGACAGAGCACGCGGAGGACTTCCTCCATGGGAACCGGGCCGGGGTTCTCCGCGACAATCAGGTTCACAAGGTTGTCGGCGTAGGGCAGACGGGTCCCCTGAAGACGATCGACCGAAACCTCGCCGTAAACGCCGAGCTGCTGAAGATGCTGGCGCGCCTCGCGCACGTTGCGGGCATCGGTATCGAGGCCATGCACAAGGTAGCTCCCATTGGCGCGCAGGTCCGCCGTGAGGGTGCCGTCACCACACCCGAGGTGCACGACCAGTCCTCCCTCGACGCCCGCCTTCTCAAGAATGTCCCGCGCCGCGCCGCCTTCCGAGACGGACGCTTGCAGAAGACAGAGGGTGAAATGCGCGGCAATGATCGCCTGCTTCATGGCGAGGGTTCCCCGGGTTGATTCTCTGCTGGATTCTCTGCTGGTCAGGATCAGGCTGCCTCGACCTCGTGGCGGGGGACGCCGCGAAGCTCGAAGACGCGGAGGATGGTTTCCTCGATGAGGTTGGCGGGACACGAGGCGCCGGCCGTGACCCCGATGACGGCCGGCCCGTCGCCAAGAAGCCGCTCCGGATAAGGGCTGTCGATCTCGTGCCCGGCGCCCAGATCGTAGTTCGCGATCGTTTCGAGAGACGCGAGGCACTGGGCGTTCCGGATGAAGAAGGTGGGGAGGTGCTCCTGGCCGATCTCCACGAGGTGGGAAGTGTTGGAGCTGTTGTATCCGCCGACCACGAGCAGGAGGTCCATGTGCTCCTTGAGGAGTTCAAACAGAGCGTCCTGCCGTTCCTGGGTGGCGCCGCAGATGGTGTCGAAAACCTGGAAGCGGTCCGTGGATTGATCGCGGTCCGCGATGGCGCTCCTGATCCGCCGCTGGATCTCCTCGGTCTCGCTCTTGAGCATGGTGGTCTGGTTGGCAACCCCCACTTCCCGCAAGTGCAGATCCGGATCAAACCCCCGCGAGGTGGCCCCCCCAAAGCGCTCCAGGAACTGCTCCCGATCACCGCCATGGCGGATGTAGTCGCAAACAAGGTCCGCTTCTTCAAGGGTGAGCACGATGAGGTAGTGCCCGGCGCCGTCCGGCCCCTCGGCCCGCGAGGCGGTGGCGCGGGTTTCCTCGTGGTCTTTCTTGCCGTGGATGATCGAGGTGGCGCCGGCCTTGGCGTAAGTCCGGACCCTCCGCCAGACCTTCATGACGTCGCCGCAAGTGGTGTCAATCACGTAGCAACCGGTTTGTTCCAGCTTCTTCATGAAGGAAGTCTGGGCCCCAAATGCCGGAACAATCACCACGTCCTCCTCGGTCAGATCCTCATATTGCCCGTCCATCCGCTCCCACGGCAGAAAGGCAATGCCCATGTCTGCCAATTGCCGGTTTACTTCCGGATTGTGAATAATCTCCCCGATCAGGAACAGCCGCCGCTCCGGGAAGACCCGGCGGGCCGCGTAGGCCAGGTCAATCGCCCGCTCGACCCCGTAGCAAAAACCGAATTGCGTCGCCAGACGCACCGTGGTGGCCCCGATCGTCAGCTTGCCCTGACGGGAGCGGATCTTTTCGACAATCGGCGAGCGGTAGTGCCGTTCAACCTCCGCCTGCACGACTTCCATGACGTCCGGCCGACGAACGTTCACAGGCTGGCGGCGCGGTTTCGAAGGAGCTTCATGCACGACCCACCTATGCCACGAAGAACTCCTCCCGTATACGCGATTCTCGGAAGATTTCATGATCACGCCCCGCTCCATCGACTCCAAAATAGGGCCCATTCCGGGAATCGCGACGCTCTGTCCGCCTCCCACCATGGTGAGCGGCGCCAAAATGACACGCCTTGCCGGGACTGAATGAACAATTTCCGATAAAATGCGTCTAAATCGAGAGCTTGGGCGAACCTTAAGGCGCTTACGCTCAATCCTTGGACGCGATACGCGGCAATACTAAGAATTATTCTAATTTTATTTCTGGACACGGGCATGGGAAGTGCTTAGAAAGAAGGGCACAGGGCGCGATATTACAATGTGCTCACAAAAATCGAAAGAAAGAGCGCTCTGCGACGTTAAAGACGGTGACGAGAGAGAGAGAAGAATCGATTGCGAGCGCCGAACGAAAGGGGAACTGAAATGGCACGATTGGATTCAGACAGCAGTTTGCGGGTGTATCTTCGGGAGATCTCGAAGACGGATCTCTTGAAGCCGGAGGAAGAGGTGAAACTCGCGGCGAAGATCAAGCGGGGCGACAAGAAGGCCCGCGCGCACATGATCA
>Ga0180436_10002356_pt1 | contig 18026 bp, 15 predicted proteins | sample SS_ome_2_FD_132434 | JGI IMG/M metagenome (GOLD analysis project Ga0180436, IMG submission 132434) | Hypersaline lake sediment archaeal communities from the Salton Sea, California, USA - SS_3_S_2 metaG | ecosystem: Environmental > Aquatic > Non-marine Saline and Alkaline > Hypersaline >...
CCCCATCCGTATTCATTTTCATGGACAATGTCTGGGCGCGGGGGAGGAAGAACTGCCGGCTCGAACCCTTGGCCGTGGGAGATTTTTCATCGATTTCGGGCAAGAGACTTGACGATTGGCCTTTTTGACATATATTTGTATGTAAGGCAGAAAACTGGTCGGTTCTTTTTCACTGTTTCCCAATCGCATGTTACCCCGCTGACGGGTTGCGGCCCTGGCCACGACGTATGGACCAAGGAGGGCTTTCATGGGTATCCTTTATGTGCTCAGTGCATGGATCAGGTGCTGGACCACCCGTTACGACTCGAACGGCATTTTCAGGGGCATCGACATCTTCGGTGTCGAACCCGATGCGCCGCGGCCGATTCTCCCGGACGTGCCACCGATGCACCCCTGCCCGGACAAGCACGAGGGCGCGGTCAACAACAACCCGTTCCTCTACTGACGGCAGCCGCCGGAGACCGGCAGCGGCCCCGCGTCCCCCGAGGACGGCGGGGCTTTTCGCGTTTCTCCTGCTGCCCCTGCTGCTGATCACGGAAACCCCGCTCTTTCCGTCCGTTCCACCATCGCCCTGCTCCCCCGGTTCCACCCTCGAGCTCATGCAGCACCCGGGGCGGGACGAGGCCTGGTCACATCTGGGCCAAGAGATCGCCGACGCCCCGGACTGCGCCTGGAAACAGCGCGACTGGGCCGTCCTCTCCCTCCGCTCCGGCCGCCTGGCCGAGGCACGGCAGCGGCTGCTGGCCCTCGTCGGGCAGCACCCCGAATCCCCGGCCCTGCGCTTCGGCCTCGGCCTGAACCTGCTCTACGACCGTTCCACCGCCGATGCCGCCGGGCAGAGCCGGGCCCGGTTCGAGGAAGCGCTGGCCCAGCTCGATGGGAACACCGGCCCTGCCGAGACGGCTGAAGGGGCGATCTGCCGCGGTTTCTGCCTGCTGGCCCTCAGCGCCCTGGCCGCCGACCCTGCCGAGGCCGAGCGGCTGATCGAGGAGAGCCGGGCCTGCTTCGCCGAGGGTGGATCGCCGGCGGGCCAGGGGCTGGCCCTGAAGCAGCTGGCCGGGCTGAAAGAGCTCCAGGGGAACGCCGCCAGGGCCCTCTCGTTCGCCGAGGCCGCACTGGCCCGCTTCGCCGTGGAGGACTGCCTGGGCGGCTCGCCGCTGGCCCTGCACCTGGTGGCCAACGCCCTTTCACGGCTCGGCGAGACCCGGCGGGCCGTCGACTGCTACCGCCGCTCCCTGGAGGGCGCCGAGGCCCAGGGGGATGACGACTGCCGCCTGCGCAACATGGTCAGCCTGGGCCAGCTGGCCCGGGTCGATGACGCCGAGGAGGCGCTCAGATGGTTCGACCGGGCGCTCCCCGTGGCCCGCGCCCTGGGCCAGGACCCAATGCTGCTCTGGGTCCTGCAGGTGCGCGGCCGGTTCTGCGGCACCGAGCTGAACCGCTACCGCACCGCCCTGGACAACTACGAAGAGGCGCTGGCCATCGCCCGCCGCAACGGCTACCAGGCCACCGCCGCCCGCTGCCTGGACAGCCTGGGGCAGATCCGCAGCCGCCTCGGCAGCTTCGACGAGGCGCTGCTCGATTTCCAGCAGGCCGCCGACCTGGTCGACGCCGAGGGGATCACCGACCCCCGGCTGGAGAGTTCGATCAACCGCGGCATGGGCTACCTGCTGTGGAAGAACGGCGCCACGGAGCAGGCGCTGGTGCGCCTGGAGCGCGCCGCCGGCCTCGCGGAATCGGCGGGGGACACCGCCGGCCTGGCCAATGCCCGGCACCTGCGGGGGGCGGCCCTCTCCGCGTCGGGCCGGCCGGCGGAAGCGCGGCCCCTGCTGCAGCAGGCCCTCGCGGCCTACGGCTTGCTCAAGGACAGCTACGGCCAGGCCGGTGTCAGGTACTCGCTGGGGCGTGCCGCCGAAGCGTCGGGGGACGGGACCGCTGCCGGCGAGCAGTATCGCGAGGCGGCCCGCCTCGGCGAGACCGGCGACTACCCGGTCCTCGCCTGGAGCAGCAATTACCGGCTGGGCCGCCTGGCCCTGGCCGCCGGCGACCTGGAGCGGTCCCGGCAGCACCTGGAAGCGGCCCTGGTCGCCATCGGGCGATCACGCTCGCAACAGGCGGAGGACGCGCTGAAGTGGGCCTACATGGAGGACAAGCACCAGGTCTTCTGTGCCTGGGCCGACGTGCTGGAGCGCACGGAGGGGGCCGGGGAGGCCTTCGCCGCCGCCGAACAGGCCCACGCTATCGCCCTCCTCGACCTGCTGCGCGAAGGGGAACCCGCGGCCCTGCCGCGAATCACCGTGGACGAGGCACGGAGCGTAGTGCCCGAGCACGGCGCCCTGCTGGAGTACCTGCTGGGCGAGGACGTCTCCTTCCTCTTCGTCATCGATGACGCCGGCACGGCGGCCCACCGGCTGCCGCCCCGGGCCGAGCTCGAAGAGGCCGCCGCCGATTACCTTGAGCGCCTCCGCATCCCGGTGGAGCGGGTGAGGCAGGCACCTTCGGCGGAACTGACCGCCGCCGGCCGCCGGCTCCACCAGCTGCTGCTCGGCCCTCTGGAACAACGGCTCTCCGGCACGGCCGCCCCGCTGGTCATCGTGGCCGACGGCCTGCTGCACCACCTGCCCTTCGAGGCCCTGATCACCCCCGGGGACGGCCCGCCCCAATACCTTGCCGGCCGGCACGAGATCGCCTACGCCCCCTCCGCCGCCGTGCTGGCCCGGCTGGCCACGGCCCGGGCGGCCGAACCGGACGAGGACCGCCTCGACCTGCTGGCCATCGGCGATCCCGATTTCAGCGGCCACCCCCATCCCCTCGCCCCCCTGCCCCACTCCGGCCGCGAGGTACGGCGCATCGCCCGGCGCCTGGCCCGGGCCCGCGCCTTCACCGGCCCCGAGGCGGTGAAAGACCTGCTGGCCGACCCGCAGCTGGCCGGGGCCAGGGTGATCCATCTCGCCACCCACGCCCTGGTGGACGAGACGTCGGCGCAGGGTTCGGCCATCGTCTTCAGCATCGGCACGGGGGAGGAAAGCGACGGGCTGCTCGGACCGGCGGAGATCATGGGCCTCGACCTGGACAGCGAGCTGGTGGTGCTTTCGGCCTGCAGCACCGGCCTGGGCCGGCCGGTGCGCGGCGAAGGGGTGGTGGGGCTCTCCCGGGCCTTCCTCTCCGCCGGCAGCCGCAGCGTGGTCCAGACTCTCTGGCCGGTGGAGGACCGCTTCACCGCCGGGCTGATGGAGCGCTTCTTCGACGGGCTGGGCCGGAGCCGCCACACGGCCGGCGCCCTGGCGGACGCCCGACTCGAGTCCCTCCTCGACGGCGCCCACCCCCACTTCTGGGCCCCCTTCGTGCTGCTGGGGGACGGCGGCTCGACGATTCCCCTCGAGCCGAAGACCGTCCCGGACCGGCTGTTGGCCCTGCTGCTCATCGCCGCCGGCGTCGTCGTCCTCGCCGCCGGCATCTTCCTCCTGCGGCGGAAACGGTGACGCGATCATCTCGTGATTGGCATGATCACGAGGTTGCCTCGTCGTTCCCCTTCCGAAAAGCGGGTCAGGGCAGGATGATGAATCGTGAGGACTGCCGTGCGGTCTCCGCGCCGTCGGGGCCGAAGCCGGTGACCCGCACGCGGTATTCGGCGCCCGCGGGGCGGCCCTCGAAGAGGCCCGCGGGAAGGTCGATAGTAAGGGATTTGGTTTCGCTCTCCCAGACCGTGGCGCCACTCTCGTCGATCAGTTCGACCCGGTGGGAAACGGCTCCCCCGCCGGCGGACCAGTGGAGCGCCTCGGGTGCCACGGCCAGCCGGCCCCGGGGAAGGTCGACGGTTTCGGCGGGCCCGGCACTGCGGTAGACACCATCGGGAGCACCGCCGCCGGGCATCAGCGGGAAAAGCACCAGCAGCAGCACGGCCACCGCCGCCCCGCTGAAGACGAGCCGGCGCGGGGTCGAGGGGATGACGAGGAAGCGCTTCAACCGGTCGAGGAACGACTCCGCTTCCATGTGGCCGCGGAAGAACACCCTGAACCGGGGAGGCGGCTCGATGCGCTGGAAGGGCTCGCCTTCGAACGCCTCCTCGAGCATGGCGCCGACTTCCTCCTCGCTGATCCGTTTCTTGCTCATCACACGTCACTCCTGGCTCCGGGCCGGATCTCGCTCCGACTATCGGCGAGCCACCCCGCCCCGGTGATTCCGGCGTCTGGTCAATTGCCTCCAGGTGCCGGCATCCTCGTCATCGGCAGGGCGACCCGCCTCAGGGTGATTTCCGCCCTGTTCACCGCGATGACATTGTCCATGAAAATCGGCCCCCGCCTTCCCCGTGTCAGATTTTTTTCGTCGACTCCAGGGTCACCTCCCGCCAGCGCCAGCCGCGCAGCGAGGCGGGCACGAGGCGCTCGACGATGCGCCGCAGCGCGCTCTTTTCCGGGTTCCGCGCCTCCCCCGAGACCCGCACGTAGAAGTGCCAGAGCACCGTCTGCTGCCGATTGTAGAGGAACTGGTTGATGTACCCGGTGGTCGATTCGTCGAACTTCTTTCGAATCAGCGGCTCTTCCGTGATCGTGGCCAGCTTGCGGCCGCGCAGGGAGCAGAGCAGGATCGTCCGTTCGAAGTCGGCCTCCTCCGGTTCCTCCCCCTCCTCGAGGATCCCCCCCTCGGGAAAGAGGGGCAGCACCGCCGCCAGCTCATCGTCGTCCAGCGGCAGGTTCTTCTTGATCGACTTGACCACCTTCTGCCGTTTCTCGCGCAGCCCGCTGCGCGCGTAGACCACCCGGGTGCAGATGCCGTCGAGATAGCCGTAGAGCCGGGGCAGCCCGTCGTAGCGGAATTTCTTCTTCTTGAACGTCCGGCAGAGGCCCACCAGCACTTCCTGGGCCAGCAGGTCGAGGCGCATCGGGTCGCGGGAGAGCAGCGGGTCCTTGCGGCAGAGCATCCGCGAGATGAGCGAGCGGCCGCCGGGCTGGTGCAGCAACGAGTAGACGAGGCTGAAGGCCGGTTCCTGCCAGAGGATGAAGGCCCGGCGGCAGATCTCCTCGAAGTACGGCTTGGCGGCCCGCTTCTCGCGCAGCTCGGCCGAAACCCCTTCCCAGAGCTGGTCGATGGTCAGCCCCTCGAAGTCTGCCTGGGATTCCGCGGCTGAGACAGTCATTTGACACCCGGGGCATGGCGTCCCCGGAATACGAAGAGCGTCGGGAACCATCGGCCCGGACAGCGCCCGGAAACGTGCGGCGGGCAACGGGCCTGGAAACGTTGTACAAGTCTATCATGCCACGGGCAGGGCCTCCACCCGGGCCGGCCGGCAAGCCCGGGCGCCCCGGGCCAACAGATGGGACGAGGATTTCAGCTGGCCGTGGGGTCCATGACCCGACCGAAAAAGAGGATCGAATCGGTGGTCCTGTCGCGGATGAGAAAGAGGAAGGGGCGGTCCACGCGGACCTGCCGCGGCATGCCCCGCTTGGCGATCACCGCGGTGGCCGCGGCGGCTTCGCTGCCCTCCTCGTTGACCTCGATGAACGCCTGGTGAAGGACGAGGCTGATGAAGAACCCCTTCGAGCCGGTCATCCCCGAAAAATCGGCGCCGGCCCCGAAGGCCTCCTTCATTCCCAGCGCCTTGAGTGCCGGCACGAGGTCGGTGGTGCCCCACCTGAAAGTGAATTTCGGCAGGGCCACGCTCACCGTCTCCTCGTGCAGGCCGTAGAGCAGGTCGAACAGCCGCAACGGGGTCAGCTCGCGCTCCAGCGCCGCCAGCCCGCCGTCCTTTCGCGGCAGGATGACGACCATCGACAGGTCACCGCCCCGGTAAGGCAGCTCCAGCACCTCCACGCCCTCGTCGCCGCCCACGCGATAGCGGCCGCTGCGGTTCATCATCGGCACCGCCTTCACCGTGCCGTCGGCAAGGGTGAAGCTGCCCGGCCGGGTGAGTGCCGGGTCGAAGGACTCGGCCCAGTTCCCCTTGAAGTGGATGGCGTTGACGAGCACGATCACCGTGGCCGGGTCGATGCTGCCGGGGGGGATCAACTCGCGGATCTTTTCCCGTGTCCGGGCCTCGACCCACTGGTTGATCGTCCGCCGCGCCGCTTCCGGCTCCTTGCCGTAGTCGAGCGGGGTCACCGAAACGCCGTAGCAACGCCGCAGGCGCGAGGCGTAGCTGTCCAGCAGGGGCATTCCCTTACGGGGCCAGATGGAATTGGCGGTGGTCAGCGAGACGTCACCCTTGTCGAGAATCTCGGCCAGCGCCTGGCCCAGCGCGGCAAAGGACGTGTCGGGATTCCGCCCGTCCTCGTCCAAATGGAGCACTTCGGCCATCTCCCGGGCCGTGCTGCCGCGGGCGCCGCTCCAGGTCATGGCCAGGGCCGTGGAGACGCTGTACGGAGAATAGAAGATGTTCCCTTTTTCCGTTTCCGCCAGCGTCCCGTAAAGGTCGAGGGCAAAAAAATTATTCCCGCCCACCAGGCCCGTGCAATGCCCGGTCTCCGCCGCCGGGCCGTCACCGGTCTGCCCCGCAGGGCCCGTGGCCGCAGCGCTCATCATCAATACCAGCATCAATGGTCCCAGCATGTTCCCGTCCTCCAGGGCAAAGGTGGGCGGCCGTCATGGCCGTCGATCATCGGTTGTTCACCAAGTATAACAACGAACGATCGATGGCGTTCAGTGCGCCGTGCGCATTGACTGGCCGGTCCTCACCGCCTACACTTTGCACTCTTCTCGTGGCCATGCGCACCTGGTTCCATCGCCGAAAGCAGTTGATGAAAAAGAGAAAACGGTTCCTGCTCCTCATCGTCTACATCGGCTTCCTGCTCGTCGCCCTCGAGGGCATCAGCCGCATCACCCTGGCCATCCCCTGGTCGGCGAACAAGCTGTTCAGCGACGATGATCTTTCCTGGCGGCGGGCCTGGGTCAGCCGGCAGGATTCCGGCAGCGGCCTCTACTACAGTTTCGACCGCTACTGCGAGACCAAGGGCTGGGCCACCCGGGCCAACCTGCGCGACGAAACGGTGTTCGGCGACAAGACGCTGAACACCAACTCGCGCGGCCTGCGGGGGACGCGGGAGTTCCCTTACCAGCAGGACAGCGACCGGCTGCGGGTCATCGTGCTCGGCGACTCCTTCACCTTCGGGGACGAGGTCAGCGACGACGAAACGTACGCGCACTACCTGCAGCAGATGCTGCCCGAAGCGGAAGTGATCAACATGGGGGTCCACGGCTACGGCCACGACCAGATGCTGATCCTGCTCCGGGAGGAGGGCGTCCGCTACCGGCCGGACGTGGTAATCCTCGGCTTCAATTCCTTCGACATGGAGCGCAACGTCCTCGGGTTCCGGGACTATGCCAAGCCGAAGTTCGAGGTCGGGGAGGAGGGGCTGCAGCTGACCAACTCACCGGTGGCCTCGCCGGAGGAGATCCTGCGCTTCGACTGGCTCAGGCCGCGGGCCTGGGACATCTGGTCCATCATCAGGCTGCGGGTAAGGATTGCCACGGGCCGGTATCATGCCCACCGGGACCGGGTGACGCGGATGATCCTCGACGAGATCGTCGACACCTGCCACGGGGCGGGCGCCCGGCCCCTCTTCATCCACCTCCCGGGGGACGACGAGCTGACCGGCCTCCACCAGGCGACGCGGGCCGAATCCTTCCTCCTCGACTACGGCCGATCGAACGAGCGGGTCACCTGCGCCACGGCCCGCCCGCACTTTCTCGCCGGGATGGACCGGGGCACGGTGTACAAGGACGAGGGCCACTGGTGCCCGGGCGGGCACCTCACCGTGGCCGAGTCGATCTACCAGCTGCTGCTCGCCGAAGGCCTGGTTCAGCCGTTGCCGTAGTCTGTCTCACCCCGACGGGACTCAATGCGGCCCGAGCCACACCAAAGTACGCTACGATTGCAGCAAATACGCGCCGCCTTCCGATTCATGGACAATTGAACGTTATGATGGATGGAGCCCCGGGAGGTGCCTCATGACAAGACCGACCGCCCTCATCGCCGTCTTCCTGATCGTGTCGGCCTGCGCGACCACGTCGCCGGCCGGCGCCGCCACGATCCGCGTGCCCGCGGACCAGCCCACGATCCAGGCCGGCATCGATGCGGCGGTTGATGGCGACACAGTGCTCGTCTCCGCCGGCGTGTACGAGGAGAACATCGTCTTCCGGGGCAGGGCCATCACCGTGAGCGGTGCCGGCGGCGCGGAACAGACGATCATCGACGGCACCTTCTCCGGGCCGGTGGCCACGTTCAACTCCGCCGAACGGCAGAACTGCGTGCTCACCGGGTTCACCCTGCGGAACGGCGGCGGGGCGATCAACCACGGCGGGGGCATCCACTGCATCGAGGCCTCGCCCACGATCAGCGGCAATATCATCAGCGGCAACCGGCTGCACGGCGACGGTGACCCGCACCTCAACGGGGCCGGGATCTACCTCGCCCGTTCGGAAGCGGTGATCCGCAACAACCTGATTACAGACAACGCCATCGACAGCGAATACGGCCAGGGGGGCGGGGGCGGCATCGGCGTGGAATCACCCGGCCCGGACTTTCCCGAGTCGTCGCCGCTCATCGTCGGCAACACGATCAGCGGGAACAGCGCCGGCACCGGCGGGGGCATCCTGATCGATCAGGGCCGGGGGCAGGTCATCGACAACCTGATCGAGGGCAACCAGGCCAACTGGTCCGGGGGCGGCATCCTCTTCAGCGGTATCGACATCACCGTGGCGATCAATACCATCACCGGCAACAGCGCGCTGCGCGGCGGCGGCGCCGAAGGGGACAGGGCCCTGACCATCGGCAACGAGATCAGCCACAACCAGGCCGGCGAGGCCGGTGGAATCTTTTACCAGGGCAACACCTTCCACGGCAATCACATCCACCACAATACCGCAGCCGGCAATGGCGGCGGGATCCGGCTGCGCACCATGGAGGATGCCACCATCGAAACCTGCCCGCGGGACAACGTGGTGGAGGAGAACACGGCCGGAGGCACCGGCGGGGGGCTCTATGCACCGATCGACGAGGCCTGGTGCCGCAACTGGCTGCTGCGCAAGAACCAGGCGGAATCAGGCGCCGGCATCGTCACCGGCCCGGGTAATTTCAGGTTCGTCTTCCTCAACGTCACCCTCAACGGGAACAGCGCTTCCGAGGTGGGGGGCGGCATCCTGATGGAGGGGTCTGCCGACCTCGAACTGTTCAACGGCATCGTCTGGGGGAACCAGGCACCCGAAGGAAGCGAACTGAGCCTCACGGGCAGCGGCCCCTACTACGTGACCTTCAGTGACGTGGCCGGCGGCTGGGAGGGTGCTGGCAATATCGACGCCGACCCGCTCTTCGCATCCGGGCCCGGCGGTTCGAACTACCTGGGCCAGGTGGCGGCCGGTCAGCCGTCGGACAGCCCCTGCGTGGACAGCGGCTCCCCCTCCAGCCCGTTGATCACCGGCACCACCCGCACCGACGAGGCGCAGGACACCCCGGTGATCGACATGGGGTTCCACTATCCCCGGCCCGGAATCGGGTGGGCGCCGCGGGCCCTCGCCATCAGCTCGTGGCTCACCGACGGCTTCGACGCCGGCCGATCGGTCTTCGTCTGGAACAGCGGTTACGGTGACCTTGAGTGGACGGCCGGCGTCGACGTTCCCTGGCTCGAGCTGTCATCCACATCGGGCACGGTGGGCCCCGGCGAAGTGGCGGAGATCCTGGTCACCCTCGATACCGCCGGCCTGCAGCCCGGGTCGCACGAGGGCGTGATCACGCTGGCCGCGCCGGGCACGGTCAGCGACGATGTGGAGATCCCGGTGGCCCTGTCCGCCACCGAGATGCTCATCGTCGCCGGCCCGGGCCACGGCTTCCCCAACCCGCCGCTGGTCCGGCTGTTCCTCCCCGAAAGTTCGGCCATGCCGTGGCGCCAGTTCCGGGCCTACGGCGCGAACCAGTGGGGGGTAAACGTCAGTTGCGGCGACCTGAACGGTGACGGGTGGGACGTGATCCTCACCGGCCCCGGCCCGGGCAGCGTGTACGGTCCCCACGTCCGGGGCTTCGATGCCCTGGGCACACCGATCCCCGGTCTCAGTTTCCTGGCCTACGGCACGCACCGTTTCGGGGTCAACGTGGCCGCCGCCGACCTGGACGGCGACGGCGATGACGAGATCATCACCGGCGCAGGACCGGGCGCCGTGTTCGGGCCCCACGTCAGGGCCTTCACCCACCTCGGGCCGTCCGGGGTCGAGCCGGTGGCCGGGGTGAGTTTCTTCGCCTACGGCACCCTGCGCTGGGGGGTGAACGTGGCCGGCGCCGACATCGACGGGGACGGGTTCGACGAGATCATCACCGGGGCCGGCCCGGGATCGATCTTCGGCCCCCACGTGCGCGGCTGGAACGTGGACGGCGGCGACGCCGGGCCTCTCCCGGGGGTGAGCTTCTTTGCTTACGAAGACTTCGGCTACGGGGTCCGGGTCTCCGGCGGGGATGTGGATGGCGACGGCATCGACGAAATCGTCACCGCCCCCGGCCCCTGGGAGCGCTATTCCGCGCCGATCAGCGGCTGGAACTACGACGGTTCGGAGATCAGCCACGTGCCGGGGTTCTACTACCGCCTCTGGGGGCCCGATGGCGGCGGCGGGGCCCGGGTCTATGCCGGGGCCGACCTGGACGGCGACGGCCGGGACGAGGTGTTGGCCTCCTACGGATCGTGTGAAGACAGCAGCTCGGCGGTCCTCGTGCTCGGCTACGAAAACGGGCTGGTGAGCAGGCTGTACGGCTTCACGGGCTTCCCTACGCTCGGCCATGGCGCCCTTGCCGCGTCCGGCCGGTTCAGAAGGGTCGACTAGGCATCCCCCTCGTACTGGCGGCTGAGGATGAACTCGACCAGCGCGTCAAGGTATTCCCCCTCGATCTTCGGGTAGCTGGGCATGCCCACCCGGCCGGCGGCCAGGGCATCGACGATCTTCTCCCGGTCCAGGTTCCTGATGTCGCCGCGGAGGATCAGCGGCGCGTCCGAACCGTCGTCGTGGCAGCGGGCGCAGGCTTCGTGGTAGATGATCGCCCCGTTGTCCGAGTAAGGCTCATAGTCGCTGATGTTCGAACCGCAGGCGAAGCCGGCCAGCAGGGTGACAACGCAGGCGGCGACGGCCGCGGCCATCCAGCGCGATTCCCGATTCCTCATCTCATCCTCCATGCAGGGGTGCGGTCCCGGTGCGGACCCGACGTTTCCCGCATCATAGCGCAATGGCCACCGGACGGGAACCGGCCGTCGTCTGCCGTACACAAAAAAACCGGGGGGAAGACTGCTTGGTGCACCCCCCGGTCTGGATTGTCATCTGCTGAAGAGCAAATCAGTCGAAGACGACAGTCCACTCGCTGTAGGAAACCGGCGCGGCCATGGCGTCGGTAACCGTTGTCGTCTGGGTGAAGTTACCGGGATTGCCCTCGTCCCAGTCGAACATCTTCACCGTCTGGGAGTCGATCATGAACATGCTGTTGAGCAGCGTGTAGGTGTCGTAGTGGTCCTCGCTGGTCAGGCCGGAGCGGTGGGCGTTCTCGATGTACTCGATGGCGCCGGAAGCGTCCTGCCGCACCCGGGCCTGCCACCAATCGTCGGTGGGCTCGTTCAGGTCACGGTCGGAAGTCCAGCCGAAGAGCGCGGTGAGGTTGCCGTCCACGTCGTTGGAGAAGCGGACCCAGCGGGTGAAGAAGCCGTTGAAGCCCTCGATCCCGGCGGGATCGTTGAGGCGGTCGCCCTTGAGCACGCCGGCCACATAGAGGCCGCCGGGGATCGCGGCGTGGAACTCGGGCAGGCCGTACTTGGCCATCATCAGGTCACCCTCGCGCTGCGTGTTGGGGTTGACCCGCACGGTGTTGAGCACCCGGCGATACATGTCGCCAAGGTTGGCCACGGCGTGGTTGATGCCGCCCTTGTTCACCGGGGGCAGCAGGCTGAAGGCGGCGGAGCTGCCGAGCACCGGCACGTCGTCCGGAATAACCGGGTCGGCGCGGAAGGTGGTGTCGTAGTAAATGTAGGTGACTTCCATCTCTTCGCCGGCGAACCACTCGATGGTCTTGGTCGTGGCGCCGTCCACATCGTAGCTGGAGCCGTTCCAGGTGTAACGGTCCCATTCCTGGAAGAAGATGTCGGGGTGGGACACGCGGTAGTCGTAGGTGTGCTCTTCCTTGCCGGTGAGCATCATGCTGCCGTCGTAGATCTCGGTGGTGGTGTAGTAGATGCCGCCGGTGAAGGTCCGCAGGGCCTCGCGCACCTCGGTGGTGACCAGGCTGCCGCCGTCCCACTCCTCGGTGGTGATGGTGATCGTCTCGTCACCGGCCATCGGCACGTCACACTCGGAGACGTAGGTCACGCGCTTGACCAGCGTGCCGCTGGCGTCGGGCTCCCAGGTCTCTTCGACGCTGGTGAAGCCGCAGGTGCCGATGTTGGCCCGCGGGTCGAGATCGGCCCAGGCGGTGGTCACGACCAGGGCGAGAACGATGGTCATCAGGGTGGTCAAATTCTTCTTCACTTCCGATCCTCCTTGGGGGTTTCGCTCGGAACTGCTTTATCCGTGCTGTCCGGGAACAAACTGCTCTACCGTTGTCTAACCTCGTTGAACTGTAATTTTTACTTCTGCGGGCTTGAGAACGTCACCCACTACGAGATTAGATCAATTCCACTGCGCAAAGTTACAAGAATTCTCAATTAACTTAGTTGCCATTTAGGGGAACCCCGTACCCCCAGGCAAAACCCGGCCTAAATCGTTCATTCTTCAAGTTGACCGCGGCTTCCGCTTGCTGTACCATACGCCACTCATAGCAGTTGTTCTCCGGTCATTCTGTCGCTTCACATGGTTACCTGGGACAATCCGGGCTGCGAAAATGGTTCAAGAGAGTTCAGGGACGCCTGTCAGCAATGACGAGATCGCCGCTCGCGACGACAGCCGGCTCATTGCCGAGATCCTCGCCGGGAGCTCGGAGGCGTTCGACGAGCTGATGGGCCGCTACGAACGGCGGATCTACGCCTTCGGGTTTCGGATGTGCGGCCGCCACGAGGACGCCCTGGACCTGACCCAGGAGACGTTCCTCACCGCATTCCAGTCGCTGGGCACCCTGCGCGACGACTCGGCGCTCTCCTCCTGGCTCTACCGCATCGCCACCAACATCTGCCTGATGCACAAGAAGAAGCGCAGCCGGGAAGTCACCACCGACCTGGAGATCGACGCCTACCTGCCCACCTGCGACACCAACGGCTGGCCCAACATCGTCGACTACTCCGATGCTCCCGAAAAGGCGGTGCTCAACGATGAGGCCCAGGAGCAGATTCAGAAGGCCCTGCTGGAGATTCCGCCCAAATACCGGGCGGTGTTCATCTTCCGCGACATGGAGGGCCTCTCGGCGGCGGAAACGGCAGGCATCCTCGGCATCAAGGAGAACACGGTCAAGGTGCAGCTGCACCGGGCCCGCATCCAGCTGCGGGCGATCCTCGAGCGATATTTCAGGGAGAACGGCAGCGGCAGATGAAGAAAGACGAATTTCTGAAGCAGTGCAAGGGGCGGGGAATCCGTGAGCGCCACGGCGCGGAAGAAGACTGCGGCCGCATCTTCACCGCGATCCACGACCTCATCGACGGCGAACTGCCCGCCGACCTCTGCCGCGAGCTGGACGAACTGCGCGAAAAATGTCCCTTCTGCGTCGACACCTTCCTCAAGACGATGCAGAAGACCATCGACGTCTACGGCCACCTCCCCGACAAACACCTTCCCGAAGACGACCGCACCCGCCTGCGCAATAAGATCCTCGAAGGCCTCGAGGAAATCCGCCGCGACATCGAAAACTGCTGACTCCCTATAAATGGGGACAGGAGCTGTTTAGTCGCACATTCCCATCACACGATTTCCTGGCATCTAATTCGTGACAGACCTCATTTGAGGCGGAAGAGGCGGGCGGTGTTGGCGGTGGTGGCGGCCGGAAATAGGGGGACAGGTTACTTCATTAAGCCACGAACCCCCCTTGTTTTCAACAGGCTTTTATTTAAGGAACCTGTCCCCCTCTTAATCCTGCACTATTCACAGGCAGAAGAGGCGGGCGGCGTTGGCGGTGGTGGCGGCAGTGGTGCGCTCGAGGTCGCCGTCCCAGCGGAGGTCGGCCAGGGTTTGCGCGGTGTGGACCATGAACGACGGTTCGTTGGTCCGGCCCCGCAGGGGAACCGGGGCGAGGAAGGGGCAGTCGGTCTCGAGCAGGATGCGGTCCCCGGGCAGTGAGGCGGCGATGGTGCGCAGGCCATCGGCATTCTTGAAGGTCAGGGTGCCGGGGAAGGAGAGGCAGAAGCCGATGTCGAGGGCCCGCCGGGCATCGTCTTCGGTGCCTGAGAAGCAGTGGATCACCCCGGCCGCGGGGAAGGGCGCGGCCTCCTCGAGCAGGCGCAGCCCTTCGTCGTAAGCCTCGCGCAGGTGGATGATCAGCGGCAGGCCCAGCGCTTTGCCCAGCTCGATCTGGCGGCGGTACACCGCTCGCTGCACATCGCGGGGCGAGTAGTCGTAGTGGAAGTCGAGGCCGATCTCGCCGTAGCCCACCACCCGGGGGCGGCGGGCCAGGCGTTCCATCTCGGCGAGTGAATCGTCGTCGGCCTGCGAAGCATTGTGGGGATGGAAGCCCACCGCGGCCCGGACATGGGGGTAGCGTTCGGCAATGGCCACGGCCCGCTGCGCCTGGGCGAGGTCGATGCCGATGGTGACCATGCCGCTCACACCGGCGTCCGCGGCGCGGCGCAACACCTCGTCGATGTCGCCGTAGAGCCGATCGAGGCCCAGGTGGGCGTGGCTGTCGACGAGGCCGGATATCACTTCTTTCTCCGCTCGCCCTTCTCGTACATCTCCGGCAGGCCGACCTCCCTGATCTCATCGGAGAGCTTGCCGACCCACTTGCTGAACTTCGATTCGGTGGAAGACATGTTCGTCCCGCTGACCACCCGGTGGTGCAGGGCCATCAGCAGTTCGCCGGTTTCGGTGTCCACCATCTTCACATCCACCGCAACATAGCCGGCACCGGCACCGAAGCCGACGATCCACTTCGCCGCATTGTTTCCGGTGCTGCAGTCCACAACCCGGCCGGTAACCTCGATGTCGCCCTCATCGAAGGAGCACTCCACCCGGCCGTCCCAGCCGAGGTCGAAGGCATCGTGGAAATACTGGGGCATCAGGCGGTTCATGCGCCGGGCGAGGCTCCTGTCGTCGTTGTCCCGTTCGTCAGCGTCATCACCGACGAACTCCACCTCGGGCCAGTCGGGGAAGTGGAGCTTGCTGCTCTCGAGGGCCTTCTCCGAGAATGCATCGCTGACCCAGAGATAGTCCACCTCTTCAGTCTCGCGGAACTCCAGGTCCCCGTCCTCCTCGAACCAGTCGATGACCAGGGAACCCTCGTCGAGGGTCCGCTTCTTGCTCTTGGCCTCGGCCGGCACGGCGGCGAGGACGAAAACCAGGGCGGCGGCCAGCACCAGGGCCGGCAGGATCAGGCGGCTGCGGAATTTCATCACCAGACCTCCGTGATATCAGTATTCTTCCATGTGGCGCCACTCGGCATTTTCCAGCCAGGTGTCGGGACGGCTGAGCATGTCGATGATGCTCTCGAGGATCACGCCGTGCTCCTTCTCCTCATTGGCCATGTTGGTGAAGATCTCCTTCACCGCCGGGGTGTCGGCCGCCTCGGCCTGTTCGCGATAGAAGGCCTCGCTCTTCGCCTCCACGTCAACGGCCTGCTTGTACATGTCGACGTGCGAAACGTCGGCGTCGAGGTTGCCCTGGCCGGAGGCCATCTCCTCGAAGACGTTCTTCACGTCGGGCATCATCGTCACGGCCTTCAGCTCGGGGGCGGCGTGCTCCTTCATCTTCTTCAGCACGTTGTAGTGGGAAGTTTCGGAATTGGCGAGCAGATCGAGGATCGCCTTGATCCCCTTGTCGTCGCTCTTCCCGGCGATCTCTCGATAATAGGCCTCACCGTCCAGCTCCATTTTCATCCCGAACTCGAAAATATCCACGATTCGTCTCCTTATGAATCGGCCCCGGCCCGGCCCAACGGGCGGGCGGTGACAGACCTGTGCGCATGAGCAGGCATAGTCTAATTGGGCGGTGACGGGTATTCAAGCGCGAGATGATGAAGATCGCGGTCCCGCGCCGAGGCCCCCTTCGAGCAACAGGTCGAGGTAGGCCCGGTCCACGAGGTCCGCCGGGGAGATGCCGAGCCGGGCCATCAGGTCTTTGGCCACGGCCGCCCCGTCCGCCGGGTCCTGGCCGTTGCGGAGGACCACTTCCAGCTCCATGAAGTCGCCGAGGCCGGCCACCCGGTCGAGGTGGATGCGGGTCTGGCCCGCATGGTAGAGGGTGCGCTCCTTGTCCACAACGCCGAGCACGCCCCAGGCCCGCTCGAGGGCCTCGCGCAGGGCCGCCGGCTCGGGCACCCGGACGATGCGGTAGTCGGAACGGCAGGGACCGGCGGTATCCGGCCGGTGGTAGTGGATCAGCTCGCCGGCGTCCCCGTCGATCACCCGCAGCTTGAGCCGGCCGCGCGGGCACTCGAAGAAGGTGTCGGACTGGCGGATCACCATGGGGCCGCTGTCGGCCAGGCCCTCGGCCCGCCGGCGCAGCTCCGCCATCTCGTCAACCCGCGCCTTGATTTCGATGTTGCCGGGCATCTCCCCTCCTGCAATGGCGGATCATACCATACAGGATCCCCGGCCCCGCACCCTTCGCTTGACCCGACCCGCCTCTTGGCTTAACATCAATCATATCCTTTTTTTTCATATAGATAGGCCATCTGAACGATAGGGATTCCCACCCGCCCGGAGGAAAGACCGATGCATGGTTTGCTCTGCCGATGCTTCTCAACCGCCCTGGTCCTGCTGCTCGCCGGCCTCCCCGCCACCGCCGACACCGTCGCCATCCGTGCCGAGCGGATGATCGACGGCGTGAGCGACGAGGTAATGACCAATGTCATCGTGCTGGTGGAAGGCAACAAGATCACCGGCGTGGGCCGCGAGTTGCCGATCCCCGAAGGGGCGATGGTGATCGACCTCGGCGACCGCACCCTGCTCCCCGGCTTCATCGACGGCCACACCCACATCATGAGTGACGGTGAGAAGGACTACGCGGCCGATCTCTACAAGAACTCGATCCCCTTCCGCACCCTCCGCGCCGCCTACGCCGTTCGCACGGCGCTGGAGCGGGGGTTCACCGCCATGCGCGACGTGGAGTCCGAGGGCTGCCTCTACGCCGACGTGGACGTGAAGCGGGCCATCGAAGCGGGGCTGATACCGGGCCCGCGGCTGCAGGTCTCCACCCGCGGCCTGAGCATCGTCGGCCGCTACTTCCCCTTCGACACCTCGTGGGAAATGGACCTGCCCCACGGCGTGCAGATGGTCAGCGGCGTCGACGAGTGCGTGAGAGCGGTGCGCACCCAGGTGGCCAACGGCGCGGACTGGATCAAGATCTACGCCGACTGGCCGTTCATGATCGCCGAGGACGGCGGGCTCAGCGGCCCGCCCAACTTCACCGCCGAGGAGTTCGCGGCCATGGTGGACGAAGCCCACCGCCTGGGGGTCAGGGTCTGCAGCCACGCCATGTGCCGCGACGGGATCGGCGCCGCCCTCGACGCCGGCGTGGACAGCATCGAGCACGGCACCGGATTCGACGAGGCGCTGATCGATCGCGCCGTGGAGCAGGGTGTTTACTGGTGCCCCACGCTCACCGCGTTCGAAAGCTCGCTGGAAGAGATGGGCGAGGCGCCCTTCCTGGAGAAGCTGCTGGAGATCGAGTACCGCGGTCTGAACTATGCCCACGGGAAGGGGATGAAGGTGGCCGTGGGCACCGACGCGGGATCGTTCCCCTGGAAGGTGAACCAGGCCCGGGAGTTCGAGCACCTGGTCACCGGGGCCGACTTCCCGCCGATGGACGCGATCAGGGCCGGCACCTCGGTGGCCGCCGAACTGCTGGGCGAGACCGGGCGCCTGGGCGTAATCGCCGAGGGGGCGCTGGCCGACCTGGTGGCCGTGCCCGGCAACCCCCTCGACGACATCACC
>Ga0180436_10002357_pt1 | contig 18020 bp, 14 predicted proteins | sample SS_ome_2_FD_132434 | JGI IMG/M metagenome (GOLD analysis project Ga0180436, IMG submission 132434) | Hypersaline lake sediment archaeal communities from the Salton Sea, California, USA - SS_3_S_2 metaG | ecosystem: Environmental > Aquatic > Non-marine Saline and Alkaline > Hypersaline >...
GATCGGCTGTACGAATGGCTCCTCGGAAACCGCGTGGTCGGCGCATACCTCCGCCGCTACTACGAGGGGCGGTGTATGAGCGGCCGCCACAAAGCCGTGACTCTGGCGCTTCTGTGGATCGTTCTCGGTCTGTCCGCACTCCTCGTTGCCGATGCGTGGTGGGTGAGGGGCGTTCTCGGAGGCGTGGGAGTTGCGGTGACCCTCCACATCCTGAGGCTTCCCGGAGGAGCCCCGTCCGATTGACCGTCGATTCGCTCGGGCCCTGGTTCTGAGGAAGCCCTGCCGGTCGTTTCCGTGGTAGCCCCGTTTCGCGCGGCTCGTCTGTCCGATACGCTCTGCGCAAGAACGCAAGGAGGACAAGGTGACGACGGCATCCCGCTGGAACTTCGGGGACATCATCGCCCTTCGGGGCTCGTGGCGGGGAAAGCTGTGGTGGGCCTGCCCGGCGCGGGTCGTGGAAGACCGTCCCGACCTGATCGCTGTCTACTGGGCGGCGGGGACTCCCAATAAGCTTCCGGCCGCGCGCCTGTCTCCCGAAAGGATCCTGACCGCAGACCGCGTGGACCTTGTTGACTGCGAGTGGACAGGAACGGACGTGCTGATGCTTGCCATTCCGGGAGCCGCACACTCGGTCTACGCGATGTGGGATGAAGGCCATGCGCGCATCAGGTGCTGGTACGTCAACCTGCAGGAATCCCTCCGTCGGGTTCCGACGGGTTTCGACAGCCAGGATCACCTCTTGGACGTGGTGGTCAGTCCTGACCGGACGGAATGGCGTTGGAAGGACGAGGCTGAGCTGGAAGAGGCGCTGGAGGTCGGACTCTACTCCCCGTCGGAGGCCGCGGCCATCCGAGAGGAGGGACGGCGGGCGATCCGGCTCCTCCAGGCCGAAGACTCCTGGGTGGAGGACCGGTGGAAGACGTGGTCGCCCCCGGAAGAATGGGGGATTCCCACCCTGCCTGATGGCTGGGACCGTCCCGCCTGATCCTTCCGCTGAACGCTTGACTTCATCCTAGCGTTCTACGCAGGGCTCGGGCGGCGTTTCGTCCCATCGCTGCACACCCGTTCAACCCTCCACCGCCGGCCGACTGCCCGACGATCTGGAGGTTCTTGAGCGTCGGGAGCGTTCTCGGCTTCCCTAGCATCATCGAAAGCACGGAAAGGTCCCCGGACTTCGGGCCGAAGTTGCGCCCGTTCCCGGTGAAGCGCTCCGTCGTCAGTGGCGTCGCGACGTCGATTGCCTCGATCTGCCCGCCGATCCCCGGATATCGAGGTTCGAGGATCCGGATGACGCGTTCCGCGAGCTCATCCTTTGCTTCTTTGTGCCGGCCGCGGTCCTCTGCAAGCTGCTCCCAGAAGGCGTAGCTCGTGTTCAGTACCACCTTGATCATGCCCTTGCCCGCCGGGGCGAGCGTCGGATCGAACCCGTAGAGCTCCACGGACACGCGGTCGAGCACCCGATCGGCCAACTCGACGGGTTCCTGCTGGAACAGCACGAGCGCCTGAGGCTCATCGGCAAGGTCCCGGGCGACGCCAAGCGAGACCTGAAGGCCCATGATCATCTCGTCGTCGCGAACCGCGAATCGGGTTCGCGTCCCGTTGTCGACGTGCTTCTCGTCGAGCAGCTCGAAGAGCGTGTGTGGCGCGAACGCGTTCGAGATAACCCCGTCGGCGCGAATCTCAGCTCCGTCCGCCAGACGAACGCCGACGGCTCGGTCGCCTCGTGTGAGGATCTTGGCGACACGAGCTCGATAGGTGATCTCCCCGCCGAGCTCACGGAACCGGCGTTCGATGGACTGGGCCAACGGAAGCGACCCGCCGATTGGGAACCCGTAGTTGCGGCGCGAGCACTGGGCGAGCATGTTGAGGTGAATCATCGCGGGGAGATCGGGCCAGTCGTACTGGATCACAGGGAACGCTCTGCGAAGGAACCGATGGCGGAATCGAGCCCCCACGTCGGCAATCGAGGGGGCAGCCCAGCGGATGAAGAGCGGCGCTGCGGGTAGGTAGCGGAGAAGCCCCAAGCGGGATCGGACCGACGTCTCGAGCAGATCGTAGCTGCGGAAGGCTCGCACCGCTCGGGTGTACTTGCGGATCATCGCTCGGTCTTCGGGAAACGCTTCCATCATGTGCTCCTCGAGCCGTTCGATGTCGACATAGACGCTCAGCACGTCGCCTTCGGGGGATTCCACTTGCGTCAGGCGATCGGGGAAGACGCACTCCCGCGGCATCGCCCCGAGTTCCTCCCACATCCGGTAGACGGGACCGTCCGGTCGGCACCCGGCAAGATGGTGGACGCTCCCGTCGAACGTGTAGCCGTTTCGATTCCAGGAAGTGCAGAGCCCGCCGGGCAGATGGTGGGCCTCGAAGATGTGGGCCTTGAGTCCGTACCGCTGTGCAGTGCAGCCCGCAGCCAGTCCACCGATCCCAGCCCCAATGATCGCGACTGTCTTGGTTCCCATGACGTCCTCCCGGAGCTAGAGTAGCCGAACCTCGCTACATGCGGGAGCGGGAGTGTAACTCGTAGAACTCGTCAATTGGCGTGGAGCGATGGAAGAAGGAGGCTACGATCGAGTGGCGAAACGCAGTACGCTGAGAAGGCTGGCGAGTTCCTCGTTCGTGCCGGGCTCGATTTCGAGCGGCTCGAACGTCAAGGGACCCGAGTAGCCCCAGTTGAGCACAAGGATCCGGAGCGCGTCCTCGAGTGTTTTCATGTCGGCGGGTGCGTTCGACATGCTTAGGCGTGCGTCGAACCGTACGTGCACATTGGCGATGCGATCGACGCAGGCCCGGAAGCGTTGGAACTCGTCGAAGAGCGCGGCCCAGTGCAGATCGAGGGTGATCCACTCGAACCGATCCGCTAGGGTGAAGGGCGTCTCTCCTTCGAGATGCGTGGGCACGTTCTCGACGGACGCCTTGACCTCGGGAAAGGCGGCGGCTGCTCTCCGTAGCGACGACTCCAGAAAGCGCACGTCGAACGATTTGCGCCACGTGTCCCAGAGGTGGAACACGCAGATCTCCGCTCCGACGGCCTGAGCGAGGCCCAGACTCTCCTCGATGAGCGATCTGCCCCTCTCGATCTGGTCGTTCCGTCTGGAACAGAGGTTGACGCCGACGTCCCGGTTCGCATGGATCGAGAGGACACAGGTGTCCGCCGAGACGATGCGCTGGGCGATCTCGTCAGCAGTGTGCTTCTCGGCGTGCGTCCACGCCTTGAGCCGGTGCGCTCCCTCGTCGAGCGGTGGGGTCCGGTGGTCCCACTCCGCCAGGTTCTGGAACTCGCAGCCCTCCGCAGCCGTCTCCCTGAGCGCCCATTCCATGAGTCGAAGATTGTCGTCCAAACGGTAGCCGCTCCCTCCGAGCGCAACGACGCATGGCGCCACGGAGAGCGAGACTGGATTGGGGTGCTGCCGCCGAGACGCATCGCGTTCCATCGCCGAGGACTTCCTCTCTAGTGGTGTCCTGGCATCCTACCGCACGCTTCCGCTGTGAGCCTAGGGGTAAAGGGGAGAAGAGAGAGAAGCTCGGGGCACCTAGCCGCTGCGCACGTAGTCCGCGGCTGTGGCGAGAACGGTATCGACCTCTCTGGCTGTTCGCATCTCGCAGTAAGTCCGAAGGACGGGCTCGGTCCCAGAGGCCCGGAACAGGAGCCACCCGTCGCGAAACCGGAGCTTGACGCCGTCGAGGGTTTCGACGGCGCGAACTGCCTGACCGGCCAGAGCGTTCGGCGGTGCTTTCCCTAGCTGGCGCACGATGCGCTGCGGCGCCTCGATTTCGAGGTCTCGGCGATCGTAGGCCTGCGCTCCGAAGCGCTCGTGAAGCGTCGCGACGAGCTTGCTGACGGGAAGGCTTGACGACCCGAGAAGCTCGGCCAACAGGAGCGACAACAGGACCCCGTCTCTCTCCGGAAGGTCGCCGCGGACGGCGAGTCCGCCTGACTCCTCTCCCGCCATGAGTGCGCCGCCCCTGACGAGGTGCTCGGTCGCGTACTTGAAGCCGATGGGGGTCTCGATGACCTCGAGGCCGTACGCCTCGGCCATCCTTCGAATCAGGTCCGAAACGCTGAACGTGACGACGACGGGTCCGCTCCAACCCCGCGCCTCCACGAGGTGGCGAAGGACCAAGGCGTACACGCGATGCGCGTCGATGTACGTTCCCTCTTCGTCCATGGCGGCGATCCGGTCCCCGTCTCCGTCCGTGGCGACACCGAGGGTTCGCACCCCGGCCGCCTTTCGAGAACGAACCGCCTCCCGAAGCGGCTCCAGGTTTCGTTCGAGCGGCTCGGGTGCTTGGCCTCCGAAGCTGGGGTCGAGCGACGCGCGGACCTCGGCATGATCGACGCCTCTCGAGGCTAGGAGCTTCGCGGTGATCCCCTGGCTGGCGCCGTACATGGAATCGATGACCACATGGACCGGAGACGCCGTCAGTCGGTCCCAATCGACCAGGTCCGCCAGCCGGGTCTCGTAAGGCTCGATGAGGTTCGCCCGATCGACGTGAACACGATCGTGATCCCCGGGATCTTCCGGAAGATGCCGTTCGATCCCGTCGGTGATCGACTTTGGCGCGGATCCTCCGAACTCGACTTTGATCTTGAGTCCGCTGTACTCCGGAGGGTTATGGCTGCTCGTTACCGAGATGCCCATCGCCGCGCCGCGATCGACGACGGCGCGGGATACCGCCGGGGTCGGCACGAACCGATCGGACACCGCGACAGGAACGCCCAGGTGTCTGAGGACCGCGGCGCAGTGCACGGCGAACGACTCCGAGAGGAACCGCGTGTCGTAACCGATCAGGACACCCTTCGAGGGATCGACGCATGGCGTGCCCCACTCCGTGTAGATCGGATCCTGGCAGCGCTCGGACGAGGAGAGGAAGTTCGCGATGGCGTGGGCGACGCGGGATACGTTGTCGAACGTGAACTCGCGCGCGATGACGGCCCGCCACCCGTCGGTGCCGAAGCGGACCGACTCCGGGGTTGTCCCCATCGTCAAGGGGTCGCTTCCCGCTCGGTACGCGCGATCTCCTGAGCCGAGGCAAGGGCGCCGGCTTCGGTCACGCCGGCTCCGAGGGGAGTCAAGCGGACCTCGGGAGCGGCCACCCCGATGTGCTGGAGCATCGCCTCTCGGATCGGGTCGAGGAGTTCCGGGTGGGCCAGCGCGATACCACCTCCCACAGAAATGATCGCGGGATCGTAGGCGTTGGCGACGACTGCGAGTCCAGTACCGGCAGCTGCGATCGCATCCTCGACGACGCAGGACGCGATCGGATCCTCTTCTGCTGCGGCCTCGAAGACGACTTCGGGGACCACACGGGCGGCGATACGCTCGATGTCGGAGGGTGCGGCGAGGTCGCCTGGTGCATCACCCAGGAGCTTCGTCAGCTTCGACGCAGCGGCCTGGGCGGGATCCGCGGAGAGGAGACGGGTGCTGGCGTTGCGGACGATTCCGGCACCCGACGCGTACGACTCAACGCAACCCCGGTTCCCGCAACCACACGGAAGACCGTTCTCTCGTGCCATGCTATGCCCTACCTCTCCGGCATTGCCGTGCTTGCCAAGGACGAGCCGGCCTCCGTCCCATGCGCCCGCACCGAATCCCGTACTGATCGTGACGTACGCAAGATGGAGCGTCGACTTGTCCTGCACGTCTCTTCCGAGGCCGTAGTAGACCTCACCCAGGACGCCCCCGTTGCAGTCGTTGAGGAGCGAAACCGGGCACGCGAACGCATGGCGGAGCGGCTCCACGACGGGAATCAGACGTGGAAGGTCACGGTGCGTTTCCCGCAGTCGTTGTGGGACGACATTCGGAGGGCTGCGTAGGGCGCCGTCGTGAATCGGCCCAGCAGACACGATGCCGATCGCCTGGACTCGGGGTTTTCCAAGCTCCGCCAGTGCGCGGGTCAGCATCTCCTGCAACTGCACGGACAGCCCGAAGTACGTGCTGTGCGCCTTCTCGTACTCGATGAGTTCGGAGGCCGTTTCGGTGGGTTCGATGACGTGGTGCTCCCTCTCTCCGGTCGGGTCTGCAACTACGAGAGACACCTTGGTTCCGCCAATGTCGAATCCAGCGATCACATCAGGCATAGCGGGATCGTATCGGATGCGTCCGATTCGGACAACGATCGGTTTGCCGAGGGTCGCGAGGCATGCGATAATGCTGTTCAGTTCTGCGATAGATCAAGGAGGCGCTCGTGCAAACCGTCGTCCTCGCTACAGATCTCGGAGAAGCGCTCCGACCGCTGACCGACGAGAGGACACCGACGTCGTTTCTATCGCTGGGCGATCGACGTCCGCTCATGCGCCAGTGGGTCGACCGGCTGTCGGAGAGTTGCAGGGAGGAGAGCGTGTGGGTGATCGTCGCTTCGCGCTTCCTCGAACGGGCGGAGGCCCTGCTTCCCGAGGCCGTTCGAGTCCTCTCCGTGGAGGCAGAGACCGAGGTCGCGGCGCTTCTGTCTTCGGAGCTAGCGAAGCCGGAACACGAGAGGCTCGAGGGGAGTACGGTCCTTCTTCAGCCCGCGACGCAGGTCATCGAAGATGGGGAGGCCTACACCCGTTGTGCATCGGCGGCGGCCGAGTGCGCGACGTCGACCGGACGGCCCGTTGCGCTGGTCGCGGACTCGGATGGCACCGCCGGGCGCCCGACGGGGATCCATGTGTGGCCGACGGAGGCCTTGCTGCGGTACGTCACCGACGGGCTCGGGCTGCCGGCTGCTGAGCACGAGATGGAGACGTTGCCCTTGGAGAACGCCGGTTGGATCGATCTCTCCGATTGGGAAGGGATCCGGCGCTTGCTCGCATACGTCGAGAAGCCGTGGGGCCACGAGCGTTTGTGGGCGCTGAACAGGCACTACGCGGGGAAGGTGTTGTTCATCCGGGCCGGCGAGAGCCTCTCCCTCCAGTACCACGAAGTCAAGGACGAGACGATCCGCATCACGTCGGGACGGATGCGTTTCCGCGTCGGCCCGTCCGCCGATGAGCTTGAGACGGTCGTTCTCGAACCCGGAATGTCGTATGCGATTCCGCCGCGAGCGGTGCATCAGATGGAGGCGACCGAGGACTGCACCGTGTTCGAGGTCTCGACGCCGCACCTCACCGATGTGGTGAGAATCGAAGACCGATACGGTCGCTCGTAGAGAGTCGCGGGACGGCTCGCAGACGGCTCCTAGCCTTCCCACCCCTGCAATGCCTCGGCAAGTCGCTCCTCCGCCGTCTCGTAGGAGAAGTGTTGGGCAGCGACGTCGTAGTTGCGGGCGACGGTGTCGCGGACCCGCTTCGGCGCGTCGAGGAGGGCTGCGGTCGCGTTGACGGCCGCAGCGTCGACCGAACCCTCGATCTCGACGAAGTCGAAGCCGCACGGCGCGATGTCCGCTGCGTACACGGGGTACCGATTCACAAGGAGCGGCCTTCGATAGAACACGGCCTCGAGCAGCGCGTTGCCGAACCCTTCGATCAGACTCGGGTACGTCACGAGGTCAGCACACTCGTACGCGTCGCGAAGGTCGTGGATCCCGGCATCCACCGAGAGACCATCGCGGCAATCGACGAACCGATCGCAGGCCAGCGTCAGGTCGACGCCCGCCGCCTCTGCTGTGCGCTGGAGGCGGGCGAAGTACGCGGTCCCCTCGTCCCCGACATGGTGTGAGATCAGGACGCGCACGCGTCGCGGGCGAAATCGGTCCGAGAGACGGCGGGCAAGCTCGATCGTGTGCTCGATCCCCTTCCGCGGGACCACGCGGGTCGGTTGGAGGAGGACGATGTCCCCCTCGTCGAAGCCCAGATCGCGGCGCAGGGTGCTCGATCGGCTCTCGCGCACGGGAGGCCCGCTTGTGAAGTCCATGATGTTCGGGATCACGATGGATTCCGTGCTTCGGCGGGTTTGGAGATCGCGCGCCGCAATCGAGCTGATCACGACATGGCGAATCGTAGGACCAACCGGCGGGAAGCTCGACTCGAGCAGGTCGTGGACGGCACATGTCGCGAACCGCTCACGCTCCCACGCGAAGTCGTGATGATGGGCGATCGTCGGGATCCGGCACTCGAGGATCTCATTGCGAAGCGCGACGCCGAGTGGGACGTTCAGCGGGATCGCCAACGCGTTCTGCGGGACTAGAAGGTCGATCGAGAAGGCATCGATGAATGCGCGGATCTCGCCTCGCAGTCGGTCAGTCGCACGCGCGATCCGGCGGCGCAGATCCGGAGCGTCGGCGCCGCCGAAGACGGCATTCTCGATCGCAAGGATCTCGGGGTGGCGGAAGTGCATCTCGCGGACGTGGCGACCCTCGGGTCCGGCAGGATCGAGCTCTCCGGCGCAGTAGTAGGTCCGGTGCCCCCGTCGCTTGAACAGCTCGGCGACCTTGGCCGTTTCTAGAGAGACCCCGTCCGTGCCAGCGAGGCGGGTCGAGAGGAAGCCGACATTCACCCCGAGTCCTCCGTGAGCCACGCCATCCCGTACGGACTGAGCGTCCACGTGTCGGCTTCCGGTTCGGCTTGAGGATCGAGGAGATCGGCGACGCCGGCCTCCGCGCGAAGCCCGAGCGCAGGATGATCGAGGGGGACCTCGACCGGTTCAGCACAGACGTTGTGCAAACAGAGCGCGTGCGATTCGTCCGGACGGCCCCGTAGAAGGGCGAACACACGGTCGTCGAGGCGAATGACGCGCTGCGGTGCCCCTGGACGAAACGCGTCGCACTGCGCACGCGTGCTCAGGAGCTTGCGATACCCGTTGAAGACCCTCGAACGCAGCGATCTCGGATCGGCGAGGTCACGCATCAGGGCGAGACGGTCGAGCTTCTCCCGGTTGATCGCGCGGTGGCTGTCGCGTGCCTCGACGCCCTCGGGCCAGCTCCGGGAGCCGAACAGGCTGTGGAAGTAGATCCCGGGAACGCCGTCGAGTGCGAGCATGATTCCCTGTGCGGTTAGGAACTTGCGAACCTGCAGCTCGATCGAGTCATCGCCCTGCGGGTCGGAGAGGGCGTCGAAGAACGAGATGTTGAGCTCGTAGGCACTCTCCCGTCCGTCGGTGTCCTGCATGTACGAGACACGTCCGCCGTGACGCAGCGTCCGTTCGACCATCGCTTCGACGCGAGCAGGGGGAACGAGTCCTTCCAACGGTCGTAGCCCGATCCCGTCGTGCGAGGCCAGGAAGTTGAAGAAGGTTGCCTCGCCCGGCGGGGGATCGAGCGTCTCCGCCCACCCGATGAGCGATTGCGCGCTTCCCTGATGGAACGCGTCGACGACCAGAGGCGGCAGCGGGAACTGGTACACCATCTGCGCTTCGTCGCTCCCGTCGCCGAAGTAGCTGATGTTCTCGGGGTGAGGGACGTTCGTCTCCGTGATCAGCAGAACCTCCGGCGCGACGGCGTCGAGCACGGTACGCATCAGCTTGACGATCCGGTGCGTCTCCTCGCAGTGGATGCAAGGGCCGCCGATCTCCTTCCACAGGAAGGCAACCGCGTCGAGCCGGATCAGCGTCGCACCGTGCCGGACGTACGAGAGGAGCACGTCGATCATCCGGAGGAGCACCTCCGGATTCCCGTAGTTCAGGTCGATCTGGTCCGCGCTGAAGGTGGTCCAGACGAGTTTCGGTCCGTCGGCCGTCTCGACCTCGGTGAGTAGCGGGAGGGCACGTGGGCGTACCACTTGCGAGAGGTCGACACCTTCCTCAACGGTGATGAAGTAACCCGCGTACTCCGGATCGCCGCGGAGGAAGCCCTCGAACCAGTGGCTCTTGGCGGAGACGTGGTTGACCACCAGGTCGGTCATCAGTCCGAAGTGCTCGGTCAGTCGATCGATGTTCTCCCAGTCGCCGAGCGCAGGGTCGACGGACTCGTAGTCGATCACGGAGAAGCCGTCGTCGGACGAGTACGGGAAGAACGGCAGGATGTGCAGGTCGGTGATCAGGTCGCGAACGGTCTCGTTCGCGACGTCGGTCAGGGTCCGTAGCGGAGGCGCGCCCGGTTCGCAGACCTGGTCGCCGTACGTGATCAGAACGGCCGTTTTCTCGGAGAGGGGCCGGCGCCGACCGGCGTGACGCCCTCGCGGGATGTTTCGGATCTCTCGTTCGATTCGGTCGAGCAGTCTTCGGTGCGCATCCGTCGCGACGAGCGCCTCGTAGAGATACCCCAAGTGGTCGAGGAGGCGATCGCTCACGGAGTCCAAAACCGGGAATGGCACGTGGCTAGCCTTTCACTCCGCCGGCGGTGAGCCCTTCCGACAGGAACCGTTCGAGTGCGAGGAAAAGGACGACGACCGGGATGGTCATGATCGTTGACGCCGCCATCACCACGTGAGGCCTCGGCGTCGGATCGCTGAAGATCGTGTTGATCTGAATCGGCATCGTGAACATGACGCGGTTGTTGAGGAACACCAGCGCGTAGAGGAACTCGTTCCACGCGATCATGAACGTGTAGATCGCCACGCTGACCAGCGCCGGGACGGACAACGGAAGCGTAATCCGCCAGATCACACCCGAGCGACTGCACCCGTCGATCAACCCGGCCTGCTCGATCTCGGCCGGAATCGTTCGAAAGTAGTTCGCCAGCATGTACAGCGCGACCGGGAGGGTCTGCGCAAGGTAGGTCACGATCAGAATCGGCAAGTTGTCCTGCACAGAGAACCCGAGCGCGGCGCCGATCCTCGCGAGCATCGCAAACAGCGGGATGATGACCAGGACGCCGGGGATGAGGTAGACGAGGAGGATCCCGTTCAGGAACAGGTTCTTCCCGCGGAAGCGTAACCGCGCCACGGCGTACGCCCCGAGGGTCGACAAGACCACGGCGATGATCGCCGTCGGCACGGCGACCTTCGCGCTGTTGGCGATGTTTCGCAGGAAGTTCCACCCCTCTCGGTCGAACAGCTCCCGATAGGCGTCGAGCCGCATGGCGCTCGGCCAGTAGACGGCTTCCCGTCCGCCGATCTCCGCGTACGTCTTGAACGACGAGCTGACCATCCAATAGAAGGGGAACATGATGCCGGTGAGGAAGAAGATGAACACGATCGCGAAGACGAACCGCGGCAGCGTCATCGACCGAGCCAGCCGCTGGATCAGGTTCGCCTTGTCGTCGGTGCCTCGTCGGGCTCGCTTCGTCTTCACGATCTCACCTAGTCCCTCGCCCGCATGACGGTGCCGACGTAGATCAGCATGAACACCACGAGGATGGCGAGCAGGATCATCGCGTTCGCCGCCCCCTTGCCGAAGTTGAACGACTTGAAGGAGAACTGGTAAGTCAGCACCGGCAGCACATTCGTCCCGTACCCACCTCCGGTCAGGAGGAAGATGTCGTCGAACTTGTTGAAGGTCCAGATCAGTCGCAGCAGGAAGAGCGAACCGAGAACGTAGCGCAACTCAGGCAACGTCACGTGCCTGAACTTGTGCCACGCGTTCGCCCCGTCCACGCCTGCCGCCTCGTACAACGTCTTGTCGATCGCCTGAAGGCGCGCCAGGATCATCAGCATCGCAAACGGGAAGTAGCGCCACGCGGTGAACGCGATGACGAGCACGATCGCCAGTCCTCTGGCGGACAGGTACGCCTGGGGAGCGTCGATCCATCCGAGCCGCAGCAACAAGTCGTTCACCACGCCGGACGGCCGTGGGTCGAGGATCCACCGCCAGACGAAGGCGACCGAGACGATCGGCGCGACGTAGGGGAAGAGGAAGACGGCACGTGCGGCGCCTCGGCCACGGAACGGCCGGTTGAGGAGCAGTGCGGCGATCAGACCGACAAGGACAGTGAGCCCCGTTGACAGGAAGGAGTAGACGACGCTCGTGACGGCTGCACCCCACTGGCGGACTCCCTGGAACTTGAACGCGAAGTCGTTGATGACGTTGCGGTAGTTCTGCCATCCGACGAACGGAGCGTGGAAGACATCGCCCAGGTTCCGCAGGGTGACATCGTGGAAGGAGATCCAGACGGAGAAGATCACCGGGAAGAGGATCAGGCCGAAGACGATCAGCGCCGTCGGGGACGTCAGCGCCCAGGCGAGTCTCGCCTCTCGGGCCTGAAGTGACCCCCGGGGCGGGAAGAACGGTTTCCGCGAACGCGCCCGCCTTCGAGCCAAGGCCCCTCCCTTACTACCCGTCCGATCCTACCGATTCCTCCCAGCGGTGGCGAAACCGCCGCGAAGGCAGAGAATGGCGGGACGGGGACGAAGCGGGTCGCCCCCGTCCGTATGCCCTGGCCTACTGGCGTTCAGCCAGCAGCGCCTCGACTTGTTCCTGCAGCCAAGCGGCACCGGTTACCGGTGTCATGATGCCCTCGAGGGCGATGTTGCTGATGACCTGCGGCAGCAACAGGCGTCCCTCGATGTCACCGATCACGGCGCGTTCCACCGGCCCGTAGTCCGGTCGGAACAGCCATCGCTGCATCGTGTCGAATCCGTTGGCAATCTGTGCCAACGTCTCGTCGGAGTAGTAGGCGAAGAACGGGCTGAGGTCCTTCCACCCGTCGACGGCGCTCTCCAGCACCGGAACCTTGCCGAACGGAGCCAGCGCCAGGACGTCGATGTAGCCTTCGGTGAGGAAGTACTCGACGACCTTCTGGGCTGCTGCGTCGGCACCGTCCATGAGGCCGAGAGTGACCAGCTGCCCGTAGGAGGCCGAGCCGCCTGGGCCGACCATCTGCGATGCGAAGCCGGTCTTCAGCGCCAGGTCCTCGACGGCGATGTCGACCTTGCCGCCGCCTTCCATGCCCGATCCCTCGACGAGGTCGTCCATGATGTAGGTGCTGTAGAACAGCATCGCGGTCTGGTCGAGCTCATAGGCTTCTCGCGCGCCCCGCCAATACTGCGGCCCGGGCACGGCGCCACGCTGGAGGTCCGTGTAGAACTCGAGCGCCTGGATCATCTCCGGGGTGTTCATGGTGACCTCACCGTCGGAGTTGAACGGCCAGGCGTTGTTCGAGATCGCGACCTGCTCGAAGACCTGATGGGGGTAGTTCTGCCCCGGATCTGTTCCGAGGGTGATCGCGTACAGCAGGTTGCCGACACCCGGCAGCGCATCGACTGCCGCGTTGATGTCCGCCCAGGACGTCGGCGGCGTCAGGCCGACCGCCTTGAAGATGTCGGTTCGGTACCAGATCGCCTGGATCCAGCCGTCGTAAGGCACAGCTGCGTACTTCCCTGTCGCCGGGTTGACGACCATGGCCAGCGGGCCGGCGCGGAAGTCGGTAATCCCGATCGAGTTGATGACCGCCTCGGCCGCGTCCTCATCGAGGAGCCCGTCGGCCGCGAAGGTTGCGACACGCTCGATCCCCATGCGGACGATGTCCGGCAGATCGCCGGCAGCGACCGCCGTGGCAATCCGCTGGCTGATCGCCGCTTCCTCGACCGGCACGATTTCCACTTCGATGCCAGGGTTCGCGGCCATGAACCGGGCGGCCACGTCCTCATAGACGGCTACACGATCCGGCTCGTTGTCGGTCGTCCAGAAGACGACGGTCTGAGCGGTTCCCACTAAGGCCAGGCCGACGACAAGCAGCCCAGCCAGCATCACGTTGCGCATGAAACGCATACAACACCTCCCTGATTTTGCTCGTAGGAGCCTCTGCGTTGGCGAATGGAGTTGTTGGCCGGGCCGATCACCTCCTGTGTAGCAGCTAGTCTCTCTGGGTTGGTTCTGCGTTGGGTGTGGAATCGTGGGGAGAGGCGCGGTTCGGGTCGAGGATATTTGTTATAACAAATCGCAGGACAAAAAACCCACCCATGGCTCGTCACTCTACCACGACGGCTGCCGAGATGCAAGGAGGGCCTCCGTCTACGCCACCAGGATTCGGATGATCTCGTTGGCTCGTTCGACCGCCTGGCGTGCCGTCAGTCGCTGGGTGACGGCGTCCTCAACCATTAGCTGGAATTGCTCGGAGACCTTCGAGTACTCGGCGATTCCGTACCGTGCCCGAGCGTTGTGAAGCAGCTCTGCGATCTCGCGGGAGAAGCGATCCTCCTTCGGATCGAGGGAACGGACGACAGACATCCGGGTAGGGCATCGTCCGCTGTGCACGCAGAACGCGCGCATGATTTCAGGGCTCGCGACGCGCTTGATCACCTCGAACGCTAGGTGCGGTGCGGGAGACTGGCGGAAGACGACGAATGCCATCCCCCCCGCCACGGTCGCCGGCTGCCCGCCAGGAGGCGCAGGGATCGGCATGTAGCCGACGTGCTCCTCGAAGGCCTCTTCATCCCACCCGGCAAGCTGTTGGATTCGCGGCTTCTCGTAGCTTCCTCCGACGGCGAAGGCGACCTCGCCGGCCGCAAACAGCGTAGCGGGCTGGTCCCACGAGTAGAAGGCGACCTCCGCGGGTGCGACGCGATGCTTGCGAACGAGGTCAACGAGGAACTGCAGCGCGCCGATTGCCCGATCGTCGAGCTCCACATCCCGACCGGCCAGCAGGCCCGCGCCGGCCGCGCACAGAAAAGGCAGCAGCTGGTAGGTCGTCGTCTCCCCGGCCGTCGTTCCGGCGACGAACGCAAGTCCGCTCCGCCCTTTCGTCGTGAACCGCTTCGCGGCTTCGACCAGCTCAGCCCAGGAGGCGGGTGGACTGATGCCCTCGGCTTCGAGCCAATCCCGTCGGTACCAGACGAGAGAGACGTTCGCTTCCGGCTGGATGGCGTACAGCGGAGGCTGAACCTCATCGACGAAAGCGGCGAAGAGATCCCGCCGAAACGTGTCGACCCACTCGGGGTCGAGTTCGTCGAGCGGGTGAAGGAAGTGGAGGTCGGCGAACTCCGCCACCCAGGGCCAGTCGATCAGTGCGAGATCGGGAGCATCTCCTCTCCCAACGGCGGCAAGGATGTTGCGTCGCAACTGGGGGCGACCGAGGACCTCGACGTTCACGCGCAGGGGCGTGGTCGGATGGTCGGCGTTGTACGAGGTGACGGCCGCTTCCAGAGGCACGATCCATGGATCCTCGGTAACCAGTGCGGTGATCGTTCGGCTCCCAAGACCGAACTCAGGACGGACGAACGTTCCGCTCCCCTGGCGCCGATGAAGGAGTCCGTCGTGGACCAGCTCCGCGAGCGCCTGCCGAATCGAGATCCGGCTGACCCCGAACTGGTCGCACAGCTCGTACTCCGTAGGGATGCGTTCGCCTGGGCGGAACAGGCCGTTCTCGATACGATCCCGCAGCACATCGGCGACCTGGCGGTACAGCGGCGTTCCGCTGCTCCGGTCGATCCGGTCCTCTTCACGTGCCATGGCTGCGGCGAGTATAGCGAGCCGAGCTAGCCCGCGGCGAAGCGAGGTGGAGAGCCATCGGCATCGCGACTGCGCGGCTAGCCCTCGGCCACGGCGACGAGCAAGAGGTCGGCGACGTTGGTTCTGGTGGGGCCGGTGATGACCAGATCGCCAGCCGCGAGGAGCGCGTCGTACGACGCGTTGTCTGCCAAGACGTCGGCGATGTGGAGTCCAGCAGCGCGCACTCGACCGGCCGAGCCGCCATCGACGATGCCGCCCGCGGCGTCCGTAGGGCCGTCTCGTCCATCGGTTCCGACGGCGCAAACGACGACTCCTTCCAACCCGTCGATGCCCGCCGCGGCAGAGAGCGCCACCTCTTGACTCCGCCCACCTCGGCCGTCTCCCTTCACGATCACCGTGGTCTCCCCTGCGGCCACGAGCAGCGCGGGAGGCGGAATCGGGAGTCCGTGACCAAGTACCTCGTGAGCGATGGATGCGAGGACCGGTCCGACCAGACCGGCCTCCCCCTGCACGGCCGATGCCAGGACGGCGCTTCGGTAGCCCTGCTCCAGCGCGAAGGCTCGCGCGGCTTCGGCGGCGACACGACCGCTTCCGACGAGGACATTCGAGACCTGTGCGAGTCGGGCGTCGTCAGGCTTCAGGGTCTCCTCGAGTTCTCCCTGAAGGCCTCGAAGCGTGATGGCTCGAACCGTGGATGGCAACGCATCCCAGATGCCGGCGCGTTTGGCGATCCTCGCCGCGTCCCGGTAGGTGGTCGGGTCGGGCGCCGTCGGACCCGAGGCGATCGCATCCAACCGGTCTTCCGGGACGTCGCTGAGAATGAGCGAGATCACCCTCGCCGGGTGGGCGAGCGCTGCAAGTCGGCCGCCCTTGAGCGCTGAGAGGTGCTTTCGGATCGCGTTGATCTCCTGGATCGGTACGGCGGCGCGGAGGAGGAGATCGTTCGTCTCCGCGAGGTCTTCCAGCGTGAGCCCGGAGACGGGGAGGGGCAGAAGGGCAGAACCGCCGCCGGAGACAAGGACGATCACAAGGTCATGCGGGCCCGCATCTTGCACGATGTGGGCGACGTCCTCCGCGGCTGCCAAGCCTCTTTCGTCCGGCACGGGGTGTGCGGCCTCTTGGATCTCGATGCGCTGCGTCGAGACGGCATAGCCATCCGCGGTCACGACAAGCCCCCCCGAGATGCGGTCGCCGAGAATCGCCTCCAGCGAGGCGGCCATTGCGGGCGACGCCTTCCCCATCCCTACGACGAGGACGCGATCGACGGACGACAGATCGATCCTCTCGGCTCCGACAAGGAGACGATCGCGATCGACACGAACTGCCCTCGGGATGCAGACCGCGGGCTCCACCGCCGCGATGGCAGCCTTCGCGGCGGAGATCGCGAACTCTCGCAGCCCTTCGATGTCGGCCATCGGCGGTCCTCCTGTGGCGCTGGCGCTGGCGCTAGTGATCGTACCGGGATCGACTGTGCGAGGCGACGCGCCGCATCGAACTCGAACCCTCAATGCGGCGGCCTGCTGCAAGCGGCCTTCCGCGCACGGAATCGGAGCCGAGGTGCTGAGTCCGGGGAAGTTGGCGGGTTTCCCCCAAGCCACTACAGTGTGTGATCTAAGAGCGGGAGGAACCGAAATGTCAGAACGGCTGACGGAAGAACAGGTCTATGCTCTGGCGAAGAAGCGAGTGGAGGCAAGGAGAGACTTCGCCATTCACCTCATCGTCTACCTTGGCGTGAACACCCTGCTGGTCTGTCTGTGGCTCTTCGTCACGGGGAGAGGTTTCCCATGGTTCGTGTTCCCGCTTGGCGGCTGGGGCATCGGGGTGGTTTGCCACTTCTTCTCCACTCGAGTGCACAGGGAGGCCGAAAGGGTTCGATCGGCGAGCGTGGAGAGAGAGGCCGAGAAGATCAGAGCGGAAGGCCCGTAGCCGTGCGACTTGGATAGGAGGAGACTGACGTGTCAACCGAATACGCGATTGCCATCGATCCGGAGGTTTGCAGACGCTGCGGGCTCTGCGTCGAGGCATGCATCCATGTGAAGCTGGAGCAACCGGACAAGAACGAACCGCCCAAGGTCGCGGAGGACATGGATTGCATCGCTTGCGGGCACTGTGTGGCGATGTGTCCGACCGGAGCCCTGTCGCATTCGGCGTTTGAGCAGGGCTCCATTCGGCCGCTGGACATGGACCTTCTTCCGAGCGCTGCGCAGATGATGGAGGCCCTGCGGGCGAGGCGCAGCTACAGGAAGTTCAAGGATGAGCCCATCCCACACGAGACGTTGGAGCAGGTTGTCGAGGCCGCCCGCCTGGCGCCGAGTGCGCACAACACGCAGACCACATCGTTCATCGTCGTCGAGAATCCGGAGATGCGGAAGCGGGTGGTCGATCTGACGATCCAGTTCCTCGATGGGATGTCGAAGTACTTCCGCCACCCGATCAAGGGGCGCATCGCTCGCCTCATGGGCGGAGACTTCGTCAAGGGTGTCACGGAGATGATCCCGGTCTTCGAGGGTGTCGTGGAGCTTGCGAAGGAGGGAGCAGAGCTTCCGATGCTTCTGGACGCTCCCGCCTGGATCGTCTTCTACAGCGCGAAGGACGCAGGCTATGGCACCGTCAATGCGAGCTGCGCGATGCAGAATGCGATGCTGATGGCAGATCGCCTTGGTCTGGGGACCTTCTACACCGGCTTCCTCCTTGTGCCGACAATGCGAGGCTTCCTGATGCATGACCTCCTGGGGCTGGATCACGAGCAGGAGATCCACGGTGCGCTCGCCGTCGGCGTCCCCCGACTCCAGTACAAGAAGTGGCCGTCGAAGAAGCCGGCGAACGTCCGCTGGA
>Ga0180436_10002358_pt1 | contig 18013 bp, 15 predicted proteins | sample SS_ome_2_FD_132434 | JGI IMG/M metagenome (GOLD analysis project Ga0180436, IMG submission 132434) | Hypersaline lake sediment archaeal communities from the Salton Sea, California, USA - SS_3_S_2 metaG | ecosystem: Environmental > Aquatic > Non-marine Saline and Alkaline > Hypersaline >...
CCCAGCTCGGAGTTTTCTGGGCATCGAGACCGTCACCTGGGACCCCGCTGGAAGAATCGAGATCGACCCGTGACTGCTTGGCCGCACCACGCACCCGCGCGCCCGCGTGGAAATCATCGGCGCGATAGTCCAAAGACACGCTGCCTTCCAGAGGAGGTGTCTGAGCAATCGGACGATCATCCGTATCGTTATCTGCATGTACATAGGCGAGGCCAAAGGTACTGCTCCAGTTCTGGTCCCACTGCCGCGTGTAGTTGGCTTCGCCGCCCACCAGGGTCGCATCGATGTTGCGGTAGACCTGATTCCGCGCTGCATTACGGTCACGCAGGATGTAGTCGTCGACCTTGTTGACATAGGCCGACAGCGAAGCATTCCACCGCTCACCACTCAACTGGGCCCCTACTTCGGCCTGGTGGTGTACCTCGGGGTCGATATCCGGATTCCCCACACGGACCATTGGCGCCATGCCGGAGAAGGCCGCGATATACCGTTCGGTCGCATCGGCGGTGCGTACGGTGCGCGAGACACCTGCATAGAGCGTCCCGGCACCACTGGAAAGGTCGTGTTCGAAACGTAACAGGCCACCAATGTTGTTCTCAGTGACATCATCCGCAGTGGCACCATACAGATTGGCATAAAGGTTGGCCGGAGTATCGTTCGGCGTTCCCGCTGCGGGCGGGTCGGTATTGACCAGGTTCTGGTCGGCACTCGCCTCGACACGGTCGTAGCGCATCCCACCGATCATCCGATTACCTCCACCCAGTTCATGCGTCAGCTCAGCGAAGACTCCCATCTGCTGGATTTCCGCACCCGGCCAGATCACTGACTGCAATACACCTGTACCGGTATTGCGCTCGGCATCCCGCTCGTTCATCTGCAGGTCCACGCCAAATTTCCATTGGCCGATGTCGCTGCCAAGACCGGCAACAATACGCCCCCCGGTCGTGTCGGAGGTCGAAGGCGCAGTCAGGGCCATCGGTGCCGTCTGCACACGCAAGGTGAAGTTATCCATCAGGTGATCGACCTCTGAACGATATACCTCGACCTTCAGGTCACTGAACGCACCGATTCCGGCCTCGGTAACATACTTGAGACGAGCGGTCGTGTTGTTCGCATAGGGCGCATCCATGCCCAGGCCGGGGAACAGGATATCCTCGGTCTCCTGACGCTCGATGCTGACTTCCAACCTTTGATCGTTGTCCGGCGTATATCCCAGAATCAGCGTGCCGGAGCGCTCATCGAAAGAAGAGCGTACTTCTTGTCCGGAACCATCCTCGTAATTGTCAGTGGCACCGATGGTGCCGATGAAACGCGCAAACCCATCAGCATTGCCCGCTGCCAAGTCCGCGCCGAGCTCACGACTGTTGCTGTTGCCACTATAGCCAGCCTCGATGCTGCCACGAACACCTTCGCCGTCGCTGAATCTATCCGTGAGACGTTCGAACAGGATGGTACCGCCAGGGCCACCGCTACCGTATTCCAGGGACTGCATACCGTGGATGACAGTCACCTGTTCGTAAGTATTGAGGGGCGCGTAAGAGGTCGGCGGGTCCATACGGCTCGGGCATCCACCATGCACATAGGCACCGTCGAGCAGGATATTGAGACGGGTCTCGGTCAAACCACGAATCGAAGGATCGGTGCCATGCCCCCCCTTGCGCGAACCGGATACCCCGGTGATATCTCGCAGGAAATCAGAGGATTCGCGCATAGGTGCCGCTTCATGCGGTTCCACCAGTGTCTGAGCCGGTTTCAGCTCACTCGCGGTCACCTCGACCGGGTCGAGTACATCGGCAGCAAGAACAGGTTGCGACAAGGCGCATAACACGCCTGCCGCTACGGGGTTGTAACGAAAATTCATTGAGTGTTTCCTCTCGGGCCAAGGAGGCCTCAGGATCAGACGCGCGCCGCAGCACAACACGGCCTTACGGCCTGTCTGATCAGGTTCAGTTTGGTTTTATTTCTGAGGTTCTCAGGCCAGAGGAGGGGCCCGCGAGGAGTAGGCCGAAAAATGAAGCGAATGACGTTGATGGCCCGCAGTCTGGTGAATCAGCTCTACCGAGTAAAGTATTGCGACCGGCGCTTCAAGTGGCATGGAAATCTGCGTGGTACCAGCCAGCTGATAAAGCTTGATTGCCGAGCAATCCTCGGTTGCTTCTGCCCCGGTTATCGAAGGCAGTTCGATGAAGACTTCCTTCTGCGTGCCCTTCAGAGTACACATCACTGCCGTGAAACCCTGTTTGTCGGTCACCTGCATAGGGGTTACCAGGTAAGTCAGGATCGGCTGACACAGAAAACCGACGATGAGCACCCAGGCGGTGACCACGCGCGTACGGTTGGGTATCTGCGGGAAAAACTCGGACATGTACGAAAGCTACTTTGGCTACCTGGCACTCGGTACTGATACCGCCGCGCATTATTCAGCATTTTTGGTATGGGATTCAAATCCACAGGCAATTGGTTACGATAAAACCAAATCATGAGGAGTTAAGGGTCTGCAGCAGATCCCCCAAAATGACGCCGTCGCATATCAACTTCGCCCCCGCTTTTCTGCTATTGGTTTTTTTCGCGTCGCCCGCCAAGGCGCATGCCGATAGCATCCACGTGGCGGTCGCGAGCAACTTCGCCAATACATTGCGGGATATCATTCAGCTGTTCGAACAACGGTATGACCACAGGGTGATGCTCTCCACGGGTTCGACCGGCAAGCACTATGGGCAGATCGTCAACGGCGCACCGTTCGACCTTTTTTTTGCCGCCGACGAGCGCCGCCCGCAATTACTCGACAAAAAGGGCCTGATCATCAACAACTCACGCTTCACCTATGCAAGGGGCAGGCTGGTGCTGTGGAGCCAGGATGGTCGGAACCCACAGGATTTGCTCAGGAGCGCGTCCCTGCTACGCTTGGCTGTCGCCAACCCCCGCCTCGCACCCTATGGTCGGGCCGCGCAGGAAACGCTGCAATTTCTGGGACTCTGGGAAGACCTGCAGTTGAAACTGGTGCGCGGTGAAAATATCGGGCAGACGTATCACTTCGTGCATAGCGGCAGCGCACAACTGGGATTTGTTGCTCTGTCTCAGTTACGGGACCCGAAACAGACCGCACTTGGTTCTTTTTGGCTGATCCCGGAAGACCACTATTCGCCTATAGAACAACAAGTGGTGCGGCTGACCGATAAGAAAGCCGCAAAAGAATTCATGGACTTTGTGAAGTCGCCACCGGCTCTCGCCATTATCGAACGCTACGGCTACGGGACGGCACAATGACCGACGCGGATGTCAGCGCCCTTTGGGTCACCCTGCAACTGGCAGGCGTGACCACCCTGATTCTGCTATTGATCGGGACGCCGCTGGCGTGGTGGTTGGCACGCAGCCGCTGGCGTCTGAAATTCTTGGTTGAATCACTGATCGCTCTGCCGCTGGTGCTACCGCCAACCGTACTCGGCTTCTACCTGCTGATCGCACTGGGCCCAAATGGCCCTCTTGCACCGCTGCTCGATTTTTTCGGGATCCGCACGCTCGCCTTTACGTTCACCGGACTGGTGATCGGCTCCGTGTTCTATTCGCTGCCGTTCGTGGTTCAGCCACTGCAAAACGCGTTCTCGCTGATCGGCGAGCGTCCTCTCGAGGCCGCAGCCACCCTGCGCGCCTCGCCGATGGACCGCTTCATGAGCGTCGCCCTGCCACTGGCACGCCCGGGTTACCTGACCGCTGCCGTGCTCGGCTTTGCCCACACGCTGGGAGAATTCGGGGTGGTACTGATGATCGGCGGAAATATCCCGGGAGAGACACAAGTATTGTCGATCGCTATCTACGATCACGTCGAAGCCCTGGACTACGGCCAGGCGCACCTCCTTTCCGGCGGGCTGTTGTTGCTGTCTTTCCTGATGTTGTTGGTCGTTTACGCGATCAACCGGCGTTTAGGTCAGACTGTTGGAATCACGCGCACATGAGCATCGATCTGCGCTTCAACATCCAGCGCGATGATTTTTTGTTGTCGCTCGACACCTCGCTGCCGGGTTCCGGTATCAGCGCCATCTTTGGCCCCTCGGGCTGTGGCAAAACGACTTTGCTGCGCGCCGTTGCGGGCCTGGAGACAGACCCGGATGGTATTTGCCGCGTCAACGGCGAGGCCTGGCAGCTGGGCCGGCAATACCTGCCGACACACCAACGCCCACTCGGTTACGTGTTCCAAGAGGCCAACCTGTTTGCGCACATGAACGTGCAGCAGAACCTCGAATTTGGCTTCAAACGCATACCAGCAAAACAGCGCCGCATACCCGTGGATGACGCTGTCGAACTGCTCGGCCTCGGCCACCTGCTCACCCGGGGCACGGGCTATCTTTCAGGTGGTGAACGCCAGCGCGTGGCCATCGCTCGCGCACTCTTGACAAGCCCGAGCCTTTTGCTGATGGATGAACCTCTCGCGGCATTGGACCGTAGGGGCAAGCGCGAGATCCTGCCCTACCTGGAACAGCTGCGCGATGAACTGGCCATGCCGGTCATTTACGTCAGCCACGCCACCGAAGAGGTCGCGCGGCTGGCCGATCACCTTGTGTTGCTGGAGAAAGGCAGATTACGCGCGCAAGGCCCGGCGGCGCAGATGCTGACCCGTCTCGACCTGGCACGCGAACAGGGCCCGGATGCCGAGGCGCTTATCGAGACCCGGGTAGCAGCTCACGATGACGACTTTCATCTGAGTTATCTTGACTTCGCCGGCGGGCGCTTCAGCGTGGTTCGCAATGAACTGCCGGTCGGCCACCGCGCGCGTGTGCGCATCCTGGCGCGCGACGTCAGCCTCACACTGGCGCATCAACGCGGAACCAGCATTCTCAACATCTTCCCCGCCACCGTGGATGAACTGGTCGACGACGGGCCGGCACAGGTTCTGGTACGCCTGGACATACAGGGCAGCGCAGTGCTCGCCCGAGTAACGCGCAAATCTGCCCAGTCACTGCAGCTATCCCCTGGCAAACAACTCCATGTGCAGGTCAAAACCGTGGCACTGGTAGAATGACGTCATGTCTCAAGCAGTAGTCGAAGCACACAAACTGACCTTCCGCTGGCAGCCGGATCATGCCGATGTGCTCAACATCGAGGATTTACGCGTCGATTCCGGTGAAAAACTTTTCCTGGTCGGCCATAGCGGTTCCGGCAAGAGCACCCTGCTGAGCCTGCTGGCAGGGGTGATCGTCCCGCAGACGGGTCGACTGTCTGTACTCGGGCAGGATATGCATAAACTCCGCAGCGCGCAGCGAGATCACTTTCGCGCCGATCATGTCGGTTTCATTTTCCAGATGTTCAACCTCATTCCCTATCTTTCAGTGGTCGACAACGTGTTGCTGCCGCTGCGTTTTTCGTCGAGCCGCCGCCAGCACGTGGCCGCACTGGACCACGATGAACACCTCGAAGCCCGACGCCTGCTCGATCATCTCGGGCTGAATGACCCCGCATTGCTGGAGCGCCCGGTGACGGAACTGAGCGTCGGTCAGCAGCAGCGGGTTGCAGCCGCTCGCTCACTGATCGGTGCACCGCAGCTGCTGATTGCCGACGAACCCACTTCGGCTCTCGACCCGCACCACCGTCAGACTTTTATCGAGTTGCTTTTCAGGGAATGCGAGGAAGAGGGGTCGACCCTGCTGTTCGTCAGCCACGACCACAGCCTGGGTCAACGCTTCGACCGCCAGCTGGATATGGCTGATATCAACACCGCTACGCAGGAGGATCAATGATGGCAGTCCTGCAGTTGGCCTGGAAAAGTCTGCTCAACCGACGCTTCACCGCACTGATCACCATCTTTACCATCGCCCTGAGCGTGGCGCTGCTGCTCGGTATCGAGCGCCTGCGCCATGATGCCCGCCAGGGCTTCGCCAACACTATCTCGGGGACCGACCTGTTGGTCGGCGCACGTAGCGGACCGACCCAGTTGTTGCTTTACTCGGTATTCCACATCGGTAACGCCACCAACAACATCAGCTGGAAGACCTACAAGGAACTGTCACAACATCGCAAGATCGCCTGGACGGTGCCAATTTCATTGGGCGATTCTCATGCCGGCTACCGTGTGATTGGAACCACGCAGGGATTCTACGAACACTATCGCTACGCGGGTAAACGCAACCTTGCTTTCGCACAAGGCCGGCCTTTCAAGGATGTCTTTGACGTGGTGCTCGGTAGCGAAGTCGCGAAGAAACTCGAATACCGAATCGGTGACGAGATCACGCTGGCACACGGCGCCGGCAAGGTAAATCTCATCAAACATGACGACAAGCCCTTCCGCGTAGTTGGCATACTTGGTCCCAGCGGCACCCCCGTCGACCGTTCCTTGCAGGTGCATCTACATGGCATCGAAGCCATCCACAAGGACTGGTTTGCCGGCAGCCCGATTCCCGGAGTCAGGTTCGACGCCGAGCGTGTGCGCAACATGGACCTTACCCCCAAGACCATCACCGCCTTCCTGGTCGGACTGAAATCGCGCATCGCCACTTTTCGGGTGCAGCGCGACATCAACGAGTTCGCCACAGAGCCTCTCCTGGCGATATTGCCTGGCGCCGCCTTGGCGGAACTCTGGGAAATGATGGCAGTGGCTGAGAACGCACTGCTGGTGATCTCGGTGATGGTGGTTGTGGTCGGCCTGACCGGGATGCTCACTGTGTTGCTCACCAGCCTGAATGAAAGACGCCGCGAGATGGCGATCCTACGCTCGCTCGGCGCACGCCCGGGCCAGGTGTTCGCCCTGGTGATCGGTGAAGCGAGCGCAATCAGCCTGATAGGCCTGCTCGCCGGCATCCTGCTCCTTTACCTCGGCATTGCCGGGCTGCGTCCCTGGCTGGAAACCGAGTTTAACCTGTTCATCAGTCTCGGCCTGCCCAGTCATCGGGAACTAGGGCTGATGCTGCTGGTCTGGTTATCCGGTACCCTGATCGGCCTGATTCCGGCACAGCGTGCCTATCGTAATTCCCTGGCGGATGGCCTGACCATCCGGGTGTAGTTAAAGCAATGAAACCTTTTCTGATTCCTATTTCTCTCTCAGCAGCCCTCTGGCTTGCCGCCTGCAGTGGCGAGGCGCCGCCGGAAGAACAGGCAACAAGCGACACGGAGCAGGCCTCCCTGAGTGAAGAGGAACTGGCGATCGGCACCCCGATAGACGCGCTCAAACCTCAGGCAGCGCCAGCCCCTTCGGCGGAAGGGGTGGCTGAAATCGAGTGGGACAGCCTGATCCCTGATGACTTCAGGCCCGACAAGATCTTCGAAAAATTCGATATCGACAACCTGACCGACGACGATCCACGTGCCGAAGAGCTGATGAAAGAACTGCAGGCATTGTGGGACAAAGCACCCATACGCCCCGAGTTGGATGGTCGTGCGGTAAAGATCCCGGGATTTGTGGTCCCGGTGGAAACCGACGCCGAGGAAACCACCGGGTTCCTATTGGTGCCCTACTATGGTGCCTGTATTCACGTGCCTCCACCGCCCGCTAACCAGACAATCTATGTTGTCACTGAAAAAGGCAAAGGGACGAAACCAAAGACCTTCGACGTCGTCTGGGTTACTGGTGACATGAGCGTGCAGCGAATCGAAAACGATATCGCCGAGGCCGGTTACACCATCTACGCTCACGACGTCTCGCCTTACGAATGAAGCGGCAACTCTGTGCAGTGCTGCTATGTTTGCCGCCTGCCACGTTGGGCATTGGGAATACCAGCTGTCATATCCACCCGCCCGGCTCCACACCGCAGGATCCGATCAACACTGTCGGCCCATTTGACAGTGTCAGCGAATGCGAACAGTACCGCCGACTCCACTTCGGAGGCACCGGGTATTGTCACTGCAGCGCGGATTTCACTCCCGACTGGCAGCGCCTGGATCCCGGTAATAACCAGCCTGAAAACCAGCCTTTAATGTGAGCTTTATCCACGGCTTGCTGCTAGAGTTTTGGAATACCGAACCGAAACATTTCGCAGCGGTCTCAATCTTCACTCAACCTGGCCAATTACCGGGGGCTGACATGAGTTACATCATCGAAGTTGAAAACATCAAGTGCGGCGGCTGCGCCAATTCCATTCGCAAGGGGCTGCTCGAAGATGCCCGCGTCAACGAGGTCGATGTCGACATTGAGGGCGGCAAGGTCTCGATCGATGGCGACGAGTCGGCCCGTGACGAGATAGCCATGTCGCTTGCACACATGGGCTACCCGGAAGTGGGATCCGTCGAGGGGATGAAAGCAGCGGCTGCCAAAGCGAAGTCTTTTGTCAGCTGTGCGATCGGGCGTATCGAAGTGGCCAAAAACAGCTGAACTCGTCTCATGAGACTGACCGCCGCCCTGCTCTCTCTGCTGATTGCCATTGCGCCCTGGAGCGGCGAGTTAGCCCAATGGGTGGAAGAAGGCCATCCTTCGGTACCAGAGCTCGCGACGGGTCATCAGGCATCAACGCCATGCCACAGCCATGTCGAGATGCAGACGCCGAGTGACGACGCCCGCTGCCCGAACTGCGGCAACAGCCAATGCGAGATGGACACCTGCAAATGTGCCGGCAGCGTGGCCGGTCTTATCGCTCCATCGGCTCAACTCAGCCTGCCGGGAGTGCGGGGATTCCACGCGGCTTATCGACAGCAGGCCACCTCCTTCGAACCGATCCCTGATTCCCCCCCTCCCATAGCCTGAATGCTCCCGGTATGCCGCGGCCTCAGCGCCGCCCTGTTGTCTGTTTACCGTTAAACACATCGACTGCTGTGCTTGCACAACAGCCCGATGAGCATGAGACGTTCGAAAATGACCCTTGTCTTAATCCGTCCACTCGTGACGCTGGCCAGCCTGTCCCTCCTGTTGCTGGCCGGTTGCAGCGAGCAATTGCCAGAACCGTCCGAAACCCTTGCCGAAGCCAGTGACGATTCAGCACTGGAACACGCTGCCAAGCACCTTGACCCCAAGTACGTCTGCCCCATGCATCCGCAGATCGTGCGCGACGAGGAAGGTAGCTGCCCCATCTGTGGCATGGACCTGGTCGCCAGGATGATCGACCCGAACCAGGGCAAACATCCCAAGGTCGAGATCAGCAATGAAGTGGTACAGAGCATGGGGGTGCGAACCGACTATGCGAAATTCGACACCCTGTGGAAGTACATCCGCACGGTAGGACGCGTGGAATACGATGAGACCCTTACGGCACATGTCCACCCACGTGCCGACGGCTGGATGGAGAAACTGAACCTGCGAGCCGAGGGTGAACCGGTTGAAAAAGGCCAGTTGCTGGGCTCCTTGTATTCGCCGGAAATCCTGGCGGCGCAGGTGGACTTCCTGATCGCACTCGATCAACGGGACACCAAAACCAGCAAACGGCGCATAGAGAAAGCCCGCAACCGCCTGCGCCTGCTTGGAGTGACCGAAGGCACCATCTCGCGGATCCAGCAACGGGCAAGAACTCAAAACACCATCCCCCTGGTCGCGCCGGCATCCGGGGTCGTGACCAAGTTGAATGCACAGGAAGGCATGTACGTGAAGCCGGAGATGGAGATCTTCACAATCGTCGATCCGTCCAGAATCTGGGTGATGGTCGACATCTTCGAGCATCAGATCGACTGGCTGGCCGAAGGGCTGACAGCCGAGATCAGTGTCCCTGCATACCCCGGACGCACCTGGGAAGGAAAGGTCGAGTACATCTACCCGGATCTCGATCCCAAATCACGCACCCTGCGGGTGCGCCTGGCCTTCGACAACCCCAACGGCATGTTGAAGGCCAACATGTTTGCGGATGTCGTGATTTACGGCGGCCCAAAGCACAATGTGCTGGTGATACCTCAGGAAGCATTGATTGAAACCGGCGAGCGTACCAGCGTGGTCACCGCACTGGGTGAGGGACGTTTTCAACCAGTCGACGTCGTCACTGGCATGCGCCGAGGCGGACGCGTGGAGATTCTCAGTGGACTGCAAGAAGGCAACGAGATCGTGACCTCCGGGCAATTCCTGATCGACTCCGAGTCGAGCCTGCAGGCCAGCTTCTCGCGCATGGGGGAGTAAGCCATGCTCGAGAAGCTGATCGTCTGGTCGGTATCGAACCGATTCCTGGTCCTCCTGGCCAGCCTTGTCATCACCGGCTGGGGCTGGGTCTCGCTGCAAAAGACACCATTGGATGCCATCCCCGACCTGTCCGATGTACAGGTGATCGTCAAGACGACCTTCCCCGGACAGTCACCCCGGGTGGTGGAACAACAGGTCACCTACCCGATCACCACCACCATGCTGTCCGTCCCCGGCGCAGAAGTGGTGAGAGGCTACTCCTTCTTTGGCGATTCCTACGTGTACGTCATCTTTAAGGACGGTACCGACCTGTACTGGGCGCGCGCACGCGTGCTCGAATATCTCAACCAGGCCGCGGCAGACCTGCCGGAAGGAGTCCAACCACGCCTGGGGCCGGACGCAACCGGTGTCGGCTGGGTCTACAACTATGTACTGGTCGACCGTACGGGCCAATATGACCTGGCCCAGTTGCGCAGCCTACAGGACTGGTTTCTGAAGTATGAATTGCAGACCGTGCCCGGCGTGGCTGAGGTGGCCACGGTTGGCGGCATGGTGCGTCAGTACCAGGTGGTCGTCGATCCGGAAAAGCTGCGTGCTTTCGGTATTCCGCTGGTAAAGGTCAGCAATGCCATAAAAGCCGCCAACCGCGAGGTCGGCGGGTCCGTGCTGGAACTCGCGGAGGCAGAGTACATGATCCGGACCCGCGGCTACCTGCGTGGCATCGATGACCTGGAGGTCATCCCGATCGACGTCACCGAACAGGGCACCCCTATCCTCTTGCGTGATATCGCGCGCGTGCAGATCGGCCCGGAGATGCGCCGCGTGGTCGCCGACCTGGATGGTCTCGGCGAGGTGACCGGCGGCATCGTGGTGATGCGCTATGGCGAAAATGCTCTGGCGACCATCAAGCGGGTCAAGGCCAAGCTGGATGACCTGCGCCAGGGGCTGCCGGAGGGCGTGGAGATTATCGAGACCTACGATCGCTCCACGCTGATTGAAAGTGCCGTGGACAACCTGCAGCAGAAGCTGATCGAGGAATTCCTCGTGGTGGCCCTGGTTTGCCTGGTTTTCCTGTTCCACCTGCGCTCTGCCTTTGTGGCCATCGTGACCCTGCCACTCGGTATTCTCGCCTCGTTCATCGTCATGCAGCAGCAAGGCATCAACGCCAACATCATGTCGCTTGGCGGTATTGCCATCGCCATTGGCGCCATGGTGGACGCGGCGATCGTGATGATCGAGAACGCGCACAAACACCTGGAACGGTACAAGGAAAACTGCGGGCATATGCCCAAAGGGCAGGAACACTGGAAGGTGGTGACCGAAGCGGCTGTCGAAGTAGGCCCGGCGCTGTTCTTTTCGCTGCTGATCATCACCCTGAGCTTCCTGCCGGTATTTACCCTGGAAGCGCAGGAAGGCCGCTTGTTCTCTCCGCTCGCCTATACCAAGACCTATGCCATGGCTGCGTCAGCCGGCCTTGCCGTGACGCTGGTACCGGTGCTAATGGGCTACTTCATCCGAGGTCGTATCCCCGACGAGAAAACCAACCCGCTCAGCCGCCTCCTGATCTGGATCTACCGCCCCCTGCTCAACAACGTGATGCGTTGGCCGCGCTGGACCCTGTTCGTCGCCCTGCTCACCATGCTGAGCATGGTGATACCCATCGGAGGTATCAGCAGCCTGCTGGCGCCGTTGAAGTGGCCGTTCCAGGTTGTCGAAACGCTCACCAGTGAGCCGCAGCCGACTGTTGCGACAATCGAAGGCTGGCAGGCCGATATCAGCAAGTCATGGCGCAACACCTTCGAAGACACACCCTGGTTGAAGCGCTTCGCCACTGGCCTCGGATCGGAGTTCATGCCCGAGTTGGACGAGGGTGACCTGATGTACATGCCGACCACCTTGCCCGGGCTTTCCATCGGCAAGGCGCAGGAACTGCTGCAACAGACCGACAGGTTGATCAAAAAGGTTCCCGAGGTAAAACAGGTCTTCGGCAAGATCGGCCGCGCCGACACCGCGACCGACCCCGCACCTCTGACCATGATAGAAACCCTGATCCAGTTGAAACCCAAATCAGAGTGGCGTGAAGGCATGACCACCGCCAAGTTGATCGAAGAACTGGACAACACCGTTGCCTACCCTGGCGTCACCAATGCCTGGGTGATGCCGATCAAGACGCGGATCGACATGCTGGCAACCGGCATCAAGACCCCGGTCGGCATCAAGGTCGCGGGCCCCGACCTGAAAGAAATTGAGCGCATCGGTCGCGCGATTGAGAAGGTCGTGATGGAAGTCCCGGGAACAACGTCAGCGTACTCGGAGCGGGTTGCAGGCGGGCGCTACATCGATATCGTACCCGATCGCCTTGCGGCGGCCCGCTATGGCCTCAACATCGAGGACATCAACCAGGTGATTGCCGCAGCAGTGGGGGGCATCAATATCACCCAGACCGTTGAAGGCCTGGAGCGTTACCCGGTCAACCTGCGCTTTCCACGCGAGCAGCGCGATGACCTGGAGAAACTGCGTTACCTGCCGCTGGTCACACCGACCGGCGCGCAGATACCACTGGCACAGGTGGCCGAGGTAAAGATCGTTGACGGCCCCCCCATGCTCAAGAGCGAGAATGCGCGTCTCAACGGCTGGACCTTCGTGGATATTCGCGATGTCGACCTCGGCTCGTACGTGGCCGAAGCACAGCGCGCCGTGCGCGAGCAGGTCGAGCTACCCCCCGGTTACTCGATCACCTGGTCCGGCCAGTACGAATACATGCTGCGTGCGCAGGAAAAACTCAACCAGGTGGTTCCCCTTACTCTGCTTATCATCTTCGTCCTGCTCTACCTCACCTTCCGGCACGGCGGCCAGGCCCTGATGGTCATGGCCTCTCTGCCCTTCGCCCTGGTGGGTGGTTTCTGGCTGATCTTCCTGCTCGATTACAACCTTTCGGTCGCAGTAGGCGTGGGGTTCATTGCCCTGGCCGGTGTTGCCGCGGAGTTTGGCGTGGTGATGCTGGTTTACCTGGACAACGCCTTGAAGGAGCGCGAAAAACAGGGCCCACTCACCTCCGAGGTGCTGCACGAGGCCATCATGGAAGGTGCCGTGATGCGGGTGCGCCCCAAGGCCATGACGGTAGCGACAATCGTGGCCGGCCTGATTCCGATCTTTCTTGGCACGGGAACCGGATCGGAGGTGATGAGCCGGATCGCGGCGCCCATGATCGGTGGCATGATCACAGCGCCGTTGTTGTCGCTGTTCGTGATACCCGTACTATACCTGCTGTGGAAACGCCAGCATCTCGCCAAGACAGATTGAGCATGTCGCCGGCCCGCCGTGCGGTAGGATGTATGCATGACAGCTTCCAACACACTGCAGCGTGCAACCGGCCGCACCTATGGTGAAAGCGGCCTGTGTGCCTGCCCGCAGTGCGACCAGCTTCATCAACTCCCTGCGCTGAAGGTCCCAGGCCGTGCCTCCTGCCAACGTTGCGGTGCAACCCTGTTCCGTCACGCAAACCATGCCCTCGACCGTGTGCTTGCGTTGAATATCAGTGCGTTTGTGCTGCTACTGATTGCCAACAACTACCCCTTGCTGTCACTCAAGGCCGGTGGACGTACCGAACAGGCCAGCCTGCTTGGCAGTGCCTGGTCGATGTTCGAGGCCGGACAATGGGAGCTGGCCCTGCTGGTGGTCCTGACCAGCATGGTCTTTCCCATGCTCACGGCTTTGGCATGGATCTACATGCTGCTGCCCCTGCGTTTTGGGCTGCACCCCCCGGGGCTTTCACAGGTCTATCGCTGGGCGGGCCACCTCGCGCCCTGGTCGTTGATTGGTGTCTTCATGCTCGGCGTGTTGATCGCCATCTTCAAACTGCTCGACCTGGCCAGCGTCGTTCCCGGAATCGCTTTGTTTGCCCTGGCCGGCCTGCTCGTTTGTGCGGCTGCCGCGCGCGTGTTGCAGTCGCCCAGCCTCATCTGGCCCTTGTTGGGTCCCGAGTTCGAGTTGCAGCACACCCATGCACATGCGCTGCAGCATGGTTTCCACACCTGCCATCATTGCCAACTGTTGGTTCCTGACGATCTGGCTGCCTGCCCGCGTTGCCACAACCACCTGCACCCACGCAAACCCAACAGCATTAAACGCACCATTGCGTTGCTGCTGTCGGCGGCCATTCTGTTCATTCCGGCAAACGTCTACCCGGTAATGACGGTCATGCGCTTCGGGTCGGGCGAACCCAGCACCATTCTGGGTGGCGTGGTGGAACTGATCGATGCTGGCATGCTGCCACTGGCCTTGCTGGTATTGTTTGCCAGCATCGTCGTACCGGCGATGAAGCTGGCGATTTTCACGTTCCTGCTGATCAGCATCCGCCGTCGATCCAGCTGGAGACCACTCGATCGCACCCGTCTGTACCGGCTGGTTGAAGTGGTCGGGGCCTGGTCCATGGTCGATGTCTACCTGGTGGCAATCCTGGCAGCAGTCGTGCAACTGGACTTTCTCGCTACCATCCAACCCGCCATTGGGGCAACATTCTTCGCAGCAGTCGTGGTATTGACCATGTTTGCCGCGCACAGCTTCGACCCACGGCTGATTTGGGACAACAACGGAAGAAACTAGTTGGCACAGGATAACAAGCAACCCCCTCAACCCAGGTTTCAGCAAAGCCCGGGACTCTCGCTGGTCTGGCTGGTACCGCTTATCACCTTTGCCATCGGCGCCTGGCTCGTGTTCAAGACACTCAGTGAGCAAGGCCCACAGATCACCATCACCTTCGATACCGCTGCAGGCATTGAGGCGGGCACCACGCGCATCCGCTACAAGGAAGTGGAAATCGGGGTGGTGGAGAAACTGCAGTTCACCGAAGGGCACAGGAAAGTACTGGTCTCGGCGCAGATGACAAGCGCCGCGGAAGAATTGCTGACCACCAACACCCGTTTCTGGGTAGTGAAACCCCGCCTGACTTTACGTGAGGTCTCCGGCCTCGGGACCCTGCTGTCCGGTTCCTATATCGAGATGGATCCTGGCGAGGGGGAGCCCGCCACCGCTTTTACCGGACTGTCGACACCACCGGTCCTGACCACCGCTGACCAGGGCATAACCGTTTTGCTACAAACACCACGGCTGGGATCGCTCGGCATCGGCTCGCCTATTTACTACCAAGGCATTGCAGCGGGTGAAGTCCTTGGTTACCGCTTGAGCGAGGACAAGCAAAGCGTGCTGATTCATGCCTTCATCGTTGCCCCCTACGACAATTTGTTGCGTGACAACACACGTTTCTGGAATGTCAGCGGTATGGAAATCACCGTCGATGCGGATGGCTTCAAGCTGCAAACCGAATCTGTCGAGTCGCTGATGTTTGGCGGGATTGCTTTCGAAACGCCAGCCACTCTCGCCAATACCGAGCAGCAACTGACCCGCAACCGCTTTGCCCTGCTACCGTCCCGCGAACATGTCGAGCAGACCAGTTTCTCCAGGAAGGAACCGTTCGTGTTGTTCTTCGAGGGCTCTGTGCGTGGACTGAGCATTGACGCACCCGTCGAATTCAAAGGCATCAAGGTGGGTTCCGTCCGCGACCTGCGCCTGGAGTATCACGCGAGCGAAGGCAGCTTCCGTATTCCCGTGCTGGTGGAAATCGAGCCCGAGCGCATCGCCTGGCTCGATCAAAAGCCCGAGGTGGATACGGACACGATACAAACGCTTGTGGAGCGCGGCCTGCGCGCCCGACTACAGCCCGGCAATCTGCTGACAGGCCAGTTATTCGTCGAACTCGTTATGCAACCCGAAAGCCCGATGAAACTGATAGACACCGGGGATGAGATGGCGCAACTGCCTACCGTTCCCGGCGAGCTCGAACAACTGACCTCTTCAGCACTCGGCTTCCTGACCAAACTCGATCAGCTGAACATCGAAGAGATTGCCAATGAGTTACAAGGAACCCTGGCGGGAACAAACAGGATCATGAATCACCCGGACCTGGAGACGGCCATCCAGGACCTTTCCGCCTCCGTCAGCAGTCTCAAGGTGTTGCTGGGCGATCTGGAAAAGCGCTCGGGAAAAATCAGCAGAAACGTCGAATCGGCACTGGCAGCCATCGCACCGGCCCTGGAGCAAACAGGCAATACCATGCAAACCCTGCAAAGCGCCCTCAAACCCGGCTCGCAACTCCACTTCCGTGTCATCCGCATGGCGGACGAACTGACCGAGACGGCCCGCTCCATCCGCTCTTTCGTCAACCTCCTGGAAGAAGAGCCGGAATCGGTTATCTTCGGCAAACAGGCCAACCCATGAAGCCATTATTTACCCAAACGCTACTTGTGCTGCTGGCATCTAGCCTCCTTTCTGCCTGCGTGACCAAGCCAGCCTCGACGACCCGTTACTACATGGTGACTGCGGCGCCGACAACGCAAAGCCAGGTTAAACGCAATTCACCCATTCTGGAGATAGCCGCGCTGCGCTTACCGCAATACATCGAGCGCCCACAAATCGTGACGCGCCCCAGTCCTCAAAGATTGGATATCCATGAAGCCCATCGTTGGGGCGACAATCTGCGCAAAAATCTCGAGCGTGTGTTGGCGGACAACCTGTCCCAGGCGCTGAACACGTCCCAGGTTCTGATCGTGCCTCACCTGTCACCCACCGTGGACTATCGCCTGATGGTGGAAATACAACAGTTTGAACGGGTCCCTGACGATCGCGTCGTTTTGCAGGCACAGTGGAGCCTGTTCAAGGAAGGTGAGATGAAACCCATGGCTGGCAGCGCACGTCTCGCACACACACTTGCGTCCGATGCAGGCATGGAAGCGGTGGTTGCTGCGATGTCGTTACTGTTTGCCCGACTTGCAGAAGAGATCGCGGCACCGCTCATTACTGATCGGTAGACGCAGCAACCTCAAGTTATCGGCTGACCGGCCATCCTGCCTTCTTCCAGGCTGTCATTCCGCCCCTGACCACATGCACATCCGCAAATCCCCTGGAGGCCAGAATTCGCGCCGCCTTTGCAGAGCGCACATCGGTACGACACACGATTGCCACCGGCTTTTCCATCCAGCCATCGATCTGCTCGACCCGCCCTGCCAGCTGGTCAAGTGGAATAAGGGTTGACTGCGCGAGGTAGCCCAACTCACCACTACGCTCCTCCGGCGCGCGAACATCCAACACCAACAGCTCGTCACCGGCATCAAGACGCTTCCGCAACTGTTCAACATCCATCGAGGGGCCGCGCCTGAGGCTGGCCACCAAGCGCGGCAGAAACAGCACAAAGGCCAATAAAGCCAAGGCAACGAGCAGACTCTGGATCATTGATTCCTCACCGGTGAAAACCTCTTTTCCCGCGTGCCCCAACCAGGTGTAGGCGGCAGACCCCGGCAGCATACAGACCAGGCTCGTGGCGACATAGTGGTTCAGAGGGATACGCGTCAGGCCCAGCGCATAGTTGAGCAACACGAAGGGAAACAGGGGGACCAACCGCACAAAGGCAACGAAGCGCCAACCCTCCCGGTCGATTCCATCCCGCACCTGACGAACACGTCCTCCGATACGGGCCTCCACCCAACCGGCTCCCACATAGCGTGCGATCAGGAAGGCCCCGGTCGCACCCAGCATTGCTCCCACCAGATTCACTGCCGTACCCACAAACGGGCCGAACAGTGCCCCACCGGCTAGAGTCAGAGCCAAACCGGATACCATGAACACAGTGCCCATGGCGTAGATCAGGGCGAAAGCGAAAGGCGCCAGCCATCCGGCATTTTCTACCCAGGCCACCAACATATCGACAGAGAGACGGTCTCGAAATACAAACAGCAGAACGCCGCCACAGACAATCCCCAGCAACAACAACCAACGCAGTCGGTGCGTGTTCAACAGCAACTCACTCCCGGTTCTTTTCCCAGGTCCGGCGATTGATTGCGTAGTTACCGATCTTGCGACGGAACGGCAGCCACATGAGCCCAGCCAGGCTTACCACTTCTCCCGGCTTGTTGAAGCCATCGATACCAATGGTCATACCAA
>Ga0180436_10002359_pt1 | contig 18013 bp, 17 predicted proteins | sample SS_ome_2_FD_132434 | JGI IMG/M metagenome (GOLD analysis project Ga0180436, IMG submission 132434) | Hypersaline lake sediment archaeal communities from the Salton Sea, California, USA - SS_3_S_2 metaG | ecosystem: Environmental > Aquatic > Non-marine Saline and Alkaline > Hypersaline >...
GCGTATCAGCGATTACGCGAGATGCAACCGGACCTGCCGAGCCCACAGTTCAGCAATGGAGATCTCTGGCCAGAGAATCTCCTCGTTCAGGACCAGAAGCTGCAGGGGATCATCGATTGGCAACACGCTGGATTCAGCGATCCAATCTTTGAGTTCCTGCTCCCTTTCTTTCTGGTACCTGAGCTTCGAGGACTGGGGATTGAGGAGAGATTCTGCGAGCGCAAGGGGTTCGGGCCAGAGGTGCTGCATTGGTACCACGGCTTGGAGTTCTTTGACTCACTCCGCTGGGTGTTGAAGACTGGAAAACCCTACGAGATGCATACAGCAGACAGTCTGCGAGAGGATCTCAACGTGTGGCTTGAGAAAGGCTAGGGAGTATCTCCGGGGCGGCGTTCAGCCGCCCCACTCCTCTGCGAGCATTGCATAGCGGACCGTATCGATCCAGTCCTCCCCAGGAGCCTTCGGAACGTGGGCCTTCACGAAGTGTGCCTCTTTTCGCATGCCGAGGCGTTCCATCAGCTTCCACGAGCGTGTGTTGGTGTAGATAGTGCCCGCAAAGATGCGGTGGTAGCCGCACTCCTGAAACAGGAATTGCAGCAGCCGTGTTGCAGCCTCGGTTGCCAACCCGGTTCCTCTGTGGTCGATTCCAAAGCCCCAACCGATCTCGGCCTGCTGCTCTCCGTTGCTCACGACACTTAGCAAGCCAATGACATGACCCGTTGCCTTCAACTCCACTGCCAAATCAACGCATTTCTTGGCCTCGAACAGGGCGTGTAATGCCTGGGTTTGCACGTAGCCGGCAAGTGCTTCTCGATCCTCGCGAGGAATGTTGGTGGTCTCGCGAGAGACTGAGGGATGGGCAGTGAACGCGATGATGTCATCAAGATCCGATTCAGTGAACCGTCGAAGAATCAGTCGATCGGTCTCAAGGGGTAGAGGCAAAGGAATCTCCCTTCCAATGACGTTGCACAGCAGATCGAGTGTGATCCAATTGGCTAGTGGTTTCAAACTGCGCTTCTTGGTCCGTCATGCCCACAGAAAACAGACTAGCGTATGCGGGTTACCGGTATGGAGATGTGTTCCGCACTGCTTCGCGGATTCACGATCGTTGCTCGGGTGCTGTAGAAATCCCCCACACTGATTTCGCCATCCCCGTCTAGGTCCACCAAGGCACTGATCTCGTACCGGCGATTGGCATGGATTCGCTCCACAGGGACTTCAAGCGAGAAAGAGGGACTGGGATCGTCCCCCAGGTTGATTTGGAAGCGATGCTCCGCAATCACGAGCGCATCACGATCCGCGATCGATGTATCGAGAAGCCGGACGTACACAGTGGCTGATCCACTGTGTGCGCCCGGCGCTTGAAACTCAATGGTTCCGCTGAGCCTTACCAAGCTATCCGCTCCATCCGTTGTTCGGCTTCGTCTGCCACAGGTGCCACAGACCTCCGTCCGTTCCTCTGGCAAATACTTCAATCCTGCCGTCTTGGTTGTTCCCTACGGCATGGTCTGTGATATCTCCGCCAAGGGAGCCCCAACCAGACCATCCGTTATTCGGGGCGACCTGCCATTTGTGCCAGACGGCGTCATCTAGTCCCTCGACAAAGACCTCAAGTCTGCCATCCTGGTTGCTTACGACGACAGGACGTTTGATTCTACCACCCAAGCTGTTCCAACCCGACCATCCGTTGTTCGGTGAGGTCTGCCAGATGTGCCAAAGTGCGCCGTCGCCGCCGCGTGCGAAGACTTCAAGACGTCCATCCTTGTTGTTGCCAACGCAGGGATTCCAGACTTTCCCGCCGAGACTATGCCAGCCTGACCATCCGTTGTTTGGCGCGGTTTGCCAGATATGCCAAAGGGCTCCATTGCCGCCGCGGGCAAAGACTTCAAGACGTCCATCCTGGTTTCTGCCGATGATCGGGTGATCGATCTGGCCGCCAAGCTTGTGCCAGCCTGACCATCCATTGTTTGGAGCAGTCTGCCAGATGTGCCACAGTGCGCCATCCGCGCCCTGCACAAAGACCTCCAGCCGTCCGTCCGCGTTGTTGGCTACAACCGGGCGTCCGATCTTCCCACCTAGACTATGCCAGCCTGACCATCCGTTGTTGGGTGAAGTCTGCCAGATGTGCCAAAGTGCACCGTCTCCTCCGCGCGCAAAGACCTCTAGGCGACCATCTTTGTTGTTGCCAACGCAAGGGTCCCAGATCTTGCCCCCGAGACTATGCCAGCCAGACCAACCGTTGTTGGGTGAAGTCTGCCAGATGTGCCACAGTGCGCCGTCCCCGCCGCGCGCAAAGACCTCCAATCGGCCGTCCTGGTTGTTCCCAACGCATGGATCCCAGATCTTCCCGCCCAGCTTCCCCCACTTCCGACCATACATCGCCTGCACAGCCGCAATATCTCCGGCGCTCAGACCGCTGCGTTGTCCGATCGTCACTCCGGCTTTCTTCGGCGTGATTGTGTCCTTGTTGTTCTTGGAGAACGCCCATTTCGGGTAGTGCATGAGAGAGTCGTAGTCGTAGGGCCCGACATCATCACCATCCGTAATGTGCTGGTTGAAGTTGTGTTCCTTGCCTGCCTGGATGTTCGCGTAATGGACCGTGACATACTTGTCGCGATCCTCTCGCGATTGCTCGTGCCACAGTCCGACGGCATGGCCGATCTCGTGGATTGTGTTGCCGGTGGAGCATCCGTTCGCAAGCCCGATATCCTGCTTGCCTCCTTGGCGTCCGACGTACGACCAGCAGCCGCCTGACTTGATGAATCGGACGTAGTCTGAATGGTTGCTTCTCTTGACGAACCGGATGGGAGTCTTGTCTTCCCAATGCTTGATCGCGTCTGTCACGCGTTTCTGATCAGGCAGGCCGGAATCGATCTCATAGGGTACCACGCCACTCGGCCACCGGTACTTCTGTCCTGTGATGATGCACCCCTGGAGAACCATCTCACCTGGTTCACGATTGGAGGTGACTTCCTCGGGATCGAACTCCATCTGTGGGACATCGGCTGCCCCAGAGGCCTCCAGTTCCTCTGCCGTTCCGAGGACGATGTCGCCCTCAAACACCGCCAGGTCATCCACGACTGCGTATTCAACCGCAACAGGTTCGAGCATGACTCCAGAGATGAACCCCTTGCGAACTTCCGCTGACTCCTGAAACTCACCGCATTCCTTACACACTGCGCCTCCTTTAGCTGTGCGCCAAGCGTGGAGCGCATGGCGCCCCACGGTGCACATCAGCTAAAGGTAGCGGAAGTATTATACGAAAGACAAACACAACCCATCAGGAGTGAAATGGATGGGTGAAAGAACGAGAAGGAGAACTCAGCGCGTCATCTCCTCGAGTTGCTGGAGCAACTCCTCTGCGTTCTTCTTGGCATTGCGATTCCAGAACGGCCAATTGCCAATCTCTGCATCGAGAACTGCTTGCAGAGTGCTCTCAACAAGCTCCGCGTCCCGTACGCCCTTAAGTTTCCCGAAGTAGCTGTACTTGAAGCCCCAGTACTCGGCAAATACGACTTGGTTCGCCAGGTAGTCTGGATGATCAGAGATGGCGCTTTCCAAGAGCTCGAGTCCGGCTTCGTCATTCCCGCCAAGGATGCCTGGAGACATGATGAGTAGCGTTCCGAGTGCATTGCTTGCACTGCCTCCGAAGTAGTCTGGATCCACCGCAACGCTTCCCGAGAACAGGGCGAGTACCTCTCCCTGCTGGTTCATTGCGGAGAACGGGTTCATCAGACCCAATAGCTGTCCCCAGTTGTCTGCGGTCCAGAGTAACGCTGCTGCATCTGTCACAAAGGCCACGGCTTCCGTGAAATGGATGTCCTCCCACTCAGCAAACTGAGGATTCAGACGCAGACTCTGCAAGCCGTAAGACTTGCCCTGTTCAAAGCGTTCGCGATTCGTTCGATCATCCTGCGGAGACATCAAGACCGACTCATAGTAGGTTTGCGAAAGCCTGTTCAGTACGAAAGCCTGCGACTGAACAGGAAAAGAGTCAAGTTCAGGGAGCACAGATTCGTACAGTGCGATCATCTGCTCCAAGACACCCTCTTGGTAGCGGATCGGGTACAGCGACTCTGCTTCCTCTATTACGGCTGTGAACTCCACAGATGCCCCTGCTCCATACCCCACGACGACGAGAAGAACTCCCAGGATCACAAGTGCCTGAACGCTGCGATGCATACTCCTTCTCCCCTTCCATGTTTCGGTTCGACGGGTTACTATCAGGATTCATCCCTCGAAGACACTGCTAGCAGTGGCTCCCGCTCTTCCTACATTGCTCTTGCAGGCAAACCTGGGGTAACAATACAGCAAACCCGAGGGACTGAACGAGACAGAACTCGAGGAGAGGAGCCCAATGAGGCATCGCCTAGTGGTGTTTGGACTTGTGCTGGCGATCGGCGCACTTCAGGGGTCTCCCCTTGCCGCGGAACAGCCGGTGTTCTCGGTTCAGGACGAAGCGATTCGAACGATCCCCGATGCGATCCTGCTTCCAGGAGATCTCTTCCGGCTGCTCTGGCAGCATCTTGTGGGACCGTCGAGTGTGTCGGACCTTGACGATCCGTCTGCAGAACATGTGGATGTCGCGTTCGAACCTAGAGCCATCCTGTACGCACAGATGCCACAGCATCCGTACATGGCTGCAAATCATAGCAACAACATGCACTGTGATAGTTCAATGAGCGATACTTATCCAGTTGCAGGACCGAGCTCGAACGAAGCGGTCGTAACCTCCCGCTCTCAAGGTTTCGGGGGCTACGGAACGGTCGCTTTTGACCAACAGGGGCGCATCGTTGCCGTCTTCAGTAACGGAAGGCGCTTCCAACTTGAGCTGATCGATCCCTACACGTTGGAGGAGTTGGCCTCCTACGACCTCCCGGCTCGTCCGTGGTATTGGTTGCTAAGCGGTATCCTCCCCTGGGAGTACATCGGCGCTGGGATGTACTTCTTTCTGGATCATCTGGACCGAGCGGTGGTACCGACGACAGAGAACACCATCCTGGTTCTTCAGACGCCAACACAGGGCAATCAGTTCAAGCTGGTTGCGGAGTTCGACCTCAGCGGTCACGTAGTAGATCTCCCATGGCCGAGACGAGACAGTGTTGCTTGGGTGTTGCCGGATTGGAGCGGAGAGGTCTATTGGTTTGCCACCACGCAAGGTGTTGTGGGGACCGTGGAGTTGGAGACAGGAACCGTTCGAACGCTACGACTTCAAGATGAAGTCATTGAAAACTCGTTCGCAGTCGATGCATCTGGTGTCTACATAGTCTCTGATCATGCGGTCTACCGCTTCCAGAACGACGCGTTCGGAGAAATTGCGACAACCTGGCGTACGCCCTACGATCGCGGTCCTGGAGTGAAGCCCGGACACATCACGCGTGGATCTGGAACCTCTGTCTCCCTGGTTGGTGTAGCGGATGGGCTAGTCCTGGTTACGGACAATGCAGAACCTCGTATCCACCTTCTGGCGATCGAAAAGGAACAGGGCTCGATTGTCTGCCAAGTGCCATTGTTTGAGGACGGGCGGAGTGGAACTGACATTAGCGTTGCCTGCTTTGAGCATGCGGATCCATGTGGCAACGGACTGGGCCTCTACTCCGTGTTGGTGGAAAACAACTGGGGGCATCATGCTTTTCCAAGATCCCGTCCAGCTTCCGGATTGGTGCGCATTGACCTCTCTCGCAAGAAGGATGGCAGCTACGACTGGGAGCATGTCTGGTCGAGTGCGCAGAAGTCCATCGGAGTGTTCAAGCTCTCGCTTGGAGATGGCTTCGTGTACATGTACTGGCGGAGCGAGTCCACTCCCATTACGACCTGGTTCTTGACGCGTGTCGACTTCGAGACCGGAGCAATTGCCGGGCGTACGCAGATCGGGACGGGCCTCGGGTTCAACAACTGGGCGGGTGCGCTATTCTTACATCCAGAGGGTGGCGCCGCGTACTCCACGACGATCTTTGGACTGGTACAAGTCCGGGATCCTGAGATCTAGCAAGCGGGAAAAGGGAGCATGAGCAGATTCCGTTTAGGGCAGAGAATCCGGTTCGAGCATCCCGTTGCATTGGGCTCCTTTCGAAGCTGGATCTGTACGACAACTGAAGGTGGAGGCATCGCTCTTCCGTATCTGCTGAAGTTTCTGTTCGTCTGCCTCTGTACGCTGTTGACAAGCCCGTTTCGTGGTTGGGAGAGGATTCGATATGGCGCACGGAAGCGTGTTGCAGATCTCCCGCTGGCGCCTGTCTTCATCATCGGACATTGGCGCAGCGGAACCACGCACCTTCACAACCTACTTGCGCAAGACGAGCAATTCTGTTTCCTGTCAACGTTCCAGGCGATGACTCCCGAATTCTGTCTCTCTGGATCGCGATGGCTGAAGCCAGTTCTAGCATGGGTTGCCAAACGCCGCTACCCTACGCGGTTGATTGACAATGTTCCGCTTGCGTTTGACGCCCCGCAGGAGGATGAGTTCGCAATGGCGTGCATGAGCTCTCAAGCGTTCATCCACGCCTTCTCTTTTCCCAAGCGAATGGCGGCGATCTTCGAACGACACGTGCTGATGGATCAGCAACCTCAATCGGTACGCGATCGCTGGGTCGGTACTTATGAACGTCTGTTGCGAACGATAGCTTTGCAGGGAACTGGCAGAACTCTGTTGCTTAAGAATTGCGCGAACTCCGGCCGCATTCGCATTCTCTTGGATCGGTTTCCAACTGCGCGCTTCATTCACATCCACCGCAACCCGTACGAGGTCTTCCTGTCGACACAGCATATGCATCGCACAGTTCTTGGAACCTCTCAGATGCAGTCGATTGAGGACCTAGACATTCGAGACAACGTGCTCCGGAACTACGAGGAGCTCATAAGACACTTGATCACTGTACGTGAGGAGATCTCCTCGAATCGCATCGTAGAGGTTCCCTTTGACGCATTAGAGCGGGAGCCGCTAGAACAGCTTGAGCGGATCTATCGTGTGCTCGAACTGGATGGATTCCGGACTGCACGGCCACAGTTTGAGCGGTATCTCAAGGCGGTTTCTGGATACCAGAAGAATGAGTACGACCTAGATGATGTATCGATCGATCTTGTCAATCGACATTGGGCATTTGCATTTGAAGCCCTTGGATACGATCGTGTCAGATCCATCCGCTAAGATGGAGCGAACACGATGAAGTGAGGGAGGATGGCATGCGGTTCAGCTGGCAGCTCTCATGGTCTCTGGGGCGGTACTTGTTCCGTCAGTCGTTTCGAGGCATCAAACGCTACCCGCTTGTACTGATGCTGGAACCGACCTTCCAGTGCAATCTTGCCTGCAATGGCTGCGGCCGAATCCGGGAGTACCGGGATATCCTCGATCAGCGATTGTCCTTTGAGGAATGCATGCAGGCTGTCGACGAGGCCGGCGCGCCGGTTGTGAGCATCACAGGAGGAGAACCACTCCTCTTGCCGGATATCCAGGACATCGTTGAGGGCATCATTGCCAAGAAGCGCTTTGTCCACCTTTGCACCAACGGCCTCTTGCTCGAGGACATGCTGTCGAAGTTCAAACCCAGTCCCTACCTAAGCTTTGTTCTTCATATCGATGGACTCGCAACATCTCATGACGAGGCCGCAGGACGGGCAGGAGTCTTTGACCAGGCAGTCTCTGCCATGCGTGCTGCGCAGAAGGCGGGATTCCGTGTGCTTGTGAACACCACGGTCTACAAGAACCGGCCGCTGCACGAGATTGAGCAGGTCCTAGCGTTGCTTCGCTCGATTCCAGTGCATGGGATCATGATGGCTCCTGCATTTGGATACGAGGCTGTCGATGCAGATGTGTTTCTTACGCGTCCTCAGGCAATCGACGTGTTTGGAGCACTATTGCGACAGCGGAAGAACACGCCCTTCTACAATACTCCGCTGTATCTCGACTTCCTCGAAGGGAAGCTCGAACTCGCATGTACTCCCTGGAGCACGATCACACGCAATCCCAAAGGCTGGAAACGGCCCTGCTACTTGATCACCGATGGGCATTGCGACTCCTTTGACGCGCTCATGTCAAACACAGCGTGGGAAAGCTATGGCCCGGGCAATGACCCCCGTTGCGAGCACTGCATGGTGCATTGCGGGTTTGAGGCGAGCGCAGTCTCAGCGATGACCAAGAGTGTCTCGAACCTCTGGCGCACGATTTCTTGGAATCTGTCTCGCAGGTAGCCACACGAAGGAGGATGGATGCTTGCCATCCTGGCAGCACTTGACGCGGAGCTTTCTTCAGTACGAACGCTTACACATGCTGTCGAGGTGTCCTCGGAGGCGAGCAGCACGATCTACGAAGGCAGCTTCCGAGGGAAGTCCGTGTTGTTGATGAAGACAGGCATAGGACGTCAGCGCGCAGAGGTCGCGGCCAAACGTCTGATTGAACGCTATCCGGTGACCCACATGCTATCGGTAGGGTTTGCTGGGGGATTGTCCGAGACGCTTCGAGGTGGCGAAGTCGTCCTCTGCACCTCACAAAGAAACTCCGAGAACCCTCTTCCGGGACGTTCGCGTTGGCTGCCAAATCCCCTCTCAGGTGGCGATGGCGTACATCCGGTAGACCGGGATCTGTGGGTGGAGGGCAGTTGTGTCACCTCCCCAACGCTTCTGACTGCCCCGAACGAGAAGCGCAGGCTGGGAGAGGCATCGGGTGCATTGATTGTAGACATGGAGAGTTACTGGATCGCCGGGATTGCCCAAGAGGCGGAGATTCCATGTTCTGTACTTCGGGCCGTCTCTGATCGGATGAATGATCGGGTGCCTCCCTTTGATCTGTGGATGACGACGGACGGGCACTGGCGAATCACAAGTGCCTGTGCCCATTTCATCCGCAAGCCTCAGGATCTCGCGGCGCTATTTCGCCTGGCCTGCAACGGGGTGCATGCCAGGAAACGGTTGAGGGCCGCTATCGCGGCGTGGCTGGATCTTGTTGTGCCGCTAGGAGATGAGAGATGAGGGCACTGGTTACCGGGGGCACGGGATTCATTGGTGCCAATCTTGTCAGGGAACTACTTGTCCAGGGCATGGAAGTTCGCGTGCTCGTCCGCGAACGCAGCGATCAAGGCAACCTCGATGGGTTGCCGGTGGAACAAGTGCTTGGAGATCTGACGGACCGCTTCTCATTGGATTGCGCAGTCGCTGGATGTGAGGTCGTGTTCCATGCAGCAGCATCCTATGTGTTCTGGTCAAGAAATCCTGCAGCTGTGTATGCAGTGAATGTCCAAGGAACTGTGAATGTGCTGGAGGCCGCGATGGAGGCCGGTGTTCGCAAGATCGTCTACACCAGCACCGAATCAACCATTGGCATTGATCCGCCTGCACTGGGAACCGAAGACCGTACTGCGACCATGGAAGAGGTGGCAGGCGACTACAAGCAGTCGAAGCTTCAGGCTGAGCAGAAGGTTGTAGAGTACATCGAACACGGTGCACCGGTGGTCATCGTCAATCCCACAATGCCCATTGGGCCTTGGGACATCAAGCCTACGCCTAGCGGACAGGTTGTCGTCGATTTCCTCAACGGCAAGATGCCGGCCTACGTCAATACCGGACTCAACATTATTGATGTTAGGGATGTGGCCAAGGGACACGCGCTAGCCTTGGAGAAAGGGCACGTGGGTGAGCGCTACATTCTTGGACATCGGAATCTCACGCTGCAACAGCTGCTTGAGATGCTGGCACGCTTGACCCAGCGAAAGGCACCTCGCATTCGGATCCCCATTGGCATTGCACTGGCAGCAGGATATGTTGATGAAACGGTTCGCGGGCGGCTGTTTGGCGTTCCACCAAGAATCCCTCTGGCTGCCGTGCGCACGGCACGCAAGTTTCGGCACTTCGATTGCAGCAAAGCCATTACAGCACTTGGGTTGCCGCAATCTCCAATAGAGGATGCGCTTCGAACTGCAATCGCCTGGTTTCAAGCGCGCGGCTACGCGTAGCAACGCTTGCGCAAGATGCCGTCTGGCTATTCAGCCATTTCTTCCAGCTGATCCAGAAGCTTTGCTGCGTTACGTTGCGCATTCCGATTCCAGAAGGGCCATCTCTCAAGCGCTTCGGACTCTAGGACGGTAGTGAGCTCCTGTGTGATCAGATCTGCATCGCGTACCCCCACGAGTGCGCCGAAGTAGTTGTAGGTGAACCCCCAGTACTCAGCCAGGATGACTCGATTCGGAAGATAGGCGGGATCGAACGCAATGGCATCGTGCAGCAGTTGAAGTCCTGCCTCATCGTCTCCCCCCATTGCCTCTGGAGACATGATTAGCAGCGAACCCAGTGAACTCATCGAGCTTCCGCCCCAGTACCCTGGGTCGATCTCTACGCTGCGGCCGAACAGCGCAAGCACCTTGTCTTGCTGGAAGATTCCCTCGATGGGGTGCAGGCCGAGAAGCTTACCCCAGTTGCTGGCGGTCCAATGGAGGGCTGCGGGATCGATGGCGTGCGACACTGCCTGGGCGAAGTCTTCCTGTTCTGCTGCTGCAAACGCGGAATTCAGCCGCAAGCTTTGCAGACCGTAGGCCTTGCCGAGATCAAACCACCCCTCATCCTCATCATTCGGATCCTCGGTCAGCGTGGTTGCTTCGTAGCACAGCTGAGCGAGCCGGTTAAGAACGAAGCTCTGTGATTGGACAGCCAGTGTGTCAAGGTCTGGCAACACGGCTTGGTACAAGTCGATGATCTGCATCATGACTTCCTGGGTGTAGCGGGTCGAATGGAGCGCCTCGGCCTGTTGGATTCTTTGAACGGCCTCTTCAGACGCAACACCCACCACCGCAATTAGCCCGACGACTCCCATGACCATCCACGCAAGCATGACTCGACGCATTCCCCGACTCCTTTCACCGTTCGGTGAGGCCATTTTCCGCGAGCACGAGGTTGGATCCAAGTAGATGTCGTGAAACCCCAGAGACGAACACGCAACGCAATGGCCCTATCGTGATGTCAGGCCGCCGGAGCGATCACGCTTCAGGCGACATCGCGGCCTTCGATTCCAACGACAAGTCAGAGGGAGGAACCATGAAGCGTATCCAGATCACGGAACACATCGTGCAGTTCGAGCAAGAGGGTCAGCAGATGCCCTGCTGCCTCACGGCCTATACCGGGAACGACGGATTGGTGCTGATCGACTCTGGGCAATCTACCCGAACTGAGGAACTCGAACAGGGGGTGCAGGAACTTGGGTTTCAAGCACCGCGGTTCATCATCAATACCCACGCGAGCTTGGCAAACGTCGGAGGCAATGGAGCCTTCGGTACTTCACCCACCATCCTTGCGCACCGTGGGACACGGACCATGATGCAATCCCCCAGCCACCTGTTGGCAGAACTCGGAGCGGATGCATTGCCAGATGTGGAGATTGATGGCCCAGTGACACTACATCGCGATGAGGAGGAGATCCGCATACTCCCCTTGTCAGGGAGCCACTCCCCAACGGATCTAGTCGTGCACTTCGTGCACGCGGGCGTTGCCTGTGTCGGGGACATCTATGGAGGACGTTTCTTCCCCTTTCCAACCTTCGGCGGGCACGCGACCGAGTTCTCACGGGTGCTGACCGAACTCCGCGAACTGCTGCCATCGAACACGAAGCTTCTCTATGGCCACCAATCCGGTGTCGGCTCGCTGCAGGACTTTCAAGAGATTCTGGACATGATGGAGGAGACCGTGCCGATCGTGAAGCAGGGCGTTGCAGCAGGCAAGGATCGAGATACGCTGATTGCGGAGGGGCTGCCGGAAAGATGGGAGCATCTGAGCCGTCCCGGTGCGACAGCAGCTGGATGGATCTACGTCCTGTACAACGATTTCACGGATCAAGGATTTGAGCAACCTGACCAGCTGGTCCCCCTGTACGAAGGGTGGAAGGCTGGCGGGGGAGATGGCGCGGTAGCTCGGATTCGAGAGGAGATTGCCGAGAACGCGGAGATCGATCCGCAATTCGAGCGCGCATTCCTCAGATTCGGATACTGGCTTCTACGGGACAAACAGTCTCCGAGCAATGCTGCGAAAGTCTTCCGGCTCTGGGCAGAGACATTCCCAGCTTCCTGGAACGCGTACGACAGCCTTGCGGAGGCGCACGTTGCGCTTGGGCAGACTGCGCTAGCAATCGAGCACTATAGAAAGTCGCTAGAACTCAATCCTGAGAACGAGAATGGCAAGACAGAATTGGCAAAGCTGGGCATGTCGTAAACGAGGTCGGTCAGCCTTCCGGTACGCTTCGTTCCAAACCTTGCCAAAGCTTGAAGGCAAGGATCGCGCCTACTACCAGCCATGCGGCGATGGAAATCCAAAGGTGCGTGTCTTGGTAGCCGATGCCAAGGCACGTGCCGGAGATGGCAACGAGTTCCAAGACGCCGCGGCGGTACTTTGGAAGGAAGCCACGTACAGGAATGAACGCGAGCACGATCCAACCGGTACCCATGAAGAAGACATCCCAGATTCGTTCCCACGAGAATCGCGATGCATAACCAAGCGAACCTGCGATGAATGTGCCAGCGGCCCATAACCCAACAATCCCAACGACGATCCAGTCGATCATATCTGTGGGTCGTCGATTGCGGTTCATCTTTGGGTCTACTGAGTTGTCCTCTTTGCGAGGTTCCATGAGGTCATTCTCCCGATTCTCAGGGGTTCCAGCAAGCCCTGGATGCGATCGATATCGACCTGCCTGACCGGCTGTATCTGCGGTTACCCGCTGTACTGATCGCGCAACATTTCACGGCGCCCCACATGTGTCGGAAATGCATCCAATCCGGGGTTGTAGAGGAAATGCTGCAGCACATCAGCATCCTTGAGCAGCTCCGCGAGTGGACTGTGATTATCAGCTTTGTCCGAGTGGTGTGTGATTGCGTCTTGGATAGCTTGAATCTCTGCTGGCGTGAACGCGTCTAGCTTGCGAAGGATGCTGCCTGCGCGTTCTGCGCTTCGAGGACCATGGTTCACGGAATCGCCGGACTCATAAGTTGCCAAATCGTGCAGCATGCCAGCAATGGCGGCGAGTTCTGTGTCGAGTCCCCGCTGCAATGCCAAGAACGCTGCGGATTGAGAAACACCATACAGATGGACAAATCCACAGCGCTTGGCATCGGGGTCATGAAGTCCAAGCAGGATGGGGTCTACGACCTCCCGGATGAGTTCTAATCGATTCATACACATAGGATAGTGCGCCTCTGTCCGACAATCCCGCGAGCTACGAGGATGAGAAGAGGCTCCCGAATCGCATCAGCATTGATAGGTCGCCTGAAACCCTGTACTGACCGGACATGTAGGCAGCTGTGCCGTCGAGCTTGCCAGAGCAGACGTCCAGCCAGATCTGCGCTGGTGCGTGAATGGTCAGTGTCGGGGAGGCATGCACCCCTTCGTACGCACCGCAGACACCTTCGCCGATCTTCAGGAAGTAGTGTCCTGGGTCTTCATCAGGGATCTCGAACTGGAAGACGGCCTCCAGATCTCCTGCAGCCTCTGCAGAGAAGACGCCCGCGAGCTGGGCGAGCAGGTCACGAACCTGATCACCGACACCATCGGAATCTATCAGCTGAGCTGGTTCCTCTGCGCTCGCAGGAACCGAGGCTCTACCCTGCGGGATATCCGCGCCTTCGGATCGCCAATGCGCATTGACTGCACCAGCATATGCGCCCGGATCCTCGGCCAGAGACCGATCGAGGATGGCTTGGGTGTCATCGCGAATGACCTCACCGCGTGCAACCTGTCTTCCTGCTTGTCTCGTTGCATCGAGGTACCACTGAATGTGCTTGCGCATTCCGGGAGTGGTAAGCATTGGCCCTGCAGCACAGCAAATCATGCCCGCAAGACCAGCACGTGGACCGGAATCCAACTGTCTGAACGTGGTTTTCAATGCCTCGAAATGATGCGTCTCCGGGAACCCAGCATTCGAAATGAGCACGAACCGAGATATACCATCCTTGTAGCGTGCCGGATGATTGTACTCGTCTCCGATCTTCTCGATCGCTGGACTGCTCAGCGGAACCATTCGGTCCATGAAGTTCTTCAAGATGCCGGTCACCATGTTTCCGTAGAGTGGGGATGCCAGCACGAGAATGTCGGACTCTCTGATGCGCAGCAACATCTCCTGCATGTCATCCCTGTGAATGCACACGCCGGGGGTCTTTGTCCAGCATGAGAAGCAGCCCGTACAAGGAGTGACCTTTAGATCACGAACGTAGACGGTTTCGGTGTCCGAGCCCTCCTCTCTCGCGCCCTCGAGAAACGTCTGAACCAGGACATCGGTGTTGCTCTCCGTCCCTTTGGGGCTGCCATTGATTGCTAGAATCTTCAAGATGAGCTCCTTTGCGTGAACGCAGCTTCCAAGCCGCCCTCATAGGCGTGACTGCGAATCTTCTCTATGGCCCCCTCTAGCCATTGAAGTGAGGATCTTGCGCTCTCAATGCCATAGTCGAGCGTCAGATACCAGAAGAATTGCTCACGTTTTGGCATCTCCTTTACGAACACGGGTTGCGACACCGTGCCAGTCTCAAACAGATTGAGAACGCCACGGATCTCCTCCACCTTCTCTTCAAGCACCGCAAGGATTTCGTCATCCTCCAACTCCCCGGAGAAGAAGATCTGAACGAGAAAAGGGGATCGAATCGGAGGTTCTGCGCGGGGCTGTCCAAGCCAACTCCGAAGCTCTGCGCGGCCCTCTTCGGTGATCGTGTACTCCTTGCGATTGGGTCGATCATCCTGACGAACGAGTTTCATGGATGCCCACCCCCGTCGCTCCAAGTCCGCGAGGGTTTGATAGATCTGGGTTTGCTGGGCAGACCAGAAATGTCGGACCGATGCTGCGAATAGTCTCTTGAGGTCGTAGCCCGTGTATGCACCGCGATTGAGGAATCCAAGAACTGCATGCTGTAGAGACATCGATACCTCCGGCCTTATATTATTCCGTGACCGAAATAGTATGACGACGAAATAGAAATGTCAAGCCCGCCTCACCCAACGCAAGGGTTCGGTACACTGTGACCATGCTGCGGACGAACCCAGTCTTGGAGATCGATCTCACATCGCAACGTATGAGGCACCGAGCATTGGACTCGGCACATGCACTTGCGTTCCTTGGGGGGCGTGGCATGAACATGGCTACGCTCGCAAGAACGTTGGATCCCCAAGTTGATGCGCTGGCTCCAAGCGTGTCGTTGCTGTTCGGTGTTGGGTCCTTGGTCGGCACGGGCTTCCCATCCTGTGCACGATTTAATGTCAGCGGTCGCTCTCCGCAGACCGGGATCCTCGGGGACTCCAATGCAGGCGGGCACTTCGGTGTTGCCCTGCGCCGCGCGGGGCTTGACCAAGTCCAAATCAGAGGAAGCGCGGCATCCCCTGTCTATCTGTGGATTGACGACGATCGCATCGAGCTGCGAGACGCGGCCGAGTTCATGGGATTGGATACGGTTGAAGTCACCGAAGCTCTTGAGGACATGGCCGAAGGTGCTCCGATACGAGTTGCCGCAGTAGGACCTGCTGCGGAGCGCGGCGTTTCGTTCAGTGGCGTGTTTGCTGACCGCGTGCGTGCCGCAGCGCGTACGGGGATGGGCACGCTGATGGCGGCCAAGGGACTGAAGGCGATCGCGGTCCGAGGCACAGGTACCGTTCCGATCCACGACCCGGCTCGGTTCCGTGAGCTTGTCGTCGAAGCACGCGAGAAGATCCTCACACATGACGAGTACGACATCCGTTCTAGATTGGGCACCACCCAACTTGTATCGGCCTTGCAGCGCATGGGCGGACTTCCCACGAGGCACTTCCAATCCGGTACGTGCGAGTTTGCCGATGCCGTGTCTGGGGAGCGCATTGAGGCTGAGTACAAGGTTCGCTCGATGACCTGCGCAGCATGTCCTATTCACTGTAGTCGCTATCTAGAGGTGGATGACCCGAGATTCCCGGGTCTGAGCTTCGAGGGCCCAGAGTATGAGCCGCTTGCGGGATTCTCCATTCGAATTGGAAATCCGGACCTGCCGCTTGCCCTCGCGGCAGTCGATCGCTGCAATCGATTGGGTATGGACGCCATCACGGCTTCGGAAGTCATCGCTTGGACCATGGAGTGCAATGAGCGGGGTCTGCTGCCGCGCACGCAGACGGGTGGGTTGGACATCTCCTTCGGAAACGGAGACGCTGCGCTGGATCTTCTGGAAATGATTGCCAAGCGAGAGGGTTTCGGAGACATCCTCGCGGACGGCGTGTGTGCGGCTGCCAATCGCCTGGGTGTCGGCCACGACCTTGCGATGCACAGCAAGGGATTGGAACTGTTTCAGGCTGACGTCCGCGCCATGAAGGCCTATGGCCTTGGCAATGCAGTCGCGAGTCGCGGCGCCGACCACTTGCGTTCCGAGCCTTGGTTCGAGTTCTCTGGGGATCGGGATGCTGCGGTGGCTCGCTACGGCACGCCAGAGGCCGCAGATCGACTGTCTTGGAAAGGCAAGGGGCGCGTGGTCAAGGACTACGAGGAACGCGCCGCAATCTCTGATGCGCTTGGGATCTGCAAGAACGTGTACAACAACATGGAGATTCTTGATTGGGGGCAAACGGCACATGTGCTGAACGCCGTACTGGGGACTTCCTACAACGGTGAGGATGTTCGCCTGATTGGAGAGCGCATTGTCAATATAGAGCGATTGATCAATGCGCGACTTGGTGTGGATCGTAGCTGGGATACGCTGCCGCGGCGATTCCTCGAAGAGCCTGCGGGTCCTCCAGACTCTCCTTCTGCTGGCTCTGTTCTCGAACTCGAATCGATGCTCGAGGAGTACTATGCCGTACGCGGGTGGGACCAAGGAACGGGACTCCCCACGGAAGCCAAACTGAAAGCGCTTGGATTGGGAGACAACCATGGTTGAGCTGTGGATCGAAGTTGAACGTGTAGGCGGTGTCTGCACAGGCCCCGTGCCGATGGGGCTTGGCACGGGATTCCTCGTTCGGAATGGCCGGCTGCATTTCCCTGCAGGCGGACCGATCTGTATCTTCGCGCTTCAGAGCGTGCTCACGCTTGTGGCAGCCAAGGAGCGCGTGCTGAACAACGATCCAAATGCGGACTGGATGGCGAACGTGCACACCGTTCAGTGCCCAGATCCCAAGGGACGCACACAATGGCGGTTCGAGCAACGGCCGCTAGGAGCGACGCCCTTGAATGCGATGGATCCTGGCAGCGACTCACTTCCTGTCGCTCAGGCCGGAGACTTGCGCCTCGTTGTTGACCGCATCGAAGGACGCTGCAATGAAGGCATGTGTGTCGGACATCACGCGCTCGTTCGTGGAAGCAGCCTCTATCTTGCGCAGCCCTTCTGCTTCTACGCGATCCAAGCTGTGCTCCCGATGCTGACAGGGTACCAGCGTGCACACGATGCAGACGATTGGATGGTCCACGAGACGGAAGTTGTGTGCCCGGATCCACTCGGGAACGTCATCCTTCGCATCGAGTCTCTCTGAATTGCGTCCGAAGGGTCTAGACGATCTCCTGAGGAGATGTTCGATCCGTGAACGCATAGCTTGAAACCGACTGGGGACGGCCAACGTGATCGGTGGCTTCCGAGGCTTCTTGCTCCTGCTTCCTGTCCGACCGGACAGCAACCGATGCAATCTGGTGTTACCCCGAGGGGAGGAGCCGAAAGGGAATGTCGCGAGAAGGTTTGGCTAGTGATCCTGAAGCCAGTCCCTCCATCCTGCTTCTATCGCGGAGATCTCAGCTTCCGGAGATTCGATCCACTGGTGAAGCTCCCGCCAAAAGGCAGCTACTCCCTTTGCTTCCACGAGGTAGGCCACAACACTGAGACCGATCTGATAGGTGTCGAAAACCCCCAGGTCTACTGTGAGCTCATTTTGCTGTGCCCAGCTGGCTGCATACTGTTTCCATCCATCGACACCCACAAGTGATGTGGCCGTGTACTCTGCGATGCCCTCAATAACCAAGTCCGGCAGCCAACCCATGTAGATACGCTCTCGCAGACAGACGAGATAGGTGAGCCAGTGCGCGATCTCGTGCCATGTGACGATGGCAGCGTCTTGA
>Ga0180436_10002360_pt1 | contig 18013 bp, 19 predicted proteins | sample SS_ome_2_FD_132434 | JGI IMG/M metagenome (GOLD analysis project Ga0180436, IMG submission 132434) | Hypersaline lake sediment archaeal communities from the Salton Sea, California, USA - SS_3_S_2 metaG | ecosystem: Environmental > Aquatic > Non-marine Saline and Alkaline > Hypersaline >...
TGCGGCTTAACATTAAGCGGTACAAGCGAGTGGAATTGTGACGGAAAAGAGATGTCATCAGGATATGCGAGAAAATTCAACAATCAGTGCAGAGCCTTTGCGTAAGGCGGCTGCGATTCTTAAAGCCGGCGGGGTGGTATTGCATGCTACAGAAGGCGTCTGGGGTTTTGCCTGCGATCCGTTTAACTCTGATGCAATTGAGGCTGTGCTGGCGATCAAGGGTCGCCAGGCAGATAAAGGCTTTATAGTTATTGGTGCAAAAGCCGACGACTTTTCCGACCAGCTGGCGGGGTTACCTGCAGCGCAAAAGCAGGCCATTCAAGCCACCTGGCCTGGCGCTCATACCTGGATTCTGCCGGACACCATCTATCCGGACATTATTCGCGGCGGCCGCACAACGCTGGCCTGTCGTGTACCCGGTCATGCTCAGGCCAGGGAGTTATGTGAATTGTCAGGAAGCACGCTGGTCTCTACGTCTGCAAACCGTTCCGGCGAACCCAGTTTGACAACTCAGGCTCAGGCAGAAGAAGCGTTCGGCAAGCTGGTAGGCTATGTTTTACCTGGCGCAGTTCTGAATCCTGGTAAGGCGAGCACTATTCACGCCTTGGATGGCACCATCCTGCGCTGACATAAAATATGCACACAGCAGAAATAAATCGTTATCTTGTGGTTGGCAACCCAATCAATCACTCGCGTTCACCGCAAATACATCACGCCTTTGCGAAACAGTTGGGTGACAAAATTGTCTACGACAAAGCCGAAGTTGAAATAGGTGGCTTTGCGCAGTTTGCAGAACAGTTTAAAGCCGGCGGCGGCAAGGGGATGAACGTAACTGTGCCGTTCAAGATTGATGCCTACAATTATGTAGATACGGTGGATGAACATGCCCGTGCAGCTGCAGCCGTTAACACCATCAAATTTTCGGTAGAGAAACAAAGTCACGGATTCAATACTGACGGTATTGGTCTGCTGCGCGATCTGAGCGGGCGCCATGGTGTCGACCTGCAGGGTAAACATGTGCTGTTGATTGGTGCAGGTGGTGCAGCACAAGGTGCACTCCTGCCGCTGCTGCAGGCAGGCATCAGACGGTTAACGCTGATGAATCGAACCGTCGAAAAAGCGCACTTGCTGTTACAGCAGCCGGTATTCAGGAATGCTGGAGTAGACACTACAGCCCAGGCGCTTAACGTGCTCGACGAACCGGCGGATGTTGTTGTTAACGCCACCTCCTTCGGGCTGAGTGATGAAGCTATTCCTCTGCAACAGGATCTGGTCAGCGGCGCATTCTGTTACGACATGAGTTACGGCCCTGCGGCGAGATTCTGCCGCTGGGCAGATTCCGCTGGAGCAACGATAAGCGTGGATGGGTTGGGCATGTTGGTCGAGCAGGCGGCGCAAAGCTATTTCATCTGGCACGGTCATATGCCGCATACCCAGCCTGTTTATGAACAGTTGCGCGGTGCTGACACGAAAGATGCGCACAGGTTACCCGTATAAATAAGGTCGCTATGACAAAGGTAAATATTTTCAGGAAACGGTTTATAGCCGGAGCGGTCTGCCCGGATTGTCAGATTGTAGACCGAATCGTAGTTGAAACGGGCAACCAGGAGGCGCTGCAGGACGACAGTGATGAGCTACTCGAAGTGTCGCGTCGCCGCTGTGTGGCATGTGGCTTTGCTGATGAATTTTCAATCGACAGTCGAGTCAATTCCCAGGGTGTACCGCGCGGGAAGCCAGAAAGACCCAAATCAAACGCCATGCAACCTGTTACGCCTGCCCAGGCCGTCAAGATTCTAGACCCTGGTGCGCCCCCAAAACCCTGAAAAAGCGAAATGCTTCTCACTCAGGCCGCCGATGTTCAGCCAGGGCTCGAACATAAGGTATTTCTTTAGTTATCTTGACGTTATCAGCCATAGTTTCGTGTTGCTGTACGTACTTGGGTTGCTATAATCGCTTCGCGCTCAGTGCCAGCGTCAGGACAGACAGCCTGGACAACGAGACGAGCGTGAATGGGGACATAGACCTTCTGACAATAGTCAGTTGTTTAGTCTATAACTTAGAGCGAAATACCTAGTGGTTTATCTGGCCTGAAAACACGTCGACAGACGGGTTGGCCTGCGCACTTAAAGAATTGCTGCAGAGGCGGCAGTTTCCTATGCGCCGGTAGTGGCTCATACGGACTCAGTCCGTTAATCACCGGTAAAAGACTCATGCGTGGTAACGAGATATGCGCATAAGACAGACACAAATTGTGGAACATATGGGATGAAACAAAGAATAAGTGTTGCAGGCGGCTTGGTCAGCTTGTTAACGGCTGGCGTGGCAACTGCCGATGAATTAAACCTGCGCCCTGGCGTCACTGACATCAGCCAGCAGGTCTACGATCTGCACATGACCATCTTGTGGGTGTGTGTAGTGATCGGCGTCGCGGTTTTTAGTGTGATGTTCTGGTCCGTTATCCACCATCGCCGTTCCGCCGGTTATGAAGCGGCTAAATTTCACGAAAGCACCAAGCTTGAGCTGGCCTGGACCATCGTGCCTACACTGATCCTGATTGGTATGGCGATCCCAGCCACTCAGGTACTGGTGGCAATGTATGACACCGGCGGTGAAGACATGACCGTTGAAGTGCGTGGCTACCAGTGGAAGTGGCAGTACAAATATCTCGATGATGATTACAATAACACTTTTTCGTTTTTCTCCAACCTGGCCACCACTCAGGACGAGATCCAGAACCGCAGCGCGAAAGGCGAAAATTACCTGCTGGAGGTAGATAACCCTTTGCGGATTCCCATGAATCGCAAAGTCCGTTTTCTGATTACCGCTGAAGATGTTATCCACGCGTGGTGGGTGCCTGATTTTGGCATCAAGCGGGACGCAGTGCCTGGCATGCTGAATGAGTTATGGACCGTCGTCGAAGAGCCCGGTATCTATCGAGGCCAGTGCACGGAGTTGTGCGGTAAAGACCACGGCTTCATGCCGGTTGTGGTGGAAGTTATGGAAGAGGCTGACTTTGACGCCTGGTATGCCGAAGAAGTTGCCAACGAGAGCGTCCGTCAGGAAGCGTTGAGCAAAACCTTCACGCACGAGGAATTAATGGCGCAGGGCGAAGAAGTCTACGGCACCTTCTGTGCAAGCTGTCACCAGCCCAACGGTCAGGGAGTGCCACCGGTTTTCCCTTCTCTGGTGGGTAGCCCATATATCGTCGGGCCCCGTGATGATCACATCAAAATGGTTATAGAGGGTGTGCCGGGAACCGCCATGCAGGCATTTGGGCGTCAACTTGATGCGGCCCAGCTTGCAGCAGTTGTGCACTACGAGCGCCATTCCTGGGGCAACGATTCAGACGACATCACTCAGCCACGTGATGTCATAGAACTATCTGGCGAATAAAGAGGAAGCTATGAGCGAAGTCATACACGCAGGTCAGCAAGACGACCACCACGACGATCATCACGATCACGGGCCAGATAAAGGGTTAGCTCGCTGGCTGTTCACCACCAACCATAAAGACATCGGCACACTCTACCTGTGGTTCAGTTTTGCGATGTTCCTTGTTGGCGGTGTGATGGCGCTGATCATCCGCACCGAGCTGTTCCAACCGGGTCTGCAGTTTGTGAACCCTGAGTTTTTCAACCAGATGACCACCAACCACGGTCTCATCATGGTGTTTGGTGCCATCATGCCGGCCTTTGTTGGCCTGGCGAACTGGCTGGTACCCATGCAGGTTGGCGCGCCGGATATGGCGTTGCCGCGCATGAACAATCTTTCTTTCTGGATCCTGCCATTTGCCTTCGGCATCATGATTTCCACGTTGTTCATGGAAGGTGGCGGTCCTAACTTCGGTTGGACCTTCTACGCGCCTCTGTCGACCACCTATGCACCTGATTCGGTGACGTTCTTCATCTTTGCGGTTCACCTGATGGGTGCGTCTTCGATCATGGGCAGCATCAACATCATCGCTACCATCCTGAACATGCGGGCACCGGGGATGACGCTGATGAAAATGCCTCTGTTCATCTGGACCTGGCTGATCACCGCCTACCTGCTGATTGCCGTTATGCCGGTACTGGCGGGTGCGGTCACCATGATGTTGTTTGATATTCACTTCGGTACCAGCTTCTTCAATGCTGCTGGTGGCGGCGATCCGGTGATGTTCCAGCACATTTTCTGGTTCTTCGGACACCCTGAGGTGTACATCATGATTCTGCCGGCTTTTGGTGTTATTTCGCACATCATCCCGGCGTTTGCGCGCAAAACACTGTTTGGCTACGACTCCATGGTGTACGCGGTGGCGTCGATTGCGTTCCTGTCCTTTATTGTCTGGGCGCACCATATGTTTACCGTAGGTATGCCCTTGGCTGGTCAGCTGTTCTTCATGTACACCACCATGCTGATTGCGATACCCACTGGCGTTAAGGTCTTTAACTGGACGGCGACAATGTGGCGCGGCTCGATGACTTTCGAAACACCGATGCTGTTTGCCATCGCGTTTGTGGTCCTGTTTACCATTGGCGGCTTCTCTGGACTGATGCTGGCGATTACACCGGTGGATTATCAGTACCATGATACGTACTTTGTTGTGGCCCACTTCCACTACGTACTGGTGCCGGGAGCACTGTTCTCAATCATTGCTGCCGTGTACTTCTGGTTTCCGAAATGGACCGGAAGAATGTACAACGAAACGCTGGGTAAGCTGCACTTCTGGCTGTCGTTTATCGGTGTGAACATTACGTTCTTCCCGCAGCATTTCTCAGGACTGGCGGGTATGCCTCGACGCATTCCTGATTATCCGCTGCAGTTTGCGGACTTCAATATGGTGTCGTCAGTGGGCGCATTTATTTTCGGCTTCTCGCAGCTGTTCTTCCTGTACGTGATCATTCACGGCATACGCTCGGGTACCCCCGCAAAAGCACGGGCATGGGAAGGGGCAAAAGGTCTGGAATGGACTTTACCCTCACCAGCGCCTTACCACAGCTTTACCAAGCCACCTAAAGTGACGGATGAGGAAGTGCACGCCTAGTACTTGGAGAAGTAAAAGTGCTGAAAGAAGTAACGGAGTAAACAGGTTATGACAACAAACGCGCAAAGTTCTGAGATCAAACGTACGGTACGTAAGCTGTGCCTGATTGTGTTGGCAATGGCTGCGTTTGCCTGGGCACTGGTGCCGTTGTATGACCTGTTTTGCGAAATTACCGGCTTGAATGGAAAAACCGGCGGTCCTTATACCTATGATCCAGCGACAACCTCGCCAGATACTTCGCGCCTGGTCAAAGTGAATTTCATCACTAACACCAACCAGGGCATGGTGTGGGATTTCTGGTCGGAGAAAGGTGGTGTGCGGGTTCATCCAGGTGAACTTAAAGAAGTAAATTTCTACGTCAAGAACACCACCGACAGAGTTATGGTGGGGCAGGCCATACCTTCTCTGGTTCCGGTATCCGCCACACAGTACTTTCACAAAACAGAATGCTTTTGCTTTAACCAGCAAATTTTGCAGCCCGGTGAAGAAATGGCTATGCCCATGCGCTTCATCGTTGGCCGGGAACTGCCGAAAAACGTGCAGTCCATCAATTTGAGTTACGCTCTTTTTGACATCACTGAAGCCATGGGTGATGCCGCAGTAACTGGCGGTTAGCGCCAGCGATCGAGCAAAGGGAATATTGGAGAAAACAATGGCAAATGCAGAAACAGATCAATCGGTCTATTACGTACCTCACAGTGGCTGGTATCCGGTGGTTCTCGCCCTCGGGTTGATGTTAACGGTGACTGGCCTCGCCAGCTGGTTAAACGATACCAAGGCGGGAGAACCTCACACCTGGACGCAGAGCATTATTGGCTTTGCGATGGTGGCATTTGTCCTGTACTGCTGGTTTGCGAAGGTCATTGCGGAAAATCAGCAGGGTCTGGCTAACGAGCAGCTCAAGCGGAGTTACGTCTGGGGCATGGGCTGGTTTATTTTCTCCGAGGTGATGTTTTTTGCAGCCTTCTTCGGTGCACTGTTTTATACGCGCTCTATTGCGGTTGCTTGGCTCGGCGGTGATGGCGCAAAAGGTTTAACGGGGGATTATCTGTGGCCTGAATTTGATGCTACCTGGCCGGTGATGACCAACCCTGACGCTAATGCGTTCCCTGGACCAGGACAGAACATGCAGGCGCCTTCGGTTTCCAGCTGGTATGCCTATCTGCCCTTCTGGAACACGGCCATTCTGTTGTTTTCCAGTGTCACCATCCACTGGGCACATTCAGCCATCAAAGCCAACAATCGCAAGAAACTGATTGGCTGGCTTGGCCTAACAGTACTCCTGGGCATCATTTTTGTCGGCTTACAGATAGAAGAGTATGTGATCGCCTATACCCAGATGGGGCTGACACTGGACAGTGGTATTTACGGGTCAACGTTTTTCCTCCTGACCGGCTTCCACGGCTTTCACGTCACGCTGGGAACAATCATTCTGATCGTTCAGCTTTACCGGGCGATTAAAGGCCACTTCAATGCAAAAGACTGCTTCGGTTTTGAAGCGGCCAGCTGGTATTGGCACTTTGTCGATGTGGTCTGGGTAGGGCTGTTTATTTTCGTTTACGTCTTATAGGCGCGCTCAAAAAGCAGTTCGAAAAAGAAGGGGGCCGTACAGCCCCCTTTCTTATGTCAGGTGCTAATCAACGTCTGTTTCTGCAGCACTCTTTTCTTCCAGCAGCTGCTGGGTTGTATGGTGCCAGGGGGCATTGGTGCCGATACGTAACTCACCAGTGTAAAAGCCGTAAAATATAGTCAGAAGCAGCGCGCCAGCCAGGGTAATGCGAACGCCCAGCGCGTAAAGTGTGCGTTTTGAATCGGCGCGGTCCGTGTCTTTAAACAGAAATACCAATCCGGAGAATAAGCTGATGATGACGCCAATCAGCAGAACAACAATAATGACTTTCAACAAAGCATTTGCCTTTTAAAATGAGCGCGCACTTTAAACCATTGTGTGTGAAGGGTTAATCACTTGACACGATTTGCTCCAGGCTGGCGCATGACTCTTTTTGTCCTGATTCTGCTGCCCATCGTCTTAACCCTTGGTGTCTGGCAGCTGTCGCGTGGAGCCGAAAAGCGCGCCCTGGAAAGTGACTATTTGGATCGTCTGACAAGTTTGCCGGTCCAAGCTGCAGAATTTGATCCCAACGTGCGCTTTCAGAGGGTAAAATTATCGGGCGAGTTTCAGCAACAGATCTTCCTGGTCGACAATCAGGTGCTTAATGGCAAAATCGGTTACTGGGTGTTGCAACTGTTTAACGAAGCCCAGGGCAGCCGGTTTATTGTTAACCGCGGGTTTCTTGCGGCACAGGCTCGACGTGATCAGCTGCCCGAAGTGCCTCTGGTGGAAGGACGAGTGGAGCTTGTCGGTGTCGTGTGGCCTTACACGGGTTTGATTCCAGTGTTAGATGACGATCCCTGGCCGCAGACATGGCCGAAACGAGTGCAGCGCCTGGACATAAAGCGAATGGCTCAGCTGCTGTCAGCAGAACCGGTTGAAGTGCGCCTGGAGCCTGGCCAGGCTGGCGTGCTGCAGGCGGCACCTTTTGCCCAGGTCTTAAGTGATGCTAAACATCGGGGTTATGCGGCGACCTGGTTTGGTCTGGCCATAACGCTGTTGGTTGGCTATCTATACCTGGGCATCAGGAACGCCAGAGAAAATGACAAATAAAGGTAAGTGTTCATGAGCGAAACCTCTAACGATGCAGAATCGACCCAGGCGGCGGCGGTACAGCGGCGCAATCGATTGCAGTTGATCGGCATAATGATGATCGGCTTCTTAACGCTGGGTGGCTCGTATCTGGTGTTTTACCTGGCGCAGGGCTCAGACGGTTGGGGTACAACCAATAACGGTACATTTGTGCAGCCGGAGATCACCACAACGCAGCTGGGCTGGCAGGTTGACGGTAATACACGCCGCTGGTGGTTGTGGGTGGTCACCCCGGATTGCACAGCTGAATGCCAGCAGACCGTACAACACATGCAGGCACTGCACATACTGTTGAACAGGGAAATGGATCGGGTGCGTCGTGGCTACACCGAAGTGGACGTTGCCGTGCAGACCCGCCCGTCGTGGATGGCAACCTTTCCAGAACTGGCGCTGATTGATATTGGTGATGCCTCTCCCCTGCAGGAGGGTGTCTACATCGTAGATCCCAATGGCAATCTGGTGTTCCACTATGCCATGGACACCAATCCAAAACTGGTGCTCCAGGACCTGAAGAAGTTGTTAAAGGTATCTCACATTGGTTAGTCAGCGTGTTCTTAATCTGAATCGACTCGGTCTGGTACTGGTCGTCTTTGTTGTGGTTTTAGGTGCGTACACCCGCCTGGTGGATGCAGGCCTGGGCTGTCCGGATTGGCCGGGTTGTTATGGGCATCTGAAGTGGCCGGACACCACAGAAGAAGTTGAGCGTGCAGAGAAGCTGTTTCCGGAATTTCCCGTCGACCATGCCAAGACCTGGCCAGAGATGGTGCATCGCTATTTTGCCGGTGTGCTGTTGCTGGTGGTGTTAGCGCTGACGGTGATTGCGTGGCGAGATAACCCACCAAACAAAATTCGCGAGATAAGCACTGCGCTGTTGATTCTGATCATCTGCCAGGCAGCTTTTGGCGCGTGGACGGTGACATTGAAGCTCTGGCCTCAGATTGTGACCCTGCACCTGATGGGCGGCTTTGCCACCTTCAGTCTGTTGTGGGTGCTGTACCTGCGACAGGGTGGCGGGCGACCGCTCTGGCTGGCCCAGGCGCAGCAATTGAATCTGCGGCGACACGCCCAGGTGGCGCTGGCACTGGTGATTGCACAGATTGTGCTTGGTGGCTGGGTTGCTTCTAACTATGCCGCCCTTGCCTGTGCGGATTTCCCTACCTGCTACGGCAGTTATGCACCACCTATGGATTTTGCTGCCGGATTCAATATTTTCCAGCACGTGGGTCCGAACTATCTGGGTGGCCTGCTGGATAATGAGGCCCGCATCGCCATCCACTGGACCCATCGTCTGGGTGCGCTGCTGGTCATGGTTGCGGTTGCGGCGCTGGCTTTTCGCCTGTGGTCGACAAACCGCTTTCTGGCAACGCTGACTTTCACTCTCCTGGCATTTCAACTGATGCTGGGCATCCTGAATGTAGTCTGGAGCCTGCCTTTGGGTATCGCCACCGCACATAACGCTTTTGGTGCGCTCTTGCTGTTAGCTATGGTTACAGTAAACTTTGCGCCCGCTGCCGACGCCGCCGATATGCAGGCGCGGAATTAATTAGAAGAGACCCATTATGAGTGAAGCCATCACCAACACTGCCGGCTGGCGTGATTATCTTGAAATGACCAAGCCGCGTGTGGTTCTGCTCATGCTGCTCTGCGCCCTTGTTGGTATGTTTCTGGCCACACCTGGCGGTGTGCCTATTGATACGCTGGTTCTGGGTCTAACCGGCATTGGTCTGGTTGCCGGCTCTGCAGCGGTAGTGAATCACATCGCAGATGCGCACATTGATGCGCGTATGGCGCGCACCCAGAGCCGGCCGCAAGCCACAGGTCGGTTAAGCCCTACTCAGGGCATCGTCTTTTCCGCGGTTATTGGCCTGGCCGGCATGGCCATCCTGTTTTTTGGTGTTAACCCGCTGACCGCCTGGCTTAATCTTGCTTCCTGGGTCGGTTACGGTTTGATCTACACTTTCTGGCTGAAGCGGGCGACGCCGCAGAATATTGTCATTGGCGGTCTGTTTGGCGCTGCGCCACCACTGTTTGGCTGGACAGCAGTGACAAACAGTATCGATCCGGGTGGTCTGCTGCTGGTGCTGATTATCTTCGCCTGGACCCCACCCCATTTCTGGGCGTTGGCGCTGGAACGCAAAGAAGAGTACGCCAAGGTGGGTGTGCCGATGTTACCCGTGACCCACGGCGAGTCCTTCACCCGTCTGCACATTCTTCTGTACACGGTGATTCTGATTATCTCGACCATACTGCCGTTTGTGATTGGTATGGCCGGGTTGCTTTATCTGGCGGGTGCGCTGGCTCTGGGTGGCGGCTTTCTGTACTGGGCCATTGTGCTGCTGCGCAACACCAACCCGCGAGCGCCAATGGAAACTTTCCGCTATTCCATTGTCTATTTAGGGCTGCTGTTTGGTTTTCTGTTGGCCGACCACTATCTGTTCACTCTGAGCCTGCAACCAGCGCCGGTTTACGAGTTCCAGCAAATATCGGCCTGATACGAAGTTAGCCCGGCCCACGAATGCCGGGGTGAATCAGATCTGATTGAAGGAGTAGGAAGTAACATGTCTGCAGTTGGTCGTACAGTGCTTTTGTGTGGTGTCTTCATCACCCTGGTTGTCAGCATGTTTGTGTATAGCACAATGCAGATTCCTCAGCTGAGTGATGATGAACTGCGTGATCAGGGCGTGTTCCTGCTGCCGCGGCCGCGCGATATTGCACCTTTTGAACTGCAGGACCATCTTGGCCAGGTGTTTAATAACTCACGTTTGCTGGATCAGTGGACTTTTGTGTTTTTCGGCTTTACCCACTGCCCTGATATCTGCCCTACCTCGATGTCTGAACTGGGCCAGGTAGATACTAAGCTGCGGCAAGCGGGTGCGGAATTTGAAGCAGGTTTCCAGGGCGTGCTGGTCACCGTGGACCCTGAAAGAGATACGCCGGAGCTGTTAGGACAATATGCCACGGCTTTTTCGCCACGTTTCTTAGGGGTCTGGGGAGAACGTGAGCGGACGGCTGAATTTGCGCAACAGGTGAACGCTGTATTTGCCAAGATGCCGGCGGATGAAGGCGGCTACACCATGGATCACACAGGCAATATCATTATCATCAACCCGCGGGGTCATTATCACGGGTTCATAAAGTTGCCGCATGAAGCTGAGACTATTAGGCTTACCTATCAATCTTTAGCAGCTCGGTTTTAGAACCAGGCTCGCCGCTCGATTAAGCAAGGAGCGTTATGCGCGCTGAACCTGACCCTCAGGGGTCAGAGGCAACGGTAGCAGCAGAGGATCTGCGGCGCCGTTATCATCAGGTACGACAGCAGTCTGTTGCGCTGTGTGAACCCCTGGCCATAGAAGACTTCGGCGTGCAGCCGATGGATGATGCGAGCCCGCCAAAATGGCATCTGGCGCACACCGCCTGGTTTTTTGAAACGTTTATTCTGAAGCAGCAGGTACCAGGTTATCAGGTATTCCATCCGCAGTTTGAGTACCTGTTTAATTCCTACTACAACGGCGTCGGTCAGCCTTATCCACGACCGGCTCGAGGTTTCCTGTCGCGGCCAACCGTGGCCCAGGTCCGTGATTACCGCGCCCATGTTGATCAACAGATGGATGCCCTGCTCCAGGTTGGCCTGAATGACGAAGTCAGCGCGCAGGTTGTGCTGGGTTTACACCATGAACAACAGCACCAGGAACTGATGCTGACGGATATCAAATACAATTTTGGCCACAATCCCCTCTACCCGGCTTACTGTGAATCCAAACCGGCTGCAGTAGCGGTGGCTTCTGATTCAGCGGCAGCCAAAACTTATTCTGAATATACAGGCGGAATAGTTGAAATCGGTGCCGTCAGTGGCTTTGCGTTTGATAATGAAACGCCGCGGCACCCGGTGCTGCTGCAGGCGTTTCAGCTCGCCGATTGTGTGGTTTCTAACAGTGAGTATCTGTCTTTTATAGAAGACCAGGGTTACGCACGTCCAGAGTTGTGGCTTTCTGAAGGGTGGGCTGCTGTGCAGGCACAAGGCTGGCAGGCGCCCCTTTACTGGCAGCAGCACGACGGCGTCTGGTTTGAGTATCGCCTGGACGGCTGCCATGAGCTTGCGCTGCACGCACCGGTCACTCATGTGTCGGGACATGAGGCATTTGCCTTTGCCCAATGGGCGGGTGCGCGACTACCCACTGAATTTGAATGGGAGCATGCCGCAGGCAGCGCCCCGGTAGACGGGCATTTTGTTGAAGCGCAGTATTTTCATCCGCAAGCAGCTGGTAACCAGCCCGGTGTGCAGCAGTTGTACGGTGACGTCTGGCAGTGGACGGCCAGCAGCTACGCCCCCTACCCCGGATATCGTCCGTTGCCCGGCGCGCTGGGCGAGTACAATGGTAAGTTCATGAGCAGCCAGCTTGTTTTGCGTGGCGCGTCCTGCGCGACGCCAAGGTCGCACGCACGCGTGAGCTATCGCAACTTCTTTTACCCACCGGATCGGTGGCAGTTTACAGGGATACGGTTGGCTAAAGATGTCGAGTAAAGGATCGTACGCGTTTCTGGATAACAAGCCAGCGCAACAGGAAATGGCCCGGGAAATACTGACCGGGCTCAAAGCACAGCCAAAAACGTTATCGCCTAAGTATTTCTATGATGCCCAGGGTTCAGCACTGTTTGACCGCATCACGGAACTGGATGAGTACTATCTTACCCGTACCGAAATGGCACTGTTTGATGCACACCTGATTGATATTGCTGAGCATCTTGGTGGCAACGTCTGCCTGATTGAGTATGGCAGCGGCAGCTCGGTGAAAATCCGCAAACTGCTGCAAGCCGTGACACCTGCAGCCTATGTACCAGTGGATATTTCTGACGAACACCTGCAGGCCAATGCCCGGGCGTTACATGAAGATTTTCCGGCGCTGAATGTTCTGCCGGTGTGTGCTGATTTCACCCAGCGTTTTGAGTTGCCGGCCGCAGTGGCGGATATGACTAAAGTTGGATTTTTCCCGGGCTCCAGTATTGGCAACTTTGATCCTCAGGGCGCGCAGACGTTTCTGCAGAATGTACATGCAACGGTTGGTCCCGGTGGCGCCCTGCTGGTGGGTGTAGATCGAAAGAAGTCGGTGAGCGTGCTGGAGCAGGCTTACAATGATAAACAGGGTGTCACCGCAGCGTTCAACTTAAACGTATTGACGCATATTAACAACGAGCTGGATGCTGATTTTCAGCCCCAACAGTTTTCTCATGTGGCACGCTACAACCCTCAACTGGGTTGTATACAGATGTTTCTGCGCAGCGAAGTGGAACAGCAGGTAGAGATTGCGGGCGAGATCATCAGCTTTGCCAGAGCAGAAGAGCTGCACACAGAGAACTCTTACAAATATGATCCGGATGAGTTTCTGGCGTTAGCAGACAGTGCAGGTTTCGGGTCACTGGCTCAATTCAGCGACAACAGGCAGTATTTTACCTTGTACCTGTTACAGGCTCGATAAAGCGCGCGGATCCAGATAGAAGGCATGGCGTTGATGTTGGGCGACGATGCGCTGGAACTCTTCAGGGTTTTTAAAACGCAGCCGTTGTGCATGTTGCTGCTGCAAAGCAACCGATAAACGGGACAGCCAGAACGTCAGCCCGGCATACAGACAGAAGCTGGAGAAAAACCACAATTCTGCATCCTCCAGGGGCCGGATCTCGTGGTAGGCCTTCAACATGGCAGTAGCACGCTCTGCATCCAATAAACCACTGGCGTCGGTGCACCAGTCATTAGCTATAACCGCCAGGTCGTATATCCAATAGCCTTGTGCAGCATGGTGAAAATCCAACACACCGGATAGGCCATGTTCGTTAAACAGCACATTGTCGCGAAACAGATCGCCGTGAATCATCCCTTGGGGCAGACGTTGCACATCATTGCGGGCCAGCATTGAATCGACCTGTCGCAGAGCGGCGGCCAGCAAGGTGGCGCGGGTGTAGTCGAGATAACCTTTGGTAAGCTGGCTGCGTTCGGTCAACCAGAGGCGATCACGAGGATAGTCCGGCAGGATAATGTCGCTCTTCTGCATCTGCAGATGCATTCGTGCAACAAATCGGGCTATAGCGCCTATCTGCTTCTTCGTTGGGTTGCAGACGTGATGGCCGCTCAGGCGGGGCTGTAACATAGCCGGTTTACCGCAGACGTCCTCTACCGCCTGATCCGCCAGATTGCGTATGGGCGGCGCCACCGGCAGGCCACCTTCGAACAGTTTATCCATCATGCCCACATAGGCGTCACCTGCATTGGCTGGTTGCTCCATGATGGTGAGGACAAACTGGCGCGGGCGATTATTGTGTTCGGTGGTGACAAAATAGTTACTGTTTTCGATGCCGTTGGATGCTGGCCAGTAACGTTGCAGGTGACCAATATCATAGCGGGACAGCGCATCCTCGAGATGTGTGTCTGCTAATTGAGTGAGCGCATGCACGTTAGAATTCCGCGATGACCCATTGCGGCAGCAGCATATCTGCTCGTTCCAGATCGCCAAACCCGGTAGTGTTATCTCTTGGCACCAGGTAATAGGGTTTACCCCAGGTCGGCACTACACGAACCATGCGCAGCTGGCCATTCTGGCGAAATTCGTAAATCACTTTGTCCTCTCCGGCAATGATCACCACGTCCGGCCCCTTCAGGCTGATGTCATTTTCTGCAGCGGCAGCGTCTGTTGTGGACAAAACCAGCAGAGTCGCCGCCATAGACATTGCCAGGATCAGCAAAGCCCGGCTGGAAAAAACAGAAATTCGGGAAACGGGAAAAATGCCCATGGGCTGTAGTACAGTTCGGTTACCAGTGCAGGGCATGGTACGCAAAAGCCTACGCTGCGCAAAGTCGCAAGCGGGTGATACAGCAATTTATCTCTGCCACATCTTCATATCACAGATACAAGGAAACGTATGGCTCAGCAGCTTGACCTGGCGGAAACCAAACCGGTTGTTCTGGTAGATGGCTCTTCGTATCTGTTCCGCGCATTTTTTGCGCTGCCTGAATTAAAAACCACCAGAGGCCACCCAACCGGCGCGATTAGAGGGGTCATTTCGATGATTCGTAGATTGGTGAAAGATTATGCGGGTAGCCCGATCGCGGTGGTTTTTGATGCGCCGGGAAAAACCTTTCGTGATGACCTTTATCCGGAATACAAAGCCAATCGCGAAACCATGCCCGATGATCTGCGCGAGCAGATTGAACCGATACACGAAATTATTCGCGCCATGGGTATTCCACTGTTGATCGTGCCGGGCGTTGAAGCGGATGACGTGATCGGCACTCTGGCGCAGCAGGCAAGCGACGCCGAACGCCATACGGTGGTTTCAACAAGTGATAAAGACATGGCGCAGCTGGTGAGCGATCACGTCACGCTGGTCAACACCATGACAGACACCAAAATGGATGCGGCGGGTGTGACTGAAAAATTCGGCGTGCCGCCGGAGCGGATTATCGATTATCTGGCGCTGGTGGGAGATTCCGTCGACAATATTCCGGGCGTGCCCAAAGTCGGGCCCAAAACCGCGGCAAAGTGGCTTACACAATTTGGCACCCTGGACAACATCATGACCCGTGCTGAGGAAGTTGGCGGTAAAGTTGGCGAGAACTTACGAAATTCGTTGGATCAACTGCCCCTGTCGAAAGAACTGGCTACGATCAAATGTGATGTCGATCTGGATATTCATCTAACTGATCTGACGCCTCATGAACCCGATCAGTCTGCACTGCTGGAACATTTTTCCACGTGGGAATTCAAAACCTGGGTGGAAGAGCTGCAAAGTGGATCAGATGCAGGACCAGCGGCATTGCCAGAACAGACAGCGGTCGACGTCGACTATGAGTGTGTCAGCGATACAGCGGCGCTGAAGGCATGGGTAAAAAAGCTGAAAGCTGCCGGTACCTTTGCAATTGATACGGAAACGACGTCGATCAACTATATGCAGGCGCATCTGGTTGGATTTTCGTTCGCGGTAGAACCGGGTGAAGCTGCGTACGTGCCTGTGGGCCACGATTATGCCGGCGCGCCACCACAGCTGGGTTTAGAGGAAGTACTTGCTGCCTTAAAACCCTTGTTGGAAGATCCGAAGCTGATCAAGGTCGGGCAGAATCTCAAGTACGATATGAGTGTACTGGCGCGCTACGATGTGCACATTGTCGGCACCATCTATGACACCATGCTCGAGTCCTACGTTCTGAACAGCGTTGCAACACGACATAACATGGATGCGCTGGCGGGCTTTTATCTGGATCGCAAAACTATTTCCTTCACGGACATAGCCGGTAAAGGCGCCAAACAGCTGACCTTTAATGAGGTCGGTGTAGAACAGGCGACAACTTATGCGGCGGAAGATGCAGATATCACCCTGGCGCTGCACCATGTGTTGTGGCCGCAGCTGTCTGCCCACAAGACTCTGCAACAGGTCTTCGAAGACATTGAGATGCCACTTGTGCCGGTGCTGTCTGCAGTAGAGCGTCACGGCGCCCTGGTGGACGGGCGGTTGCTCAAACAGCACAGTGCCGAACTGGCGGATCGTCTGCAGACCCTGAAAGAAACCGCCTGGAGTCAGGCGGGTGGTGAATTCAATCTGGACAGCCCGAAGCAGCTGCAGGAAATTCTATACACCAAGCTTGAGTTGCCAGTGCTGAAGAAAACGCCGAAAGGCGCGCCGAGTACCGCAGAACCGGTGCTGGTGGACCTGGCGCGGGACTATGAACTGCCGGCCACATTGATCGAATATCGATCGCTGGCAAAGCTGAAGTCAACGTACACAGACAAACTGCCGCTGCAGATCAATGCAGAAACCGGGCGCATTCATACGTCTTATCATCAGGCGGTTACGGCCACTGGACGTTTATCGTCATCGGATCCGAATCTGCAGAATATTCCCATCCGCAACGCTGAAGGACGTCGGATACGTCAGGCCTTTATTGCGCCCGAAGGTAAGGTGGTGGTGGCAGCAGACTACTCGCAGATTGAACTGCGCATTATGGCGCACCTGTCCGGCGACGAGAGTTTGTGTCAGGCGTTTGCAAAGGGTGAAGATATCCACCGCGCCACCGCTGCGGAAGTGTTCGGAAGTTCGCCTGAGACGGTCACCGACGAGGAACGTCGCAGTGCAAAAGCGATCAACTTCGGCCTGATCTACGGCATGTCAGCTTTTGGACTGGGGCGCCAGCTGAGTATTTCGCGAACCCTTGCGCAGGATTACATAGACCGCTATTTCGATCGGTACCCCGGTGTGCGCCGTTATATGGACGAAACCCGCGCGCTTGCCAGCGAACAGGGTTATGTCGAAACGGTATTTGGCCGGCGGCTTTATCTACCGGACATCAATGCAAAAAATGGGCCTCGGCGGCAGGCTGCGGAACGCACCGCCATTAACGCGCCAATGCAGGGAACGGCCGCGGACATCATCAAGCGCGCCATGATCCAAGTGTATTACTGGCTGCGTGACAGCAAGCTGGACGGAGCCATGATCATGCAGGTGCACGACGAATTGGTGTTCGAAGTGGCCAAAGCAGACAGCACGGCCCTGATTGAAGGGGTTACTGCTCTGATGCAGGATGCCGCGGAACTGACGGTGCCGCTTATTGTGGATTCGGGGGTTGGGGCAAACTGGGATGAGGCGCACTAATTGTAGTGGGTAGCATCTGATCTGACAGACAGCGTCAGATACCCACTAAAGCAGACGTTCGGCGGCATGTAGTATCTACCGCCGCTATCGACCCATTTCCACCGTTCCTCTCAAATGCGATACACCTATAAACTCTTTGAACGTTGGCTGTCATACAGGTTATCTGGATGAAGATAAACGTTTGTTTTTACGTTATCGGCCCGTAACATGATCGCCTTAAATCACGCGGTTAGAGAAGAGTAAAAGTATGAAGAAAATAGGCCTCATTATTATCACGTTAGCTTTAGTTAGCGGCTGCCGATCTGCAGGGCAAGGAGCGACCTTTCCCGTCCTGCCCGAGATTCCAGATGAAGATTGCGTCTACAAAGGCGCGCTTGAGGTCAATTGGGCTTGGTGGGGTTTTGAACATGAAGTTAGTAACGCGCTAAAGAACCAGACTGAGAAAATGGGTGGCAACGTAGTTGTTAGAGCTTCAGAAAGGTCCGGCGCAGCATACTTCTGTCCAGGCTTTGTAGTCTCAGGTCAATAGCAAACTGCTAGGCGGGAAGATTTGTCGGCGGTTGTCGCCGGCAATGTCTGCTCTAGGCCGATCCACGCCTCATTAACCTGAAAAAACAACTGTCTGAATTTCTCAATAGCTGCCGTAGCCTGAA
>Ga0180436_10002361_pt1 | contig 18012 bp, 12 predicted proteins | sample SS_ome_2_FD_132434 | JGI IMG/M metagenome (GOLD analysis project Ga0180436, IMG submission 132434) | Hypersaline lake sediment archaeal communities from the Salton Sea, California, USA - SS_3_S_2 metaG | ecosystem: Environmental > Aquatic > Non-marine Saline and Alkaline > Hypersaline >...
GCCTATGACTATGGCCAGTCGCTGACAGCCCACGCGGAGGCCCTCGATGCGTTCCTCCGCCGCGGAGGCATCATTGCATGGGGAATCGCTCCGGCATCGGCGGCGGCCCTGAACGAGACGTCAGACAGTCTAGCAGACAGGATAGAGTCAATTCTCTACCGCCTTTCGACACTCGGCGTGGATAGTGACCTACTCGCTGGTTCGGCGCTGGTATCACCGTCGTGCGGCCTGGGGGCATTGGCGCCCCGAATCGCAGAATCTGTGTATGATCTCACAGTTGCGGTCTCAACCGAGATGGTCAGACGCCGTGGCGCGAGCACTAGCACATCGTGAACAAAGCTTGGCAACGGGAGGCACGCATTGAGCATTCTGGTAGTAGGATCGGTCGGGCTTGATGATGTCTTTGCACCCTCTGGCTCGCGCAAGCGAACGCTGGGTGGAGCTTGCTCATACTTTAGCACGGCCGCCAGTCTGTACGAGCGCGTGCAGATGGTCGGCGTCGTCGGCCAGGATTTCCCACAAGAACATATTGACTTTTTCAAGAGTCGAGACATTGACTTGAGCGGCCTTCAGGTTATTGAGGGCAAAACCTTTTTCTGGGCCGGCCGCTATGGCGCCAATCTTGGCGACGCCGAGACCCTTGACACACAACTCAACGTCTTTGCCGATTTCCACCCGTCCATCCCTGCAGCCTTCCGCGACGCACCCTATGTCTTTCTGGCCAATATCGATCCCGATCTGCAACTCGAGGTCCTCGACCAGGTGAACAACCCCAAGCTGGTCGCCCTCGATTCGATGAACTTTTGGATCGCGACCAAGCGGGACGCCCTCACAAAGGCGTTCCGTCGCGTTGACCTGCTGCTCCTCAACGAAACCGAGGTACTACAGTACTCGGAGGCGGGCAACCTTCTGGACGGCGCCCAGATGCTACTGGACCTGGGGCCCAAGGCGTTGATCATCAAACGCGGTGCACACGGCTCGATGCTTGTCGCGCGCCATATGGACGTCGCGCAGCGCTTTTTCATGCTGCCCGCCTATCCCCTCACCTCTGTCATCGACCCTACGGGTGCCGGCGACACCTTTGCCGCCGGGCTGATGGGGCATCTCGCGCGCACTGACGATACCTCGCTCGCCAACCTGCGACGGGCGATGGTACATGGAACCGTCGTGGCATCGTTCACAGTGCAGGGCTTTTCCATAGATCGGCTCCGCGAACTAACGAGAGACGATATCCATCAGCGATATGACGACATCCGTTTCATGACGCACTTTCAGTGTGTCACACCTGATGAGGCCAGCCGCTTCCAGCACACCATTACCTAGCCAGTCGGCACCAAGATAAGGAAAGGATAGATACCCCGTGACCACAAAGTACGATGTCAAAGACCTAAAACTGGCGCAGCAGGGCCTAGCGCGCATGCGGTGGGCAGAGCGCGAAATGCCCGTTCTGCGCCAGATCCGCGAGCGCTTTTCCTCGGAAAAGCCACTGGATGGCGTGCGCATCTCCGCTTGCCTGCACGTCACCTCCGAGACCGCCAATCTGATGTGGACCCTTCGCGAGGGCGGTGCCGACGTAGTACTCTGCGCCTCCAACCCACTATCAACGCAGGACGACGTGGCTGCGGCGCTGGTATCCGAGTATGACATCCCCGTCTATGCCGTCAAGTGGGAAGACAACGCCCGCTATTATCGCCACATCGAGGCCGCCCTCGACCACCGTCCAAACCTTACCATGGACGACGGCGCCGACCTGGTATCCATGCTGCACACAAGCCGTCGCGAGGTGCTTTGCGACGTTATCGGTGGCAGCGAGGAAACCACCACCGGAGTCATCCGCCTTCGCGCGCTGCAGGCCGACGGCAAGCTCGAGTACCCAATCATCGCTGTGAACGACGCCGACACCAAGCACCTCTTTGATAACCGTTATGGCACGGGCCAGAGCACACTGGACGGCGTCATTCGCGCCACCAATGTGCTGATCGCCGGCAAAACCTTTGTGGTCTGTGGCTATGGTTGGTGCAGCCGCGGCATCGCGATGCGGGCTGCCGGACAGGGCGCCAACGTTATTGTCACCGAAGTCGATCCTCTGCGCGCCCTCGAAGCGGTGATGGACGGGTATCGCGTGATGCCCATGATGGAGGCCGCCCCGCTGGGGGACATCTTTGTCAGCGCCACAGGCGACATCAACGTCATCGACCGCCACCATTTCGAGATCATGAAGGACGGTGCCATCGTCGCCAACTCCGGGCATTTCAATGTCGAGTTGAACCTGGGTGCGCTGGACGCTATGGCTACCAACGTGGTCAGGATTCGGGACTTTGTCGACCAGTACGAACTGCCCGACGGCCGCCACATCAACATTCTGGGCGAAGGACGCCTGGTTAATCTGGCCGCAGCCGAAGGGCACCCCTCGGCCGTCATGGACATGTCATTCGCCAACCAAGCGCTCTGCGCCGAGCATATGGTGCAGAACCACAGCGACCTAGAAAAGGCCGTCTATCGCGTTCCCGAGGCCATCGACCAGGACGTATCCCGCCTCAAGCTGGCCGCCATGGGCATCGATATTGACGTCTTGACCGAGGAACAGGCCAAGTACCTCTCCTCGTGGGAGTCTGGAACCTAAGCGGGATCTGCGTGAAAGGAGTCACAGACCAGCTATGCTCAACCTACTCAATTCGGACAAGTTTCTATTCACTTCCGAGTCTGTCTCGGAAGGTCACCCTGACAAAGTCTGCGATGCCATCTCTGATGGTGTTCTCGACGCCATCATGGTACAGGACCCCTATGGTCGCGTAGCCTGTGAGACCGCCGCCACCACGGGCCTGATCTTGGTGGCCGGCGAGATCACCACCAGTGCCTATGTCGACATCGCCACCATCGCCCGCGAGGCCATCCGCCGCATCGGCTATGTCTGCAACGATTCTGGCTTTGATGCCGATTCGTGCGGCGTGATCACCTCCATCAAAGAGCAGTCGGCCGACATCGCTCTGGGCGTCGACAAAGCCCAAGAGGCCAAGGACGGCGAGATGACCGACGCCGAGATCGAGCAGGTCGGCGCCGGCGACCAGGGCATGATGTTTGGCTATGCCTGCACCGAGACGCCCGAACTCATGCCGATGCCAATCATGCTGGCGCATCGGTTGGCCCAACGACTGGCCACGGTTCGCAAGGACGGCACGTTGCCCTATCTGCGCCCTGACGGCAAGTCACAGGTTACGGTGGAATACCGTCGCGGGGTCCCCACCCGCGTGGCCAATGTCGTCGTTGCAGCGCAGCACAGTAACGAGATCAGCACCGAGGAGCTACGCGCCGACATCCAAGACCTGGTCGTACGCCAGGTCATTCCTGACACCATGCTCGACAGCGGCACCGAGTACTTTATTAACAGCACCGGACGCTTTGTGATCGGCGGCCCCATGGGTGACGCTGGGCTCACCGGTCGCAAGATCATCGTCGACACCTATGGCGGCATGGTTCCACACGGCGGAGGCGCCTTTTCGGGCAAGGACCCCACAAAGGTCGACCGTTCTGCCGCCTATGCCTCCCGCTGGGTAGCCAAGAATGTTGTGTCGGCTGGCTTGGCCGACAAATGCCAGCTCGAAATCGCCTATACCATCGGCGTCGCGCACCCGGTCGCGCTCAACGTCGAGACGTTCGGCACCGGCCGTATCTCTGATGCACGCATCGAGTCGCTCATCCAGGATCACTTTGACCTGCGGCCCGGTGCCATTATTCGCGACCTGCGGCTCCGCCGTCCCATCTACCAGCCGACTTCTGCTTACGGCCATTTCGGTCGCACCGACATCGATGCCCCCTGGGAAGAGACCAACCGCGCCGATGCGCTACGTTCCGCTGCTGGCCTCTAGCCTAACTGACACCAGAACGGGCTGATGCGTCCTCGCGGACGCACCAGCCCCCTTCCTGTCAGTCCCTTCCGCTGACTTGACCTGAGGATCGCTCATGGCACGTGCTCTGATCACCGGCATAACCGGCTTTGCCGGCAGCCACCTCGCCGACCAACTCGCCATCGACCAGGGATGGGACGTTTGGGGTATTGGCCTGCCGTCGGACAGCCTGCGGAATGTCGCCCATCTGGGTGACCGCGTGCACATTGAGCTCGCCGACCTGTCCGATATACAAGTCTGCCATCGACTCCTTAAAGCAGCGAAGCCCACGCATATCTTCCACCTTGCAGCGCAGGCATCGGTAGCCCGCTCCTGGTCAGAGCCGGCAGCCACGCTGGTCAACAACATCACGGCCGAGGCCAACCTGTTCAGCGCCTTGACTGCGAGTTCGCTGCGCCCGCGCGTACTCGTAGTGGGGTCGGCCGACGAGTATGGCCTGGTCGACCCGGATCAGATACCCATCTCCGAGGACACGCCGCTCCGCCCCATTAACCCCTATGCCGTCAGCAAGATTACCCAGGACTTTTTGGGCCTGCAATACTACCTGAGCCACCAGATCCCGGTCATCCGCGTTCGACCATTCAACCACATCGGTCCGCGTCAGGCGCCAGGATTTGCCATCCCCGACTTTTCGCGACAGATCGCCCGCATCGAGATGGGCCAGCAAGAGCCGATCATTCAGGTGGGCAACCTCCAGTCCTGCCGCGCCTTTTCGGACGTGCGCGACATCGTCGTCGCCTACCGCCTGGCCCTCTGCGAAGGCGCCCCGGGAGAGGCCTACAACATTGGCTCCGACCAGCCCGTTCGCATTGCCGATGTGCTCGGGATGTTGCTAGCCAAGAGCAGCGCCCAGATCCGCGTCGAGCAGCGACCTGATCGCATGCGCCCCAGCGACATCCCCATCCTGTCCTGCGACAGCTCCAAGCTCGAGCGTGACACTGGCTGGAAACCGCGCTATACTCTGGACACGAGTCTGCAAGACGTACTCGACTATTGGCGCACCAGCGTGGCCGACTAGGGTGAGGCTCACAGACTCTATCATGCCAGGAGGCTGATTGTGACCAAGACCGCACTCATCACCGGCATCACCGGTCAAGATGGTTCCTACCTCGCCGAGTTCCTCCTCGAAAAGGGCTATGAGGTCATCGGAATGGTGCGCAGAGCCAGCACGCCGCACATGCAGCGCATCGCCCATCTCGATGGCCGCGTTACCCTGGTGCAGGGGGACCTACTCGACCTGGTCTCGATCATCCACATTCTCCGCGAGCATCGCCCGCAGGAGGTTTACAACCTGGCGGCGCAGTCGTTCGTACCCACCTCCTGGGCCCAGCCTGTCCTCACCGGCGAGTTCACCGGTTTGGGTGTGACGCGCATGCTGGATGCGATCCGCATGGTGGACCCGTCGATCCGCTTTTACCAGGCATCCAGTAGCGAGATGTTTGGCAAGGTCCGCGAGGTACCTCAGCGGGAGACCACTCCCTTCTACCCGCGCAGCCCCTATGGCGTCGCCAAGGTCTATGGTCACTGGATCACCGTCAACTACCGCGAGAGCTATGACCTGTTTGCCGCCTCTGGGATTCTTTTCAACCACGAGTCGCCCCGCCGCGGTCTCGAGTTTGTCACCCGCAAGATCACCTACAATGCAGCCAAAATCAAGCTCGGCCTGACCGATAGCCTCCCCATGGGTAATCTCGACTCGCTGCGCGACTGGGGGTTTGCCGGTGATTATGTCGAGGCCATGTGGCTCATGCTGCAGCAAGACACGCCAGACGACTTTGTGATCGCCACCGGCGTGCGCCACTCTGTCAAAGAGTTCCTAGAGTGCGCTTTCCAAATGGTCGATCTCGACTATCGCGACTTTGTCACCATCGATCCACGATTCCTGCGACCGGCCGACGTCATCGACCTCGTTGGAGACTCGTTCAAAGCACGCGAAAAGCTTGGCTGGCAACCCAAGGTGTCATTCGAAGAGCTGGTCGCCATGATGGTCCAGCACGATCTGGAGCACCTGCAAAGACAGCTAGCCGCAGGAGAAGACATCCTCTAGCATCACAGTACGCGTTCTAGTGAGGAGGGACAATGACTACTCGCATCAAATTCGGCACCGACGGCTGGCGAGCCAAGATCGCCGAGAGCTACACATTCGAAAACGTGCGCTTTTGCGCGCAGGGCACCGCGGACTATATCGTACGCGAGGGTCTGGCCCCAAAAGGCATGGTCGTCGGCTATGACATGCGCTTCCTCAGCGAGGATTTCGCCAAGGCCGTGTCGGAAGTCCTGGCCGGAAACGGTATTCCCGTCTACTTGGCCCACCGACCCGCTCCCACGCCAGTACTCTCGTATACCATTCTGCCCCGCCAGGCTGCCGGCGGCATCTGGATCACGGCCTCACACAACCCACCGACCGACAACGGCTTCAAGCTGCGCTCAAGCTATGCTGGTGCCGCTGCCCCCGACACCCTAACAGCGGTCGAGGCGCGCATCCGTGTCGCGCAGGAAAGTGACCACGTGGAACAGCTCGACTTTGACCGTGGCGTCAAGGAGGGGGTGATCAGCCTGATCGACCCCGACGCAGACTATCTCGAGCAGTTGGCCACACTGGTCGACACCAAACCGATCATTGATGCGGGGCTCAAAGTCGTATGCGATCCGATGTGGGGCGTCGGCCAGGGGTGGTTCCCGCGCCTGCTCTCAGGGGGCAAGACCGAGCTGCGCGAAGTGAACGCCGGACAGAACCCGCTGTTCCCCGGCATGCGCCGACCCGAGCCCATCGACGACAATCTGCAGGCGCTCTTTGCTGGCATCCGCGAATGGGGAGCCGACGCCGGTCTGGCCAACGACGGCGATGCCGACCGCGTTGGGTTTGCCGACGAGCATGGCAACTTTGTTAACCAGCTTCAGGTGTATGCTCTGCTGGCCTTTTACCTTCTCGAGGTGCGGGGCTATCGCGGCCCCCTTGTGCGCACCATCAGCACCACGGTGATGGCCAACAAGCTGGCCGAGCGCTATGGAGTCGACGTGTACGAGACAGGCGTCGGCTTTAAGTATGTCGCTCCAGAGATGCTGCGCGTCGACGCGCTGATGGGTGGAGAGGAAAGCGGCGGCTTTGCCTTCCGCAACCACATTCCCGAGCGAGACGGCATTTTGGCCGGACTCTATTTGCTCGATCTGATGGTTCAGATGAACAAGACCCCCAGCCAACTGATGGAGCATGTCTATTCGTTGGTCGGAGCCCACCACTATGATCGCATCGACCGGCGGATGCCCCCCGAAGACAAGCCGGCAGTACAGGTGCGCGTCGACTCGGCGCGCCCCATGGAACTGGCGGGCCTCAAGGTCACCGACATCGACAAGCGTGATGGCTATCGCTACGTTCTGGAGGATGGCGGCTGGCTGCTGGTGCGTTTCTCCGGCACAGAGCCCGTCATCCGTGTCTATTGCGAAACCACCCACAAGGATCGCGTCCAAGCGCTCCTGGCAGAGGGCCTAGAACTGGCGGGTCTGGCTGCGTCGTGACCGCTTCCGGTCTGTTCGATTCGCATGCCCATCTCGACTCGCCCCGCTTTGGCGGCGAGCGACAAGGGGTCATCGCCCGCGCCGATAGCGCGGGCGTCTCTGGTATCATGAGCTGCGGCAGCGACCTCCCGACCAGCCGCCAGAACGCCCATCTGGCGCAAAAGTTCGATGGCATCTGGGCCTCCGCCGGCATCCATGGCCACGCAGCGTCCAGTGCGTTGAGCGATCCCGACGATCCCAATGGCGCCCTCGATGATCTGGCACTGGCCGACCTGGTCCAGTTGGCTCTGCAACCGCAGGTCCTTGCCATCGGTGAGATTGGTCTCGACTATCACTATGATTTCTCGCCGCGCAGCGTCCAACAGCGAGTCTTTGCCCGTCAGCTCGAGTTGGCAAGCGATTTGGACCTTCCGGTCATTCTGCACAACCGCGAATCGGATGCCGACATGCGCGCAATCGTGGATGGCGGCCCCATATCGCTCAAAGGAGTGTTGCACTGCTTTTTGGCCGATCAGGCCATGGCAGAATGGGCCATCAGCCGCGGACTGTACATCGGCGTCGCCGGGCCTATCACGTTCAAGAACGTTCGCCATCTGCCCAGCATCGTGCGCCACATCCCCCTCGACCACCTGCTCGTCGAGACCGACTGTCCTTTCCTTGCGCCACACCCCATGCGCGGGCATCGCAACGAACCAGCCTATCTCCGCCATATCCTCGCCAAGCTAGCCAGAGTGCTCGGTCTGGACGAGGTCGAACTCGCCGTGCGGACGCACGACAACGCCCGCACGCTGTTTGGCATAGACTGAGATGAGCGAACGCATGTGCATCGTCATCGTCAACTGGAACGTCTGCGACCTGCTCCGCGATTGCCTGCGTAGCGTGTTTTCCTCGCAATCCAACACTGCCGAGCGCGCCGGAAAACTCGTTATTGAGGACGTGCAGGTCGACGTCAAGGTTGTGGACAATGCCTCGCTCGACGACTCGCTGTCCATGCTGCGCTCCACGTTTCCTCAGGTCCAACTGCTGCAAAGTGACACCAACCTGGGGTTTACTGCGGGCAATAACCTCGCGCTCCGAGAGTGCAATCACGACTATGTCCTTCTTCTCAACCCGGATACGCTCCTCGCGCCCGATGCGCTCTCAGAGATGCTCAGGACGATGCATGCCCATCCAGAGATCGGAGCCCTCGGCCCGCGCCTGTTGTATGGTGATGGTACGCCACAGTCATCACGCCGTCGCTTCCCCACCCTTGCTATGGCCCTGATGGAAAGCACATTGCTGGAACAATGGTTCCCCAACAACCGGTCACGGCGCGCCTACCATCTATGCGACTCTCCCGACGACATCTACCAAGAGGTCGACTGGGTCAACGGCGCGTGCCTTCTCGTCCGTGGCGCACTACTCTCCGACGTCGGCCTGCTGGACGAGGGCTATTTCATGTACTCGGAGGAGCTGGACTGGTGTCGTCGCATGGCAAAAAAAGGTTGGCGCGTCGCCTACACCCCCGAGGCAATCGTCACGCATCTGGAGGGACGCAGCAGCTCGCAGGTCGTCGCCCAACGACAGCTCTACTTTGAGACCAGCAAACTGCGGTACTGGAGCAAGCACCATGGGACCGTTCAGACAGTCTTTCTTCGGTCTTTCCTGCTGGGCACCTACCTTTTGCGCTGGCTCATCGAGGGATTCAAGTGGCTCTTGGGGCACAGGCGCGATCTCCGGCAACAACGCCTAGCGGCCTACGGCACGATTCTACGTAGCGGATTGCCCCCGGCGGGAACGGATCGCGCATCGTGAGAATTCTGATGGTCAGTGGCGAGTATCCCCCCATAACGGGCGGCGTGGGCGATTTCACTCGCATCGTCGCACGACGCCTGGTCGCCCTAGGGCAAGAGGTTCATGTCCTCACGTCACGAACCGCGCACATTGAGCCCAGAGCCGCCGACCACTCCACTATCTGGCCCATTGTCGAGCGGTGGTCACTCGCTGGCCTTGGCCGCGCATGGAGCAGGCTCCAGCGCCAACACGACTTTGACATCGCCAACATCCAGTACCAGGCCGGGGCCTATGGAGGGCTGGGGGCGATCAATCTCTTGCCGCTGTTCACGTCGGTACCCTGCGTGACCACCTTCCACGACCTCAAAGCCCCCAAGCTCTTTCCCAAGGCCGGAGCTTGGCTCCGCCGTCAGTCCGTCAACCTGCTCGCACACCGGTCCGCGGCGATCATTGTCACCAACAAGGCCGATCGTATGGCGCTCGAGGACGTCGGATGCAAAGGTCTGCACCAGATACCCATCGGCAGCAACATCCCCGCTCTCGCTCTTTCTCTCGACGAACGTGCCAGGCTGCGCGCGTCTTGGGATGCCTCTCCGCAAACCATCGTACTGTGCTACTTTGGCATGCTCAGCGAATCCAAGGGCGGCGAGGAGTTGATCGATGCGCTAGCATTGCTGGACAGGCAGGCGATGGATGTCCGTCTTGTGCTCATCGGCAACGCCTTCGGCAGCAGCCCCGAGGACCAGGCCTATGCCTCGCGCGTCAGAGCGCTCATTGCCCGCCACCAGATCGAATCTCGCGTGACGTACACAGGGAAGCTCGCGCCTGACCGGGTCTCGACTGCTCTACACGCCTCTGATGTCTGCGTCCTCCCCTACCGAGACGGCGTCTCGTTCCGCAGGGGCAGCTTGATGGCCGCGCTATCGCACGGGCTGCCCATCGTGACCACCCGCCCACCGCATGACATCCCAGAGATCGCCGACGGCGAAAACATGCTGCTGGCCCACGCCCGCAACGCCCGCGCACTGGCCAATGCTATTGCCCGCGTCGTGGCCTCGGAGGTTCTGCGACAACGCCTGGCCGACGGCGCCTTGGCCCTCTCTCCCACCTTTGCCTGGGATCGTATTGCCGAACAGACGCTGGAGGTGTACCGACATGTCGTCAATCACGACCAGCGCTGACCAACCCAGCGCCCAAACCTCTGCGTCAAGTTTCCACTGGATCGCGCTATCTGTCGTCCTGCTGGCGGCTGCGCTGATCCGCTTTTGGGGTCTGGACAGCCAGAGTCTGTGGTACGATGAGGGCTGGAGCGTGCATCTTGCCCAGCTCCCCCTCCGCCAGGCCCTTCCTCTGATCGCCAGCCCTGGCCATACCCACCCACCAGGCTACTATGTCCTGCTCAACCTGTGGGTGCGTCTCTGGGGACATGGCGAGGCGGCGCCTCGCTCGCTCTCAGCGCTGTTGGGTGTCTTTGAGGTGCTGCTGGTCTATCTTCTCGGTAGCAAGATCGCATCCCGACGGATGGGCATCCTCGCCGCGGCCCTCCTGGCTCTGTGCCCGGCTAACATCGTCTATTCGCAAGAGGCGCGTATGTACGCGCTGCTCTCCTGCACGCTCACTGCTGCCACGCTGCTGATGCACCACTTGGCAACCGATGACGCTTCTGTCCAGCGCAGGCGGTTCGCGCTGCCGCTCCTCGTACTCGCAGAGGTGCTCGCGGTTTACTCGCACTTTTTCTCGTTCTTTGCCCTTTTCTCTCTTAATCTATGGTATTTCTTCTCGACCGTCGCCAGACAGAGACGTGGGCACGGCGCCCGTTGGCGCGCCTGGATCCTTTCGCAGATCGCCGTCTTGTTGGCCTTTTTGCCCTGGGTCCCAACCCTCTTGGCACGCAGCGCTGACCACAGCGCGTTGGGAGCCTCCCCGGTCGGGCTGCTCTCCTTTGGCTGGCAGAGCTGGGCGTTTCTCCTAAGCGGACACATCGCCATGGCCGGGCGATCGCAGCTCTTTGCCTCGACTGCACAAGTTGCAGCGGTGGCCGCCGTCATGTTGGTTGGAGCGGGAGTCTGGACCTCGCACCGTCGTCGAGTCAACGCCCTACCACTGGCGTTGGTGCTTGGTCCCCTGGTCTGCACCTTTGCCCTGATGAGCCTGCGACCGGGTTATCATCCGCGCTACATCGTCGCCATCGCGGCCCCGCTGGCCCTCGCCCTTGCTGGGTCCGTGGACGCGCTCTGGCACAAGCAGCGCCTCCTTCGTCTGGTCGCCTTGCTCCTGCCGCTCCCACTTGTGGCGGCAGGAGCGCTGGCGCTCTTCAACCATGTAGCCGATGCCTACTATCAGCGCGACGACGCGCGCGCGGCCGCCAAGCTGATCGAGGAGCGTTACCTGACAGAGGCACCCATCCTGATGGACAATGACGACTGGGCACTGCGCTACTATCTCTCGCAAGCTGACCGCACACCGCTCTACATCGACGCTCGCATGCTCGGCGACGACGCACTGCAAGAGGTCTTGAGCTCAACAGATAGCTCCCAAGTGGCCCTGGTCAAGTGGCATCAGGGCACAGCGGACCCTGGCGGAATCGTGCCCTTTGGTCTGGAGCTTGCTGGAACGCGCCTGGACTCGACACGGTTGCCGGGCTATACCGTGCATCACTATCAGATCGATACCCTTCAGGCTCCACTGGAGCATCTCAAGCTGACAACCGATTTCGGCCCGCTTCGCCTCGTTGAGGCCCTCATCGAGCGTACGCCCACAGCCGACGAGACGCTGACCGCCGCACTAACCTGGCAGCCGACATCGCCTGCACCCTTTGATGGAGTTTTGCGGCTCGACCTGGCCGATGCTGACAGCCACATCATGGCGCAGATCGACGACCATCTGGTCGATGCCAACGGGAATCCTCTCGCCGACTGGGCCGTCGGCACACGCGTGACCACCTATCACGTGCTGCCCCTGGGCAGGGGACTGGGACCCGTCGAATACGAGTTGGGAATCCAGGTCTATCACGAAGGAGCCCCAGATGGGCTCGACATACGCGACATCGCAGGAGCGCCCGCGGGCAAACGGCTGCGCGCCTGCAGCGTGGAAATCGCGCCCTCGCTCGGTAGAACAGCTGCGCAGGTCAACAGACAGCGGCTGGGCCTTGGCCCCGTGGAACCGCCGCTTGAGCTGAGCCCAGGGCTGAACATTGCCGGTCTGGCTTTGCCCAACGCACCGCAGCGCAATGGCGAGCGCATAGAGTTTCTACTCGAGTGGCAGAACGGTTCCGACGCTCCACTCGACGACCTTGTACCGCGATTCCAGCTCTACCAGAATGGCGATCTGATCGCCGAGCAGATTGGCGGCCCACTCGACGACCGCTACCCCACCAGCTGGTGGCAAGCCGGGGAGACGGTACTCGACTGGCGCGAGATCGCCTTGCCTGTGTCGGCGACCTCTGGCCCCGCTGAGCTAACCGTATCGATCCCCGGATCCAATCTGATCCGTCTGGGCACCATCGACGTTGTCGCCATCGAGCGCCTGCTCGACCCTCCTGCGCCACAGCACACCGTGACCGCCGCCCTTGGAGAGGAGGTCGAGCTGGTCGGGTTCGACCTCGATCCCGCGCTCTACAGCGGCCGCGATACCCCTCTGACGCTCTACTGGCGCAGTTTGGCAGCCGGAGATCGCGACCTCGTCGTGTTTTGCCACGTGCTCGACGCGGACAGACGTCTCGTTGCCCAACACGATGGGCCGCCGGCCAATGGGCAGCGCCCAACCTCTGGGTGGATCGCGGGGGAATACGTTGTCGACGCCCACGCCATGGTCTGGACCGATCCGCCATACGAGGGCCCAGCCACCATCCAAGTTGGCTTCTACGACCCCACCACCGGCGATAGACTGCTCAGCCCCCAGGGCCATTCGCAGATCATCTTGGCGGATGGTATAATCGTCCGTCCATCTGACGACTAGGCAGAGGCATGCGCAGCACCACACCGGCACAACCGATCCCGACTGCGCCTCCCGCGACCGCCCCCAAATTGCGGGCCGTATCGTTCTTGGCGCTGTCCGCCCTCATGATCGTCCACCTTGCGCTCTTGGCGGGATTCTCCAGGGCCATTCCCGCCCTCGAATCGCCCGGTGAGGCAGAGATCATGGTGAACCTAGGTCTCGCCCAGCCGCCCATCATCGGCTCGCAGCAGAAGCTAGCCATTGCGTCCAGCCTGGAGCCACCACCGCTCTACCACTGGATTTCGTCGTCCATCCTTTCGACACACCGCATGGCTCTGACGGCGCACGAGGCACCACCCAATGCGTATGCTCAGGTGTTCAGTTGGGGGCTGAGCGACAACCAAAATGCCTACCTGCCGACTCCCGCTTCCACCGGCCCCCTAGGACCGACTGGGATCTTGCTCCCGCTGCGTATCTTTTCGTGGGTCTGCAGTCTTATCACTGTGCTTGCCACCTATGCCTTGGGGCGCGCCATCTCGCCCCGATACGCGGCGATCGCTCTGGGCGGGGCCGGGCTCGTCGCCCTCAACCCCAGTTTCTGCGCTCTGGGCGCGGCGGCCGGTCGCGAGCCACTGGGCATTGCCCTGTCCACCCTCGTGCTGTTGGGCTGCGTGCAGATTGCCACGAGTAGCGGACCGGCGGCCCGATTGGGAGGATGGTTGGCAGATACCGTCCACATGCCAAGGACGGCCCTCCCGCCCATTGTCTGGAGCGTGCTTGTCGTCGGTGTTTTCTGTGCCTTGGCCGCTCTGGTACTACCCACCAGCTTGGTGCTGCTCGTGCTGCTCGTCATCGCGCCCATTCAGGCAGCGCGGACCGCGCCTCCCTCTCTGCAGCGCCACAGCCGCCGAGCCAGCCTCGTCGCGATTGCTCTGGTCCTCTTGCTGGCAGGTTGGTGGTATCTCACCCCGGGTCGCCTGGACGGAGTCGGACCGCATCGTTCAGGCACGCCGTTCCTCACAAGTGGCTGGTCATCGATCATCCCAACCCTCTACTCTCAATGGCTGCTCCCCTACTGGGGCCTGTTTGGCTGGGGCAACATAGCGCTTCCCGATTGGATTGGCAGCGGACTGGCGCTGGTCACACTCGCCGCAGTGACCGGTTTGCTGCTGCTCGCCTCTCGCATTCACTGGAAGGCTGGAAGACTACGCCGATACCTCGGACATGCCGCGCTCCTGACGGCCTTCGGGGCGCTGCTCTTGGCTCTCTGGCTTTGGCTGCTACCCTCGTCTACGCCCTGGCAGCCCGGGCACAAACTGCTATTGTTTGTCGCCCCGATCTCACTCTTGATCTGTGCTGGGCTAGCGGCCTGGATCGAGTCCAGACGCCTGGGCTGGATTCTGATCCCGCTCTTTTCCGCGCTCCTGGCGCTGTGCATCCTATCGCCCACGCGGGTCATTGCCCCCGTCTATCAACCGCCCGCCTCGTACGCACTCGACGCATCCACGCCCGATTACAACCCCGTCCAAGTCGCCTTTGCCCACGACATCGTCCTCTTGGGATACACGCTTGACACCGGCGATGCCCGGCCAGGCGGCAATCTAGACGTATCGCTCTACTGGCTTGCCCGTCGCCGAATCCATCAGGACTATGCCGTCGAGGTCGCCCTGCGCGATCACGCACAGCGTCAGCTCGGCATCAGACGCAGTCATCCCGCTGGAGGACGGCATCCTACTTTGCTCTGGATCCCAGGACAGATTGTTGAGGACACGATCCGCGTGCCGATCTCGTCTCAGTCCGACGCCCCGTTCGCCGCAGAGATTCGGGTCTCGCTGCTCGCCCCAACGGACCGGCGCCCCATCGAGACAACCGATCTCGCCGGCAACCCGCTTTCGCCATCGCTGCTGCTGGGACGTACGCGCATTGCGGCCGATTCGCCTGCGACGGTGACCCCAGCCACCCCCAAAGAGGCAGTGTTCGCGGAGCGGATCCAGTTGCTGGGCTATGATCTACCCAAGACTGCGCATGCCGGGCAGTCCCTGGACCTGACGCTCTATTGGGAGAGCCTCATGCCTACGCCGTGGGACTATACCGTGTTCGTGCATCTGCTCGACTCTCAGGGAAACATCATCGCCCAGGTTGACGAGCAACCCCGCGGCAACGACTACCCAACCAGCTTCTGGCTCCCCGGGGATATCATCACTGACCGACATACGATCTCCGTTCCCCCCAGTCTGGAGCCAGGGGACTATTCCCTGGCCGTGGGCCTCTACCGTCTCGGCGACCAAACACGGCTCGCCTGCACAGACGACGGGCAAACCGCCGACCACTGCGCGATCCGGCCGGTTGTGGTCGCGCCCAGACCTGAGAACTGATATGTCACGCCCAGTCACAGACGCCCCGCCCAAAGGGTTTGATCGCGCCGACCGTCTAGATTCCCGCGTGCTCGTACTCGCCTTGGCGGTTCTGTCGCTCGTCCTAACGCTGTGGCGAATCAATGCAGGCAGCCTCTGGTGGGACGAGAGCCTCAGCTTGCACCGCGCGCAGAACGACCTGGGTTACATCCTATCGGGCCACATCGATTTTGGGGGCTTTGAGACTGTCGACCAGCACCCGCCGCTCTACTTTTTGCTGCTTTCGGCCTTTACTCGATTGTTCGGTGAGTCTGACCTTGTACTGCGTCTTCCCTCAGCCCTGTTCGCCGCATCGCTGGTGCCCCTGGTCTATGCCTGCGCCTGTGAGCTGACCGACAAGCGTGGCGCCTTGGCTGCCTCGACCTTGGCGGCACTCTCGCCCATGCTCCACTGGTATGGGCGCGAGGCCCGCATGTACACCATGGTTGCAGCGCTGGCGGCCTTTACATTGCTCTGCACGCTACGAACACTACGCCGCTCGACAGGAAACAGAACGCCGAGCACCCGGTGGTTGCTGGCGGGCCTCATCTCGGCCTGCGCGACTCTGGCGACGCAGTACCTGTATGCCCTCAGCCTCGCCGCATTGGCGCCGCCGTGCCTGCTCTATTGGCGACAAAGTGCCCAAAAGCCCGACCGCCCCTTGAAGAGCCCCTGGTTGATCTTGGGCGCCGCATTGTTGCTAGTCGCCACGCTGACAGTGTTTGCGCTGCAGGTGCTCCGCCAGATACCATCCTTGGCGACACTGCGAACGCACGTGGCCCTCCCGATTATCGTCCGCGACATGTTCAATTCCTTCGCCGTGGGCCTGTCCTGTAACCTGCGTCAGTCGTGGCCCATCACGCTCCTGTTCGCGATGGTTTGGGTGTTCGGCATCTATGCCACGCTCATACCGACGCAAGGGGAATCCAACCCATCCCGCGCCATGCGTCTCGCCAACGCTGTCCTACTGGCTGGCGGCGTGCTCATTCCCGCCGTGCTGCTTTGGGGTTTCTCATTCGTCAGCCCGGTGTACACCAACAGCCGCTACCTGATCACTTGCGCTCCCCTGTTTTATGTCACCTTGGGAATCGCAAGCAGCCGGATCGCCCAGGGGCGACGGTCCCTCGGAACCACCGTCTTGATGTTGCTTTTGGTCGGCACCGGCTACTCACTGATGCGCCTCTACGTGGACCCCTACTACCGCGTCAAAGAGGACTATGCCGGGGCCGTCGCCCTCATCGCCCGAGGCGAACGACCTCACGACCTGATCCTGGTCAACGGCCCCGAGAATCTGACCGCCTTTCAGCACTACTACCAAGGGCCAGGAACCGTCTTGGCGCTTCCACGAGCGTCCATGTCCTCCGATGAGCTAGAATCCGAGCTCGGCGCTGCCATCGAGCAGTATGATCGTGTCTGGCTACTCCGCGCCAGAACGGCCATCTCTGACCCCGAGCTATCCGTTGCCGATTGGCTCGAGAACCACGCCATGCGCACCTTGTTCTCTGGATTCCCGAGTTGTGGCAACTATATTCGGGTCATAGCCTTTGAGCGCTCGCCGTTCGACCCCGCTACCGAGTGCGAGCCGCGCTGGGTTCTCGACGACCAACTCGCTCTCCACCAGATCAGCCTCATGTATCGTGACGCATCCGGTTCTATCAACGAACAGACCATCGCGACAGGGCAACCCAGAGCGATCAGCATCCCCGCCGGTACGCTTCTCAGCCTTCGGATGACCTGGGAGCCGATGCAAGAACTTGCCGATCTGCGCGTCTCTCTGCGACTAGTTCGTGACGGCGAAACCTGGACTCAGCAGGACCAGACGCCTTTCCTCTACCTGCCTAGCAGCGAATGGCCCCTTGGCCAAACGGTACGCCAAGCGGCCGATCTTGGCCTGCCTGCCGACCTTCCCGCGGCGGGCTACACACTGGAGATGGTGGTCTATCGCGCCGAGGACGGCATCCCGCTGATCGACCCTGCCACAGGGCGCCCCGCTCTCGACCTCGGGCCCATCGAGATCGTTCAGCCATTGGATTACAAAGCCCAGATCAAGGCTGTGACCATGCCGCCGGCGCCGGGGCTGCCAGTGTCCTTTGGCGACCTTGCCCTCTCCGGTCTCGTGCTCCCTGACCGCGCTCTCAAGCCCGGAGACACGCTGATCATCGAGATGTCATGGCTCGCATTGAGCGACGACGCACCCCCGATGGTCGCTGTCATCAACCTTTGCGACGAGCAGGGAGAGGTCTATCATAGCGAATCGCAGGAACCCTCCGGCGCAGGCTACCAGACGACCGACTGGCCCAAAGATCGCACCATTCGCGGCCGGATCCGCCTCACCCTCCCTCCCGATACGCCGGCGGGCACGCACTCGGTGCATCTGCTCGTCTATGACGCCGCCAATGCCCGCTATCTCCCTCTTCGGCGTTTAGGGGTGCCGATGCCGACTCGCGACCTGAGTCTGGGAAGCATCATGGTGCGATAGCCGCTCACGA
>Ga0180436_10002363_pt1 | contig 18007 bp, 16 predicted proteins | sample SS_ome_2_FD_132434 | JGI IMG/M metagenome (GOLD analysis project Ga0180436, IMG submission 132434) | Hypersaline lake sediment archaeal communities from the Salton Sea, California, USA - SS_3_S_2 metaG | ecosystem: Environmental > Aquatic > Non-marine Saline and Alkaline > Hypersaline >...
ACCGTCCCTTACTACCATATTTGAGCCATTGCCTGTTACCGTCAGTGGGATTTCCTTTTCGTTGCAAAGAAGAACAACACCCCTTATATCATCGATATTTTCAGGTGTTACCATGACATCACAAGGTCCTCCGATCCTGAAAGTCGTATGGAACTTCATAGGTTCATCGAACCTCAGTATTTCGTTTCTGATGTGCTTTTTAATTATGTCCTTTATCAAGTCAGTTGTTTCCGCCTTTGAATTTCTTCTCAATACGATCGTGCAGCACTTTCGCAGCATTGTATCCCATGTTCTTCTGCCTTGTATTCATGGCAGCAACCTCAACTATTATTGCAAGATTTCTGCCCGGTCTGACCGGAATTGTAAGCGAGGGAATAGGTATTCCGAGAATTTCATTGAATTCATCTACAATACCAAGCCTGGAATATCTTTTGTTTTCATCCCACAGTTCAAGATTGATGACCATATCTATATTGTCATATTTTTTTATTGAACCTACCCCATACAAACTTCTGACATCAATGATGCCAATGCCCCTCAGCTCAATGAAATACCTTATATCCTCCGGGCTTGTCCCGAGCAATGTGGTTTCACCGACCTTCCTTATCTCAACAACATCATCTGCGATAAGCCTGTGGCCTCTTTTTACAAGTTCCAGAGCAGTTTCACTTTTTCCAACACCACTTTCTCCCTGAATGAGAATACCTTCACCATAAACTTCAAGCAGCTCTCCGTGAAGGCTGATTCTTTCAGCCAATTCCCTGTTCAGATACCTGATGGCAGAGGAAAGGAATATAGATGTTACTTCCTGGGTTCTCAATATGGGCACATTGTATATCCTCGCTACCTGAATCATTTCTTCATAGACAGTTAGGTCACGGGCAACTACTATACAGGGCATCTGGTCATCCATATAGTTCTCAAGCTTTTCATATCTTGTTTTGGAATCGAATGTTCCAAGATAGGATATTTCCATATTACCCATGAGCTGAATTCTTTCAGGAAAGAAGTATCCGAGGTATCCAGAAAGCTGCAAACCAGGCCTGTTGACTTCCATGAGGGTAACATACTTATCATCAAGATTTTCAGAGGCATATATTATCTCAAGTTCGAATTGCTTTATGAACTCCTTTATCATTACCTTGTACATAAGTCACCGCCTGCACTTTTTTTATATTATATCATAGTAACTTTTATGATTATGGAATAATCATAAAAGTTACCTGGTGCACTGGGACCATATACCTAAGATGGCAGTGACTTGTATTTTTGTTTTAGCAAGTCACGAGAATCAAAACTAGATATGGTCTGTGCACAACCAAGGTATACAGGTAGATAGGGTTATTAAATAATCACAAAAGGTACTTGGTGCACTGGGACCATATACCTAAGATGGCAGTGACTTGTATTTTTATTTTAGCAAGTCACGAGAATCAAAACTAGATATGGTCTGTGTACAACCAAGGTATACAGGCGCAATGGGTTTTAAATAATCATAAATGGTACTTGGTGCACTGGGACCATGCGAATATTTTTCTTGTTGAAACTCCTCTGCATCAAAAAGCACCGCCGTTTGTGAAGTCACAAATCGACGGTGCTGATTAATTCAAATATTCAACCTGAACTGGTCAGATTACATCATACCGGGCATTCCACCTCCACCCATCGGTGGCATTGGAGGAGTTTCCTCAGGGATGTCCGAAACGAGACTTTCAGTCGTAAGAACCATTGCTGCAACACTAGCTGCATTCTGCAGAGCAGATCGGGTAACTTTTGCTGGATCCACGATTCCGGCACTGATCATATCAACATATTCTTCAGTAAGTACGTTGAAACCAACACCTTTTTCAGCATCCTTCATCTTTTCAATTACCACTGAACCTTCAACACCTGCATTCTTTGCAATCTGTCTGATGGGTTCTTCAAGTGCTCTGATAACTATGTCAGCACCGGTCTTGGCATCTCCTTCGAGATCCTTTGTTGCTTCAGCAATTTTTTCAAGAACATTGATGTATGCTGTTCCACCACCTGAAACGATTCCTTCTTCAACTGCAGCCCTTGTTGCTGCGAGAGCATCCTCGATCCTGAGTTTCTTTTCCTTCATTTCTATTTCGGTAGCAGCACCAACCTGAATGACAGCTACTCCACCGGACAACTTGGCAAGTCTTTCCTGAAGTTTTTCCCTGTCAAAGTCTGATGTTGTCTCTTCGATCTGTGACCTGATTGATGAAATCCTGTCGCGTATTTCCTTGGCATCTCCTGCACCGTCAACAATGATTGTGTTTTCTTTCTGAACCTTGACCTGACGTGCTTTACCAAGCATTTCCACGGTTGCTTCCTTAAGGTCAAGTCCAACTTCCTCACTGATTACCTGACCGCCTGTGAGAATGGCTATATCCTGGAGCATTGCTTTCCTTCTGTCGCCGAATCCGGGAGCTTTGACAGCCACACAGGTAAAGGTACCTCTTAGTTTGTTGACTACGAGAGTTGCAAGGGCTTCACCTTCAACATCCTCAGCAATTATGACAAGCTTCTTGCCCTGCTGAACAATCTGTTCAAGAACAGGAAGAATTTCCTGTACATTTGCAAGCTTCTTGTCTGTAATAAGTACGTATGCATCATCTATTACAGCTTCCATTTTTTCTGTATCGGTTACCATGTAGGGTGAAAGGTATCCTCTGTCGAACTGCATACCTTCAACAACTTCAAGGTTGGTTCCCATGGTCTTGGATTCTTCAACAGTTATGACACCGTCATTGCTCACTTTTTCCATTGCATCAGCAATAAGGCTTCCGATAATTTCATCATTCGCTGATATGGCAGCAACTCTTGTAATATCTTCCTTACCATGGGTTGCCTGGCTGATTTCTCCTATGCCTGCTACTGCAACTTCAACTGCCTTTTCGATTCCTTTTTTGAGAATCATTGGGTTTGCTCCGGCAGCAAGGTTCTTGAGTCCTTCTCTTACGATTGCCTGAGCCAGGAGGGTAGCTGTGGTTGTTCCGTCACCGGCTACATCGTTGGTCTTTGTAGCAACTTCTTGAACAAGCTGGGCACCCATGTTTTCAAAAGGTTCCTCAAGCTCAATTTCCTTGGCTATGGTCACACCGTCATTGGTAATGAGCGGCGCACCGAACTTCTTGTCAAGTACAACATTCCTGCCCTTGGGGCCTAATGTAATCTTAACTGTATCAGCAAGTTTATTGACACCTGATTCCAGTGCCTCCCTTGCTTCTGCTCCGAATAAAATCTGTTTTGCCATTATTATCCCTCCGTTACTCTACAACTGCCAGTACGTCGCTGATGTTGAGGATAGTAAGTTCCTCACCGTCAATCTTTACTTCCGTACCTGCATATTTGCTTATCAATACTTTATCTCCTACTGAAAGTTCCGGTTCTTTCAAGCCATCCGGATCATTCCCACTGCCTACTGCAATAACTTCGGCTACCTGGGGTTTCTCCTTAGCTGATCCGGGAAGAACGATACCGCTTTTGGTAGTTTCTTCTGTTTCAAGCATCTTAATAACAACTCTTTCTCCCAAAGGTTTTATAACCATCAGAATACCTCCCAAATTTTTATGTGTTAGCACTCTATCTATTCGAGTGCTAAAGATATGATAATATACTTGTACTATATGCACAAATTCCAAATATCAATGTAATAGGCTGTATTTCCTTAAATTATGGGATTATGGTCCATTTACTCTTGATTACTATGTATTCTAGATTTTTACTTCGTTTTTTACAGGTCTTAATTATGTCAAGAACTTTATAGATTATTTCCAGGCAAAAAAAATGCACCATTTAAGGTGCATTTGTTTACATAATTGTTTTTCAGTCTATCCTAAGAGCTTCTTCCATTGCTTTCTTCTTCAAAGAATTAGCATAAACCAAACCGCTGATTCCAGGAATATAGAAAACGAACATCAGTATCATCCACATGGGAAATCTGAGAAAGACTCTTGAGAAAGCTGTCCTCATAACATCATCATAGCTGTTTCCGGTATAAACCAAAAGAATAAATATCATTATTGTCATAAAAAGCATTCCGAGAGCTGTAAAGGCCATTGCCCATTTAAACAATCTTTTATAATTTTTCATTCCTACTGCCTCCCTTATCAACTACATTGAAGTATAACAAACACGGTAAATAGTGTCAATTGATTTGGCCTCCCTCAGTTATCTTTGTGTAATATATATAATTAATGTATAAAATACTTATTTAATATGTACACACACCTATTGAATCAACTGTCCTGATTCCTTCTTCTGGTAGTTATTCCCTTCGAGGAAAGAAAATCCTTCAGGTCATTTATCTTCATCTCACCGAAGTGGAACAATGATGCAGCAAGTACCGCATCTGCCTTCCCTACTACGAATGCATCCAGAAAATGTTCTAATGTTCCTGCTCCTCCTGATGCAATAACCGGTATTCCCACTGCATTGGAAACTTCGGATAGAAGATCATTGTCATATCCTGATTTGGTGCCATCTCTGTCCATGCTGGTCAGCAATATTTCACCTGCACCTAAATCAGCTGCTTTTTCAGCCCATTCTACTGCATCAATTCCGGTATTGACCCTGCCTCCGTTGAGATATGCATCCCAACCTTCCTGATTGATCCGCTTTCTGGCATCAATGGCAACAACTACACACTGGCTCCCGAACTTTTCTGATGCCATTGAAATCAGTTCAGGATTTTTCAGAGCAGATGAATTAATGGAAACTTTGTCTGCACCTGCCTTCAGCATTATATTGAAATCCTCGACACTCCTTATTCCTCCTCCGACAGTGAAAGGAATGAATATGGTCTTTGCCACTTTTTTCACAACATCAACCATGGTGTTCCTGTTGTCACTTGAGGCTGTTATATCAAGGAAAACAAGTTCATCTGCTCCCTCCCTGGCATATGCTGCTGCAGCATCCACGGGATCACCTGCATCTATCAGATTTACGAAGTTAACTCCCTTGACGACCCTTCCGTCATGTACATCCAGACAAGGAATTATTCTTTTTGCAAACAAGTGTCACCTCCTGCAACTTCAAGGGCCTTCGAAAGATCGAGCTTTCCTTCATAAATTGCCCTGCCGGTTATTGCACCTGACACACCTGTTTCCCTTAGCGCAGAAATGTCATCAAGACAACTGATGCCACCAGATGCAATCACATTACAGTCAACGGAACCTGCCATTTTCTCCATTGCCGATAAATTGGGTCCGGAAAGCATGCCGTCGGTATCAACATCCGTATATATTATTGTCGAAACACCCAGGGAAACCATCCTACGTGCAAATTCCACTGCTTTGTATGAACTTCTTTTCTCCCAGCCGTCCGTGGCAACATATCCACCCCTGGCATCAATACCAATTGCAATACCGGTATTGAATAGTTCAATGGCTTTTTTTATCATGTCCGGATTCTGAACAGCAGCAGTACCAAGTACTACCCTGGATACCCCTGCCTCAAATAAGTTTTCAATTCTTTCAATGTTTCTAATTCCTCCACCCGTTTGGACAAGGGCACCTGAAACCCGGGCAATTTCACGAATCAATCCGTCATTGACCGGATTACCTGTCCTGGCACCGTCAAGATCCACCGTATGAATCCATGAGGCACCCATTGATATCCATTCAGATACAAATTCCACCGGATTGTTTGAATAGACCGTAACCTTACTATAATCGCCCCTGGCAAGCCTTACGCATTTACCGCCCAGTATATCTATTGCGGGATATATTATCATCTGGCACCCACCGTCCATTTCCTAAGAATATCGAGCCCTTCGCGTCCGCTTTTTTCAGGATGGAACTGGCAAGCAAGGATGTTGTCCTTTTCAACGGCAGATGCATATTTCACACCGTATTCAGTAATCGCATGACAATCGGAAATGGTTTCAGGCAAAACATAATATGAGTGGACAAAATACATGTAGGCCCCGTTGAACTTTCCAAGTATCTTCATTCCCTTTCCTGTTCGAATGGTATTCCATCCTATATGGGGAACCTTAAGCTTCATATTATCGGGGAATCTTATAACCTCACCTTTCAGCACTCCCAGTCCGGATACATCCGGACTCTCGGAACTTCTTTCATAAAGCAATTGATATCCAAGGCATATTCCAAGGAAAGGCTTGTTGCTGCCAATAAACTCCTTGATCGGTAATTCAAGATTTCTGTCCGAGATGTTCCTAATGGCATCACCGAAAGCTCCTACCCCGGGAAGTATCAAGCCGTCAGCAGTTTCAATGACAGAGGCCTCGTCCGTAACCGTATATGCTGCACCGACATACCGGAGGGCATTGCATACGCTTCCGATATTTCCCATGCCATAGTCAATTACAGCTATCATCAACCAAGTTCCTTCCCCGTAAGTATGCTGTATGCCTGCAGATATTTTTCCGTAGTCCTTTTTATAACATCATCAGGCAGTTCGGGCGCCGGAGGAGTCTTGTCCCAGTCCAGTGTTTCAAGATATTCCCTTACATACTGTTTATCAAAACTCTTCTGGGCTCTTCCCGGCTCATAATCCGAGGCATCCCAGAATCTTGATGAGTCCGGGGTGAACATTTCATCTGCCACCACAAGCTTGCCATTAAGCATACCGAATTCAAATTTCGTGTCAGCCAGTATGAGGCCTTTGGTAAGCGCATATTCGCTTACTTTCCTATACAGAGCCAGCGATGTATCCTTAAGTTGATTTGCTAATTCATCTCCTATTTCATTGCAAAGTTCTTCAAAGGTTACGTTCATGTCATGGCCTTCCTCTGCCTTTGTTGAAGGAGTAAAGACAGGCTCAGGTAACTTTTCTGCCTGTTTCATTCCTTCCGGAAGTCTTATTCCGCAAATGCTTCCGGTTCTTTTATAATCCTTCAGACCTGAACCTTCAAGATAACCCCTGACAATGCATTCGGCAGGTACGATTTCAACTTTTTTGACAAGCATGGATCTTCCCTCAAGCTCCTCCCTGAATTCATTGAAGGGTTCCGGGTATTCAGATACATCCGTTGTAATCATATGGTTGTCCACCACATCCTTGGTAAAATCAAACCAAAATGCAGATATGCTGTTCAGCACCTTTCCTTTTTCAGGTATCAGATTCGGGAAAACGCAGTCAAATGCAGATATCCTATCCGTAACCACGATAAGAAGCTTATCTCCCAAATCGAACATCTCCCTCACTTTTCCTGTCTTGAACGGTCTTATGTCAGTAAAACCTGTATCCCCCAATAATTTTCCCATTTTTCCCCCTCCTAAAGTATTCCTTTTGTTGATGGAATTCCATCAGTCCTTGAATCTATTGATACCGCATTTCGAAGAGCTCTTGCAAAAGACTTGAACACTGCTTCAGCCATGTGGTGGTTGTTTGATCCATACATTGCATTAATATGAAGAGTAATGCCTGCATTGGTGCATATTGCCATCATGAACTCCTCAATCGCCTCTGCGTCCATATCCCCTATGGTACCTTTTGTAAAATCAACATTGAATACCAGAAAGGGTCTGCCGCTTAAATCAAGGTCTGTCTTGACAAGGGATTCATCCATGGGAACAGTGAAGCTTCCGTATCTGTTAATTGATTTTTTGTCTCCCAGCGCATCTTTAATTGCCAGACCCAGTGCTATGCCCGTATCCTCCACACTGTGATGACAATCCACATCAAGGTCACCGCTGGCTTTGATATCAAGGTCAATCAAAGAATGCTTTGAAAAAAGCTCAAGCATATGATTGAAAAAGCCTATGCCAGTATTGATGGAGTATATGCCTTTTCCATCCAGGTTAAGGGAAATCTTTATCTCGGTCTCTCCTGTTTTTCTTTCAATTTCTGCATTTCTCATGGGAACTTCCTTTCAATATGGCCAAATACTAACAGCAGGGCAATATTTTTTCAAGCTCTTCAAAAAGCTTTGTCATCTGTCCGTCAGTACCGATGGTTATCCTTATATAGTTATCAATGGGCTCTTTCCCGAAATATCTTACAAGCACCTTTCTTTTTTTCAGTTCAGTATAGATATCAGCTGCCTTCATTTTTTTATGGGAGGCAAATACAAAGTTTGCAGAGGATTCAAGAACATTGAAGTTCAATTCCCTCAGCCTTCTTATACTTTCAATTCGTGTATTTATGACCATTTTGCTCATTTCCCGATAATATCCATCAGCTTTGAAAGCGGCAACTCCCGCTGCCTGGGCCACCCTGTCAAGAGGATATGAATTGAATGAATCCTTAATCCTGCGTAACCCGTCAATCAGTACTTGATTTCCTATTCCGAAGCCTATTCGCATACCGGCCAATGACCTTGATTTTGAAAAAGTCTGTACAACCAGAAGATTTTCATGTTCAAGGGTAATTCCTACTGCACTATCCCCCCCGAAATCAATATAGGCTTCATCAACAAGAACCACATCATCTCTATTTTTCATAGCTATTTCAGATATGAAATCCAAATCCATCAGTTCACCGGTGGGAGCATTGGGATTTGCAACAATAATCCCGCAGCCGGCTTTCCTAAATTCGTTTCGGTTCACCTTTATACAATCAGTCATTGGGATTTCGCTGAAATCAACATCAAAAAGTCTGCTGTACACAGGATAAAAACTGTAGGTAACCTCCGGAAAAATAATCTTCTTACCTGCGTAAAAAGCCGCAAATGCAAAAGCCAGCACCTCATCGGAACCATTTCCGGCAAATATCATATTTTCCGGTACTCCATAGTACTTCGATGCAGCAGCCTTAAGTTCCCTGCTTTCGGGGTCTGGATATAATCTAAGGTTATCGTTCGAATTTTCCTTTATTGCTTCAAATACCTCCGGTGCCGGTGGATAAGGGTTCTCATTCGTATTAAGCTTTACATAAATACCATCCTTGGGTTGTTCACCGGGTACATAAGGTTCAAGTCCCTTCGCCAGATTGCTAAGATACTTATTCATCCTTTTTACCCCCGAATCTGATTTCAATTGCCCTTGCATGAGCTTCCAGTTCCTCCGCACGTGCAAACCGGCATATTTTGGGGGCTGCTTTCATAAGATCCTCCCTGCTGTACTCGATTATGCTGGTTCTTTTCTGGAAGTTGTAAACCCCGAGCGGTGAATAGAATGCAGCTGTTCCACCGGTCGGCAGTGTGTGGTTTGGTCCTGCCCAGTAATCACCAAGGGGTTCCGGTGAATACATTCCTATGAATATGGCCCCGGCATTTTCTACATCCTGTTCATAGGCTCTTGGGTCAGCAACCAGTAATTCAAGATGTTCAGGAGCTATTTCATTGGCTGTTTCAATTGCATCATTTATGTCCTTTGCAATATATATGCTTCCGAATCCGGAGATACTTTCACCGGCAATTCTTCTTCTCGGAAGATCAGAAAGCTGTTTCTCTAGTTCAAAATTGACTTTTCCTGCAAACTCCGGTGAGAAAGCTATCAAAACAGCTGCTGCCAATGAGTCATGCTCTGCCTGTCCCAGCATATCTGCTGCAACCATGGTGGGATCCGCACTTTCATCTGCAATTATCAATATTTCACTGGGACCCGCAATCATATCTATTCCGCAGTATCCGAATGCCAGTTTCTTTGCATTAGCTACATAAATATTTCCCGGACCTGTAATAATGTCAACCTTTGGAACTGTCTTTGTACCGAACGCCATTGCAAATATCGCCTGTGCACCACCGGCCTTTACTATGATATCCGCTCCTGCTTCGCAGGCAGCCACTATTCTAGGCGCATCGATTGAACCATCCTTCAGTGGAGGAGTACACACCGTAATCTCTTTTACACCAGCAGTCTTGGCGGGTATTACATTCATTAGAACGCTTGATATCAATGGAGCTGTTCCACCGGGAACATAGACCCCTGCCTTATTGACAGGAGTTATTTTCTGCCCAAGTCTTATCCCTTTGCCCTCATTGTACGACCAGGATTCCAGTAACTGTTTTTCGTGGTATCTGCGAATATTGAGTGATGCTTCCCTGATGATTTCCAAAAGCTCACTGTCAATATTCCTGTATGCATCATCAATCTCATCCCTGCATACAATAAAATCATCAATCAACACACCATCGAACCTTGCTGTATATTCTCTGAGCGCTTTGTCACCGTTTGATCTAATGTTCGACATTATTTCAAGCACTGCATTGAATACCTCGGGATTGTCAAGGGAACTTCTTTCTTTTATCCTAGCCATCAGTTCTTGGCGGTTTTGGATGATTTCAGGCATTTTCCAGTTCCTTTCCAACATTTTCTATTAGATTTCTGATTCGCTCACTCTTCATCTTCATGCTGACCTTATTTACCACAAGCCTGGCACTTATATCACTTATTTCCTCAAGTACAACCAGATTGTTTTCCTTCAGTGTTCTTCCGCTTTCAACTATATCAACTATAACCTCTGAAAGACCTACCAAAGGTGCAAGTTCAACTGATCCGTTTAACTTTATGACTTCTATGCTTTCCTTTTTTACAAGCTCGAAGTACTCCCTGGCGATGTTGGGATATTTCGTTGCCACCCTTTTGTCAGGTATTTCATCCAACCTGTCCCTAAGCTCCGTAGGGCCTGCAACCACCATCCTGCAAGCACCGAACCCAAGGTTAAGGACTTCATATAAGTCCCTTGCTTCTTCCATAAGCGTATCTTTCCCGACGACACCCAGGTCCGCTGCCCCGTATTCCACGTAAACGGGTACGTCCGAAGGCTTTGCCAGAAAAAACCTTACCATGGTGTCATCATCCTCAATTATAAGCTTCCTTGACTTGATTTCACTCTGACTGCACTTAATACCTGATTTTTCAAGCAATTCGAGGGTTAGTTCAGCAAGGCGTCCTTTTGGCAGTGCAATGGTTAGATATTTCATAGGACTTCTCCTTTCAGTGCTTCCAGGTTTCCTAGGGTTCTTTCCCCTGAGTCAATATCAATTGTCTCTATTTTCCCCTTCCCCTTTGTCATGACAATTCCGTCCATTCCTACGGCTTTTGCATATCCTATCATGTCTGCTTCATCTGAGTAAGGATAAAATTCTGTCGGAACTTTTTGATTCCTAAGTGCCTTGTAAACCAAAACTGCATCAGCCATGCCTTCGGACAGGAATGCCACAAGAGTTCCTCCCCTTCCGGAATCGGCAATTATTTCACCGTTTCTGTAGAGTACTGCAAGAACCAGGTCAAGGCTGATTGAAAAACCTGTTGCCGGAAGTTCCTTACTGAAGCTACTGCAAAGATTGTCATATCTGCCTCCGCTCAATACAGGAAATCCCATTCCGTATGTGAGTCCTCTGAAAATAATACCCGTATAATAATCAATCCTTTTTATCATACCAAGGTCAACGGATATGTATTCCGAAACACCGAATTTTTCCAGGATTGTCATTATTTCCGATAGATTGTCAATGGCTGAAAGCAAGCGCTTATCCCCTGTCCTGGACCTTACACTGTCTAGGACATCCACTTTTCCGTACATGTTCGGTAAATCAAGAAGAAGGGATTTTACATCATCATCAACCTTATTGCCCATGAGCAGCTCATTGACACCGAAAAAGTCCTTGGAATCAATCATCTTTGCAAGTATATCAAGATCATCTCCTTTAAGTCCGGACATTTCCATAAGCCTATTTGAAAAATCAACCTGCCCGAGTTCAATGATGAATTCGTTTATACCGGCGGCTTTCATTGCTTCAACTGCCATATATATTACAAAAGAATCATAAAAGGGATCAGAACTTCCGATTATTTCTATTCCGCTTTCTGTAAACTCCCGCTGTTTTCCTCCGCCCTGTATGTCGGACTGGAAACATTTTCCGCAATAGAACATTTTCGCAGGAAGTTTTTCGTCCTTTATCTTTGTTGCAGCAACTCTTGCAGCCGGAATTGTCATATCAGGTCTCATGGTAAGAATCCTGCCTTTTCCATCCACCATCTTGTACATGGACCTAAGAGCTAATTCGCTTCCGGCTGAACTGAATACATCATAGTATTCGACGACCGGTGTTTCAATTTCGGAAAAACCATTGTCCCTGAACAATTCCCTGAGCTTTTTCTCAGTATCTTTCTTTATACTGCAGTTACTTCCCAGTACATCCTGCATCCCGTCCGGGCTGTAAAGATTCCACATATTGACAACCTCTTTTACTTTATCTAACTAAAGCATTAAATCACTAAAGCATCATAATGATACCAACACAAACACCTCGTGTCAACACCATTTTACACCAGATATAAAAATACCTCCCGAAGTCTTGCTTTTCAATGCAAATGCCCGGGAGGTATCAATATAACATATTACTTTAGTTTGAACTCAGTCTGTACGACCCGGAAGTCAGTTCGAAAAGAGCTTTTCCCTTCGCCGCCTTGCCGGTAAGAGGCTCACTTTCATCCGCCAGGCTTTCCAAGTATTCCTCCGGAATTATCAGCGTTGCACTGGTTCCTGCTGGTATTTCCAGTTGGATCGATATCTTTCCATCATTGTTTTCCCAATTGCAGACAATAGGGCCGTGCATCGAGTCATGGGAAGCCTTTGCATATGACAAACCGCAGTCAACGGCAGGTCTGAATATAATGTGCCTGAATCCCGGTTCATTCTCATCAAGGGATATGCCTCCCACATATTTATACATGAATGCACTCAAATCCGAGAACATATGATGGTTATGGGAACCACCGCCGTTCCAGCACTCCCAGAGAGTAGTTGCTCCCAGGTCAATCCATCTCTTTGGACTGGGGAAAGTCCTCTGTGCCAGCATCCTGAATCCTATGCTGCCGTTTCCTGTATCACCCAGTGTATGCATAACATACTTGTTTCCCAATATTCCGAAATCCAGATGCCAGTCAAGTTCCTCTATTTGTTTGATGAGAAGCTTTAGCAAAGGTTCCTTCTCGTCTTCCTCTGCCAGACCCTGGAAAATCATACATGCAGTTGAAGTCTGACAGTCACCGGCTACAGTCATTTTTTCTTTGTCAAAGAACCTATTCCTGAAAGCCTCCTTTACTTTTTCGGCCAGCTCCCTGTATTTTTTTGAATCCTCCTCATATCCAAGGATAGATGCAATCTTTGAAATGATATCTGCGGTATTGTAGAAATATGCAGTATCAGTCAGTTCAGTGGGAGCTTTGAAAGAGGACATATTGACAGAAATAGCCTTACCCTCAAAAGGCGGGCACCAGTCCCCTATTCCATAATTCACAATATAACCGTCCGCCATGGTCAGCATGAAATCGCAGTGTTTGCAGATTATGTCGTAATTGCGTTTGAGTATATTTGTATCTCCGCAGTATAGATATGTATACCATGGTATAAGCGTGAGAGCACTGGACCAGTCAGGTCCGTTGCCCCATCCGTATCCCCATCCCGTAGACGGCACGACACAAGGAACACATCCGTTTGGTTTCTGTGAATCCCTGAAATCATCCATCCATTTATAGTAGGCAGTCATGGGGTCGAAGTTAAGCAATGTTTGTTCCGATGAGATTGATGCATCACCAGTCCAACCGTTCTTTTCCCTGTGGGGGCAATCCGTCGGAATGCTGTGGTAATTAGATATGGTTGACCACCAGCATAGTTTCTGAACCGTATTGAGCAGTTCATCTGAACATTCAAATGAACCGCGTTTCCTGAAATCAGTATTCATTATAACGGCAGTAACGGTATCAAGTTCCGGTTCATAATCCAGTCCTTCAATTTCTATATATTGAAATCCGTGATAGACGAAAACAGGGCTCCAGATTTCCGTTTCATTGCTTTTCTTTATGTACTTGTCAGTCTGGAATTCTCCGCTCTTTACGAAACCTCTGATAGCCCTCTGGTTAAGGGTTACACCGTCTTCTTCCAATACATCCGAATATCTTACTATTATCTCGGTTCCTGCTTTTCCATCAACCATTATCCTTGCTATTCCGGATGCATTCTGACCCGTGTCAAAAATCCAAGCACCTGACGGGCTTTTCCATTTGCGGACCGGTTTGAGTTCCATGGTTTCTCTTATGGGCTGCATCTCAAAGGATTTTAATATTCCTCCCGGGGGCCTTGTTATATATACACCGCCCCATTCATTGTCACAAAAATCCGTTGTGTTCCAACCAGGCATCTCAAGTCTGGCATCATAAAACTCACCGTTTCTTATTCCGTTGTATATAATGGGACCCTTTGATGATTTCCATGAACGGTCCGTGGCAATAACTTTGCTGGTTCCGTCATCCATCTCAATATGCAGTTCAGCTATCATCTTGGGGGATGACCTCCAGGTAGCCTGTCTTGTATTCCAGGGATCTTCTGCAAAGCAGTTGTACCACCCGTTGCCAAGGACAGCTGCGATTACGTTTTCACCCGATGAAATCGAATCAGTGACATCATAGGTCATGTAAAGCACGGTGCTGTCATACCTGGTGAAAGCAGTGGAAAGTTCGTCATCCCCGCACTTTTCACCGTTTATGAAAGCCCTGCAGTAACCGAGGCCACATATATATAAAGTTGCTTTGGCAGGATTGCCCTCTAAATTGAAGGGTTTTCTGAAATAAGGCGCTTCCATGGCTGCATCAGGTTTTCTTATGAAATCAGCGGTAATCCAATTACCCGACCACAATTCATCAAGTTTACCTGTTTCAAAATATGATTTATCTGATTTAACCGAATTACCCATGTTATCCTGTATTTCTACAGTCCAACTATATCCGGTTCTGGGAATCAATGCTATTCCCTCATATTCTATATGCAGATTATTGCCGGAAGGCACAATACCTGTATCCCAGATGATGCTTTTTCCTTTTTTCACTATCAACCTGCATGATATTTGGTTAACACCTTTTTCTCCGGACCGGTATTTCCATGAAAACCTGGGCAATGAATCCAAACCCAGTGGTTTTTCCAGATAGTTTACGCTCATTCCGAATATTTCAGTTTTTGCAGCCATATTCCCCCCTAATATGAGAAATTTTAATTATTATATATCAGTATTAATATCCATTCCACCGTGTTCCGGCATTTCGTTTTTTTGAACAAACGAATCAGTCATACCGACCGAAATTCTGTATCGCAGCCATGACAGTCCGCATACTTGTAAGAAGGGAACCATTGTTTATGGATCCGGCAGTCATTACATTCAGCCCCTTCGTCTGTTTGGCTGCTACACAATCCCTTCGAACTTCTGAAATAATATCGTCTTCATTGTTCCTCATGAATGTAAAAGGTGCCAGTTGCCCGTCAATACGCGTATTTGGCATATGCTCCCGGATTTCAGCAACGGTTACCGTAGGCCCGAAATTACAACCGGTAAGATTAAAGTCAGCCAGCTGGGGAAGCAGGTGCGACATAGCGGAATCAGAATGCTGGTATCTCTTGTTCCTATCATAAGAAGTGCTTCTGTCTGAGTACTCAAAAACCCTTTTAAGAACCGGATAGCCGAAAAGAGAATACATTTCAGGAGTCAAAAGATTGCAGTCATCATCATAGAATCTGAATCCGTGGGGAGAAGTTTCGGCAGAATATCCTGTTTCCTCATCCATTACCTCAATAATTCCGATTATTACATCAGCAATTATGGTACTGAACCTTTTGGCCAATTCCGGTTCATCCAGTATCAGAAAAATCAGGTTCTCCACTCCGAACAAAGAGGTAGCCAGGGTCACAGGTCCCCTGACACTCCTAACCTGATTGGGTTTTGTACCGTATTTCTCAAATATTCTTTTCTTTTCGCTGTACCAATTTGCAGGTAGTATGAAATCGCGTATATTCCTTCTCTCTACCCTGTCAATAAGTTCATCAAGAGCAGAAGGTGTATTCACAGTACCTTCAAGCCATATGGAATTCTCATTTGCGACGTAACGACCTTCAAAGATCTCACCTATTTTCCTTATTTCAGGGAATGTTTCATCTTTTGTAGGATAATATTCCCGCAGAAGCCTCTTGCCGACAATTTTCTCTGCCTTGTCGTTATACCTCTTATTTAGATCCATCCGCCTTTCCCTGTCCATGGGAAGCCACGGTTTGCCCGGTTCATCAAGCTCTGCAAAAACACATTCATCGGACATCCTTATTGCCAGGGCTGCCTGAGGCGAACCTTCATAAAAGCAGTTTTCCAGATGAGCTTTTTCGTCATCTTTCCAAAATTGTTCAATGTCAAGTGAAAGCATGGGTCCCCTCCGGAAATAAGTGTAACACAAATAACACGGTGAATTTCCCATATGATTCCAAAATCAATTGATATCTTTTCATAAAGGTACTATAGTATGAATAACCGAATACAGGGGGTTAATCAATTTATGACAGCCAAACGTAATATCTTTACTTTTACAAGCAATTCTCTTGAGGATTTTGAAAAAAAAGCAATACGGGCAAAATCCCTGGGTGCTACCCACATAACCATAAGTCAGATAGAAAAAAGCAGATGGCAGTGGGACAGGGTTCCCGATGACCCGTATCCTAACTGGGGAATGCTGGTTACATCACTTTTCAAGATAGTCGTACCTGATGAACTGAGGGAGTGGCTGCCGGTGGATTATGCTGAGCGTAATCTTAATCTTATTAAAGCAAGAGGTGAAATACTGACCAAGCTGGGTTTGAAAGGCTCATTTCATATGAAGGAACCCGCATATCTCCCTGAGGAAGTTTACCGTGAACACCCGGAATGGCGCGGTCCAAGATGTGACCATCCCAGAAGGGCCAGGAACCACTACTTCAGTCCGTGTGTGGACAGGGATGATATTCTTTCGATGTACGAAGAAGCAATGTTCAGACTATGCAGTGCTGCAAATATAGAATATTTCCACATATTCACAAATGACAGCGGCGGTGGTCTTTGTTGGAGCACAGGCCTTTACACAGGCAAAAACGGTCCTGAGTGGTGCAGACATATTCCAATGAACAAGAGAATAAGCCGTTTTATGGATACACTCAAAAACGGGGCCAATCGCGCAGGAGTTGATGCCTGGCTTGAAATAAATTCAAATATAGGGATAAAGGAGCCAGAACATGAAATGGATGCCATGTGGCCGGCTCTTCCTGATTTTCAGGCAGTGAACAAGAAGACGAATACCGGAGAACCTCTTGCGGCAGAGGTCTTTCTCAACTGGGAATATACTATCCAGCCAGTGCTTGGTCTGGCACGCCCCTTTGAGTTTCTGGAACAATATGAAAAGGCATATTATTCCGATTTGCCTGCAGCACTTCTTACAATAGACGAAACAGACTTTGACATATATTACAGACTTATGCACAAGTTCAACGAAAACCCTGTTAAAGGACTTGCTGCAAGAACAGAACTTATAAGGCAGGTTGCCCTTGATATTACCGGAGAGTCTGACGCCGATAAGTTGGTTGATATTTGGGCTACAACTGAAAAAGCAATTCTCCATTTCATTGATACAGGCCTGGAAGGTCTCGTATCCTGTTCAGTAAACCAAAGATGGCTGAACAGACCCTTTGTTCTTTTCCCCGGCGAATTGAAGCCCGAAGAAAAGGATTACTATAGGAAGTTCCAGTTTCAGGCAAATGATGAGGCTCATGCAGATGATTTGCTGGATATTCAGAACAGCTCATTCATAAGGGGTTATTCCGGAGTGTTCCTGGCATCAATGGCCCTGCAAAAATCCATGAAACTACTTGATGAGGCCGCATTGACAGCTGACGGACTTGAAAATTTCGACAAGTACCGTGACAGATTACTGCTTCTTTCATGTTTTATGAAAAATGCACTGAATGCTATTAAATTCCAGCATATTGTTGATAATGCCGATTATGAGCGGGAAGTTGAAATAAGCCCCGAATGGCCCTTGGATGCTGAATCCGACCTTTTGAAGTTTGAAGAAATCACCAGGGCAGAAATCGACAATACAAATAAAATCATAAGGCTTATCAAAGGACGGGAGTCCGATATGATGCTGCTGGCACCGACTCATGAACTGGAAGACATCTTCCTCATGAGTCCCAAAATAGTTGAACAGCTTAAGTTCAAGACCCATATTATGATTGACCACCTGTTGGACGGCAAAAGGTTGTTCATTACCAATAACAAATAAGGTTGCATTCACAATTACTC
>Ga0180436_10002364_pt1 | contig 17997 bp, 20 predicted proteins | sample SS_ome_2_FD_132434 | JGI IMG/M metagenome (GOLD analysis project Ga0180436, IMG submission 132434) | Hypersaline lake sediment archaeal communities from the Salton Sea, California, USA - SS_3_S_2 metaG | ecosystem: Environmental > Aquatic > Non-marine Saline and Alkaline > Hypersaline >...
ACGACGGCAGACCGGTCAATCTGCGTCCACGTGCACAGCCCGCAGGTCGTGCGGGTCCCCGCGCTGCGCTCGAAAGCCAGCACGCCGGTGCGCCGCCCGTATCCGTTCGCGGGCGTGTACGGGCGGGCGGGCCCGGGGGGCAGCACGCCGACGCTCATGTTGAAGCCGTCGGGGTTGTTCTTGACCTCCTGCGCGTCGAGCACGTTTCGCCCCGCGGCATCCAGCGTCGCGACGTAGGGGGCGAAGTAGGCGTACCGGTTACCGACGGCAGGGGTGCGCCCCGTCACCCCGGGCACGTCGTCGGGGCCGCTCTCCACCTCGACAGCCCAGTGCAGCAGACACTTCGCGTCTCGGCGCAGGTCGAGGTCAAACGAGGTCGTCGGGACGCGCCGCCAGGCCGCCAGCGACGTGCCGAAGCCCGCGCCAGTGAGGTAGCTCGTCGAGAACTGGAGCTGCACCAGTGCCCCCGAGGACTGCCCGCCCTGGTAGCCGGTCACGCCGTGCTGCAGACCGGTGATGGCGTCGTAGCGCGGAGGCTGTACGTGCCGGGTGTCCACCCACTGAGAAGCGAGCAGGTCGGCTTGCACGATGCCGTCGTGCAGGTACACCCGCAGCGCGTCGACGTTGCCCTGCACCTCGGTGGCAAGCAGCGTCGTCCCGTCGGCAAACGTGTTGGGCTTGCTGTACGCCATCTACTTGATCCTGTTGACCATGGTGACGAGCCTGCCGCCAGTGTACTGCAGGCTTACTCCTCCAGCAGGCGCGATGTCGTGCACAAGGGCGTTGGTGCCGCCCGTTGTTGCCCGGTACGGGTGCATGACGCCGAGTATCACGACTCTTAGACCGTAGATGGTGCGCGTGAAGCCCGACACGTAGTGCCACGAGCCCGAGACACCACGCCAGCCAGCGTCGCGCGTCTCCTCGGTTGTGCCAGAGCTGCTGTCGCCGTTGTTGACGTTCCGCATCCAGACCGACCACAGCGGAATGATGGTGGTTGCGCCGCAGTTCTGCAGCGTGTTGCCGTAGTACCCGCCCCCGATGAGCGTCTGAAAGTCGCCCTGCCCCGGCACCTCGGTCCAGTTGGTGAGCGTGGCGTCGGTGACGTCCCATTGCAGCCACGCCGCGAAGCAGCCGGCCGAGGTCGAGACGTCCAGGTTCCCACCGCCGCCCGTGCCGGTGATGGTGTTGTACTGCAAGCCCAGCGCCCAGGGTGTGCCAGAGAGCTCGGCAGCGACGGACAGCGACCAGTACACGCGCAGCACGTCGTTCGTCGTGATGCTGAGGCCGCCCGTATAGGTGGCGATTGTCGGATTCGCCGCCCCGTCTTGGAGCACCGAAAACGACCCTGGTGTGGTGCCCTTCGCGCTGTCGCTCACCGGGGCCGCGTGCAGCAGGTCGCTCTTCCCAAGGTCGTCGACCTGCATGAACGGTGCTTGGAACCCCGTCTTCGCGAGCTGCGGAAGGTCGACCGCCCCGTCGCGGGTGTTGAACTGGTCGAGAGCACCTGCCTGCGAGAAGTCGTCAAAGCGGTCGTTGAGACTGGCCGCGGTGACGTCGTCGCCGTCGACGATGCGGGCCCGGTTGATTCGGCTCATCGCCACCTTCCAATGCCAAGGAAGCGCATGGAGTAGACGTGCGCCTGACACAGCGGGTCGTTGCTGCTGTGCTCCTCGATGATGTCGTCGTACGTCGTGTCGGTGAGTCGTATCTGCGCCTCAACCGGAAGGTCGCCCTGCTCGAAGATGCCGGTGCCGAAGATGCGAAAGCCCTCGTGCATCGCCGGGCCGAGCTCTTCGACGAGCACGCGGCCCGCGACGAGCAGGCGCAGCCGGACGTAGCGAGGCACGCACTCGACGTTGGCGAGCAGTGGCTGCGTTGACGCCGGGTAGACGTAGGCGTTCCCCGCCCACTCCGCGAAGAGACTGCCGCCCTTGAACGCCGTGAGCGTCGTAGTCGCGACCGTAGTCCAGCCACCCGTGTAGAGCTGGTAGGTGAAGGCCTTCCAGTTGTTCAGCGGCGTGTCGTCGTCGACGACCGCCTCCTGCTCCCCGGTGCTTCCCCATGGGTTTTCGAGGTAGAACCGGTGCAGCGCGTAGTCGACGAGGCGTGTCTCGTCGATGCACGCCGCAGGAAGCTGCGAACGGTCGAGGGCGGTGATGCTTGACTGCGAGCTCGTCATCTCGCGCTGAATGCTGTCGGGAGACACAACGCCCCCCTGCCGCACCTCGCGCTGGGTCCACTTCTTCACGCCCTCACCCCCATCGTCGTGCGGGTCTTGCCCATCTTGTACTCTACCTCGTAGCCCACGAGCACAAGGTCGTCGGTCGTCGACATCTCGAACGCAAACCAGGCGCACGACATCTGGGCGACCGACACCCGCAGAGGCACAAGCCGAGCCTGCCTGTACTGCGTGGCCGTGCCGAGGGTGGCAGTGTTGAACACGGGCAATCCGGTCGCGTCGGGGGGCTGCGCTTGGTAGCTCCGCTCCTCGACAGCGGTGAGCGAGAAGTCCTTGAGGTGCTTCACCGTGACGACGGGTTGCCCGGTGGTGAGCACCCACACCGTCACGTACTGCACCTGCTTCTGCTGCTGCGGGTCTCCGAGGTCGTTCCACACCGACCGGTAGATGCTCGTGGGCGGGTCGGCGTACACGAAGGACTGCTCGACGATGGTGCCCCCCATCGCCCGCCGCCCAGTGATGAGGAACAGCCCCGCTTCACTGTTCGCACCGGCCTCGAACCCGGTGTGATGCCCGAAGATGAGCGTGCCGTCGTAGAGCGTCGACAAGGCCCCCACCGGGAACCCCGTGCGGGTCGACCAGGGGGACAGGGACGTCTCGAGCAGGTCGAGGTGCAGTACGAAGCCCAGCGACGGGCGGTCCTGTCCGTCTGCGGGGGCATAGACGTGGTATTCGCGCGTCTTCGCGCTGTAGGCCCCCACCGCCTTCGGGTGCAGGTCGGGGGTGAGGCGCTCGATGAGCTCCTGCTGCGAGGTCGTGAGCTTGAGCACGTCGAAGGTGCTGCCACCCTGCAAGCCCCCGACGATGGCGTACACGCCGTCGAGCGCCAGGAACACAAGGCCAAGACCGGGAACCGCGGCGACACTGTGGGGGGCTCGGCACGTCACCCCGGTCGCGATGGTCGAGGAGGAGAACCCTGAGGCCGCGTCGCCTGTCACCACGTCGACCGCGTTCTCGCGGAACACGACGAGGGCCGCGTAGTGGGGGAAGATACAGGTGACGCCCCCGGCCGTCTGCCCGCCGAGGCGCAGGAAGCCATCGGCCGCGAACTCCTCGATGCGGCCTGGCCGGCTGTAGTACAGCGTGTCGGCGTCCCCGAGGCCACCATCGAGCCAGAGCGACCCAGCCCAGAACGCCGAGAAGCGGGCGCGCGGAGCTGGCAGCCCGACGGTAGGCACGGTGGGAGCCGGCACCAGTAGGTTCGCCGTCGTCACCGCGTCGAAGTAGATGTCGTCGACGTTGTTGCGGATGCGCCCGACCTCGTACAACCGGTCATCGCCCTGCCGCACGTAGTCGTCGGAGTAGTTGGGGGTGCGGTAGAGCACCCGCCCTACCGTGCCGTCGGGACCGGTGGGCACACGCAGCGCAATCGCTGCCCGAAAGCCTTTTGCTGTCGTCGGCATCGTCCACGACAGCGTGGCCGGTGTCGACAGGGGCGACTCGCTCCCCGTGTCGGTGATGAAGCTCACCGACCAGTCGAACAGCGATTGCTGGTCGCTGTCGGCCTCGCCCCTCGGAAAGCCAAGCCCCCACCGCCCCGCGGTCTCGCCAGGGACGCCGGCCGAAAAGGGGCACCACAGCGCCAAGCGGCCGCCCGAGGCTGTCCGCTGTGACTGTGTGCCGGGATCCATGGGTTCATTGCGCATGGGCTCGATTGGAGGGGGGAAACCCCCGAAGCCCAGAGCGCGGACCGTGTTGCCGATGGCGCTCGCCGATTCGGTGATGTCGCCCAGGGGCCACGGGCGGACGATGACGGGGCGGTCGACGCCGTTGGTCACAACCGTGCGGTCGCCGATGTCGGTGTACCAGCTGCCCGCCTCGGTCGCCGTCGGAATGTGCCGGTTGGCCTGCACCGTGCGGGTCACCCCGGTGCCGGCAATGTCGTACACGAGCTGCAGCGCCCCATCGGCCTCGAACATGACGACCTGTCGGGCGCCTTGGGCGAGGTGCTGCGCAACGTGCAGACTGTAGACCGGTCCAGTAGTGCCGAAAGGCGAGAATCCTGCGGCTTGATTTGGGTTCCAACGCTCGTACCCAACACGGGACGAGAACCCACCGGTTCGCGGGTCGATTGTCCAGTTCTCAAGCTCCTGCGCGTTCTGCGGGTTGCCGGGCAGTCGGGTCTCGACGCCGCCCGCCGTGGGCGCCTGGAAGGTGGTGCCGCGCATGGTGCCTCCTCAGGGCGTGAAGGTGAGGGGGCCGTAGGGGTTCGGGTAGTACCGGGCGTTCGTGTACCGCTCGCCCTTGATGATGCGCCGGGGCACACCCTTCAGGTAGCGCGCTTCCATCGCCTGGAACAACGCCATCTTCTTGCGGGCGTAGACCTGCGACAGCGCCGCGTTGTCGTGCTTGAGACACAGCTGTTCCATGGCAGCGTAGGCGATGACCTGCGCGTAGGCCTCGGGAACAAGCGGCGTGTCGTGGTCTTCCTGCATGTCCTGCGGCGCCATGAGCCGGCGCAGGCGCATTCGGGTGTTCTCGCTCGGATGCGGGTACAGCTCGAAGCCGCGGTACACGCCCCCGGTCGTGCGGTAGCGCAGCGCCGTCTCGGCGAAGGCCTGCGACTGCAGCAGCGACACGCGGGTGTCCGCTGCGATGGTGGTGGCGCCCGCCGGCGAGACCGTGTCGGTGCTGAGTGACGCGTCTCGGATGCGCACCGGGGCGTCGATGCCGAGCTCGGTGCAGGTGAAGTAGTAGCGACGGTACAGCCCGGTCTGGTTGTTGAGCGTCTCGGGGGTGAGCGACAGCTCTTCGTTGTCCTGCAGCGTGATGTCGAACGCCGGGGACAGCGCCGACTCGAAGCCGCCCGAGTACTGTGCTGGGTATTCGACCGGGGCCGACGTGCCGGGAGCCCGCACGTTGACCATGTAGACCTGGAGCGTCCGCACGCCGCGACCTGCCCCGGGGGTGGTGACCGCGACGCCCGTAGCTGCCCGAGGGGCCCGCACCCTGCGGCTACGAGAGGGCATGAAGGCGGTCGGCGTTCCGAGCTGGTTGGGGTCAAGCTGGACGTCGTCCCGCGTCCACTTCGACAGCTGCACCTGCGTGCGGGGCAGTGCGTCGGTCATGTCGAGCACGCTCTCGACGGTCATCGTGTCGGACGGCATGTAGACCTGGCGCTGCCGCACCGTCGTGTCGTAGCTGCCCGTGGTGCCAACGAACTGCGTCGTGAGGTACAGCGTCGTGCTGTTCGCGACCCACGCGACCTCGTACTCACGGCCGTCGATGCGAACCGTGCCGCCGTCAAGCGTGCTGCCGGGCCGCACCGTCGAGGGCGACACCGGGAAGCCGGTGCCGGTGACTGTGGCCGAGCCGTTGGTGGCCGCGAGGGTGAACGGCGCGTCGGTCCGCACCTCGAGGTCGTCCTCGACGACGCTGAACGACCACGGGCGGTCGGTCAAGATGCGCGTCTGCGCGTCGTTGAGCAGCGTTGTCAGCTGGTTTTCGTAGGTGACGTTCGTGGGGTCGTAGTCGAGCAGGTTGCCCAAGAACGCCCGCAGGTCTGCGAGGTTCATGTCACGTCACCGCATGCCCTGGAAGAAGGTGGGTCGGCCGATGCGGGCAAGGACATCGACCGACCCGGAGGCTGGGGGAGCCTCAGAACCGCTTGTACACGTGCACCGGCGCGACGTTGGCCGCGGCGAGCTCAAGGCACACGCCGCAGATGACCACGTTCGAAGTGGTGGCAGCGTCGGCCCGGCCGTTGGTGGTGTCCACCGACAGCGGAGCGTTGAGCGCGACGCCCGTGGTGACCTTCGCGGTCGGGTAGTAGCCGGCGACGACGACGTCGAGGCGCTCACCCGCAGCGGCGTCCTCAGTGGCGACACCGATGGCGACACCACCCGTGGCCGAGGCGGCGGCCTCGACGACGTACAGCACGCGGTCGGCACCCGCCTGCGAGGAGTCGAGCGCGACCCAGTCGCCTTCGGAAATCGCACCACCTGCAAGGAAGGTCTCGACCTGGCGGCGGTTGGAGCTGTCTCCAGCCTCACCGGCCGCAAGGAACTGAATGAGAGACGAGGTAGCCATGGTCAGCTCTCCGCGTTGAGAAGGACACCGTGCGAGGCGAGGTGGCCGGTGACGAGCTGAACGCGGCTAATGACCTGCGCGGCCTTGGTGGCCGTGCCGGGCACCGGCAGCATGTCGCTCACGGTGAAGAAGGCGTCGGTGTCTGCGTACAGCTGGAACTGCGACGAGGACAGCGCGAAGGCCGACACGTTGGCGCCGGCGGCGTTGGCGTAGCCAAGGTTCGGCTCGATGTAGATCTTGGCGCCGCGCCACATGGCGACCATGCCCGAGTCGAGGCTCTCGCGGTCGCTGCTGCTGACGTAGCGCACCGAGGACTGTTGCAAGGCCTGGAACGCGGCGAAGGCGCTCGGGGACATGAACAGCAGGTCAGGGAACTCGCCGGCGGGGTTGAAGATTTGGCAGTTGATGAAGAGCTCGTCAAGGTCTTCGAGGCTCATCGTGCCGCCCGCGTCCTGCAACTGGTTGAACCAGTTTTCGGAGCGGTAGGTGGTCTTGGCGAGACCGCCGACGGTGTTGAGCTGCGAGCCGGTAGCCACGCCCTCAAGCCAGCCCGTGGTCTCGGCGGCGACGGTCGCGGTGCCCATGCCGTTCAGGGTCTGCAGGGTGCCGAGGGTGCTGCCGCCCACGAAGACGCGCTTCGAGACCGCCTTGCGGAGGCCGAGCATCACGTTGGACATCTTCGCTTCGAGGATGTTCACCACGGCCGTCTCGCCCTTGTTGGCGAGCTCTTCAACCGCCGACAGGATGATGGGCTGCGTGAAGTTCGAGTACTCGTACTTCGCGACGTTGAACGGGTCGGTGACCGCCATGTTCACCGGCTCGAAGCCGTTGGTGAGCTCGGTGATTTGCGAGTGCTCGCCGAAGATGACGGGCTGCTCGACACGGGAACCGCCCGAGACGCGGACAAGGTTGCCCGCCTGCTCGATGGCCCGGAAGAGCGGGTGCGCGAGGTAGCTGTTGTCGACGAGCTTGTCGCGCAGCAGCTGCAGGGTGGTACTGAGTACCGAGGTGGGGGGAGCCATGCGAAGGCCTCCGAGTGCGTGGTTGGACAGTATTGGGGGGCGTCATCCATGAGGACTGCCGAGCACTCGCAGACTCCACTATGGGGTGGTCCGCTGTGCCGACAGTGTATCGCGTGTCACCGCCCCGCGGCAAGTTCCTTCGCCAGGGCAAGGATGTCGGCGTGACTCATCTTCTTCAGGTCGCGCGCCGCGGGCTTCCGGGGGGCTGTGCCCTTCCGGGGCATGCCTGTCCCCTTGACGGCTGCCTTGCGCCGTGCTGTGCGCTCGGCCTTCGCTCGAGCAGTCGCTTCCGACGCTGCCCGGCGGTTGCGACGGCCCTGGACCGCATAGTAGGCGGTCTCCAGGTCGAGCGTCGGGTTGGCCTCAAGCGCCTGCTGCACCTCGGCACGCAGCTCGGTGTCGGTCTCGAAGTCGGGATGCGTCTGTACAAAGCCCTGGTACGCCTCTTCGGCCGCCATGAGCTCGTATTCCCTCTGCATCGGCGTGAGCGCTTCTTGCAGCCGCTTCGCGACCTCGGCTTCGATGCGTGCCTGCACGCTCGCCTCGTTGAACGGGTCGAAGTCCCCGAGCTCGGCAGGGTCCTTCGGCTTGACCTGCGCGAATCCCCGCTGCAGCGCCTCGCGCTCGCGCAGGACGTCCTTCTTCATCTGGGCGACCTCCTGCGTCTTGCGCGTGTAGTCGCCCTGCATGCCCTTCATCAAGGCCGCGATGTCCGGCGGCACCCGACGCATCGCCTCTTCCCACGACAGCGCGGGGCGGCCGTCAGGTGCCTCGGGTGCCTCCGCCTCCGGGGTCTCGGCAACCTCCGGAGTTTCGGGTGCTTCGGGTGCCGTTTCCACGGCTTCGGGTGCTGCTGCTGCTGCTTCTTCCATGTCTTGCCCTTGGTCTCTCACTTGGCGAGGTACAGGGGCGTCCCCTGCCCCGAGTACCACGCCGGGTTGTAGCCGGGGCCCAGTGCGAACTGCACGGGCTTCCCGAAGAACGTGTTGCCGAGCTCGAGGGTTGAGACCCCACGAATTCGGCTCACAATGAACGTACGCCAGCCCGGCAGCTCACCGGTAGCGGTGGCACTGCGCGGGTCGACGTAGAGGTGAAGGTACGTCGTGCCGTTCGTCCCCTTCCACATGGCGTGCGGGTTCCCCACGCGCACACCGGCACGACCAGGCACGCCGGGCTCTTGCCATTTGTCCTCATAGTAGAAGGACACGGGCTGCCGTCGGGTGATGCCTTCGGCAAGGTTGCCGGCTTCGCCGATACCCTCAATCGTCCGATAGTACGCTTGTTTTCGCGTAGTCGGAATGATGGTAGCGGCCTTCTGGCGAAAGCCGAAGGCCTCTTTGAGGCGCAGGGCGAGCGACTTGAACGGCATGAGCTACCGCCGCATACGGGACGCGAAGTCGAAGGCCTCAACCTCTTCAGGGGGCGCCGCGGTCACCTCGACTTCGACCTGCGCCTCGTCGACCTCCTCAGAGGGCTCTTCGAGGAAGGCCTTGAACTCCGCGTCGTTGGCGAGCTCGGTGAGCGCCGCGGTCGTGCGGGTGAGCGCAGCCTCGTCTCGCATCTCCTCCAGACGGATGGGGAGCGGCTTGCCGTAGTCCTCGGCAGCGGTGGCCACCATCGACAGGAAGCGCACGAGGTCGGGGTCGAGGCTCTCCTGCGGCCCGGTGTAGGTCTCGGGCTCGACTGCCATGTCGAACAGGGCGAGCACGTCGGCCAGCGCATTCGCGAGGCTGGTGACGACCTTCGGGTTGTACGGACGCATCGGCGGCGGGATGAGAGACGCGAGGGCGTCGCCCATCATCATGTCGGCGTCTTCGGCAACACCCTGCAGCGCAGGGTCGGGGATGGAAGCACCAGGGTCGAACGGCATCATCTACTCCACTGGAGTCGGAACGGGGGGCACGGCGCCCTCGGGCGGAAGGCCCTCGGGGAGAGGCTCGGGGGGAGGCGGCGCTGCCTGCCCGAGCTCTTCGGGAAGCTGGAAGGTACGCACGACCTCTTCGAGTAGTGCAGACGCGGGCGTACCGAGCTGCAGAAGGAGCGGGGCGAGCTCGACAAGCGACTGCCGCTTCGCCAGGTCGCCGGCCGGGGTGCTGCCCGCGTCGACCGCCCAATACCGGAAGTCGCCCGTGAGGTCGTCGGCAGACAGCATCGTGGGGCCGACCGGGTTCGGCAACGCAAGAGGCTCGGCCTCGTCGCCCAGGATGACCGACAGCATGACGTTGTAGGTGCGCGCAATGCTCGTGATGACCTCGTCGCGCTGCCGAGCCATGCGGCCAATCTCCGAGCTGGTGTAGCTCGCGAGCAGGTTCTGCTCGGTGGCCGTGGCCTTCGTGACCTCGCCCCGTGTGAAGGGCGCGAGCAGTCCGGCCTCGCGAATGTCGGCCTCGACGGTCTGCGAGTACAGCGAGATGTCTGCCGGGATGGGGGCCTGCGGTGCCGGGATGATGTTGCCCTCGAGCGGCATGCCCGGCTGCAGGTCGACCTCGATGACCTCGCCGTCGCGGCCCGCCGACAGCTTCGCGACCGCGTCCTCGGACATGAAGCCGGCCCGCATGAACCACTGCCGGGCCATGCGCCGCACGCCCTGCGCTTGGTACGTGCGCATGACGTTCAGCTCGCGGAACTGGTCGTAGCTGCGGTCGACGAGGCTGTAGCCCCGAAGCGGTACGCCGGGGTCGCGCGAGAAGTACAGCGGCACGATGGGCACGACCGGGCGACCGCTCGCGCTCTTGTACGGAATGCCCGTCTCCTCGTGCTCGAGCTCGGGCTCGACGTCGTCGCCTTCTGCCGCCTCGGGGTCGAGGGCGCCAACCTGCACCGTCACGCCCTGGAAGAGGAACTCCTGCCCGCTGTTGTAGTCGGGCGACCACACGAGCAGCTTGTCGTCGACCAGGTCGTACAGCTCGACGACCCGCACCCACTTGTCGTACTGGCCTTCCCGCTGCGTCTCGGTGCCCGGCTGCGTGTTCCGCCGGGTGTCAATCCACCGGGCGTAGGCGCGGGGCGTGAAGTCCTCGGGCGCCGTCTCGAAGCGCACCGCCGCCTCGTCGAGCGGCAGCAAGTAGGTGTGCCCCACCCAGCGTTGGTGGCCCCAGCTGCCCGCCGTGTCGTCGACGATGACCGCCCAAGGCTCAAGGGCTGTCGACGCGACGCGCTTGAGCGGGTCGACCGACTCGACCGGGGCGAGCTTCACGAAGGCGCAGGGGTAGATGAGCGCGAGGCGCGTGGCATCCTCGATGACGTTGCGGACCGTCAGCAGGTACTGGTTCGCCGTCGCCGCGGCGACCTCCGGGTTGCCCCGTCCACGCAGGTCTGACTGAACGAACACGCTCGGGTTCCGCGCGTACAGGCTGCCGAGGTAGCTCTCGACGACCGCGTACGCCTTCGGCACCTCGGTCCGCAAGATGCCGTCGGCGCTGTCGTACTCCCGGTCCGACCAGAACCGCGTGAAGTACACGCTGCGCAGCTCCCGCATCCGAGGGCGCTTGTCCTGCCAGTACTCGTCGTGCTGCTCGACAATCTCTTGCACGTGTTGGGGGGTCAGCATTAGCACCTCAGAACGGCAGCGAGCTCGCCCGCAGTCGACGTGCCCGGCTCCGGGCAATCAGGTCGTTCATGCGGTGTCGCTGGGATTGTAGCGCAGCTGTGCGCCAAGTTGCAGGTATGTCGCGAAGACACCGGTACGCAAGGGCGATTGCGACCGCAGCGTCATCGTGGGCGCCCTTCGGGGCCTCGGGGGCGACCTTGCCCTCGGGGACCGTCAGCCCCCGCAGCTCCATCCATGTCGGCCGGTCCATGACCTGTATCTGCTGCATCGCCTCGCGCAGCGTGTCGAAGGCGTCCAGCTTCGACTGCAACGTCGTCACCCACGGCTTCCCCTGCGGAGACCGCCACTGCTGCCGGTAGCCGCAGGTGTTCAGTTCAAGCAGCAGCGCGTGCCCGTGGTTGTTGCTCTCGGCGAGTACAAGCGCCTGGTTGTACCGGCTCGCGACCTGAACGACGCGGTGCGCCCACTTCGACGGCGTCGCCCGGTTGCTGCGCTCGGCGTACACCGGCTGACGCGTGGCCACCGACACGACGCACAGCGCCGAGTAGTCCCCCCCGACACCGCCCCCGACGTCGACGCCCATGACGTAGCGGTCGTGCGGGTGCGGGGCCTCTATCTCTCGGCCGCCCCCGTCCGACAGCGCTGCATGGTCGATGACGTGGACACCCTGCAGAAGCTGGTCGTCGAACCATCCGCCCTTCCTGTTGAGGAAGCAGTCGTCGAGGCAGCCAGGGTACTCCCGCTTGAATTTGTGCTCGCCCAGGGTGGCGAGGTAGCGGCGACGCCACACGAGCTGCCCGAGCGACAGCCCGTAGCGCTCGGCCTGCTCCTGCTCGGCCTCGGTTGGCTCGAAGTCGTCGGGCACCGAGTCGCAGTAGGCCGGGTGCTCCCACCACCAGTGCGTGATGACGTGCCAACCGTTCTCGGGAGCGCCCGCGATGATGCGCGAGAAGGCGTCGCCGGGGTTGTTGGCTGTGCTCTCGACCATGAGCAGCCCGTCACCGACCGCCGCCAACGCTTGCGCGAGCAGCTCCTCTTGGTCAGGCGCGAAGGCGAACTCGGACAGCAGCGCAGCGGTCGGGGCAAACGAGCGCAGCCCGGTCTGGCTCCTCGAGGTGAAGGCCTTGAGGCTCGCCCCCGTGTCGGAGTAGCGCAGCTCACCCTTCGCCCGCGTGTCCAGCTCCCGCTGCAACAGGGCCGGCGGGTGGCGCAGCCAGCGCCGGTGGTCATCGAGCAGCGCCGTCGCACTCTCGGCCCGGAGTGACACGAGCGCGTGCATGCTCTCGGTCTCCGTCGACGTCCACAGCTGGTGAAGCACGAACTTGCACGCTGTCGTCGCTGCGACCTGGCGCGCCTTGATGGCCGCGATGCGCTTGTGCCCTGCCTCGACTGCCGCGAAGATCTTGGTCTGCATCGGCAGAGGGTCGAACGCAATCTCCTGCTTGCTGTCCTTGTGCTGCACTTTGTGCACGCGGCAGAAGGTCGAGGGCGACCTGACGAGCTCGGCAACTTGGTCGCGCAGTGCCGGGGGCACCGTCGGCGGCACGAAGGTCAGCACGCCAGACCCTCGAGCGCGGCATCGACTGCTGCCCTCGCCTCCTCACACGTGTCGCACGCGCCCCCATCGAGGCGCTGCAAGGTGAGGGGGCACATCACCGACCACGCCCAACGACCGCCCGAAGGGTAGCACTCCCCATCGAGTAGCGGACGGCGCAGTGTCCGTGCCCAACTTGCCCCCATCCTTGCCCATGGTGTCGCTACCTCGACCGGCAGCCCCGTCTTCGTCGTCTGCATGGCTTGCCCTCCGTGCAGTGGTTCAGGAGTCACCCACCAAGCGTAGCACGTTGCGCAGCTCCTCAAGCTCGGGTGTCTCGACCTCTGGCGCTTTCCTTTCTCGTGCGACGTCGAGCACCCGCCAGGCCGCATCGAGCTGCGCCTTGTTCGGCCGCTTCGTGCCCCGCAGCACACCCTCGAGCAGCCCGATGGCGTCTGGTGCCAGCTTCGCAAGAGCGAGTTCAATTTCCTCGCTTGACATCGTGTGCCCCGTGTGGTCGGTCGCTGACATGAACTCTCCATTCAGAATTGCCGAGAACGCAGTATTCATCACCCCTGAACTGTCATTATACCGTGGTAGTGCACCTTCTCGCAAACACAGTGCAGGGTTAAATCGCGAAAGTAGAAGTGGTTGTTTTTTTGCCGGCTAATACTTTCACAAGAGGGGCTTGCACTGTGAAGTTGAGAACGCCGATGACCAGCACTAAAAGACAGTGCAGGGGTGATGAATAGCGCATTCTCGACGACTGTTAGCGAGAATGCCGTGCGTGTGGATGGTCTCGCCAATGACACAACTGTGACCGAACCATGACAGAGTAACCACTACCGACATCCGTCCGAAACGGTGTAAGGTCTTCGTGTCACCTGGAGACCCGATGCGCGAACACCTCGAAGCAGCCGCAGGGGCGGCCGTCATCTTCCTCACCCTCTACCTGTGGATGCTCGCATGAACTCCGACACTCTACTGCACCTCATGACCCGTGACGAGCTCGTCGCTGCAGGCTGGACGCTCCACACACTCAACGGCAAGTCGTGGCCCACCTGCGCCCCAAGCGACTACATCAAGGCGCTGCTGCGTGACGGCACGACCGTCGAGGGCTTCTGCGACGACTTCCGCTGGATGCGGTCGATTCTCGGTCAGCGCGACGATGACGTCACCGCATGGCGGCTCGCATGACCGCGCACGGACACTGTCGCGCCGACGACTACCGGCGCAAGCTCATCGGCCTGGTCGGGCGTGTCGCGGCTCGGCGCTATGCGCTCGACCCTGCCGAGCTCGGCGGCTTCTGCAAGCTGCTCAACCGAGACACGGGCCGCGTGCTGTGGCTGCGGGTCAAGGGACGCGCGACGCTGCGCTACACCGAGCCGACCGACTACGCCGTCGCCCGAATGCTCTGCACGCCCGACGAGCTGTGCCAGCTCCGGCGCGAAGCACTCACCCTCTCCCACACCTGAAGGACAGACCATGACCACCAAGGGCAAGACCCCCGAAGACATCGTGCGGCAGATTGTCGTGTCGCACGGCTTGCTGCACGAACAAGTTGAGAGCCTGAACATGGCCATCGCCAGGGCGATGCAAGACGTGCGGCGCGTAGACTACGACGGTCCGCGCATTGCGCTCGCCGCCAAGGTCGAGGACGCTCTGAGGCCAATCGTCGACGCTGTCGTTGAGACGTCTCTCGATGAAATTCGACGCATGCACAAGCTCTCGCCCGCCGCCATCGAGCGGCTTCAGGAGGACTGATGCAACTTCGACCCATCCTGAACGAAGACATGGGCCGCGACATCCGCCTCGCGGCAGCTCACGCCGGCATGACCACGACCGACTACCTGCACACGGTCGTTCACGAGCTTGTGCGCGACGACCTTCGGCGCCGCCAGCAAGCCGCGGGCCTCATCGAAGCCTGCAAGGCGACGCTCGAAGACGGCGTGCCCGTCGTCCGTGACCCCTACACTTGACCGCTCACGCTGCAGGGTGTGCATTCATCCTTTCGGCCTGACAAGGCCATGCGCAGTGGCCCGCATGCCCTGCAGCACCACCTTCACCTGGAACCGTCATGTCTGACCGTGCCCTCGGCCGCTTGCTCATGCGCGCCGTCGCCGTCATTCTCATCCTTCTCCTCGGCTACTACCTCGGCTTCCGCGACGGCAATGCTGACGGCATTGACCTCGGGATTCGCATCGGTGAGCTTCGCAGCGACCCCGGACAGGGTGACCTGACATGAAAGCCATCGACGCCCGTGTGCAAGTTGTGTGGCCCACACCGCCGAAGGGTCTGCAGTACGTGCGGCAGACTCTGCCCGGTGGCGAATACATCTCGACCGGCATGTTCCGGCAGGGCACCGTCGACGACAAGGGCCGGGGCCGCACCTTCGACAACTGCGAGCGCGTCACGTCGCTCTTCTTCGACCTGGACATGCTTGGGCTGTACGATGCCATCCGCCTGTCTCGGGGCAGAGTCCTCGAGGCTCGTGCCCAGGAGCGCAAGGCCCGGCTCTACCGCCTCGACGACAGGGCACGCGACAGCCTGTTGAAGCTCATGCTCGAGGAGTACGTGCCGCAGCTCGAGGCGGTCATGGGGCTCCCCCCGAGCCTCGTGCTCATGTCGGGCTGGGGCTTCCATGTGCACTACGCAGTGGCCGAAGAGGTTGGCGGCGAGAAGGTCGCCCTGCGAGCCCTGCACGCTGCCATCGTCGACCAGGTCAACCTGCAGGTCGCCGAGCTCGCGAACGGCATGCAGCCCCCGCTCACCTCGTACACCTCGGCCTTCGACCGCACGCACGACGTCGGCGCCCGCCTGTGCCGTCTGCCCGGAAGCGTGAACCGAAAGGCCGCAGGCCGACACCTCGAGGTCGAGGTCGTCACCTCCTCACCGACTGCGTTGTCGCGTGCCGACCTCGTGCGACTGCAGGACGCCCTGTCCACGCTCGTCGACGAGCACGCCCCGGCTGCTCCAGCCGCGGCCGACATCGCCCCGAAGCAGAAGAAGCCCCGGCAGTCCCGTACGGTCGAGGTCGACTTCCGCGCGCAGCGTCTGCCCGACGGCAGGAGCTGGCAGGCCCTCGTCGACAGCCTTGGGCCGGGTGAGCGCCTGAAGGTCGTGTGCCCCTTCGGGGGGAGCACCATCGGCTCGGGCTTCTTTGCTCGCGAGCTGGACGGCCGAACCCGCTACTACTCGGGGCCGAGCGCCTCGACGTACTGGAACACCCACAACACGCCGACGGTCTCCGGGCTCGCCGAGCTCGTGCGCAAGCCGCCGAAGAAGAAGGGCGAGCTCGGTGACGTGGCGAACACGGTGAGCAACCTCGCCCGAATGCTGACACACGACACGACCTTCGACCTCTGGTACGACGCCTTCGCCGAACGCGAGATGAATGGGCAGGAACCGGTCTGCGACACGACCTGGATTGAGGTCATGGCTCACATGGAAGGCGCGTACAGCTGGAACTGGAACGTCGGCCGCGAGCGCCTCTACAGCACCATCGAGTACGTCGCCCGGCAGCACACCCGCAACCCTCTCCGCGAGTACATCGACGGGCTCAAGTGGGATGGCCGCCCCCGCATTGAGGCGCTCTTCGTGGAGACGCTCGGCTGCGAAGACCTGCACATCTACCGCGCCTACGGGCGCCGCTTCCTGCTGTCGCTCATGGCGCGGCTGTACGAGCCCGGCTGCAAGGTCGACACCGTGCTGACGCTGCAAGGGCGGCAAGGCATCGGCAAGAGCAAGCTCTTCCGCCGCCTGGTCGACCTGCCCGGCTTCGAAGGCGAGCTGTTCAGTGACACCCGAATGAACCTGCGCGACAAAGACAGCTACCTGCAGCTCTACTGCTGTTGGCTGTACGAAGACGCCGAGCTCGCCGGGAGCAGCACCGCCGACCAGGAAACCCGCAAGGCCTTCATCGCCTCGAGCGTCGACCGTCTGCGGCCCCCGTTCGGCCGCAAGGTGCGAACGTACCGTCGGCACACCGTCATCGTCGCCACCACCAACGAGCGCGACTTCCTCCGCGACCGCACGGGCGACCGTCGGTACTGGGTCATCGCCTGCGGGAACAAGCCCGTCGACCTCGACTACATCGACAAGCACCGCGACCAGCTGCTTGCAGAGGCAAGGGTGGCGTACCAAGCTGGTGAGAAGTGGTGGCTGTGCGCGAAGGAAGAGCAGCTGCGCCGACAGACCAACGCGCAGTTCCGCTACCTGGACTGGTACACGCAGTGCGCGATGACGGCGTACCAGCACAACAAGGGCGGCGCCCACAACCGCTTCACCTGCGGCGAATTTGCTGCTGCCATCGGCCGCGACGTGAACCCCCAGGGACGCGGACTAACTTTGTCCGCCGCCTTGCAGCGCAGCGGGTTCACCAAGATGCGCAGCAACGGCGTCACCTACTACCTCAAGGACGAACCGCCCACCGGTGTGGGCAACGGCCTCGACGCCATCGACACTCTCTCCCGCGCCCCGAAGGGCCGGGTTCTCCGCGAAGTCTGGGCCAACGCCTGACACACTCCAACAACACGACACAACAGGGCAAGCCATGTTCAACCTCTTCTCATTCACCGACGACCGTGCCGAGCTGTTCAAGGCCCTCGCCGCCGCCCAGGCCGACATGGGCAGCGCGAAGAAGGACAGCAAGAACCCGCACTTCCGCAGCAAGTACGCGAGCCTGTCGGCCGTGCTCGAGGCCATCGTGCCCGCACTCAACAAGCACGGCCTGGCGCTGTTGCAGCTTCCGCACTTCGACTACGAGCTCGTGCAGGTCACGACCGTCATCACCCACAGCTCCGGCCAGATGCTGTCGTCGACCGCCGCGTGCTTCCCCGGCAAGAAGGGCGACGCACAAGCCGTCGGCAGCGCCATCACCTACCTTCGCCGCTACGCTGCGCAGTCCATTCTGGGTCTGCCCGTCGACGACGACGACGGCAACGCGGCGAGCCGCCACCAGCCGCAGCGGCGCCCCGTGTCGAACATCCGCCCTGAGGCCGACGCCTGGGCGCGCAAGGTGAAGCAGGCGCTTCTCGACGCCGGCGTGACCGTGGAGCAGTACTCGGTGTGGGCCAGACGCCGAGACCGCCCCCAGCTTTTCGACCTGACACCTGAGCAGGCGAAGAACGCCCTGCAGTGGATTCAACACGGCAACGGCGCCGACGTCATCCGGCAGACCGCGTCGAATCCCGTGGGGCCGTGAGATGCTGCGCGACGCACGCCTCATCGGCATCGACCCCGGCCCGAAGGCCTCGGGGGTGGTGCTGTACGACGGCCAGACTCGGGAAGTGCTCGAGGCACACAAGGCCATGGACCTGGATGACCTACGGCAGTTCGTCCGCATGAACCCTGCCGCCGTCGTCTGCGAGCGGACGCAGGCCGGCCCGCCCTCGACGCAGGTCGTCCGGCACTACCCTCCAAGACGACGAAACCGCCGGAGGCAATTGCCTGCGGCGGCTCCCCCTCCTTGGACTGCCTGGGGCAGCTCAAGATGGGCTCAGTCATGGTTGGCACCTCACCGTCGCTCATCAACAGCTGGATGTCAAGGCAGTTCGTTCTCACGACGCGAAGAGACGCGTCACGGACTGACTCAAATGACACATCATCAGGGTCTGCTCGTCCC
>Ga0180436_10002365_pt1 | contig 17997 bp, 17 predicted proteins | sample SS_ome_2_FD_132434 | JGI IMG/M metagenome (GOLD analysis project Ga0180436, IMG submission 132434) | Hypersaline lake sediment archaeal communities from the Salton Sea, California, USA - SS_3_S_2 metaG | ecosystem: Environmental > Aquatic > Non-marine Saline and Alkaline > Hypersaline >...
AGGTTCTCTCCTTCAAGGAGCATAAGGCTTGCACACGTATGACGAAGGTCATGGAAGCGGATGTGCTCAAGTCCTGCAGCTTCTAATCTCCGAGAAAATTGTTTAGAGAGATATCTGGTGTGAATCAAGCTTCCGTCTACTCTGGTAACAATAAAATCAGACTTATTGTATTGATTCCATAATTTTGAAAAGTTCCAGTTCTGCCATTCCTTTTGCCTCTTTAGCATAGCCACCATGCCCTCTGTAAGCGGTACTGTGCGGACTTGTTTGCTCTTGGTGGGAACAAGCTCATATTCACTTGCACTCTTCCAGAAAACGGAATGGTCGACAATCAGCAATGATTTCTTCCAATCAACATTTTTCCACTGCAGAGCCAAGGTTTCGGAATTTCGTAATCCACAGAACAAACCCAAACAAACGGCTATGTAAAGGTAGTGGTCCTTGAAAGCCTCAAGGTAAGAGTTTATATCCTCAGGGTCAATCATCTTGGCTGAAGATTTATTCTTTTTAGGCGGAGTCACGAAGTTACAGGGATTACGATTTATTAATTTCGTCTTCTCGGCATTTTTCAATGCGATGTTGAGAACTCTATGCACATAACTGACATATGTGTTTGTTCTGCCATTGGACAATTCGGAGTACATTTTCTCAATATCAGTAGGCGAAATCTTCTGAAGCGGTTTCTTCCCTAAGACAGATTTTATATGCTTTAGCGGAACCTTGTAACTTCTGCAGGTGTTTTCTGTGACATTCTTTCTATGCTGATCAATCCAATCGTCAAGATACGACCCAAGAGATATTTCTGAAGGAGCCACGAAATAACCTGCCTTGATATCATTCTCAAGTTTAATGCGAAAATCATTGGCAAGAGAGCGTTTTGCAAAAGATTGCATTTGCTGTTCACCCGCTTCATCTCTCCAACGAACACGCCATGTGGTTCCGTATTTACCTGTGTATTTTATTAAAGATGCCATATGAGGCTCCCGTAATATGATTGCTCTATGTGAATTATAATCGAACATCTGTTCGATTGCAAGTGAATATGAGGAGATATGAATTAGTTTGTCTTCAGAAACACAGTTAGTAATGTATAATATTAATTAATATGAAAACATTAGAAACAAAGCGATTGATTTTACGGGATTGGCAGCTCGATGATTTAGATGATCTCTATGAGTATGCCCAAAATCCGCATGTAGGGCCAATCGCCGGGTGGAAACCCCATTCTTCGAAAAATGTTTCTTTGGATGTTTTAAAGTCATTTATCAAAGATGGTAATGTTTGGGCAATTGTATTGAAAGAAAATAGAAAAGTCATAGGTTCCATAAGATTATATCCTGATGAAAATCGTGGGAAGTATAAGGCAAAGTCAATTAACTTTGTTTTATCATATGATTACTGGGGAAATGGCTTTATGACAGAAGCGGTTAAATGTGTTGTTGAACATGCCTTTACATCAAGTGATATCGACTTATTGTCTGTGTTCCATTATCCTCATAATACTCGCTCGAAACGTGTGATTGAGAAATGCGGATTTGAATATGAGGGAACACTTGAACAAACCTGTAAAAGATATGATGGTCAAATATTTGATGCTGTTTGTTACTCGCTATTAAGAGCTGATTATTTCAGGGATTTAAGAAAGATAAAACCAGTAAATAAAACAGATTTACCAGAATGCCTGGATGTGATTCGTCGGAGTTATGAAACTGTTGCTGTAGAATTTGGATTGACTGAAGAGAACTGTCCTGACAGGGGTAGAGCAAGCCTGCCATTAGATAAACTAATGCTTAGTTATGAAGAAGGTGAGGAAATGTATGCTTATTATGTCAATGGACATATTGTTGGTTTACTTTGTGTTCATTTTCATCATGAAGGCTTTTGTAAACTCAACGATATTGTTGTGCTTCCAGAGTTCAGACATAACGGATACGGAAAAGAACTGCTTGATTTCTGTAAAGCTAAAGCGCGTGAGAATGGAGCGGTGAAAATCCGACTAGGAATGATAGATGATAATACAGTGTTGAAAAAGTGGTATTTAAAGAATGGATTTATTAATGTTGGATTCAAAAAATATGAAAATGCTCCATTCACAGTTGGAAACATGGAATGCATTTTATAAGTCCTTGTTTATGACAATGTCAAGAATGTATTATTGGAGGAATTATGGATTGGTGGAAAAGTGTATGTGAGAAGACAGATTTTATTGAGAACCTGTACTTTCCAAAATCTGAGAAAAGAAAACAACAATGGAATATGCTGATAAATGATGTAGAGTCGAGATTATCACTTACAAAAGGTGCTGATATTCTCGAAGTATGTTGCGGAACTTGCGCGGTTGGGGTCGGTTTAGCCACTAGAGGATATAACATAACCGGTCTGGATTTATCGGAATCAATGCTTGAATATGCTAAGAGAAGAGCGGAGGAGAACAAGGTTGAGGTAGAGTTTATAAAATTAAATGCATTGGATATCGTAACACTCAAGAAGAAATTTGATGCTGTCTTATTAATCGATATGGCTTTTGGCCTTTTAGGAGAATGCAGGGAAGACGATATAAAACTCATCAAGGGAATCAAGGAGATTCTTAAGGAGGGTGGAAAGCTGCTTGTTGAAATCAGTAATCTGGAAGCTTACAAGCTGAAAGGGGAGTTTAACATGAATGGCAGTTCATTCAGATACTCTTATAAATTCAATTCCAGTAATAATACAATAGAAACCGAAGCATTTGTTGAGGGTGTCGATGAAATCAGAAAAGGTGTAGGCAGAGTATACTCAATGAGTGAAGTTAGTACTTTGTTTAAATCAGCAGGATTCAATAGATTATCTTTTAAATCTATGGATGGCAAAGAAGAAATAAATAACCAAAACCCTTCATATATACTTTTATGTGAATAGGTGTGCTTAGTTAAATGCGGGTAAAAATGGCAAAGGAGGAATTGCAGTATTAGCAGAAGACATTATAAGTCAGGAAAGAGCAGTGCATATGTTGCAGTTTCTTCTATTAGTGTGCTAGTAAGATATTTATTAACTCCAAATCCATATAAACGACTGCCGAATGGAGTTGTATACAACATCTTAACTGAACCCATTAATCTTTTGGTTTCCTGGGTTGTAACTGGTGTATTTTATAAAAAAGGAGACAATGCAGCGGTTGGAAGCGGTATATTCTTGTTTGTATATCTGGTGAACAACGGACTCATTTGGTTTTGGGGAGTATTCGGATATCAACTGACTGCAGGAATTATAATGGCAATCGTATATATAATAATTCTTGGTTTACTAACGTTTCTAGTAGAGAGATATAGAAGAAATCACATATGATTAAACAAGCTTAGCTATCATGTGCAAACTTATGTCTGGGCTAGCGAGAAGATTTTTAAATTATAGCAATTTGCTCATTGAGGTGTATTTGGATTTATTTTCGCTAAATCCGATTTTTTTATAGAGAGAAACTGCTGAAGGAGAAGCATCCAACGTTATATGGTGAAGACTAAATGCTCTCGCTTCTTCAATTAATTTAGTCAGCACTTGAGTTGCATATCCTTTATTCCTATGATTCGGATAAGTAAAAACATTCAGAACTGTTCCGTAGCGCCCATTCAAATTGTTGTTTGCAGGAATTTCTGATATGGCAAGATAAGCACAAGAAACAACCTGATTGTCTATTTTACCTAATAACGCAATAAAGTTTGTTCCAATGTTATTAGTTAAGTATGTAGTCAGTTTTGAAGATATGATTGCAGTTTCAACCTCATTTATTTGAGCCAAGTCCGCATTAATATATTCAAGACGAATTTCAATTAATGTTTTTATATCTTCTTTGGTTGCTGTGTAAAGCTGTAACTTTTGCATTGGCGTTCTCCTGATTATAATGAAATATAATTAATTTTAACCCAGTATAAATCATGCTTCAAGGGAAGTCGATAATGTTAACGAAAAATAGTAGACCTGCTTTGAGATCTATTTGCTGGGTGTAAAACCTTTTCTTTTTGTGCAATTTATAAATGGTAACAATCTGTTACCATGAAAAAATTTTTTCAACAAAATCTGACTAAGGATAATCAGATATGACCACAGACATATCTTATATAACTAGCAAATGTCGGATACTCAAAATCTGTTGTCAAGTACAATTGCTTGACAGGTATAAAAGTGCGGTTTAGTATTGAGCTACGAACAGGTGTTCTGAGGAGATAATCAATGACAAAAAAGATCAATGGAGTAGCTATAAATACAATTGACAGCAATGGCATTCACATAACCAAAGACGAGTTGTTTTGCGATATCTGCGGTGAGAGAGCTGATTCGGTCATTGCCTTGCACAGAAGCGGTGAGGAAGTGGAAAAAGCCGGTTTCTGCTGTGTTGATTGTATGATCCTACATGCGGAAATCTTTCTTTATGACAATGAGTATGTCAACTCATGTCTCATATCAAATCCAAAGGAGTGAATGAAAAATGGCAGAACGTAGAATGTTTGCAAAAACGATAATAGACAGTGATTCTTTTCTTGATATGCCTTTGAGTACCCAGGCGTTGTACTTTCATCTGTCAATGAGAGCGGATGATGACGGCTTTATCAATAACCCCAAGAAAATTATGCGGATGATAGGCGCATCTCAGAATGAGATGGAACTGCTGATGGTTAAAAAGTTCCTTATATCCTTTGAAAATGGCGTTGTTGTCATTAAGCACTGGAAGATACATAACTACATAAGAAATGACAGATACAAACCAACAATTTACGCAGGAGAAAAAGCCTTATTAGAGGAAAAGGCAAACGGTGTATACCAGTTGTCTACCAAATGTCTACCAGTTGGTATACCAAATGACAACCAAATGGATACACAGGTTAGGTTAGGTAAGGATAGGTTAGGAGAGGTTAGTATGGAGGGCCAGAACGAAAATCCCGGAAAGAAAAAGAATCAGAAGCATAAACACGGTGAATACCAGAATGTTCTGCTTACAGATGATGAAATCATTAAATTGCAGGACTATCTCGGTGCTGACTATGATGACATGATCCAGGAGTTCAGCGAAGGCATTGCCATGAGGGACTATAAATACAAGAGCCATTATCTGGCAATAAGGAAATGGTATAAGAACAGAAAGGTCATCAACAGTCCGCTTCAGCAGAAGAAATCACCGCAACTGACAAGAAAAGAGAAATCAATGAACATATTGAAAGAGTTTGTAATGGAGGGAGCTAATGAATAGAAAAGAATTCGGTGTATTAATGATGCTGTTTGTTTCAGCATATGAGTGGTTCGGTGTAGAATCGAAAGCCAAGACAGACCTCTGGTTTCAGATGCTCAGGGACATAGACTCTCAGCTTCTGTCACAGGTAGTCATGGAATGGATCAGGTATGAGAGTAAACCGCCCACTATCGCTCAGTTGAGGACTGAAGCGGTCAGGAGACTCAATGGCTTTATAACCGCAGAAGAAGCCTGGATGGTCTGTCAGGAGCCCAGAAGGATACGCACAGCTGAAACAAAGAAGGCATTGGAGTATGTTGGCGGTTACATAAGAGTGAGGGAATCAATCCAACCCGATCTGCTCAGATCCCAGTTTTTAAAAGCATACAACAATTTCGTAGATTTGGAGATAAGGCATCAGTGCAGCAAGAATATGATTGGCAGACCAAGCTACATGAACGGACAAAAGCTGGAAACGAAGAAAATAAAAAAGCTGAAAGCGTGAGGGGCCGAGACGGGACTCAGAAATGGAAGGTACGGCCGAAGCGGTACTGGATTGAAAACATAGTGGAAGTATGCGACAGGAACGGAATACCTGTATTCATGGAGAAGAACTTAAGACCATATTACAAAGAGGACTTCAGAAGGGAATACATCGGAAGGAAACCAAGAGAGACTGCTCTGAAGAAAAGGAAGCACACATGACAAAAGAGACAATCGAGAACTATCTTTATAATTTTGACTATTATGAGGAAGCGGTCAGGAAACTGAACCTGGAGATTGAGGAACTGAAGGAAAGGAAGGCGGAAGAGTACGAGAAATATCCTCAACTTAGCTTTGATAGAATCAGGACAAGCGGGAAACACACCTCATCAGATCCAACGATGGAAGCAGTCATCAGGATAATGGACAAACATGATAGAAAGATACAAAAGATAGAGAAATACAAGCAAGATAAATACCGGGAATTTTTTATGGTCAGAGAAGCGGTCGGTAAACTCAGGGGAGAAGAACAAGGATTGATCAGGGCTAAGTACTTTGAAAGCAAAAGGGGAGAGAAACTCTACCAGGCATGCTTCCTTTTGAAGAGAGGATATTTTTCGGCGCAGAAACGAATGCTAGATCGAATTATCAGTTTATTGAAAACCTAGGTTTTTCACATCAATTCAATACTTTTTAAATAATCAGCTAAGAATATAAGAGCAATTTAGCAACAGTAAAAATGTATTTATTGACACTAATATACTTGAGCTCTATTATTTATATATGTAATTAAGTAAAAGGTGTTGATATGCAGAAGGATTTTCGTACATACAATTCACAAATGAGATATTTGAGAGATATAAAAAATATTCAATGTTCTGGAGGGATCGCTAAAAGAATTCTCTGTCGAACTGGATATTTCAATCTAATAAACGGATATAAAACACCATTCACTAATGGAAAAATCGGAGATCAGCATACTTACATTCCAGGAACTAGTATTAGTCATATTAAAGTATTAAAGGAGTTTGATGACAATCTGCGCCATCATTTATTTAAAGCCATTACAAAAGTTGAAGAGGAAGTTAGAGCTCTTGCTGGGTATAAGTTTGATCAAGTAAATAATAATGGTAAAACTCATTGGTATAAAGTAGAGGCCTATGATACAACATTAGATTGCCAAAAAATAGTTGAAGTTATTGCAAGCATCTTTTTTCAGCTAAAGAAAAGTAAAAATAACTACATAAAACATTACTTGGATAACTACAATAATATACCCACCTGGATAATGATTAAGACAATATCCTTTTCAACTTTTATCTATTTCTTGGAATATGGAAAAAAGGAAGTTAGGAAGGCATTATGTGAATTATATGGAATAAAATCGGTGAATGGTCTTGTTAATACTAAATGGCTTTTATCTAGCTTGCATATGTTAAGAAAAGTTAGAAATTCATGTGCTCATAATGAGAGGGTCTATGATTATTTTAGAGCTGGAAAGAGAGTCTATATGCCTTTGTTTTCACAGTTCGGAATGAGATATAAAAGAGACAGGAATCAAAAATTATTTGATCTATTTATATACTTGCGGTACTATATGCCTAATGATGAATATCGCGAATTTCTAGATGGAATTAAATCACAATTATTAAGACTTCAACAAGAGCTTAATCCTATTGTCTATAATAAAGTCAGAGCAGATATTGGGGTGAAAAATCTTAGTGATTTGGATCTATTAATAGCTACTAATAAATCAATAAATTATAACGCTTATTAATTGACAGATAATGATGATGATGATATACTTCCGTTGAAGAGATATCCGGATTTATCTGGATGAAGAACCGTTTCCTTGTGAAATGGTTTTTTGCATATATATGGTGCATTTTTATTTCATTACTCATGAATTTATTAATATTAGCATTAATTTCTTAGACCTGGAAAGCTAAATGCAATTTATTGTCTAACCTTGTCTAGCCTTAAAAATTGTTTAAAATACCATTGTTTGTTATATTTAAAAAGGCAGTTTAGATAAAAGAGGTGATTGTTTGAGTAAGTCAGTAATTAATAAACCTAAGGTGTTTATATCATATGCTTGGGGTTCAAAGGCATTTCAGGAAAAAGTGATTTCGTTTTCCACAAATCTAAGGGGAGACGGTATTGATGTGCTGCTCGATAAATGGTCTCTAAAAGAAGGCAACGACACCTATGCTTTTATGGAGCGATGTGTGAATGATCCGAGCATAACAAACGTGTTAATTCTTTTAGACAAATTGTATAAAGAAAAAGCGGATTCAAGAGTAGGTGGGGTAGGGGCTGAAACCCAAATCATTTCACCTGAAATATATAACAAGGTTGACCAAGATAAATTTATCCCAATTGTTTTTGAAAAGGGACCAAATTATGAAGTATATAAACCATCATATCTACAAAGCCGACTCCATTTTGATTTGGCCTCAGCTGATCAATATGATGACGAGTATCAAAGACTAGTAAAAAGATTATATGGGGTTGAAATATTAAAAAAGCCAGAACTTGGGATAAAACCTGCTTGGGTAGATACCCCTCATACTGTTCCGGTAAAAACCATAAATGCTTACAGTCTTCTAAAAACAATTCAACCGAAAGGGGTAAACACAGAAAAATATCTATCTTATCTTTTGCAGATAAAAGATAAAATAATTAATTTTAAAAATGATACAGAGTTAAAAATCCTGCCCTATGAAGAATATCTGGAACTTTATCAAGAAACAGGTGCAATCCGAGATGATTTTTTGCAATTATTGCATTATGTTACGTATATTGAGAAAGGGGAAGAACATATTGCGAATTTCCTTGAAGATTTGAGAAATAATGTTGATAAAGAGAAAGGATTACAACAAGAATTTAAATTAATACTGATTCATGAAATTTTCATATATACAATAGCTTTTTACTATAAAATGCAAGACTATAAAAAACTCAGCTATACTCTAGGCAAAACATACTTTACCGCAAGATATGATGGGAACCGTGCGACTAATTACAATATTTTTTATTCGAAGAATGATAATTTCGATAATGCAATAAACCAACGCGATAATAAAAAGTATTATTCAGGTAAAGCACAGTATTGGATTGAGAACATTAATATAGACACATGTTCCAAAAATGAATTTATATTTGCGGATTTGCTCTGTTATAACTATGCACTGTTTGGTAAAGATTATCATTATGACTGGTATTGGTTCCCCCTGACATATATTTATAGTGGACGAAGTAACGATATGTTAAAAGCATTTGCTACAAAATTGCAGTCAAGAGAATGGCTTCTTAAAGCTACGCAGATTTTTGGTTACAATGATGAAGAGGAGTTTAAAAGGGAATTACTGAGAATAGAAGAGTTAAGTAAAAAAGGTGAATTTGAAAATTACCGATTTACAAGTTCATTTGATAATGCGACTAATTTATGTGACTTTATCGAGGCAAAAGACTTAGGATTATATAGGTAATCATATATACATGCAAACTATTGGAGAGTTCAAATATGGAGATATGGGAAATTCTTAATAACAAAAGACAGAAAACTGGTAAAACGGTTATGCGCGGTGAGGCAATGGGTGAGGACGAATATCATCTTGTTGTTGATGTTTGGATAAAAAACTCTAATGGCCAGTTTCTTATAATAAAAAGGTCACCGAGTATACCTTTGCCAAATTTATGGGCAATACCTGGAGGGTCTGCAGTATTGGGGGAAGATGGTTTAGCAGCAGCAATACGTGAAACAAAAGAAGAAATTGGTGTTTGCTTAAATCCTGATATAGGACAATTATTTAAAACATTTATTAGGGATACTTCGAAAATAAAATGCTTTAAGGATGTGTGGCTTTTCAATTCAGATATTGAGGAAGAAATTTTTCTTCAAGCAGAGGAAGTCATAGACTGGATGTGGGCATCAAAAGTTCAGATTCGGGAAATGTTAGAAACAGGTGAGTTTATTACAGTGCTTTCTTATATAGATGAAATACTGCGTGTGTAAGGTAATGTGAAAATTTCTATATTAGTTGTTTTTTACGGTAATGCGATGACGCATTAAGAAGGAATAAAATGGAAGAATACATAGATATAACCATGTAGGTTGAATGATTTAGAAAAGATTAAGGGATAAGGGGTATAAATCTCTACCATATAAGAGTCTAGACCTCGCGCGTTCAGTACATGTAAACAACTGAGAAATTGAGATTCTATTTTTTATACAATTTACTTATTAATGTAGCTGTTATCAATATGTCAGGATATGGTAAAATCAATTGTATTTATAAGGGGTAAGCAAATGTTTTCAATTGCCATTATTGAGGATGAACTGCCCCAGTTGGATTTATTAAAAAGTATGACTTCCGATTGGGCTAATTCCCAAAATATAAATTTTTGTATAAATTGCTTTGCCAATGCTGAGTCCTTTTTGTTTGCGTATGAAGACACATCATTTGATTTACTGCTCATTGATATCCAAATGGAAGGCATGACAGGTATGGAGCTTGCCAAAAAGCTAAGGCAAGAAGGTGACAAGTCAGAAATAGTATTTGTAACCGCTATTAAGGATTATGTGTTTGAAGGATATGATGTCAATGCATTGCATTATCTTGTAAAACCCATCAAACATGAACAGCTTTATAGTGTATTAGACAAAGCTTTAGGTAAAGTAGAAAAAGAAAACAACTATATTCTGATTAAGAATAAGAAAGTCGCAGTTGATGATATTTATTATATAGAATCTCGAAATCATTACCTGCATTATTTCTTGGAAAATGATTCCATAAGCATTAACATCACAATAGCAGAAGCGATGGAAAATCTGTCCCGGACATTTGTGCGGTGTCACAGGAGCTATATCGTTAATATAATTCATGCAACCCATATTACAAAAACGGATGTTGTCATGGATAATGGTAAAAAGATCCCTCTGAGCAGAAACAGGGTTTCCGGGGTTAAAAGTGCATTCATAGGGCATTATAAAGGTGAAACATGATAGGTATACAGTATTACATCATCAGCATTTTTATATTGATATTGATTGGCATTGCTATCGCTTTTTTTCAAAGAAGATGGTATAAAAAGATGTCCATAATGCAATATAACCATATCATCGAAAACCATTATAATGAGATTCGCGAAATATATGTGAAAATGCGTGGCTGGCGTCATGACTACCATAATCATCTGCAAACGATGAAGGTACACATGAAAAATCGTGAATATGATAATATGGATGACTATCTTTCCGATCTGGAAACGGATTTAACCGATATAGATACAGTTATAAAGAGTGGTAATATCACCCTTGATGCTATACTGAACAGCAAGGTTTCAGTAGCAAATAATTATGATATCAAGGTCAATCTCGATGCCTATGCAAAAGAGGAAATGACGGTATCAGACTTGGATTTATGCATCATCATAGGAAACCTGATGGATAATGCCATAGATGCCTGCCGAATGATTGAAGATAAAGGACAAAGGTTCATCACCCTTTATATCGGTATGCTGAATAAACAATTCTATATATCCATTACCAATGCTACAAACGCCAGGACCCGAAACGATAGCGGTGTTTATATTACAGGTAAGGATAAGATCATGCACGGCAATGGTCTGAAACGAATCGATATGACGGTGGATAAATATAATGGCTATGTTGAGCGGCAGAACGAACCCCATGTGTTTTGCACAGAGGTATTACTACCAGTCTAAGTGGAGCAGATACCATCTGAGTAAAAAATGATACCTTTTAAGTATATATCAAATTTTCTATAGGGTTTTCCGTTATCATTACAGCATAATAAATAGACAGGGGGAGATCCCAATTAAAAGCATTATAATTAAGAATAGCCTGTTCACATTAAACCAACTTTACAAGTATAAGAAAGCACTGTTCTTTTCTCTTTTTGTTAGTGCAATTATCAATGTTGTCAGCCCTTTGGTTACCATCTATGTTCCAAAGATGATTATTGCTTCGTTGGAAGATTCACAACCCTTTATAAACCTTGTATACATCATACTTGGCTTTTTTGTTGTAACACTCATAATATCGCAGGTAAAGAGTTTTATTGCCATTTATTACGATTTCTGGGGAAAGACTTTTTACCGTATGAACTTGTCTAATATCATGTCGTCAAAATTCATGCGTTTTAATTATCATTACATCTCTTCCCACAAGGGACAACAAGATATGGAAAATGCAAAGCAGGCGCAAAACAGTGGGTTAAAAGGTGTGGAGAGGTCTGCCAGAACTTTGGAACAGCTTCTGATAAATCTATTGGGTATAGTTGCCTTCAGTGCTGTATTAGCTACTCTCAATCTTTGGATAATCCTCATATTAATCGCATGCGGAGTAATCAGCCTATTGCTCGGAAAGCATGTCAATAAGTATAGGGAAAGATTTAGAGGGGATACATCAAAACTTGAAGCGCGGCGTCGTAATACGGCTGCTTTTATAAACAACACTAAGTATGCTAAAGATATACGTCTATACTCGATGGCAGGTTTTATAATAGACAAATATAGGGGCTTTCTTGTAAAGAGAAAAGGTATTGAGCGAAAGACGAGTACCAGAAAATGGCTTATGGATGTTTTGGAAACTCTTATTGTCTTTATCAAAGATGGGTTTGCATACTTGTTCCTGATCTATATGGTCACAAACGGTAGAATCGGTGTTTCTGATTTTATTCTCTATACTGGTGCTGTAACTGGTTTTTCTGTTTGGGTATCAGGAATTGTCCAATCCGTTATAACTTTGCATAAAGATTGCCTTGATATTGAAAGGTTCCGGGTGATTTTTGATAAGAAGACTGAAAGCGGTACTAAAAAAGCAATCGATATTAAAGGGAAAGCGCCTTATACAATTGAGTTCAGGAATGTGTCTTTCTCATATGATGACAAAAAGATATTTGATGATTTTTCATTCACATTTAATGCAGGTAAGAAGATTGCACTTGTAGGTGAGAATGGAGCGGGTAAAACAACGCTTGTAATGCTGATGCTAAATCTTCTGAAGCCGGACAGTGGTGAAATACTGATTAATGGTATTAATATAAATGAATTCATAAATGATGAGTATTTTTCACTCTACTCGGTATCATTCCAGGATGCACTTATAACGGCATTTTCATTCCGGCACAATATAACAATGAAAACAAAGGATAAGACAGATGAAGATAAGTTGAAAAAATCAATTGAATTGGCAGGTCTTGGGAAAAAGGTAGACAGCTTAGAAAAAGGAATAGACACACCGTTGTTAAAAGCAATGAGCGACGACGGTATAGAACTGTCAGGCGGTGAGAAGCAGCGTGTATATTTGGCAAGGGCATTGTATAAGGATGCTCCGTTTCTCATCCTCGATGAACCTACTAGTGCATTGGATCCCATAGCAGAAAACAGAATGTACAAGGAATACCATAAGATGGCAAAAGACAAGACTGCACTTTTCATATCCCACAGGCTGGCCAGCACTCAGTTTTGTGATGAAATAGTTTTGCTGAAAGACGGAAAAATCGTAGAATACGGCACACATGAGAAACTGCTTAAAGACAATGCTTTGTATACACACATGTTTGATGTGCAAAGCCAGTATTATAAGGAGGAATTCAGTAATGGATAAAAAAGCAGATAAAAACTTTAAAAATATTGTGGCTGTCACTAAATTAATATATAAAGTCAAGAAGTCTTATTTCTATATATTACTCGCACAAGCGGTAGTAAAATCGATTATACTTTTCATTCCGTTCATATTTTCTGCTAGAATAATTGATGAGTTATTGGGTGATAAAGATATGAATTACCTTATAACCAATGCAATCCTGCTAGTAGGTCTTACATTAATCCTGAGCATTGCATCAAAGGGTATCGAAAAATTTGAAACAGATGAACTTATCTCTATACATTGGTTATTTGACCTTGAGAAGTTCAAGAAATCAATGAGTCTTGATTATGAGTATCTGGATGACCCTGAAACCATAAAACTTTTTACAGTCATTAGGGAGAGTGCTGTAGGATTTGGTGGTGTTAAAGGTTACACGACATATGTTAAGTCAATACTATTGGCTTTGTTCAGAATAATTGCAGCAATTGTTATTATAGTAAATCAATTTACAATATCGGCAAATAATTTTACAATGGGCAGTCACCTTGCATTGTATATTGGGCTCTTTGCTGTATTAGTGATATCAATTATCCTCTTATCATATATCAGCACAAAACAATCTCAGGTCCAAAAGGGATTCATGGAAATTCTGATGCCCCTCAACAGATTGTTTATGTACCTGTTTGAACGATTAATATTCGATTACAAGACAGGCAAGGATATCAGGATATACGGAGCTGATAAACAGATATCGGGTATGGGTGACAAATATCTGAAAGAAAATGAAGAGAGGGTAAATCAGCATATAAGAAACCCGAACATAAAACTTGAAGCATTGACCAACTTAATTAACACTATTGCGATTATTGCAATCTATATGTTTGTGGTATTTAACGCTTATCTTGGGGTTATAACAATCGGTGCTGTTTTTCTTGTTATAAATGCGATTTCCAAAATGTACAGTTCCATAACACTGACCATCAGAAGGTACAAACAGTTGTGTACTACCGCACATTTTATGAGCAAAGTAGTTGATTATATTGAGCTACCTGCAAGAAAATATGAAGGAACCATTCCTGTAGTAAAGCGTTCGGATAATAAGTACTATGTAGAGTTTGAAAACGTGTCCTTTAAGTATCCGGGGACGGATGAATATGTTCTTAAAAATGTCACATGTAATATAGATATAGGTAAACATATGGCTGTTGTAGGAGAAAATGGTGCAGGGAAAACTACAATGATTAAGCTGCTCTGCCGGCTTTACGATCCCGATGAGGGAACCATAAAACTAAACGGTATCGATATAAGAAAGTATAAACTGCAGGAGTATAAATCGCTGTTCTCAGTGGTCTTTCAGGATTTCATGTTATTTGAACAATATTCATTGAAGGAGAATATTTCTATCAGCGAAGAACCGGATACAGGCCTGGTCAATGAAACGATGGAAACTGCGGGACTTCATAATCTCATGGAGGAATTGGATGGAAATCTGGACATATATATGAGTAAAAATCTTAACGCTAATGCCAGGGATTTTTCAGGAGGTGAACGGCAAAAGATAGCCATAGCCCGTGCATTATATAAGGATTCTCCTATTGTTATTCTAGATGAACCCACAGCCGCTCTTGATCCTATCGCAGAATATGAAATCTATTCACGTTTCAATGAGTTGGTGAAGAACAAGACCTCTGTATTCATTTCCCACAGATTGTCTTCATGCCGATTCTGTGATGAGATTCTTGTTTTCAATGAAGGTGAATTAGTGCAACGTGGGAGTCATGAATCATTATTAAAAGATACTGAAGGGAAATATAGCGAACTATGGAATGCACAAGCGGAGTTTTATGATTAGAGGAGCATACTAAATCACAGGCAATCTGCTGAGGGGTAGGGGGGATAAATCTCTAGAATATTAGAGTCTAGACCTCGCGCGTTCAGTACACGCAAAAAACCGCGAAATTGAGTTCCGATTTTTTCTGAGGGGACTTTTAGCTATATTTTATAATTAATCCTCTGTAATTTCGCCGTTTTTCTGTTTTCTGGACAGAATACCGCTCTGCTCGAAAATGCCTTTGCAATAGTGGTTTATAAGACTTCAGCGAAGCGGGACCTAAGCATAAAATCGAATCATTGTAACTTTCATGAATCCTGGTAAAAAATTAACAAATGGGGCAAATAAAGCATGAAAAAAATGCGGTTTTTTATTAAAAAATAAATAAAAAATGAATGTTTTTATACACGCTTTGTTTATATGTGAGTATATTCAGCCATCTATGGAGGCATTCAGTGTGGATAGCCTGACCAAACCACTTAAAGTCGACTGCAGTCCTTCTGTCTCTTGCCGTTGTGTTATCCAAGAATCGGCGAAGCGGTTAAATTGGTTTTCAATACGGGATAGTGTATAATTTACAAAACGTTACGAAATCTAAGGAGAGCCGCATTGAATAATACTCAGCACATAATAGATCACTTCACCAATATAATTGAAAAACAGATGAAAAGATTGGAATCGATAGACTCACAAAAAGAATCAGTGGACTTTAAGTCAATCAGACCACTGATAATCGGTGTTGTCGGCGGAGATGGAATTGGTCCGTATATATGTGAGCAGGCTGCGAATGTGCTTAGGCATTTACTGAAAACGCACATTGATGATGGTTCTGTAGAGATAAGAAATATTTCAGGTCTGACGATTGAGAACAGGGCTGAACACAATATAGCTATTCCGGATTATGTCCTTGCAGAACTGAAAAAGTGCCATGTTATCCTGAAGGGCCCGACTACGACTCCGCAGGCTGGCGATGGATGGCCGAACATCGAAAGTGCAAATGTTGCAATGAGAAAGGAACTGGACCTGTTTGCAAACGTTCGCCCGGTAAAAGTGCCGCAGGAAGATATCGACTGGGTATTCTTCAGGGAAAACACAGAAGGAGCTTACGCACTGGGAAGTGACGGAATAAATATTAACGATGACTTAGCCATCGATTTCACTGTCACCACAACTCAAGGTTCGGAGAGGATTATAAGAGCTGCATTTGAATATGCATCTAAAACCGGACGGAATAAAGTCACGGCAATTACAAAGGCGAATGTAATAAAGACTACTGATGGAAAATTTCTAAGAATCGCACAGGAGATATCAAAAGAGTACCCTCATATCAATTATGATGAATGGTATATAGATATTATGACAGCAAAGCTTATTGATAAGAATAGGCGTTCAGGTTTTGATGTCATGGTTCTTCCGAATCTTTATGGTGATATTTTGACTGATGAAGCAGCTGAGTTCCAAGGGGGTGTAGGAACAGCAGGCAGTGCGAACATTGGAAACCGATACGCCATGTTTGAGGCAATTCACGGGTCAGCCCCAAGAATGGTAAAAGAAGGCAGGGTAAAATATGCCGACCCTTCAAGCATGATTCAAGCTGTCAAGTTGCTTCTTGATCATACAGGTTATGTTAAGGAGAGTGACAAGCTATCAAAAGCCCTTGATATATGTACTAAATATGAAAAGAGAATATCAATCACAGGACATGAAGATGGGTGTACAGGAGCTGAGTTAACCCAGTATTTAATCGATACAATGGACACTCCCAACCTGGATAATATCTGGGCCAAATATGAGAAATGAAAATACTTCCTGTTGAAAGGCAGATGATTAAGAAGGTATCAAGGGAGCAGTGTGCTGCTTATGTAAAAAACAAGTAAGGACGCATCATAATGAACAATTCATCTGAAAATATTTGTGTAAAGAACGATTCGATATCACTGTTATATGCAACGCTTGCAGATAGACGGACTATATTTGATATGGATTTCGAAGATAAAACTGTATATGATTCAATATTTCATGGACTTGTACAACCGCATCCATATAATGAAGAACCGGACGAGGAGGATATAGAATTTCATAAAGGCTGTAAAAATAAAAATAATTATCTACTGATTGAATATGATAATCAAATTATCGGAGCTATATCTCATACTTACAATAAAGGACCAATTGAAAACATGGAGATTGATATTACTATTCGGTCAGCAAAATTCATCGGGAGAGGATTGGGCAGTCAAACTATTATTTTATTAACCGATTATCTTCATAATGAATATAGTATTAAGACCTTTATAATCAGACCCAGCAAACTAAATAAAAGAGCTATCAGAGCTTATGAGAAAAGCGGCTTCAAAATTATTGCTGATTATAATGGCAGTTTATATGGAGACACTGAGGAAGATTATTATGGAGATTATGGTAAAGACGGCACAGAAAACATGGTAAAAACATATGAATAGAAGTCTGTATGCTACTGAAGCCGCTGGATTAGTAATTCATTATGCTTTTGATAAACTTAAGGCACATAAAATAATGGGATGTTGTAACGGGCTTAATATTAAGTCGGCAAATTGCATGGAGCGTGCAGGAATGCATAAAGAAGGACATTTAAGAGAAGCGAGGATATTGCATGGTAAATGGTGTGATGAGTTAGTCTATTCAATTCTTGATAAGGATGTACATCGTGTCGAAATGAGATTGCAAGATGTTTGATGTATTGAGAAAATACAATTGTAAAGTTATAGAACCGCTTCATGAGGGATTGTCAAGTGATAAAAAGTTTTATATAGAAACTGCAGAGGGTCAGCAGTTGTTTTTACGTGTAAATGACATCTCAGAATATGAACGTATGAAGATTATATATGA